>Ga0172372_10009285_pt1 | contig 12809 bp, 7 predicted proteins | sample LakKiv5m_2_FD_114544 | JGI IMG/M metagenome (GOLD analysis project Ga0172372, IMG submission 114544) | Freshwater microbial communities from Kabuno Bay, South-Kivu, Congo - kab_092012_9.5m | ecosystem: Environmental > Aquatic > Freshwater > Lake | place: Democratic Republic of the Congo...
AAAATCAGCCTGTTTTTGCCAACGGCAGAGATTCCTGAACAAGCTCTTGCGTAGCACCGGCTATGCGCCTTCAAAAACGCAAAAACTGACAAAAAATCAGCCTGTTTTTGCCAACGGCAGAGAATCCTGAACAAGCTCTAATGAAAAGTTCGTGCCAGTTTTCCCCAATAATCCTGTTAGCGATATTTTTTTCAAAAAATCAGTCCGTTTCGGTGATATTTTTTGATCCTTCGTACAAATCGAAACGCTGGAAAGAGCACTCGAGGGCTCCGTTGAACAGGGTAATCCTTCTGGAAGGGCGCAGGCCGAAGTGTTTGAGTGCATCCCGGTTGGAGGATATCACCCAGGCGTTCCATCCTGCCCAGTGCTGTTTCAGGCGGTCTGCAATACCCTGATAGAAGGCGATGGTATCTTCCACCCAGAGCCTTTCGTCGTAAGGAGGGTTCATCATGAGCAATCCGGATGAGGCAGGGGGCGACAATTTTTCGAAGGGAACTCTTTCAACAGTGACTACCCGTTCAAGTCCGGCAGCCATCAGGTTCACCACCGTCGAGTTGCGTGCCCTGAGCTCCTTGTCGGAGGCGAGTATGGAAAAATCAATATCCCGTATTTGGGCATCTGCGTTCGACTTTATCTGATTCCAGAGCGTGGCATCGAAGTCAGGCCATCTGAAAAAACCGAATTTTTCCCTGAAATACTGCGGGGGTATCTTTTTGGCGAGCATAGCTGCTTCGATGGGTATCGTTCCGGAGCCGCACATCGGATCGGCGAAAGCGGAATTGGCATCCCAGCCTGAATGGAGAATCATACCGGCAGCGAGCACTTCATTCAGGGGCGCCTCCACCGTGTCTTTGCGGTAATTACGGCGGTGCAGCGAGTCGCCGCTCGTATCGAGTGAAACAATCACCGTGGTAGCCTGGATATGAATATTGACCCTCAGCGTTGGTGCAACGGTATTGACCATCGGGCGGCGATTGTACTTGTCTCTGAACTGGTCAACAATAGCATCCTTGACGAGCTGTTCAACATAATGTGAGTGCGTGAATACCGTGCCACTGGTGACGGCATCAATAGCGAGTGTATCGCCGGGGCCCAGGAACTGCGACCAGTCAATCTCCCGGATTCCGCCGTACAGATTTCTTTCGTTGTAAGCCGTGAAGGATGTGAGTTTTTTCAGGATACGCAGTGCTGTTCTCAGTTCATAATTGGCGCGATACATCATTGGGGTATCGCCCTCGAAAGCAACGGCCCGTTTGAGTTCGCGAACGCCCTGAGCGCCGATGGCATTCAGCTCGGCGGAGAGTACCGGCTCGAGGCCGGCCATGGTTTTGACAATGAAGGTGTGCAACAGATTTATTTTAGGGTGCAAAGGTACAACACAGACACGCTATAACGACGAAAGGCATGCCGGAAGACATGCCTTTCGTATAAACCAACTTTTAAAAACTGCTTTTTTTGTGCCGGAGGCTCATCCGCGACCGGGGTATGACAATAAAACGAACTTACCCCGGGTTTCGCTGCCTGTGGCTCGCAGATTTTATTCGACGGAAGTATCTTTGATGACTATTGAATCTTTGTAGCGGGTTTCAGCCACGATTTTGTTGCGGACGCGGGCAGCTTCCACAGTGGAAGAAAAGCGACCGACAAGAATCAGCGTTTTACCGGGGCTGTTTTCTGAAGGGCGCATTTCTATCTGGCCATATTTCTCCAGTTCCTCGACGTTGAAGCGATCGGGATTTGCTACGGAAGCAACACGCACGAGGAATGGCTTTGAGACCTCCGGTGCGCTGTAAGTGGTTCTTGAAGCGGAGCTACCCGATTTTTCATTGATACCGGCCAGAATAAACTCCTGAATATCGGAATCGGTAGATTCGACTTTTACGACAGTTACTTCTTCATAGTCGAGTTTCAGCACCTCGGCGCGGGCCTTTTTGGCATCTTCCTGGCTTGGCCAGACACCCAGATAGAGGAATACTTCCCCGTCTTTATTGTAAGAGAAGAGATTGGCATTGAGGCTTCTCAAATCTTCGTACTCGCGCGCCTTGATGTCACTGACATCATTATAGGTAGCGATCTGAAGCACATAATAACTTGCTGCAGCAGTTGCACCGGAAGACTTCTGCGGTGCCTTTCTAACTACCAGATCAGGTCCGGCTCCGCGTTCGGCCACCACAAATGCCTTTTCATTATCCTTGCGAGCGGCAATTTTTTTGAGCACTACCTCGGCCTCGGCGCGGGTTTTGAACACACCCAGTCGGAGCTTGTACAAGTTTTTTTCTTTCAGCAAATACAGATTGCCATCAGCCGAGAAGGACTCATAGCTAGAGATTTTGGACTGAGTGGGTTCTTTCGGAGTAGCCGATATTTGAACGGAATAACCACTGATCTGGTCAATAGCGACGGTTTTGCTTCGCTGTTTTGCAGGAACCAGTTTCACAAAAGGTGAACTTGATGCCTTGCCAGAGTCGGCCGTATCTTCTTCCTCCTCTTCATCCGAATCGGGCTCGAGAGACAGTCTGTCGAGTTCGAAATCATCTTCATTAAAGCGAATACGCTCAATGGTACTGACATATCCTGTTTTGCTGTAGTTGACCACGAAAGTTTCGCCTGGCTCGACCATGAGCGTATATTGACCTTCTTCATTTGACTCAGTTTCATAGCCGTCCTCGTCATCGCCGAAATCAACCGTTACAGTTACCCCGGAGAGCGCCTTGCGCGTGGCTGAATCAACAATGCGGCCTGTATAGCTCTCGCGTGCATCACGCTCGAGCGTGACAGTGAGTGTTACGCTGGCTTTACCAAACCTTTTCTGCTCAACCTCGGCCTCGCGGTAGCCTATCTTCCGGACAATAATATTGCAATCCATTGTTTTCTCCAGTTCTTCAAATTTGTAAACACCGTTTGCGTCGGTCATACCAATTTGATCGGAGCAATCTCTCAGGTCCACCTCTGCTTTGGGGACAGGTCGGCCATCTTCATCCACAACTGTTATTTTTAACGTTCTGGGAGCGGCAGCCGTTGTAACGCCTTTTGCTGTTTTTGTAGAAACCGGGGCATCAGTACTTCTGGTAGCCATCTGACTTCCGGAGGATTTACCGGTCAGTTTCCAGATATCAGTGTTGCCCTTTCCTTTTTCGCGATTACTGCACAGATAGCCGTTTTTTTGATTTTCGCCGAGTACGAAACCAAAGTCATCGGACGACGAATTGACAACCGGCCCCATGTTGACTGCTTCAGCATTTTTTTTATCAGAGTAGTCAAAAGAGAAGACATCAAGACCTCCGAAACCCGGGTGCCAGTCGGAGGAGAAGTACAATTCATTTCCGTTGTAAAAAGGAGAAATTTCATTACCTGCCGAGTTCACCGATTCGCCGAGGTTTTCAGGAGTGCCCCACACACCGTTGCGGAGCGTAGAGACGTAGATATCCCAGCCGCCGTAGCCGTCTTCGTTGTCGGATGCAAAGAACAGCATCTTGCCATTGGGTGAGAGGGACGGGAAGCCGGTAGAATACTTGATACTGTTGTGTACGAACGGTTTTATATTTTTCCATTTGCCGCTGGCATCTACATCTGCTGTATAGAGACTCATGCTGGCATTGGCATCATCCGTAATTCGAATGCCGTTGACAAAATTATTTCTGCAGAACACCACCTTGCTTCCATCAGCTGAAAAACTGACAGGGCCTTCATTGGGTGCGTTGGTCAGTTCGGACCTGAATGCCTGCAGGTTTTGCAACTGGCCGGTTTGCTGAGAAACCTGCGCCGAGAGGAGCCAGTTTTGATTACCCTTACCGTTTGATTTGGAAGCAGCAGCAAATTCGTTATTGAAAGTAGTGAACACTACTTTATTGCCCTTGAGGGAAGGCAGCAGATCGTCACCAGTGGTATTGACCGATTCATTTTTAGCCGTCCAGACAGTCTTTGATTCGATGTTTTCGAGTGCAAAGTCGCACATATCTGCGAAGTGGCGGCCTGTATCCTCATTTTCGTCTGCATAGACAAGGAACTGCTCTTTTGCCAGATCGTAATCTCCTGTCTGCATCAGTGCCTTGGCGTATCCAAGGTGTACTTCGGGAGCCACATCTCTCTGTTTGACAGCCTTTTCATACCATATAACAGCCTTTTCGGGGTTGTTCATTCTGAAATAACAGTCACCTGTTCTGGAAAGCGCCCTTGCATTGGAAGGGTCTTTTTTAAGAACAAGTTGATAGCCTTGCAGTGCCTCCTGATATGCATAAAGGCCGAACTGGCGGTCTGCTCTGGAAATTTCCTCTTTTTGCGTGGACTTTTGCGCGAAAGCTGTGCCTGCCACGGAGAGGAGCAGAGCGATACACGCGGGACGAAGAATCGTGTTCATAAGCTGTGTAAGTTAATTTATAGTAAATTTTGGCGTGTGCGCCGTCTCTCCCGGATATTTGTGACATCAGCACAGCAGCTGAGCCCTGATTTAGTTCCCGGATTTGTGACGCAGAAACACGTTTTGGAAATAGAGAATACCCCTGTTGTAACTGACAGGCAGCAACTCGGTTGAACATTTTTATAATAGGCGGAGAGACTATTATGAGAATTAAGGAACAAAACTATGCAATAACGATCATATTTGCAAATTATTTTTTCATCGTACAGTTTTTCAAACAAAAAAACCGGGAAAAATCTTGTTTGATTCTTCCCGGTTTTACCAGCTTAAAGCTTGTTCAGGATTCTCTGCCGTTGGCCAATAGCGGTTGCACGGAATTACATCTGTGGCTTCAGGCGGTAGATATACTTTTCTACGTCGCGCCAGTCAGATATCTGCTGGTTGGGATAATCGCGGTGAATTCGCTCATAGGCTTCCAGTGCTGCGTCTTTATTGCCCTGAAACTCGTTCAGCATACCGAGTTTTTTCAGGTAGTAGATAGCGATGACATCTGCTTCTGCGGCATCTGCGGCCTTTTCGTAGTAACCAAGGGCCTTGGAATAATCCTGTTTTTCAGAATAGGCATCACCCAGAAGTCCGTACTTCAAAGCCGGGAGTACAGCGCCATCGGCATCCACATCATCCAGGAAACTGATTGCCTCATCAAAATTGCCTATGTTCAGGTTACATACACCAGCGTAGTAACTGCAGGCACTGCCGGCCGGAGTTCCGCTGTACTCGTCGGCGAGCGCAGCGAAGCCCTGAAAACCAACTCCTTCGAGACCGCTGTCGGAAGTTCCGTTCAGTGCGAGCTGGAAAGAATCGCGTGCGAATTGCTGTTCTGCCTTCCACATGGCGGCATGTGCCTCCTTGTTTTTTGGGCCAAGAACAAGATTTTTATACAACAGCCAGCCGCCAACAAGTACGACAACTGCACCAAGGGCATACACAAGGTTTTTTGGATCCTGTGCCCATGATGGGAGTGATGATGTTGCGCCCGTACTCGATACCTCTTGTACCTCAACGATTTCTGCCTGTTCGGATTTGCGTTTAGCCATATCTTTACTGAAATTTTTGGTTGCTTCTCAAAAAATGCCCGCAAAAGTAGGGAAAGTTTTTGTTCCAAGTTTGAATTATTCTTTTTTTTGCATGATGTGATGAAGGTAATTTTTTCGTTTATCTCATTCATATACCATATTTTCGCCCTCCTTTTTTGAAAACAGACCCCGTGAAAATTACTGCCTATGCGCCTTAAATCGTTAGAAATCAAGGGTTTCAAGTCTTTCGCCAACGAGACAGCACTGCATTTCAATGCAGATGTAACGGGCGTGGTAGGCCCCAACGGCTCCGGAAAAAGCAATGTCGTTGACTCCATCAGGTGGGTACTCGGCGAACAAAAAAGCAGTCAGTTGCGCCTCGACAAGATGTCGTCGGTGATTTTCAACGGTACCAAAAAGAAGAAAGAGGGCCAGATGGCGCAAGTCACGCTCACCTTCGACAACACCAAAAACGTTCTGCCCACCGATTATACGACTGTAAGTATCAGCAGGATCCTCTACCGAAGCGGCGAAAGTGAGTACCGCCTGAACGGTGTGACCTGTCGCCTCAAGGATATCACATCGCTCTTCCTTGATACCGGAATCGGGCCCGACTCCTACGCTATTATTGCCCTCAATATGGTGGAGGATATGCTCAGCGACCGGGAGCAGGCACGCAGAAAGATGTTCGAGCAGGCTGCCGGAGTGAGCAAATACAAAGCCAGAAAACACGAAACACAGCAAAAACTCGAAGCTACCGCGGCCGACCTCGACCGCGTGGAAGACCTCCTGTTCGAGATCACCGACCAGCTGAAGAAACTCGAAAAACAGGCCGAACGCGCCCAGAAGTACTACGAACTCAAGAATGAATACAAGAACCTGAGCGTCGAACTGGCTGTTCACAACCTCGCAAGGCACAAGAAAACATACAAGGAACTGGAAGGCCAGATTACCCGCGAAGAAGATAATTACCGCAGTACCGAGGCGATGTCAAGACTGCTCGAAGCAGATATTGAGGCAAAAAGGAAAAGTCATACCGACAAGGAAACTTCGCTGAGTACCCAGCAGCAGGAAGTAAACAGGCTGACCGGAAAAATCAGAAGCCGCGAGAATGAGAAGGCCATGCTGGAACAGAAAAGAACGTTCATCAGTAACGATATCCAGCGGCTGACCGACCAGATTGCAGCCAATACCAGAACGGTTGCATCACTTGAAGGTGAAGTGGATGGATACCAGACCGATCTTAATTATGAGCGGAATGTAGAGGCCGACCTGGAAACAGCACTCGAAAATGCCCGCAAGCGACTCGATGATGTCAGATCAAGTCACAATCTGATGAAAGGGAATCTGGATGAATTTGTCAGGGAACAGCAAACTGTTGAACGGGAAATCGTCGAACTGGAAAAAACCAGGGCTATTCAGGCCAGCCAGATCGAAAACCTGCGCAGGGATGTGGAAAGAACACTGAACGATATAGCAGCGAGAAAGGAGGAGATGAAGGCACTGGAACTCCGGCTGCGCGAACAGTCAGAAGCTGAGGAAGCGCAGGCCAACAGGATTGTGGCGATCGAAAATGCCGAAGAGAAACGAAAAGCCGATATCCAGCAAACTGAAAAGGAACTCGAAACAATTCAGAAGAAACAGTCGGACCACAACCGACAGCTCGACTCCCGCCGCAATGAGTTCAAGCTCACCAAGAGTATGGTCGAGTCGCTGGAAGGGTTTCCGGAAAGTATCAAGTTTCTGAGTCAGGACAAGGAATGGGCCAAAAGATGCCCCCTGCTGTCGGACCTGATTTATGTCCGGGAAGAATACAGGGTTGTCATCGAGAACTATCTGGAAAACTATCTGAACTATTATGTGGTTCCCGACGCCGATGAAGCAGTGAAGGCTATCTCCCTGCTCGGAAAAAGCCAGAAGGGGCGCGCCAACTTTTTCATCCTCGACGCCATTAACCACTACGAAATGCCGCTCCTGTTGCCAGGAGGCGGCGTGCGTGCCGTTGAACTGGTGGAAACAGATCCTCAGTACAGGCATCTTGTCGAATATTTGCTTGGTAATGTGATTATCGTGGAAGATGATATTCCTGCATTGCCAGCTGGCAGCGATATCACGGTTCTCTCCAAGGCAGGTACGGTGGTCAGACGGCGCTTCAGTATGAGCGGCGGTTCGGTGGGCCTCTTTGAGGGAAAGAAAATCGGCCGGAAAAAGAACCTTGAAGTACTGGAAACGGATATCAAAAAGCTCGAATCTACGGAAGGACAGCTGAATGTCCAGCTGGGCACGATACGAACTCACCTGCAGTCGCTTAAAAATGCCGATCAGTCGGCTACGCTGCAGCGCGAACGGGAGGTACTCAACCGGGTTCGACAAGAGCGAGCAGGCACTCAGGCGAAATTCGACAATATTGCTGCATTCGTGGCCAATTTCGACGCACAGGCAGGCGATGCCAACCAGCGTATCGAATCACTGACTGCCAGTAATGCCTCTATTGAAAGTCAACTGCTGGAGAAAAATGCACAGGCAGAAGCCCTTCGCGAACGGCTTTCAAATGCCGACGGTTCGTTCAGGGATGTGGCCGAACAACTCAGTCAGGCCAGTGCTGCCTTCAACCAGAATAACATCGGTTTTATTCAACAGCAGAACAGGGTAAATACACTCCGGCAGGAGCTCAGCTTCCGGGAAAAAAGAAGGGAGGAACTCCGGCAGACGCTTGCCTCCGCTCAGAATACCCTCGCCCGGCACACCGACGAAATCGGACTGATTGAGGCAGATATATCCCGCATCGGACAGGAACTGGCAGCCGGTTATGCCGAAAAGAAAGAAAAAGAAGCTTCTCTCAGCGGTGTTGAGCAGGCCTATTTCAAGGCAAGAAACGAAATCCACGAGCTGGAAAACAAGCAACGCGACAATTTCAGAAAACAGCAGGAACTGCAAAGTCTGGTCAACCGCATCAAGGACAGTTTCTCGGATGTGAAATTTGAAATCACGGCTATTGGCGAGCGGCTGCGCGCGGAGTTCGGAATAGGGGTAAATGATGTGATTAACCGCGAGCCGGATGAAAAGTATAACCGGGAAGCACTCGAAAAGGAGGTAAACAACCTTAAAAGAAGGCTCGATAACTACGGCGAGATAAACCCGATGGCCATCGAGGCTTACAATGAAATCAAGGAGCGCCACGACACCATCGCCCAGCAGCGCGACGATATTCTGAATGCAAAGGATAATCTGCTGCAAACCATGAAGGAAATCGAGGAGACGGCCACGGCGCGTTTCCTGGAGTCATTCACGCAGGTACGCGAGAACTTTATCAATGTTTTCCGGACGCTGTTCACGGAGGACGACTCTGCCGATCTGGTGCTGACCAATCCGGATAATCCGCTGGAATCGGATGTAAACATCATTGCCAAACCCAAGGGCAAGCGGCCACAGACCATCGCGCAATTGTCGGGGGGTGAGAAAACGCTCACTGCTATTGCCCTGCTTTTTGCCCTTTATCTGCTCAAGCCGGCACCATTCTGTATCTTCGACGAGGTGGATGCACCGCTGGATGATGCCAATATTGAGAAATTCAACCGCATTATCCGGGAGTTCTCCTCGCAATCGCAGTTTATTGTGGTCACACACAACAAGGCGACCATGGCTGCTGTGGATACTATATATGGTGTGTATATGCCGGAGCAGGGTGTATCATCGGTTACACAGGTGGATTTCAGGAAACTGACGCACGAGGCGATGGTCTTCGAAGGTTGAGTACAGCGCGGAATATCGCTATATACTTTTGCTCTTCCAGACTCCAGTCGTACTTCAGTCGCTCTTCACGCAGGCGTGCGCGCCTGCGCAGGAGTTCTTCTTTGTCGAGGCTGCCGATTAATGAAACCAGCGACCCGGCATCGGGCGATACTGTCCAGCCCCCGCCAGTGCGGGCGGCGATATTGGCCATTTCAGGCAAGTCGCTCACGATGAATGGTGTACAGGCCTTCAGGTACTCGAATATCTTGTTAGGCAGACACAGATAATGATTCAGGCACGTGTTGGGTATCAGATGTATGCCCGCATCGGCCGAGCGGGTATAGTCGAGCAGCTCGTGCTGTGGTACTGCCGGAAGATAATGGATATTCTCGTATTTCTCTGAAGTGTCGTTCAGCCTGCCGGCCATGGTGCCATACCCCATGAATACAATATGGAAGGGAGGTCCCAGCGAAATAAAGGCCGACAGAATCGCCTCCAGGCCGCGGGCTTCACTCAGCAGTCCCTGATACAGAAACAGCATCTCGTCCTCGCCGATACTGAAAATTTCGCGGAGATTCCTCCCGGGAGCAGGCTCGTCGGAAGGATTTCCAGCCGGAATATTGTAAATGGCGGTGAAGGCTGACAGCCCGTACCTCGACTGATACCATTTGCCGATAGATTCGTTCACTACAATCAGGGCATCAATAAACTGGAAACTGATTTTTTCCATGAACCGGACGAGGTGGCGGAGCAGCGGGTTCGTGCCGTGCACTTCCGATTCCAGTTCATGGGGGTCATAAATCAGGCGCGCTCCGGTGGTCAGTCTGAGCAGAACACAAACGGGTAATACATGAACCGAGTGGCAGTTTATCACATCCGGATGCATGCGGGCTGCATACCTGTAAGCCCTGACACAGAATCCGAGATAAGTAAAGTAGCGGCGGAAGCGGCCGGCAGTTTCAGCGTACATACCCGGCGCCCGGTGAACGGTGATACCTTCAGACAACCGGCTCACCTCGATGCGGTCTGTAGTGCCCAGCGACACTATTTCCACCCGGTCAGCCAGTCCGAGCCGGATGATACTGCCCGTCTCCTTGATGATTCTGGTGGTGAAGGGCGTTATCTCGCCGGGGTAGATGTGTATATTGACACTAATACCGCTGACGCGCAGATACTCCGGAGGCTTGACAGGCAGTGGATTATTATCTTCTTCCATCTCAACCTATCATTACTTCAATGATCTTGCTTGAGTCAATTCCAGGAATATCAACGACTTTCACCAATACCTTGTATTTACCTGCTTTTTTATACTCACAGGCAATACTCGTAAATTCAAGTGCCGGGTTTTTCCTGGTGCGAAAACTCTGCCACTCATTTTCAAACAAGTAATTTCCTGTCTGAGGCGTCAAGCCTATTTCAAACATATCGCCTTGCTTCTTTTCTTCTTTGCGTGGCTCGTCTATATGCTCAATGCTGTGAAAGGGCAGGGTTACATTGGTAGCATCTTCTTTTCTTCCGTTCCAGAACAGGAATACATCTTCTTCGTCAGCAAAAAGTTTGTAAATGAATTCCTTTGGCAGTTTTTCACCTGCCTTTACCAGTTCAATGATTCGGTTTTTATCGGTTTCGTTCAGATTCATCTGCTGTTATTTTAATTTTCAAATCATCAGTAATTTACATTTAAAAGCTTTTAAAAGCTTTTAAATGCTTTTAAACGAGTTCCCAGTAGTAGCCGGGAAGGCTCTTGATTTTACCTTCCATCCTGAGTGCGCTTAAAAGATTGGTTACTTTACTCTTTTTTTGGGCATCAGAAAGCGCATTTGAAAGTTTTGGAATAACAAGGTTGTCAATTGTTTTTCGTTTGGTTTTTTCAAACTTCCTGAGATATTCCACAATCATCTCTTTAAAATGAGCATCATCAAAGCTTCTATTGGCAATGTATTCTGCTTTCAATTCTTCATCTTTGGCAGGTTGTATCACTTTTAGGGACAGGAAGTAATTAGGCTTTCTACCCTCAATCAAACCATGTTTTTTCAGGTATTTATATTCTTCTTCAGTCAATGTATTTCTCTTTTGTACCTTGTCCAGAAGCAGAATGTCTTCAAGAGAAAGTGAAGGGTTTTTTACCAGTATTTTGGCAAACTCATCGTCCAGTATTTTACCTGTGATTGTAACTTTTACTTTATTATCGCTGAGGTCATAATCGGGCATAGGGAAAAAGCGCTGCCTTTGGAAGTTGAATATTTTGCGGATACCGCCTCCCTGCGTTTCAATCATATCGAGGTTCTTCATGGCTTCCACGAGAAAAGGGTTTCGATAAACCTCTTCAGGAGTATCTCTAAGTACAACTTTTTCCACAGATTTGGGCAGGAAAGAGCCATAATTGGAAAAGACCAAATGGTCGTCTTCAAATTCCGCTACGTTTATTCTAGCCCCTTTTGTGTAGTCCTGGTGGGCTATGGCATTATTTAATGGCTCACGAATGCTGAAAGGGTCGTAGCGCAAAACTTCATCAGGGAATAACGTCCCTTCCCGCAGGTAACGGTATTTCAAGTTTCTGATTTTGGCATAGACCTGGTCTACAGCAAGAATGAGCGGGATAGAAAAAATCTCAAAGTCTTTGTCCTGATTATCCAGTGTTTTTAAATTCCAGCGAATTTTCACAAAGGAACCCAGGTAATGTTCTGCTTCTTCTCTGCCTAAAAGAATGAGTGCAGTGCGGGTAATTTTGCCCTTGATGGTGAGCTTGGCCTTGTCCAGGAATTTGACATTATCCCAACGGGTTTCTTCTTCTTTGTATTTGGGGTTGCGCTTAATAAATTCCAGCCTTGCTTTGGCAATGGCAGCTTCGTCTAAATCCTCCATACTTGCCTCTGGAATGAATTTGGCGGTCCAGTCATCTGCCACCCTTACTTCCGATAGAATAGCCTCAAGTCGCGATTTGGTCATTTCTACAAGGCTATCATTGATGCGTTGCCACATTTTTTTGTGCGCATACACCGGAAGACGAAATTGATGGCGTGGGATATGAAAAATCCAGACTGTTTTATGGGTGTCGCTTGTACTCAGTTCTTGTATCTCAAACCCCTCGGAACTTAGATTGGAGCAGTCTGTCAGGATTTTCAGTTTGAGATTTTGGGTGTTATAGCTATTAAAATCCTGTATGCCTACGATATTGAGCGTTATATCTTCTACCCCTATAACCAGATGACCACCATCCATATTGGCAATAGCTGAAATATAAGAAATTACATCCCTTCCTTCGCTGGCAGAAATAGCGTGTTTTAAACGCTTGAACTCTTTCCATTCACAATGCTCGTTTTCCCTGGGAAAGTTACTCTGGATATATTCCTTTAATTCCTGTTCTGTCATGGTACCAAGAAAATTTTTCAAACGTCTTCAAAAGTATTCAAATCTTTTTTCATGTCGTCCCATTTTTCTTGCTTAAGATTTTAAAAGGGTCTGAAAACTTCATTTTAAATTATTATTCTGACAAGAAGTCCTTGTACTCTGACATCATTTGTTTAGAGCTTGTTCAGGATTCTCTGCCGTTGGCAAAAACAGGCTGATTTTTTGTCAGTTTTTGCGTTTTTGAAGGCGCATAGCCGGTGCTACGTAACTGAAAAAAGGTGAAAAATGGCGAA
>Ga0172372_10009286_pt1 | contig 12809 bp, 28 predicted proteins | sample LakKiv5m_2_FD_114544 | JGI IMG/M metagenome (GOLD analysis project Ga0172372, IMG submission 114544) | Freshwater microbial communities from Kabuno Bay, South-Kivu, Congo - kab_092012_9.5m | ecosystem: Environmental > Aquatic > Freshwater > Lake | place: Democratic Republic of the Congo...
ATAGGATTTGGTAAAAAAGAAAGAGTTAGTTTTAAACCAAAGTGGTGGGCTACTGCAGGTAATGAATTAGGGTGTATTGTAGGAACTCTAAAAGAACTATCTAAAGAGTATAAAATTACCGGTATTAAAGTGGTAGATGTTAAGGTGGTGCCTGAGAAATTGGTATTGACTAAATCCAAATAACCCATATAATAATAGAATGAACAGTAAGTATATCGATTTTACCGGCTCAGGTGTTGAAATTAATGAAATGCATCTTCTTAAACAATCTATTTCATATGACAGAACTGCATCCATTGTCTCTAATGCATTCTTAAATGGCTTGGTTAAGTCCGGTTTATCAATAGACCAAGCTTTCAATGTTTATACTTCCAAGGCGTTTCGTCATGAATTGGATAGTACTCTGGAAGATAGGCTGGAAAAAGTCGCTTTCAAAGCAGGCAAAGAGGTTGGTGAGGATTATAAGAAGCTCTATAAAGTTAATAAGAAAGATTATGGCTGGATAAATGATGAGCTAGATATTAGTGTTCAAGCAGAGCTTGAAAAGAGATTAGAATTGGCTGAGTGTGAATAAAGTACCTTTTATCTTTACTATTATCCTTGGACTCTTAAGCTGGGGTATTATAATTAGTGGAGCAATGTTAGCAATGGAGTTGTTAAAATGAGTTACTCAGATATTTCTGTATTTACAGAAGAACATATTGGACGTAAAGTAAAGTTTTATCTTGAAGATGGTACTCTATTTACTGGAATTATTACTAGTTTTCCTAATGAAAATCATGTTAGTGTTTTAGTTGACCATAAATGGCACGGTTGGCAATGGTATGTAAGGAATGAAGCTGTCTTGTTTATATGACAAGAAAAGAAGCATTAAGAATTTTAAGAAGAATACAAAATGACCCTTCTCTAGCCGATCAATTTACTGAAGAAGAAATAGAATCTTTAGAATTGATTGTTAGTAATGATAGAAATAAATAAGTAAATGAATATAAATTTTGTCAAGCTTCTTGACAAAAATTATAAATTTAATATTGGATCTGTTTACGATAGCAAGAATGTAGATGTAGAAATTAAATTTTTTAAAAATTATAAATCTTTACAATGCAATAATAATTATTTGTTCGTTTCGGGCGAACCTTTACAAGATGAAAAAATCAAAAATGTTAAAGTTGAAGTGGCGCTTTCTCCTGGAGGAGCAAATATATCTCAAGAAAATTATGAAAAAATTGTAGAGAGTAAAAAAGATGATTCTAACTTTATTAACATATTTTTAGATAGTTTTGATTGGTACTTAGTTGTAAATAGAAATGTAGATAAGCAATGTGAAGAAATTATTGAAATTCTTGAGCAAGCTGGCTACGAAGAAAGAGAATTTGATATTTATGCAGGGTGTTCTCTATGTCCTTGCTCTCCAGGATTTAAGCTTCCTTCTTCTAAACAATTAAAAAATGTTGCTATTTTTATAAATTTTAAATCTATTGCTTGACTTATTATAAATTTCATTCATAATATACTCATGATTGATATACAAACTATTCCTTCTCTTAACGAGTTTTATAAAATGCTTGAGAACCATGATTGGTTCTATGACTACTCAGATGACCATAGAGTATGGAGAAACGGCAGTCAAAGTATGAGCGCTATTCGAGAAGCTATTGAAAATGGTTCTAAAGCATATAAAGAGTTATTTGAGCTTTATGTTAAATATGTTAATCGCGACAAATATGAATTTGTTGAAAAACCTTCAAAGCCTGCTCGTACAGCTGAAGAGCAGATTCAAGATAGAAATGATATTAATAATGCAGCGCAAACTCTTGAAAGCCTCTCCGAGCAATTAGTTAGGCTTGAAAAAGATCAAATTGTTAATCATACTCAACTTTGGTCATTGGTTAATCCTGTTGTAAGCATGCTGCATTCGTTAGATCATCTTGCTAATAATAAACTCAATAGTGTTATATCCGATACCTCTGTAGCAAAAGGCTATAAGAGTGTAAAATCATATCTTGATAAGTTTTGTAATCCCTAGTATAATAATTGTATGTCTGAAGCTACAAAAATGTTTGAAGAAGCGCTTGAATCATTGCGAGAAGATAATCAAACACTTCGTAAAAATTTAGATAAACATATTCAAATTGGTGCAGAGTTTTCTAATATTATTAATGAGATGCTTGGCTATATAGAGAAAAAAGATAAAGAAGACTATCTATATTTTGTTAAAATGGTGGAGAAAGCATTAGACAGAAATAGATGAGCGCATACATTTACAAATTAGTTAGCCCAAAAAAGTTTGCTTGGATGGATATTCAGATTACTCCTACACAATCCATTTGCAGCAAAGTATTTTATCTCAAGTTTTGGTATAAGCCTGCTGCTCTCCCTGCGCATGGTTCTACATACTATCGTAAGGTTTGTGATGCTTTAACTAAGCAAGAGCTTAAGACTCGTAATGATTTTAAAAGTACTAAGGTTAATTACGGTATTATTGTATCGGATAGAGATAGAGGTATTGGTACCCCTAATGCTCTACCCGGGGAATACTTTGGTGTATATCAAGTTGTAGATATGAAAAGTGAAAGATTATCTATTAATAGTTTAGAGAATATAATTTCTGTTAATGATGAGAATTTTAATTTAAAATATTATAAAGCATTTCCTCTTAGTAATGCTCAAATTAGACATATGAAGAAAGACGAGAAGGCTATTAGATTGCTAGAGCAAGGAATTCCAATTTAATATGCCTAAAATGTATCAAAAGAAAAAGTTTAAAGATAAGAAACTTGCCAAATGTAAGTATGAATATTCTACTTGGATGGGAGAAGATTTAGGATGGGTAGATACCTTTAGAGATATTGAAGGCGAGAAAGCTTTGACTTATTATTACAAAGCTCGAGCTGATTATGAAGAAAGAGATTTTCAACGCAAAATGGGTTTGTGGAATTTAGATTACAAAAGACTTCGAGAGTAGGAGGCAGACACTGTAGCTGTGGCTGAATAGGTTAGACCTCAGCGCGCCAGGCACATAGCCTGGAAAGCGAGACTAAGTTTCTAACCGTTCCTCCTCTCTTGATTTATTTTTAAGTTCCTGTATAATAATATTATGAGCAAAAGCAAAAAACTAGATGTAAAAGTAAATGTTGATCAAATTAAAGTTGGACCTTTCAAACCAGTTAAGTACTATGAAGCTCAGATTGAAGGACCGGATAAATGGTTTGATATGTTTGCTGATATTGGTCGTAAAGTTATTACCGAAGATCAGTACCGTAATATTGGCTTTAATCATGTTATTGAAAATGCAGTAAAAAATAATAATACCTTTGAACTTTCTACCCTAGATAAGCCTTCTGTTGGTACAGTTATAGCGGAAAAAAATAGACAGGCTATGCAAAAGAAAAAAAAGAAGAAATGAGTAAGTATACCTTTACATCTGACTTTGTTCCCGATCAGCTTGATGGGTGTAATAGAGCTATCAAAGTTACTCATGAATTTGAAGCTGATACTATAGAAGAGATTTGTTCACAGTTTGAGGACTTTCTTAGAGGAGCAGGGTTTCACTTTGATGGTCATTTAGATATAGTAGAAGATTATCCTGTTGATAAAGATGTTGATGAGAAAGAAGAATGGTCTCTAACTGATACAGACACTAAAGACATCCCTACTCCTGCCAATCTAGAAGTAAAAGGTAAGTTTTATGTTGACCCACCTAGTGGATGGCAATATGGTTTTCCTGCTGTATATGACGAAACTAAGAATGGATCTTTAGAAGAGTTTTTCCGTAGCAAAGGATATCCGGAAAAAGATTTAAAGTTTGCTTTACAGCACACTAGAAGTTGGTATGAAAATGAGCAATCTAATTGATATTTGGTTTACTGAAGAGCAATTGAGAACAATTCGTTTTGCATTAAACAATTATAAAAATACCTGCGGATATGTTGAAAAAGAAGAAATTAATATTATAATAGAACATCTTAATCATATATTAGATAAAAGATAAATAAAATTATGGGATTATTTGATACAGTTATCATTGAAAAACTTAAGCTGGACTATCCAGAGGAGATTAAATCATTTCTTGAGGCTAGAGGGGTAGCTTTTCCAACAGAATTTCAAACTAAAGAATTAGAATGTTACATGGGTCTCTATAAAATAGATGAAGAAGGTCAGCTTTGGGTCCAGAATAGAAAGCCTACTGGAAAAAGAATTCCTTTACAGCCTCTCCACGCTTTTTGGAAAGATAGCCAATCTTTATTAGAAAGAATTTATTGGAAATCTCGAGACTATTCTTACTCTCTTTTAAATGAAAAGGAAGATTCCGATGGTCTTACAGATGAATATGAGCACGTTTGGGAAAAAGATAATTCTACTGTAACCGCGTTTCTTTATGCATATGATTTAATTAAAGATAAGTATCTCACTCTAGACTATGAATGCATATTTGTTGGGGGGAAATTAGTCAGCTCTCATTTAAAGGAATGGGAAATAGAATCTGATAAAGATGCAGAAGAGAGACTGCAAAGAGATAAAGAATATGATATCAAATGGAAGAAGCATAGTGAGGAAAGAAAAAAATTAACTTCAAGCTGGTACTACCCTTTAATTAAAGAAGTATATAACCCTTTCGCCTTTTTTACCAAGCTAGCCTTAGGAAAAATTTCTAACATTCTTATTCATTTGAGTTATAAAATTAGCAAATATTAATGAAGAAAGCTTTACAGGAGAAGCTTTATGCAGACTTTCCCAAAATGTTCAGGCAAAAAGATTTGCCCATGACTGAAACATGCATGTGTTGGGGTATAGATTTCCGGATGAATGGTTTGATATTATATATGGGGTGTGTGAAACCATACAAACTATGACAGATAACAATAAAGATCTCTCTGACAAATATCCACAAGTTGAATTTACTCAAGTTAAAGAGAAGTTTGGTTCATTGTGTATGTATAATGATATCAATTCTGATTATGTGAATGGTGTTATTGACATGGCTGATACAATGGTACAGAAATTAGATACTAAAAACGGTATTGATAGAATATATAGATGAGAATCAAACAGCTTATAGACATTCTCTCTAAACATAATCCAGAAGATGAAGTGTATATTGAAGGGTATGAAGGCGGGGTAGATGAAGTTTATTCTGTACACAACGTATCTGTTGCAGCAAATATTAATACAGAATGGTATTATGGAAAGCATGAAGTAATAGAAAAAGATGGAGAGAATATAAATGACAATTTAAAGGGTAATTTTGAAATTTTACATGGCATATTACTACAAAGCCGTTATAATTTAAAGCCTATAGGAGACATAAATGAAAAATAGCCCCAAATCCCGAGAAGAAGATCGTGTATTAAAGGATGTCTTTAGTTATATAGACGATAACAAACAACTAAGTGAAGCCTGGAAGAAGAAATTCCCTACATGGTTTTGGGGTAAGATTCCTTTTACAAAATTAAGCTGGGAAGTAATTTTGTTTTGGAAGATCAGACAATTTAAAGATGGCATATCTTTCTTTGAATTTAATGTTAATGTGGACCTTTATGATCCTCTAGAATATACAAAATTTAAATACCGTCCTCATTTTAGAATTCATTTAGTAATTTTAAACTATACTGTAATTGAAATAGATTTTTATAAGAAATGTGAATCTACCTCTGCAGATATTCACCCTTAAATGAGTGCTGATCTACATTCTCAATTGTTAGAGGTTGTAGAAAAACTACCCTCTGATTATAAGCCTTGGGGTCAAGTTGAAAGATGGGAAGATAGTAATAAGAATTATCCAGATTGCTCAATGGGGTGTAAGCATTTCAAAACGTTATCAGGAGAATTGGGGGCTGATTGGGGAGTATGTACTAATAGAGGTTCCAAGCGCTTTGGCTTTTTAACTTTTGAGCATCAAGCAGGGTTAGATTGTTTTGAAACAAATGAGTAAAACAAAGCTTTGGAAAATTCGCACCGGCACTATTGATGTGGTAGGAGTTACCGCAGAATCTCCCATGGAAGCGGCCACTTTAGTGTTTGATCAAATTAAAAACGAAGCAAAAATAGATAGAGAAGATACGCGGTTGTTTAGAATTGGATTGTTAACGGAATGTACTGATATGAATTTGTACAAAAAAAATAAAGCAGCTGCTACATTTTATGTTCTTACCTCAAAAGTATTGGCAAATGCAGGGCTACATGCTCTTTCTAAACAGCTTTCTCAAATTGAAAAAAAGCTTGACAAAAAAAAGAAAAACCTGTAGAATTATAACATGAGTAGTTTAACAGTTAAAGAACAATCTATTAAATTTATAGGTCATTTTCTTTCTTGGTATCAACAATCGTATGGCCTTCCTGATGTAGTCAATAATATTAAACTAAATGATTTGGTGAGAGAAGCTGAAACCATTCATACTCAACGTATTAAGGAATTAGAGTTGCAATTAGAAGATAAAGCATTTAAAATTAAAACTAAGAAAAGGAAATACAAAAGAATTAGTAAATTTTTGTAAGATATCAAAGCACATCTGGTGCAGTCACGGTCTCCGTGCAACGCGATCAGACTAAGGCTTGAGAGGGTAAGCCAGTTCCCCTAAAGTAACTGGTTCATCATTGTAGTTTGCTGGTTCTACATTAAAAAAATCAGCGTTTTCTTTTATGAACAAAATTGTAAGTAGAGTTATATCTTACAGAATTCTTGCTTTCATTGTTACAGGGTTTATTATAGGGTGGAAGCAAAGTTTATTTCTTCATATTATTCTTACAATAGTTCATTATGTACATGACTATTTGTTTAAAAAACTGATAGAAAAGTAAAAAATAACTATATTACAGCTTAAATATTTTAATGAACAAAGACAATCGTCTCATGATGGAAGCCTATTTAAAGGGTAATGAAGAAGAGATTGATGTTCAAAAAGCCGATCTTGACAAAGATCATAAATTAAACGACTATGAATTAGCTCGGGCCAAAGCAATTGATAAGGCTCAAGGCGGTTCAGGTGAAATGCCTAGTGATGAAGAAGCAGAAGCCAAAATTACTCATCACAAAATGGTGGGGTTAACAGTGAAGCTTCAGCTTACAGAAGTTATTGAAGCCATATTTAATGCAATTGAAACAATTGAAAAAGTAGGAGAAATTCCTTACAGCCAAACTATTGAATCACATTGTGCAAATTTAGAGGAAGAAGCTAATCGTTTAGTAGATTTAGTTGAAACTAAGATGGGTACTCTCAAAGGACCTGAAGAGATTGCAGTTAAACCTGCTGTTACCTTGCAGTAATTTTATATCTCATAAATATCTTGATGGTCGATATGGCTATTGGTTTGACATTAGGAATTATTATTAATGTTCTTATCGGCGGTTTCTGTTATCTGTATTACCTTGAGCTAAAAAAGTATTAAATGTTTGTAAAAAATTTATCCCTAAAAAATCAGTAACATTAGAACAAGAGATAAAATCGGGAAGAGGTTTATACTTATAATCTCTCTTGTCAAAAGCAGTATTCTTATCTTTATCATCTACATAATAACAATAATGAAAAAGATAAGGTTCATGATACCCATATGGAGGACATGAAACAATATCATATTCAGATATGTAAATTTCTAATTCTGCTAATGCTAAATTCATGCTGTACATATCACATATCCAGTCATTTTTGCAAGGAGAGTCAGGGTTGCACCTAAACATTATCATTAATTCTATCCATCTGTCTACAATCTTTCTTAAAACTGATTCATGAATGTAATAAGGCCATCCCAGAGGTTTATAATATTCTAATTTTGCCTTAGGGTTAATAATTCTTTTGTAATAGTCTAGTGCAATTTTTGTTTCCTGGTTTTTTAGAGGATCCACATAACAAGTATCTTGCCCGTAAACTTTTAGAGATAGTCTATTAAAATTAAAAAACTTATAAAATAAAAAATCTGCATCACATAATAAGAAATAACGTTCTGCTGGAGGTAAACTAAGAAGATATTCTCTTATGTTAAATGCTCTATCATACAACACATAACGAGAACCTTCTATATGGTCGGCTTGAGAAGGAAGAGAAGTTCGAAAAGTCTCACATTCAAAAGAAGAAAGAGTATTATCCTTATTGATAAGAGAAACAAAAGAATAATTGGAAAAATTATAAAAATTTTTAAAAGATCGATAGAATAGTTTTGTCTGCCAATCTATGTAATCGGAATTATCTTGACTTACTAAGAAAACGATTTCCATATGGTCTTATACTATATGGATTTATCTATTTTTCCATTTAAAAAATAAAAAATACTTCGTGAAAAACAAATAAAAAATTAACTAATATTTACCGTCCAACCTTTATCAGCAGTAAGAGTGCTAAGAGAGTTTCTTCCAAGAATATTAAGAAAATTCCATATTAAATCATTTTGAGAAGAAAAATAGCCATTGTTAGGAGCAAAACATGAAAGGTGAAATAAAAATTTATTAATTCCATTACCCATAATATTATGTGTATCTGCAATAAAAGAGGTATCAATAAAACTTATAGAATTTAGATTTGAAAGTACAATTCCCGAGTCAATACTAATACCAGAAAGAAGACAATTAACTAAATATAGTGTCTGCAAAGAATCACCTTTAATTGTAAGATTCATCGCTCCCCCCGGAGATACAATCCAATCTTCTGCTATATAAGTTTGAATACCCTCATACACGTTACATGCTGAAACAGATTGACGATACACACAAAGAATGGTAGAATTGGTATAGAGATTTCCGCCTGTTAAGTAGGGTTGATTGTCGTAGGGATTAATTTGAATTTGATTGATACCTGACAATACATCAGTATCTATAGAAAAATAATCTAAAGCATTATCTTTGGATGTAATAATTCTACTTACATCAAACCATTTTTCAGAGGTTAAAACAACCACACAACTTTTACCGGAAACTATATAATCCTCATTTAGTGTAAAATTGTTAGTACAATCATCTATGCCGCTAATACAGGTAACAAATGTTGAAAGAGGATAGCTCATTAGTGTAAGGTAGCAATGAGAAGAAGATTGTTCTCATAAGATGGGCTATTAATATAGGGTTTTTCGTAAGCGGAATCTCCACTGTGGGTGACATGATATTCATGGTCCCTTCTGCGGGCCTCTTCAATTAAATCTCTTTCATATCGCACCCAGCGTTGGGTGGAAGATTCATCAAAAATGTGAGTTTTATCATAACCTCCATTATGAAGGGAAAAAGGTTTACTTATACGGTTGGTTTTTTCTGTTTGTTTCTTCAACCCCTCCACATATTCATTGATTCTGTTCATATCATTATTTATTGTCTTACACTGCAATTTTCATAATCTGAATACATCTTGTATGCATAATAAGAATGAGAAGAAAATTTATTGTCTAGAAAATTTCTACTCGGAAACACTTCATTTAATTGAGGACTGGGTTCTTTAACTTTGCGAATTAATTTGTATCCAGAATTGCTTGCTTTATCGAAATTAACTGTAGGCACACAATTCCATTTATATTCATCAAAATATTTGTGATTCTCAATCCATCCCACGCTGGTGGTACCCCACGAACTTCCTTCAACTACTTCTTCATGGGTATTAGTTATGAACCAAGATAAATTGGCTTCATACAATCTTCTTATTACATCATTATCTTCAGTGCCTGCATGGGGTGCATTGCTGTCAAACATTTTTATTCTATTGAACAAATATTTATAACAACCAAAAAAATGAAAACCTATGGGTGCTACTAATGCATAATTACGATTAATATGATTACGAAAAAATGAAAAAGTATTAACAGAGGGGCGAGTTTTATGAGAGAGAATAATTACTCCCTCTGTTTTAGATTCCCTTACTCCTTGATTCCATAATGAACATAATGAGGTTTTCTGTTGATTTCTAATAATTTTTACCCGATCATGTTGCAGGTAATCTAAAGGAGTAGAGCTACAATCATCTATCACAATAATTTCATATTCACTACTAGATAAACATTTTTCAATGCAACAATTGGCATGGTTTAAATTATTGCGAGTGGGAATTATAACAGAAAAACTCAATTTAATATTTAATCAGAAATAAATAACTCTATGGATACTGACAGCAAGTTAATATTTGAAGCCTTTAAGAATAGGGTTGTGAAGAAGAATAATGATGAAGAAGGTGATCTGATGGCCCATATGAAAGATAAAGGCATGATTCCAAAGGATGCACGTGTAACTCTACCAGCACACAAGACTGAAGAAGAAGAAAATGCAGAAGACATGTCGAAGAGCCCTTTCCATTATGATCCTAGTCATGGGTTGATGCAAGCGGCCAATCAGATTAATGATATTTTGAAGAGCTCTTATAATGATGAGGCTACTCCAGAACATATTGAGAAGATGGCATTAAAGATATTAGGTCCACAATCAGAGTACAGAGATTACCATGAATTCAACAAAGCATTAGAGGGTGTAAGGGCTTTACTAAACCGTTATGTTGTGGTGCAGATGAATTAACTCTTCTTTACAATAACACAAGTTTGACTGTCTTGGAGGATGTTAGGATCACGTATAAAGAATTCCATGGATTGAATTTCAGAGGAAATTTTTTCACAATCTATGTATACATCTGAACAATAAAACCCAGGTATTTCTTTATTTTCTAGTTTTTTGAGAACTTCAAATGTAGTGGGTTTAAAATCAAAAAACTCATTTTTTGTACAAAATGAAGTATGAAGATCCTCACAAATATAAATTCCCCCGGGTTGTACCTTATCCCATAACAAACCCAAACTTTTAATCTGATGGGACATCATGTGGCTTCCATCATCTATAACAACTCTAAAAAAATTATTGTCAAATAAAGTAGACAAACCCTTGTCGTCCTGGCTTATTTTATAATTAGTATTGCGACCATCCAAGGAGGGGTAATCGAGGATATCAATTCCCATAACGTGGGCGTTTGGAAAATATTCCAACCAAGTTCTCAGGCTCTTATATTTATCAATTCCAATTTCTAATAATTTAAAACTTTGTTCTCTAAATGAATTAAAATACTTTTCATATAAATTCATGTATTGATGGTGGGTGGATTTATCCGTGCCATGCTTGCATCCAATCCAATAAAGAGATTCCATATATTATTTATCTCCCCCCATGGATGAATAGTTTATCAAATTTATCTAATTTGAAAGAATGAATTAAACGGTTGGTCGGAAGGAGAGAAAAATCTTTTTCCTGAAATTGAGTATTATAATTGCAATACAGGGGGTCATACATCTCTGTTAATTCATTTAAAAAACCTACTTTAAAATTGTCTAAATGGGCCACGGTAAGAGGAAAGCTTTCAACATGGCCTAAGGTGTTGTGGGAGAAGAGTAAAGCCATGTGTTGAAGAAATTTAGAAGACCATCTCTGCATGCCAATAAACCCCTCAGCCACAGGACGAGATACTTTATAATTATGAATGGAGTGTTCTGCGGTATGAGAGCAGATTAGATTATTAAATTTACCGTAACACCCAATAAAATCGTGATTCCAGGATAATGAGGTGTTGAAGAATAAAGAAAAATCTCCATTAAAAACCAAATCATCTTCTAATTGCCAGTAATAATCGTAATGAGGATATTTTAAGTAAAAATCAATTAAAGGGAGGTAGAAGGTTTGAATAAAGCCTTTGAATCTTAGGATATGCATAGGAATACATTTAGATAGCAGAAAAGAATTTAGATTTTTAAATGAATGGGTCTTTACCTCTTTACTGTAATTTAAATTCAATCCTTGTTCATAAAGAATAAAATTAGAAGAAAAAGAAGGAAGAAGAAAATACCTCCTTTCCATTTCTTTTATATTCTTATTATTAGTAAGATAACATATAGCAGAAGTAATAATAATATTTAAATAAAATGTTGTATAATATATAAAAAACTACTAAAAATTTAGAAAAATTAACAATAATTTACTATCCTTTAATGTTTATTGTTGTCTATATAATATATCTTCTTAGTTAAAGTATAAAGAAATACAGAAATACCAAGAAATACAGAGAAATAGGTGTTGATTTTTTTCTCAAATTCTAATATACTGTTTAAATGATGAATACGAAAGAGAATATAGGCTTAACGTTAGAAGAGATTATGATATTATCGGATAAGGCCAGACAACTTTATGACCTTATATACGATTACTGTACCTATTCCAGTGATCCCCAATACCAGACTCTCCATAAGTTCCGTACTTCTATTAGCAAGTTAACTGGAAGAGACCAAGAGCTTTTAATTAGTTACTTTAACTCTGACCCGGCTATACGGTGGAATGGTATACCCTCTGAGCCCTACCTTTACTATCAAAAGCCTTACTAGTCTATTATCCCCGTTTATCTATAATCGTCGTCTAGACTCTATAGAACCCCAGACAACGATTATCCCCGTCTCCCTATAATAGTTGTGTAATATTATAGATACAGTTTAATAATACACTTGCTTTATATATAACTTGCTTATATAATTAACTTATGCCTATGTGGAAGAAAGGTCAGGAGACGTACGAAAAGCTCATTGAGAACATTGCAAGTTGGGTATCGAGTAGTACGAATGAGGGGGTGTTGGAGTTTGACCATGCACCGTCTAAGGTAATCAAGTACGCCCAAGACATAATCCCTGAATTCATCAATGGTCTACGGGTAATGGACATAGTAGCCATCCATGAATACCTCATGTACCGGGCTGAGATCACCCCCGACCCCCGGGTTCCCATGTACATGTATTCGGGGGGTGACCGGGTAACTTCGGTAACCCGGTATATCCTCAAACATATAGACCTGGAATTGGCCAAACAGTATGCCTAGCCA
>Ga0172372_10009288_pt1 | contig 12808 bp, 21 predicted proteins | sample LakKiv5m_2_FD_114544 | JGI IMG/M metagenome (GOLD analysis project Ga0172372, IMG submission 114544) | Freshwater microbial communities from Kabuno Bay, South-Kivu, Congo - kab_092012_9.5m | ecosystem: Environmental > Aquatic > Freshwater > Lake | place: Democratic Republic of the Congo...
CCTTAAAGAAGGAATTAAAACATTATCGTCCGGAACAGACGATTACAGACATGGAGCTCAAATAAGACCAGTTTCAACTGGCACAAGCGTTGAAGTGTTTAAAAAGAAGGAGCTAATGTCTCCGGAAACACGTTAGTCTTTAGCTAGTGTGTAGTTCATTTAGGTGAAAATCAATTAAATAATTATCTAATTGGTTTTTGTTTTTTAATATATTGCTCATACAAAGAGTAATTATTTTCCTTTATATATTCAATATACTCGTTTCCCCAATCCATTACTTCCAAAAAAGCGCAGAAATCATCTATATCTAAATGTTCTATTGGAAATTTTATTTCAATTTCAGTTTTGTCCACAACAGACTTTCCGTTTCCGTTGTTTCCTACGAGCAGTATGAGCTCTCCTTTTTCCGTATTCAGCTTCACGGTCTGCTCGTTGTTTCCGAACGACCTGAAGCCTCTTATTCCTATTTCGCTGATCAGCATAAATATAAAAATCTTTTTGATTTATAGCGAAATCGGGGCGATAAGTTTTTTATTCCGCTTCTTCTATGTCGTCTGGATCTATCTCTCCTTCCACGAAAGTCGTCTTTCCGTCGAAGCTTATGTATTTGGAGAAGTCGACTTCTTCGAGCCCTTCTATCAGCTGGCTGCATGGGATGAGCTTGAGCAATATGGATGTGGCGAATTCCGCGTATCCTTCCCATTGCTCTATCTCGCACCCGAGAATTTTCTCGACCTCTTCGGAAACGGTTATCGCCAGGTTTTCTTCTGTGTAGAATATGGTCCCTTCGGAAAAGGAGCCTTGGCAGTTGACGGAGAGGAGAACCAGCACTCCGCCGTCCATCTTTCCCATATAGTCTATGACATCAGCCTTCAGCATCATGTAGTATTTCGCCTATCTTTTTGTCCATCATGTCTATGAGATATCCGCCGAGAAGAAGAGTGTTCATTATAGACTGCGCCATCTCTTTTCTCCCGTCGTGGAAGCAGTACAGCATGTCTTTGTAGTAGGAATGTATGACGTCTCTTTCCTTTTCGTCAAGCATCTTCACCGCGTGCAGGTTGAGGCAGTATCTTTCTATCTTCATCCATCTGCTATAGGTTTTGTCCGATCACGAACTCGAGCTTCTTGAACCTGTCGTCCGTGTCGGTGAATATTATGCATACCCTGTCCACGTCCTTGAATTCCCTGGCTTCTCCGGTATACTCGTTTATCATGACGTCCTTCTTGTATATCACGTCTATCCCCGGCTCTTCGCCAAGTATCCTTCTCAGGTCTTTCTGTATTTCCGAAATCTTCCAGTCGTCTGCCGCGAAGTCTATCCTGGAAACGTATTCTCTTATAGAGTGCTCTTTGATCGTCATGTCTTTTATATCTTTTTTTTCGTCGTTGTTTCAGAACCTCCCCCCTCTGTCTATGACGTAGGTGTTGTGAGAGTCCATCAGCTCGAAGTTCTCGTGCAGAAGGCGGCATTTCGACTTGAATTCCTCTATGTCGAGAAAGTCGAGGCCGAACCACTCGCCTGATATCCTCTTAGGCCTGAACTGCCTGTGCAGGCTCGCTTCTATCTTCGTGGCCCACCTGGACTCGAAAGAGTCCACTATGGCGAGCTCCGCCGCGTTTCCGGTCTTCAGCTCCTTCATCCTAGTCTCGATGGCCCTCTTGGTTATGCCTATCTTGTAGAGCTTCTGGCCGTTGGTCTCGGACGATATGAGGTAGATGTTCATGAAGTATATATTCGCGCTTCATGAGCCCCTTGCGATCTTTATCGAGGATTTCCGCCGAATCCAGGCGGTCCTTGAAGCCCGTTGATTCCTATAGGCCCTTCTGGGTCGGGAAGGAGGCTCTCGTCGCCGAATATCTTGGCGACCTTCGTCCTCCTGCTTCTGGACATGCACATCTGCATGATCTCTTTCATCAATTCTGGAGGAAGCCAATATCCAGACGTTTCTTTCTCTTCGACATAGACGCCTGTGCTCTTGAATACTGCGGTCATATATTTTCTCTCTTTTTATAGTCCTAGCAACGATCGGATAATGCCTGAAGACATATCTTTATATCGCTGATTGTCGGGAAAAATCTTCACTATGGATATCCTCCTTCTGATAGACATGGCGTAGGGAGACCTAAATCGACGACTGGGTTCCATAGCTGTAGTCTATATAGAAGAGCTTTGGCCTCGGTCCTTCCTCGAACTCCGGGTGGTCCTGAATCTTCATCTCCTCGAATTCCTTTCCGTCCACGACGGAGTCTATCTTCCTGTCCCTGTTCTCCGCGGCCACTTCCGCCTTGATCTTCTCGATCTCTTCCTGCGTGTTGCTGCCCATTGGCGCGACGCTCACCAGGTCTAGCCCGACGGTCTGCGCGGAAACCTTCATCGCCATAGGCAGGACGGAAGGAAACGTGGCCTCGTTCGACTGTGTGTTGGACAAAGCGGCCTCGCTGTCGGCGTGCATCTGCGCGTATTCGGACATCCAGTCTGCCTTGGATCCGGTAAGGCCCATTCCCTCTAGTATAGGAGCCCACTTCTTCATCGTTTCTTCTCTTGATTTGTCTTTCATTGAAAAAGGCTTTATCTTTTATAGACAAAGCCTTTCGATTAGTTTATGCATTCGTAGGATCTGCGGATCTCGTCTTCCAGCTTGGCCTCTTCTTCTTCGGAAAGGCTCTTCGAATATTCCTTCTTGTACCAGGCTATCATCTGGTGCGCCACGATTTCTTCGGCCTCTCCGTTTCCGTTCTGAGAGTAGAATTCCCCGTCGGACCATTCTTCTATCTCGGACCTAAGCATGCTGGCCGCGTCCTGCTCTGAGTATTTGGCCTTTATCTTCGATATGGCGAAGTCTGCGTCGAATGCCGAGCTTTCGTATCTCTTTAGGTATCTCATTTTTCTATTTTAGCTTTATGTGTATGTATAGCCAATAGGAGTTGGCTTTGACGCTTATCAGGAACTTGCTTCCCCAGCTCTTGTTCAGTAGCCAGCCAACGAAGTTTCCCTTCAGGTTTGCGAGCTCCGCCTCGTCAAGCTTACCGTTGTCCCACTTTCCTATTCCCTGGTATCCGAAGCTGAGCACCCTGTCCTTGAGACTTGGCTTCATCTTGGACTCGTGGTATCCCGGATTGTACTGTGTCATGTCCAGCTTTGCCCTTCCAAGCGCTATTATGTCCGCGTATGTGAGGTTGACAAGCTCTTTCCTGAGCGCGAAGGCGGATTTCGCATCTATCGAGTTTATCCACTTTATGGCGTTCTGGGAAAGCTTGAACGAGCCGAAAGGCCTAGGCCCTTCTTCGTACGATGCGCCGTATTCCAGGAACCCGTCGCATCTTATTCCGAAATAAAGGTCTGCCTCGTTCCTCCCGTAGTCGATGTTCTCTATATATGGCACGAGAGACCTGAACCTCCCGAAAACCTGCTTTATCGATTCCGCGTCGAGAGACTCGAAAAGATAGAACATCAGGAATTCGTCAGGGCAGGAGTCCGAGAATTCCTGCCTGTCCTTCTGGCCCAGCGCGGTGAGCGACTTCAGGAAGGAATGGAATATCCCCTTTCCCGCGGCCGTCGCCTCGGATTCCGAAAGAGGCTCTATGTCGGTAGAGGCGGTAACTGAAGGATCCTTTTCCTGTATTCCGTTGCTGGAATACTCGTCTAGCTGCTGCTCTATCTCCTTCTGGGTCCTTTCGTCCAGAAGGTTGATGGCGTTGGCCAGCCTTATGTCGGATCCTGTCTCTCCGATATACCTGTTGACTATGTTCTTGACGTACTCGTCCGAATACATGCTCTCCACTCTTTGGCCTAGAGAGCCTTCGGATTCGGATATGAATTCGATGTATTTCTTTATCATACCTTATATATTAAATTCCTATCTAGAAATTCGGCTTGTTCTCTTCTATGCCTTCGGAAAGAACCTTCATCGCCTCTTCCGCGGTGTCTACCAGCTTGAAGAGGTCCAGGTCTTCTTTGGATACCTTTCCGTCTTCCAGCATCGTCTTCTTTATCCACTTTATCATTCCCTTCCAGTAGTCCTTTCCTACCAGGACGATAGGAACCGGCCTCATGTGCCCTGTCTGGACGAGCGTCAGCGTCTCGAAGAGCTCGTCGAGCGTTCCGTATCCGCCTGGGAAGGCCACGAACGCCTGCGAGTATTTCAAGAAGAACACCTTCCTGGTGAAGAAGTATCTGCACGTCACCAGCTTGTCGATGTGCTCGTTCGCCTTCGCCTCGAAAGGGAGAAGTATCTGCAGCCCTACCGACTTGTCTCCGTGTCCGTGCGCGCCGAGGTTTCCGGCTTCCATTATTCCTGGCCCTCCTCCGGTGATGACTCCGTATCCCGATTCTACTATGAGCTCGGAAAGCCTGACCGCTTCCTTGTAGTATCTGTCTTCCGGAGATGTCCTAGCGGATCCGAAGACCGATATGCAGGGCGCTAGCTCCGATAGCTCGTCGAATCCCTTTATGAACTCTCCCTGTATCCTGAGCACCTGCCATGCGTCGGTGGCCTTCTTGTCGTTCTTCCATTTCTGTTCCATTGTGTTTGCGTTTTTTTTGTCAGGATAGGTAGTGTGTCTTTATGAAGCTCTGCACCACGTTCTCTTTCGAAGGAGCGTCTTCCGCGCTCATCCATATCCATATGAAGGAAGACTCGAGCGTCTTTATCTCGTTCTTCTTGGCTTCTATCAGGTCTGATAGTATCCTGTTCTCTTCAAGCGTCAGCTTTATGTTTATCCTCAGCTCCCTTGCCAGGAAGTAGAGCTCGAAAAGGTCGAACGCGTCGTAGTGCTTCATAGCCTCTATGTAGATGTCGTTGAGCGCCGCGTCCGAAACTCGGTCCGGATGCGTCAGCTTGACTATCTCCCTAAGTATCTTCTTCAGCTTGACCTTCGTGTTGTTGTCTACCTCTTCCGGGTCCACCTTTGGCTTTATCTTCTTAGAAGGCGAATCGCCTTCGGGCGCCTTTGGCTGGCTTATCAGTCCTGGATCTATGTTGAGGAGCCTGCGGTTTATCGTCTCGAGAAATTCCGGGGTTCCTTCCGCTATCATCTCTCTCTTCAGCTGCTCGTCTGTCTTCAAGAAGGAATACTCCTGCACAAGCTTGTTTATCTTGAGTTCCTCGAGTCCCATATTCTAGTGAACCTGTTCTCCCATCATGAGTATCCTGTCGAACAGCTCGTTGGCCGCGACAAGGTCCGCGAACGTGTCGAAAGCCTCTGTTCCGTTTATTAGATTGACCGCTAGCTGGTACTGCTCCTGGTCCTTCAGCTTGACGAGCGTTATGAAATCTCCCATGTCGCTCTCCGCCGCCCTTATAAGCTCTACGTTTTCTTCTCCGTAGTAGCCTTCTGTAACTTCTGTGAACTTCATCATCTTTAAAGAATTTATTTTTTCTGCCATTCTAGGCATGTCTATTATATATAAAAATTCCGATCCTTATTAATGCAAAAAAAAGAAGCCCGCCAAAAGCGGGCTTCTTTGTCTTTTCCTAATCGTTGAAAAAAAACAATTATTATGCTTGCTCTCCGTTTTCTTCGGTAGGAAGCTCGATCACGACCGGCTTGTGGTCTACTTCAGGGAGCTCGTTTATCCAAGAAGCGAATTCTTCGCTTGTGCATTGTCCCACCTCTTCGTTGGAGATGAACCAGTTTCCGTCCGCGTCTAGCGTAGGGTTGAAGAATTGAACGCCGTCGTATGTCTTGTTTACGAGAAGCTCTTTTTGTTCTAGTGTAAGTTGTCTTACTTTCATAGCTGTCTATTTATTTTTTTTTTGTTTTTACTATTGGTTCTGCTCAGGAGCCGTAATCTCGAATTCCGACGCCTCTCCAAGCACTTCTTGAATAGACTCGTCGAACGAGATATACCAGAATCCGTCAAGCTCGGAATGCTGATAGTCCACCCAGTGCTGGGTCACGCATCCCTCTTTGGGATATCCGAAGTGGTTGTCGCACGCCAGCCTGGCTGCCGCCGCCTCTTCTTCTGTGTTGAATTTGTATCCAGTCATTTTTTGTTTTTTTTATATATATTATATATTAAATGCTTATCGTAAACTTTACCAGTATATATTATTTTCTAGATTCTCTGTTTTGCCATTTTTTTTTAGGTAAGCTTCCTTCCGAGGTCTTGCTGGTACGACTGAACTATTATGTTCAGGGCCTGCACGTCTTGGGAAGTAAGTCCGTATCCGAAGCTGGCGAAGGACTGTCCCATAGTGCTGCCTCTTCCGAAAGTTATTCCGGCGTTCGACATTGTCGCGCCTGCCGGTATAGAGGCTGTTCCCAGAAGCGCTCCGTCTCTGTATAGCTGGTTCGTGGACGAGTAGGAATTCGTTATATAGTATCCCTGCACGTTAGGCGTCGCGTAGGCTATTCCGTTGGCCTTCTCGAAATACGTGTCGTTCTGCTTTACCCAAAGTGCCTGCCTTCCGTTGCTTCCTTCGCTCCACCATGTCGCCGCTCTGTTTCCGGACCACCCAGGGCCCGATGCCGTCGTTCCGGAATAGTAAAAGGAAGCGTGGAAGTTGGTCGCCGTGAATTTGGATGCCAGGCTGGTATCCTACGAAGCCTATGTCGGTGGTCTGATTGTCGTATGAGCGTCTTACCCTTATCGCAGGACCGTTATAGGAAGACTTCAGCCTCCTAAGCGAGAACGCGGTCATTATTCCTGTTCCATAGCTGTCGAGCAGAGTCGACACCGAAGGCGCGGTATATGGCCTCCATGGGATTTTAATTGTTCCTGGCATTTGTTTTTTTTGTTTTTATATATTAAATCCTATGAAAAAAAAATGGCCATTGGCCATTTTTCTATATTTTTTAACATCTTATGAAAGATTATTGCGCGAAAGGAGTCTCGGATGTCCATTCCGGGCCGGAAACGAGCGCGAGCGCCTCTTCGTGCGTGTATGTCGCTATGATCGACGGCTGTATCTCTGCCGGTATTTCCTGTCCCGCTCCAAACTCTATGATGCAGGTGGTTCCGTCTATGCTCGTCCTGTGGTTTTCGCCTAGGCCTAATGCGTCGCAGTCTGCGTGGCTGATGGTCGCGTAAGTGTTGCTGTTGTATTCCATTCTGTTTTATTTTTTTTTTTTTAGGATTATGCCTTCTTGTCGTATAGGTTGGTTTCCGGATTGTATACCAGCCCTTTGTTTCCGCCTTTGTAGAGGTTGTCGATCAGGCTGTCGTACGCGCCGGTCACTTCCGGATTGTTGACGGAGTATCTCCATAGCGCCTTCGCGTTCCTGGCTGCGTATTCGGAAACGTTGTCGTCATGGTAGTCGAGTATCCAGTTAAGCATCTTCGCTCCTTCCACCGTGTCGCTGCCTTCGTAGTAGTAGCCGAGGTCTTTGCACATAGGCGCGTTGTGCAGAACCGGATATCCCATGTACGCCGCGTCTAGATACAGGTAGTTCAGCGGGTTAAGAATCTGGTGGCAGACGAGCACGTCTATGAACTGCGTGAGCACGTAAGCTGTCTGGTATCTAGAGTCGACCTGCACCTTTCCGTCTTTGTATAGGTCGAAGGTTGCTATCATCGAGGCGAATCCGCCATGCTTTCCGACCTCCAGCGAGTTCGTGAGCAGTAGCTTCTCTATCTTCTCCTTTCCTATCGGAGTCCTGTAGGACTCTTCCGCTATCATGGAAGGTATCAGGCAGAACTTCACTATGTTTAGGTTCGGCTCCATGACTCCGATGACCTTCTTGGCCTTTCCCTGGTCGTATTTGAAGCTCTTCTTGAAGTTTCCTGCCTGGAAAGACTTCTCCACCTCTATGAGAGACTCTACCAGATAGCTCTGGTCCCATATGAAGGGAACGGCTATAGGCTCTGTCCTGTGCAGCGTGTGGTAGTATCCGTAGTTCGTGTCGTGCTGCTGCGGCACGTACCACATCTCGTCGAACTCCGTCTCGTATTCGAAGCTCTTCTTTCCGTCCTTGAAGAGTATCTCCTCCATGGCGATCACATAGTTGTTTCCGCATCTGTAGGCGATAACCTTCTTTTCGGGCCCTTGAGACTTGAACTTCCTGAGATATCTCTTCTCTACCTGAGTGCCCATGCAGATGAGTATGTCCATTTCGAGGTACTTTTCCTCGAAAGAGCAGAAATTTACGTCCTTGAGGTATTTGGCTCCTTTCACCAGCTCCACGTCGACGTCTATGGTGTTGAGGAGGTATATCTCGTGCTTCCTCTCAGACTTCATGAGCATCTTGGCGAGCGTGAGTATGTTTATCTTCATTCCGTTCGTCCATATAGACTCGTGTATAGGATTGTTTTCGGCGTCCATCTCTGGGTTCTTCAGCCCTATAGTTATTCCTATCTTCAGGTTTTCCATGCTAAGATCTATTTTTGTTTTATATATTAAATGCGGAAAGGCAAAAAACAAAAAAAGAGAGGCAATGCCTCTCTTTTTTCTGAATCAATTCATATTAGAATGAATGATTAGAGATTGATAGTCACTGAGTTGTACAGAGATCCATATACACCGTAGTATACTAGGTTGTCTGTAGCGGCAGGTGCGTTGGTGAAAGTGATACCAGTTACAGGGTTCTCGCCTATGTTGGTATAGTCTTCTCCTTCTTTTGCCATAAGACCGTTGATGTAGATCTGCTCTGATCCTCCTTTAACCGCATTTACGTATGTGAATTCAGTTCTAGATCCGTTAGCGGACTCGACAGTGAGGTTCTTCTTCAAGAAGATGCTAGCGAAGTTCGCAGCAGAAGCGGCGTCTAGAGAAGAAACTTCGGAAGATACTCTTGTAGTAAGAGAAAGCTCTGCGTCGAATGCTCTACCTTCTTCTATGCAAAGCCTTGCTTGAAGGGAACCTTCAGCTTCGTATGCTCTGGACTCTTCGGAAGATAATCTTGTAGTAAGAGAAAGCTCGGCAGCTACGTGGTGAGAGTGCTCTGTGGATATCTCTACTGACAATAGAGTCGCGAGAGAAAGCTCTGCAGATCCGGCTCTTGAAACTTCGACAGAAAGAGCCGAGTTTAGAGAAACCTCAGCGGAAGCAGCTCTAGACTCTTCGGAAAAAAGCCTTGAATCGATAGATTGCTCAGCTTCTACGTGGTGAGCATGCTCGCTGGAAATCTCTACCGACAATAGAGTCGCGAGAGAAAGCTCTGCAGATCCGGCTCTTGAAACCTCGACAGAAAGAGCCGAGTTTAGAGAAACCTCAGCGGAAGAAGCTCTTACGATCTCTGCGCTAAGCCCTGAAGACAATACTGCCTCTACAGACTCTGCTCTAGCTATCTCTGTAGACACGTCAGCGCCTAAGAGGTTGGAAAGAGAAAGCTCTGCGGAAGTAGCTCTAGATGCCTCAGCGGATATGGCAGCGCTCGCTGAACCAGAAAGTGCTGAAATAGCGCCGTTGATGTCGCCGTCTGCTGCTTGGAAAGCCGCAACAACTTCAGTGAATGAATCCAAAGCAACAGGGTCGATGTTGGAGATAACATTGTCGATCCTAGTTGCCAAAGAAGCGTCAGCGGAAGCTCTAGCCACCAATTCTGTAGAAAGGTTGGCCGCGATAGAGTTGTCTGCGGAAAGCCTTGCAACTTCTTCTATAGATACTCTTGAAGTAAGGGAAAGGTCTGCGGAAGTACTTGCGGATTCTTCGGAAGATACTCTTGAATTCAAAGAGTTGGCTGCGGAAAGCCTTGTAGACTCTTCTGCGGATACTCTTGTAGTCAAAGAGTTGTCTGAAGCCAATCTTGCAGACTCTTCAGAAGATAATTTTGAAGTCAAAGAAGTGTCTGCGGAAGATCTAGCAGCTACTTCAGTAGACATCTGAGTCGAAACGTATCCTTGAGTTACCAAAGAAAGCGCGCCGAATCCAGCCAATGTGTCAGGCTGAGCCGCCACGTTGTTTAGACCGCTGAAAGTCCTCGTTCCTGATGCAGGAGCGCCAACAGTGGCCATAAGCTGAACAATGTTGGTAGTCGCGTCTACTTCGATAGTAGCGTTGTCCGTCATAGGAAGAGAGTTGTATGTGCTGGAGATCTGTCCAGCTAAAGAAGTGTCTGCGGAAAGCCTTGTAGACTCTTCTGCGGATACTCTTGTAGTAAGAGAAAGGTCTCCAGAAGTCCTTGCGGATTCCTCAGCGGATACCCTGTTTGTAAGAGAAAGGTCTCCAGAAGTCCTTGCGGATTCCTCAGCGGATACCCTGTTTGTAAGAGAAAGGTCTCCAGAAGCCCTAGCTACCAATTCAGTAGAAAGGTTTGCAGCGATAGAGCTGTCTGCGGAAGCCCTAGCTACCAATTCAGTAGAAAGGTTTGCAGCGATAGAGCTGTCTGCGGAAAGCCTCACAGACTCTTCGGAAGATACTCTTTCAGTAAGAGATGAATCTGCGGAAAGCCTTGTAGACTCTTCTGCGGAAAGCCTTGCTTGAAGCGAGTTTTCTACTGAAGTTGCTCTGGATATCTCAGCGCTCAAGTTTCCTCCTGCGGCGCCTGACAGGTTCGTGATGGCGTTGTTGATATCGCCATCGGCAGATTGGAAAGCGATCACGATCTCAGTAAGAGAGTCGAGAGCTGCAGGATCCACGTTAGACATAACGTAGTCTATCCTAGTCGCCAAAGAAGCGTCGGCAGACTGCCTAGCAGCAAGCTCTACAGAAAGGCTAGAAGAAACTCTAGCGTCGAGAGAGTCGTCAGCAGAAGTAGCTCTAGATACTTCGCTGGAGATAGCAGTGGAAAGGCTTGAGTTCAAAGAAAGCTCAGCGGATTCCGCTCTAGATGCCTCACTGCTGATAGAAGAGTTGATCTCCGCTATCGATGCCGTAAGCCCCGCGATGTCAGTCTGAACGAGTCCAGAAGGAGTGGTAAGCGTGGCGTTGGTTAGTATAAGGTCCGACTGGCGGTCCAATACGATTTTAGTTGTTGACATATTGTAAACGATTTTTTATACCTATTTGTTGCAGTGCAACAAGGTTTTTAGATTCTTTATGGCGTTTGTGTATGCCAGTGGCTCACAGCTGCCATTTTCGCTAAGATATTCATCTACAAAGAGTACCAGCTCGACGGAGCTCTCGAAGATAAACTTCGATTTGCTCCCGTCCTTGATAAGCCTGCATTTGAAGTTCTTAACTCTTAAATACGCTGCTAAATATAAATCGGATGTTACATATGTTTCTTTCATGGAATATAATTTACCCATAGTTTTCAGTATATATTAACTCCGAAATGCCTTTTTTTATACATATGCCTAAAAAAGAGAAAAAATCGGCGCATGCCTTATTTTTGCTGGCTTTTTTGAAAAAAAATAAAAAAAATAATTATTTTAGCAATAAAAAACCAAATGATAAAAGCAAGCCTTACCGGATCTAGATACTCAGGAAAGAGCGCCTGCGCGAAGGCGTTCTCGCAGATAGGCGTTCCTGTCTTCGAGGCGGACCCTATATTGAAATACCTTCTCAACTTCGACTCGAAGGTCGGGAAGGAAATAATAGACAGGTACGGAAAATACATATTCACCGGACCATGCGCGACGATATCTCCAAAAGAGATAAAGACCGACGGCGATTTCGACCGCCTTGTCTCGTTCGCGGAAGAGGCTCTCAACGCGGCATACATGCGATTCTTGGAAAAGAACGCGGGATCCGTCTATACCATATTCCATTCCTCGATAGTTTTCGAGCGAGGCTGGGAATCGGCGTTCGACTACAACATATGCGCTTTCGCGCCAAAGCAGGAAAGGTCTGCCCGAGCGCAGATGCGCGATGGGAAGAATATATCCGAAATAGAAAGGCTTCTGTCCTCGGAGATGGATCCGCTGGCGAAGAACTCGGCGAGCGACTTCGTGATACATGCATACGAGGCAGCGGGCACCTTCGGGAGCCTTCCCGACCAGGTCTGCAGTATAGACAAGAAGATAGTGGACGCTTTTCTCGGAAACAAAGAGCCGCTGGGCGAAATATATTGCTAACTTTGAAAAAAAAAATAACATGGCAAACGCATACGTGCACGCGCGGCTGAGCTCGAAGAAATTCGGAGGCAAGCCCGAAGACTACCTAGAAATACACATAAAGATGGACTGCTCGAAGGCATATTTTCCTAGCAATATACATAGAGCGCTCACACATCATTCTTTCTGGATCCATGAAGTGATGGTTCCGCTCTTCGGGTATGTCATAGAGAACTCCGATGGGAAAAAAGTCAGCGTCAAGGACATATGCGAACAGCATATTTTGGAAGACTTCGGCATGAGGTTCATACCTACTGCCCAAGACTATCTTGAAAACATGGAATTCAAGGACTGGATGCAGAACGGCATGCGAGACATCCCGTCTTCGTACAAGAAGATTTCGGAAAAAGGAAACATTAAAGCGACAGCAGACTGATGATAGCGATTTGCAAGAGGCCCACGAAAAGGCTGGTCAAGGGCGCCAGATACGAGATAGACAGCATATGGAACGACGGGACAAGCCAGCGATGGCTTGAGGGCCGACTATACATAAAGGGAATAGGGCGGTTCCGAGTGGACAACTTCACCGACATCGACGGAAAGGAGCTTCCAAAGATACAGAAGGTCAATCCGGTCCAGACGACTTTTTCGGCGAGGCTGAAATTCGAAGACCTGAAGGTCGGAGACATACTAGTGTGCGACAGCGGCAACTACAAGACTCTGGTAGAAGGAGGCATGTACCAGATAGAAAAGCTGATAGACAAGTCGGCTACTAGGACCGGATACAACGGATCTACCTGGACGCACAGAGACGAGAACGTGAAGTTCATCGGCGTCGCCAGGACGCTGAAGTTCAACTCGTGGAACTTCCGAAGGCTTTCGGCGGAAGAGACGAGAGAGATGAGCCTCAACGAGATTCTTTACGAC
>Ga0172372_10009289_pt1 | contig 12807 bp, 11 predicted proteins | sample LakKiv5m_2_FD_114544 | JGI IMG/M metagenome (GOLD analysis project Ga0172372, IMG submission 114544) | Freshwater microbial communities from Kabuno Bay, South-Kivu, Congo - kab_092012_9.5m | ecosystem: Environmental > Aquatic > Freshwater > Lake | place: Democratic Republic of the Congo...
GGTCACTGTTCTGACCAGACCCGACTGGGCCGGATCGGCGTAGCGCGATGGGAGCTCGCTGTCGATTTTCGGATTCGCCGCATCGGCCATGGCTTTCGAGTAGGCCTCACCGGGGTTGTCGAGATTGATCGGCGGAGCGGCCGTGGATGGCTTCTGTTTGGTGATGGTGATGGTGTGTTCGCCGGGGATCGCGCCGTCGTTCGAGTTGAAAGTCGTCAGCTTGAACTGTCCCTGCGAGTCTGTCTCCCCTCGGGCAACCCGCGGCGATGATGGAGTAAAGAATACAACCGCGGCATGTTCGACCGGCTTTCCATTCCATATCACTTTTCCAGTGACGGGATAGACCGGCGGACGTTTCACTCCATCCGAACATCCGGAAAAGCACAACAGAGCCGTCAGCAGAATCAACTGCGGAACAATAGTGTCAGACCGAACTTGAGAAAGCATGAAATTCACTCGTGTGTCGCTGGTGTTGAAGTTGGAAGGCAGAGCAGCATGCAGAACCGGCCAGCGGAATGAATCCGTGACGACCGGTCGCGGCTCACCGTGGCTGGATGCTGGCGGACGACTGTCAGTGCTGCCACAGAACTCTTCCCGGCTATGATAAACAACCGGGAAGGAGCAGCTTTGACCGCGCGCGATTGCTTAGAACTCAGCCGTGATGGTATTCCCGTCGCGGCGGTCACCCAGGCGCTGATAGTTCACGTAGTCGATCGATTCGGTGATAAACCGCACGGAACCATCGCACATCAGAAAATGAGCGCCGCCGACGTGTCGGGACTTGAAACCCCACGAGGTCATCCAGTTGTTCCAGGAATTGCAACTGTTAGCCACATATCCAGGGTCGCCCTGGCAGGTATTGAAATTCAGCGGAGCGGTCGTCGCGGCCCACCAGGCATTTCCATGAAACCATCCACCCGCGCCGTGATCGTGGCAGTTGGGGCGTCCCTCGCCAATCATGATGACATTGGTCAACCCATCCGAAACATCCGCAAAGCGGGCCGACCAGACGTAGCGTCCCACGACACCGGAGATCGCGTTCGGATCATTGGTGCTCCCATGCCCGGCACCTCCCGTTCCGAACGTGTTGCCTGGATAGCCGGTACACCAGCCGCCCTGAGCACCGATCACCTGCGCTCCCATGCTGAAGTAGTAATTCGTGTGAGCACGATCGAGGTTCACTGAAATAGTATCGCTGGGGCACAGCAGAGTGGGCACTTGATGGCGGCGGTAGATCTGACCGTTGGAATTAAAGAACCAGTCGTCCACAGCGCCCTCCCAGGGGATCAGTTCATAGAGAGGCGACTGGTCGATGTAGGGCAACAGTTTAACAAACGCGCTGCCCTTCTGATGCCGTCCCGTCGTCCATGGAGTGCACTGATTGTTGGGCAGACCACTGACTGTCGTGCAGTAATTGTTCGGCGCATTCGGAATACCAGTGCCATTCGGCAGAACTCCGAAGACCTCGGCATAGGCATGGCAGGCAATGCCCAGTTGCTTGAGGTTGTTCTTACATTGTGAACGGCGGGCAGCCTCGCGAGCCTGCTGGACGGCGGGCAGCAGCAATGCGACGAGAACAGCGATGATGGCAATCACCACCAGAAGTTCGATCAGCGTGAAGCCGCGCTGGCGACGGATCGATACCATGGAAACCTTTCAGGAGGGAACGCAGGGGAATAAAGGCCGGCGGTAAGAAGCCGGTGGGTGATGCGTACGAAGCCAGCTCATCAATGAAATCTGACCTGTCGAATCGATCATGAATCTGTCTGGAAACATCGTCAAGGTGCTGAGATTGTCAGTACGCGAATGCGTGGTTCATGGCCGTTTTCGCGCCGGGTCATACGGCGTTCTCCGAACGGTCGTCCGATTTCAGCGGAGCGTTGTCAGACTGTCGATTTCTTTCGCGTTCAGGCGGATTTGAACGATAAATGGCGGCTCATTGACCACCCAGTGGCCGTATGTTGTGGTCAAGACTGTGCCGTCGGGAAGAACCTCCACTCCGGGATAGGCACAGTCGGCTCCAGAGTGATTGTCCATCAGACGGATGCGATACTGGCCTTCCCGTCTTTCAACCAGATCGTTCCAGGTTCCTGTCCACGCGACCCAGTCGCCGCGCGTCGGGCTTTGCAGTGTGGTGTCCCGAAAAGAAATAAACAGTCGCCCGTCGGGAAGGTATTTCCCGGTATGCCGGTCTCCCGTCAACGAGCCGGGAAGCTGCACCGGCTCACTCCAGGACTGGCCTTCGTCGCTGGAAAAGATGATGTGCGAGTTCTGCCGCCGGCTGTTCTCGCGGAGCAGCACGGCGAGCATTCTGCCATCCGGAGAACGGATACAGCCAGGCTCGCAGAGATGGACATCGCTCCGCGCGAAAACCGGGACCGGCGTTGACCAGGTGAGACCGCCGTCCTGCGAGAATGTCTTGTAAAGCGTGAAGACGACGGGATTCTGCTTCCGCGATTGCGCCGTGAAGAACCGGCCATCGTCGTGGAACATGGCCAGATACTGTCCCGGCGTTTTCAGCGCTTCCACGAACCCCATTACCACGATGCCGCCCCATTCACCCGCCGGCTTCAGCTCGCTCCAGGTCGCACCGTCATCTTCGCTGACGGACAATCGCGCCGGATAAAGTCCGGACCAGACGATCAAACGCTTCTTTCCGGCCGCATCGATAACCCGGTGAATGGTGGGCACCTCCAGGCTGGTGGCCCAGCTGGCCGGAGTCGGCAGCCGATCGCTCCAGGTCAACCCGCCATCGGTGCTGCGTTTGTAGACGATCGCGCCACGACCATGTCCTTTGGGATAAACGCAGAGAATGGTCCTGCCGTCTTCGAGCAGCACGGTGGTCGGATGGCCCAGGTATTGACCGGCTTCGCGATCCACAATGGTCTGACGGGACTTGTCGGCCGAGATGTCAATCAGCGGGATGGAGTAACCGCGCGACATCGCGAGTTGCGCGCGATCCTGGGATTCTGCTGCGGCGATTGGAAGAAGGAGCAGGAACAGTGCAAACCATGCTCGATACCACATTCCACCAATGGATGGACAATTCATCGTTTTCCCATTTCATTCGATCTGACATGCGGTATGTCACAGACCTGAAGATTATTCATCCGCCGCGCCGCCCAGCGTCACGCTGATTTTATACTTGTCCTGCAGTCGTGCATGAGCCTGACTGGCATGACCGTCCTTCGGAAATTTACGGCACACCTGCTGGAACGCCTGAATGGCTTTCTCGGCGCTGCCCGCCTCTTCCTGAGCGAACCCGATCTGCAGCATGGCCCACGGTGCGTACTGAGTCGATCCGGCGATGATCTGCCCGTACAGAGTGATCGCTTCATTGAACTGCTTCTGCCGCCGGTGGCATCCGGCCATCTCCATGTAATTGTTTGGAAAATTACTGCACTGACGGAACCAGCCGATGGCTTCCTTATCCTGCCCGGCATCTTTGTGAGAATGACCGATCATCCACATGTAATGATCCGCTTTCGCCGCATCGGAAGTGATCAATGACTGATAGATCGCAATGGCTTCCGGATACTTCCGCGCCTCCCGCCAGGCCTGAGCCGCTTCACCTCCCCAGCGGGCGGCGTTTTCGGAATCAACCGCCGCCGCCTGTTCGTAGGCTGCGACCGCCAGATCGTACTTCTGCTGCTGGCGGTAGCTGTAACCGATCTGATTCTGCCCTTCGGCCTTGTTCTGATACTTCGCATACTCGGCGCGGGCTTCGTCATAGCGGTTCTGAGATTTCAGCCAGTTCGCAAACCGGCCGAGCGTTTCATCGTCGAGTCCGAATTCCTTGCGGATACGGTCATACGCCGCCTGAGTCTCATTCACCCGGCGCGACAGAGCCTGAGTATCCGCGATATGAAACCAGAGTCCGCGGGCCTTCTTCTTCTCCTCTTCGGCAGCTCCGCCCGGCAGTTGCTGCTGGAACCAGGCGACCGCCAGATCGGCGAGCCTGTCTGCCTGCGGCTTTGTCTTTTCCTGAGAAGCCAGTTCATTCAGCGGTCCGGCGAGATATTGATAGACCTGCGCCGGCAACTGTTCGGCTTGATATGTCGTCGCCAGCGCGCTGACACCTTCATTGAACTGCACCAGCCGGAACTGCTGCGCGGCCAGCGACCGTGAAGCATCCGCACAGACTGCCTGAGTATCCCGCGTGCGTTCTACATCAAACGTCAGTTTCTTCCACAGTTCCACCTGCTTCTGCGGGTTCATCTCATCCGCCGCCTGCTCGATGAGTTCCCGCAGCGCGAAGGCCGCGACAGTCTGTTTCGGGTACTTCGAGAGAACGTCGTTGAGTGCTTTCTCAGCCTTGCGCGGTTCACCCATTTCCCGGTAGGTTCGTCCGATGAGATAAGCGGCCGTCATCGCCTCAGGAGCATCCGGCCAGTAGTCAATCACGGACTGATAGCCATCCCGGATGGCGGTATTCAGCTTCTTGAGCTGAACCTGACAGAGGCTCCACTTGAGTTGCGCATAGGACGCTCCTTCGCTGCTTTCGTAGAGTGAGAGGAACTTTTCATACTCCGCCGCCGCCGTCTTCCAGTTCTGCTCCCTGTAGTATTTCTCGGCAATATTGAGCTGATAACGCTCGACTTCCTTGAGCTTCGCCCAGCGTTCCAGGGACATTTCATCCAGCGGCCCGGCGACTGCTGAACCTGACTGCGACAGCCAGAAGCACATCGCCAGCAGGCAGAGCTGAAAAACGGCCCGGATCATTTTTTCTGCCTGGCTTCGAGCCATTTCGCGTACTCCACATGCGCGTAAAAAATCACATTCGTACCGAGTTGATAGCAGGCTTCCCAGACTTGAGCGGGAACGCCGGCATGGTCGTCCGCCCAGGCGTCCGCGATATCGCCGGGACTGTAATAACACACCAGCCGGCCATCGACCCGCCAGCCCAGCGCGTCGCGTCCGCCGTGCGGGGCGACATACGGAATGGAAGCCAGCGCGTAAGGGACTCGATGAATGGTGTCGTCGAGCGGAACGGGAACCGGCTTCACGTTTGGAAGCACCTGTCGCATGATGCCCAGCACCTGATTGTGGAAGTGAGCGCTGCCGCCATTGTCGATGAACAGCATTCCGTGTTTGTCGAGCAGGTATTCTCGCAGGATTTTCACTTCGTTCGGGCTGAGTTGTATGTTTCTCTGCCCGGTCAGGTAAACAAACGGCGGGCTGCTGCCAGCCGGGAAATTACGCAATTGAGCGACAGTGCGGGCTTCTGTCTTCTTTGCCACTTTCTGCTGCGTGCGGACTCCGTATTCCACCAGCATGTTCTCATCCGCGCCGATGCCGAAGTCCTGATCCCAGTCACCACCCTGATATTCCAGACGGATGAAGCGGACCAGCCCCTGTTTTGTCCCTCCGGCAAACCCCGCTCCGGTCCCGGCTCCATAACCCACTGTGTATTGATGCTGAGTGATTTCGTTGAGCTGCAGCTTCACCTCATCAATTGGTGGAATTTTCAGACTGATGGCGCTGAAGGCGTTCACGACGAACTTTTTGCGGATGATCTTCTGAACTTTCACGGTCTGAGCGATCTGCTGCTGCTGACCGCCGCCCGCCGGCATTTCGTAGATTTCCTGGCAACCGCCCGCACGAGTCATGACCAGGAATGCGAGGTAAAAGAGCAGTGTCCAGCTGGTAAACGCCGTCAGCGACTGATTCAGCTTCTTCGTCCGCCGGCCATAGAACCACGCAGCGGCATCCAGTGGATTGCTCGTCCGGACCGCGGCGACAGCATCCAGCCGGCCGGTGGCCAGCATCTCCAGCCGCTGTCGCTCCCGGAGTTTCGTGGTCCGGTCGATGGCCCGGATCACCCACAGCAGGCCGATCAGCCAGGCGGCGGCCGTTCCCGTCTCAGCCAGCCGCACGCGTGCAGCGGCCCATCCTGCCAGGTCCAGCGCGTAAACCAGGCTCTGCCACAGCGGGATGAAGGCGAGCGTTGCGATCAGTGCCGCCGGTCCTGGTTCTGATCGACGGATTCGCCATGCCTTGAGCATCCCGAACGCTGCCAGCAATCCGGCCAGAGCGAAGACCGGGCCATTGATGAACGCGGGCAGTTTCTGCGACCACATCCAGTCCGCGACGCCAGCCAGCCAGGCGACGGCGATGAAGGCCGAAGCTCGCAAGCGGTTGTCAGCGGAAAGAGGGATGCGGGACATGAGCGACGTCGATCAGAAGGACCGGTGAGTGGATTGAACGGCGGGACGTTTGTGGTCAATCCACGCCATCCAGCAGTTTGTCGAGGTTCTTTTCCAGAGGGTTGACTTTCGGGTCTGCAACTTTCGTTTCGTCCAGTCCCATCACCTGCGCTGCTTTCTGGACGTTGGCTTCGGAGGGGCCGTCGGTGGCGGCGGGATTCGCGGTCGCTGCCGAGGCGGGTTGCGTTGAGGCGACGGGAGCGCTGGCTGCGGCGGCCGGTGACGACGCGGAAGCGTCGGCCTTCGCAGCTTCGGTCTCTGCCGGTCGGAGGAAATATGGTCCCACAGTGAAGGCCGCCAGCAGGACTCCCGTGGCCACCGTTGCCTGGACGATGGCCCGGATCAGTCCGCTGCCGGTGAGCGAACCAAGAACTTCCTCAGGACTGCGGCCCTTCAAGCTGTTGATGAACTGCCGGAGTTCGTCGGCCGAAGCCGAGGCATTGGTTTTCAGCGTCTGCAGGTCGCGGGCAAGGCCCGTTGTCTGCGGTGTGTTCTGCTCAACCTGCTGTCGCATCTGTTCCACGAATACACCTCGATCGGTTGTCCGGCAGCGAATGCCAGCCGGCTACTTTTCCTCTTCCACGATATGCACGAGTTCGCCGCCCGCTTCGCTGATGGCTTCAATCACCGGCTCAAACCGCTGCGCCGTCGCTTCGTGATGAACTTTCAGCAGGACCGTCCGCTGACCGGCGGGAGCCTGCTTCAGTTCGGCTTCAATCTGATCCGCCAGTTGAGAAAGGCCGATTTCCGAACCGTTCAGAAAGAGCTGACTGTCCCGGTCCACGACCACGCTGACCGACGAGTATCCCGACTGCTGCAGATTGCGGGCTTTCGCCGGAATCCATTCGATGTGACTGTCATCCTGAGCACGGGCGAGAATCACGAAAAAGATCAGCAGATTGAACGCCAGATCGCCCATCGCCGCGCTGGGCACGTCCGCTCGCATGGCTCGGCGCTGGATTTTCATGGAGGCTGGCGATCCGGGGGGTTCAGAGGGAAACGGTGGCAGTCACGGGACAGCGACCGTCTGCTCTTCTTCCAGTTGCATGGTGATGATGCCGCCGGCATCTTCGATCTGCGAAGTCACGGCAATCCAGTGCCGGTACGGGGTATCCGGCTTGCTTTTCACGACCACGATGCGGTCTTCCGGACGCGGCTTCGTGGACAGTTTCTGCCGGACCAGCCGTTCAAAATCCTGCGGCCGGACCGGGTCTCCATTCAAAAAGACGGCCTGCCGGGTCAGCTCGACCTGGACGTTGTCCATCTGCTCCTGCTGCTTTGTCTGTTCGGCTTTGGGCAGCGTCTGTTTCCGGCCGCTGTCCGGCTGAGTCGAGGCGCAAACCAGAAAAAACACGATCAGATTGAACGCAATATCGCCCGTCGCCTGTGAAGGCGGTTCGACGAGTAGTTTGCTGTTGCGGCGAAGTCTCATGGAACGGAATGACGGACAGGCTGGTCGTTTCGGAACGGTCGCCAGTCTAGTCGAGACGACGGGCAACGGAAGCGATATCAACGGCTTCCGATGGATCGCGGGCTGGATCGGACACGCTCCGGGCGCATCAACTGGCACGGGACAGACCCCAGGATTCCCGTCTGCGGCAGAGACCGGACACTGCCGGCTCACGTGGACTGCCACAGGAAAGCGCGACGCTGCCAGCGATGCTCGCGGTGCGGAAGGGGCGGGCTGCCGTCGCGCCGGGAAGGTGCGAGTGACAGAAGCAGCAGGTTTTCCATGGAAAACCTGTCGGCTGCGGTGCCTGCCATCGCAGACTTTTGCAGAACGGCCTGGCCTGGAACAGAAATGGCTCAGGCGGTTTCATTCCCGGGCTGTGCAGCACAGGCGTCCCGCGTGTGGTCAGTTGGGAGAGATGAAGCCAGGTGGCGGAAAAGACCAGCGATAATCCCCACCACTCAGCCTCGTCGGAACCAGCACACGGGACGCGCATGCTGCACAGCCGATAAACCTTCGCGGACAGATATCGACAGAGGATTCCGCAGAACCTGACTCCGTCCGCTCGTTTCAGCAAGTTTGAGTGTTTCTCCGGCTGTGGCGGGAGGGATTTCCAATCGCGGCAGCCCGGTTCGTTGATCGGGACCATGTTTCAGTCTGCTCTTCCAATCCACGGACGGGTTTCGAAGAACTGGAACGGGACTCCCCTTTGTGTCACTCTTCGACCGGCGGGATTCCGGGTGATCGCAGACTGCACCCCGGCCCAGGCCATTGATGATCAATTTTCTGGAAGGCGATTCATGACTCCGCGGGAAGTACTGGCTCTGATTCGAGAGAAAGAAATCCAGGCGGTCGATCTGCGCTTCATGGATTTCCCTGGAACGCAGAAGCATTTCACAATCCCGGCCCGCCGGCTGACGGCGGACAGCTTCGAGCAGGGATTCAGCTTTGACGGTTCATCTCTGCGCGGCTGGCAGGCCATCAACGAGAGCGACATGCTGGTGGTGCCGGAGGCCGGGACCGCGTTCGTCGATCCGTTCATGAAGCAGACGCTGGTCCTGACCTGCAACATTCAGGATCCGATCACGCGCGCGGATTACGCCCGCGATCCGCGAAACGTCGCGCGGAAGGCCGAAGCCTACATGCGTTCGACCGGCATTGCCGACGTGGCGAACTTCGGTCCGGAGGCTGAGTTCTTCGTCTTCGACGATGTCCGCTTCGACCAGAACGAACACGAAGGTTACTACCACATCGAAAGCCGCGAAGGGCACTGGAACAGCGGACGCCCGCGTTCTCCTGGTGTGCCGGCCAGCGCGGGCTATGCCATCCGCCGGAAAGAGGGCTACCTCCCGATTCCTCCGGCCGACACGCTGCAGGAACTGCGGACCGATGTGATGCTGGCGCTGCACGAATGCGGGGTCGAAATCGAAGCCCAGCACCACGAATCCGCCTCCGGCGGTCAGTGTGAAATCGACATGCGGTACGGTCCGCTGGTCCAGACGGCCGACAGCCTGCTGCTCTACAAGTACATCGTGAAGAATGTCGCGGCCCGGCACGGCCGCACGGCCACCTTCATGCCCAAACCGCTCTGGAACGACAACGGTTCCGGACTGCACCTGCACCTTTCGCTCTGGAAAAACGCAGCGCCGCTGTTCGCAGGCACGGGCTATGGCGGACTCAGCGAGATGGCCATGTTCGCGATGGGTGGCATCCTGAGACACGCTCCGGCGGTGCTCGCATTCTGCTGTCCCACGACCAACAGCTACAAGCGTTTGATTCCCGGTTTCGAAGCGCCGATCAATCTGACCTACAGCTACCGGAACCGTTCCGCCGCGATCCGCATTCCCGTTCACAGCCCGACGCCAGCCGACAAGCGGTTCGAGTTCCGCTGTCCGGATTCGTCCTCAAACCCGTACCTGGCCATGTCGGCCGTGCTGATGGCGGCTCTCGACGGCATTCAGAACCGGATCGACCCCGGCCCGCCGCTCGACAAGGACATCTACGACATGGACCCGGCGGAACTTCAGGACGTCACGAAGACCCCGGTGTCTCTGGAGCAGTCGCTGGACGCCTTGCGCCGCGATCACGATTTCCTGCTCCGCGGCGATGTTTTCACAGACGACGTGATCGACACGTGGATCTGGTACAAGACCGAGCACGAGGTTCAGGCGCTGCGCGAAAGACCGCATCCCTTTGAGTTTTCGATGTACTTCGACATCTGATGACGGATCACAGGAAATAACCGCGCGTCTCCGGAAGAGATGACTTCGTTTAACCCGCAGCCGAAGGCTGCAGGCGTCGAGTAGTCATCCAGCTCCGGAAACGCCTGCGCCTTCGGCTGCGGGTTAAACGATCCAGTGTGTCATTCACAGCCGCGTGAAGAATCTTTTCCACGATCCGAATGCTGTCTCTGCCATGTGGTCTGCTTCGAGCCTTTGAAGACGGTCGGAGCGAAGTTATCTTCCGCGCGCTCCGCCGCAGTTTCAGGGATTTGATCTCCGGGAGCCGGATCAGCACTGACTCCGAAACGTCACGGAAGACTTCACCGCCGTGTACGAGGTTGTTCGCGATGACCGCAACGGATGACGGGCAGCCTCCCGCAGGAAGCCCGCAGTGGAACCGCCGGCACCTGCTGGGACTTCAGGAACTTTCGGCCGCTGAAATCACGACGATTCTGGATCAGGCGGCGGAATTCAAAGAGCTGTTTCAATCCGGCAGAACCCGTCTGCAGTCACTGGCAGGCGTGACCGTCGCCAATCTGTTCTTTGAGCCATCGACTCGAACGCGCACCAGCTTCAGTCTCGCGGCCAAACGGCTCAGCGCCGATACCGTCGATTTCACGTCCTCTGGCAGCAGCCTCTCCAAGGGCGAGACATTCATTGACACGGCCCGGAACATTGAGGCCATGAAAGTGGAAATGGTGGTGGTCCGGCACAGCTCATCCGGAGCGCCGCAACTGCTTTCGAGGCATCTCGATGCCAGCGTCATCAACGCCGGTGACGGCATGCACGAACATCCCACGCAGGGACTGCTGGATATCTTCACCATCCGCGAAAGACGCGGCACGCTCGCCGGTCTGACGGTCACTCTGGTGGGCGACATCCTGCACAGCCGCGTGGCGCGATCAAACATCTGGGGCCTGACGAAGCTCGGCGCGCGAGTCATCGTCTGCGGTCCCAGCACCCTGATTCCGCCGCACATCGAAAAGCTGGGCGTCGAAGTCTCCAACAGCCTCGACGAAGTGCTGGCCGAGACGGACTGCATCAACCTGCTCCGCATTCAGTTTGAACGGCAGCGGCGCAGTTACTTCCCGTCCATCCGCGAATACGCGCACTTCTTCGGCATGAACGGCGAACGCATCCGCAAGGCAAAGAAGGATGTGCTCATTCTGGCGCCGGGGCCGATCAACCGCGGCGTGGAGCTGACACCGGAAGTCGCCGATGGACCGCATTCCGTCATCCTCGATCAGGTCACCAACGGATTGATGATCCGCATGGCGGTTCTGCATCTGGTTCATCAGGCTCGTCAGAGATGAGCCTGGTTTCTCCGCGAACGCCTGATTCAGAGCGGCGCTGGCGAAAGAATTTCCCACTCACAGGAGCGTGTCGATGACAACGACTCTGATCCGGGGCGGTCGGATCATCGACCCCGGCCAGAACATTGATAAGGTCGGCAACCTGTTGCTGCGCGACGATCGCGTCGTCGGAATCGATTCTGGAACCACCGTGGCCGATCGCGTGATTGACGCCTCGGGAATGATCGTCAGTCCCGGCCTGATTGACGTGCATGTCGCGCTGCGCGAACCGGGCCATGAAGAGGACGAAACGACCGCGACGGGGACCGCGGCGGCCGTGGCCGGCGGCTTCACCAGCATCGCCTGCATGCCGGACACAACTCCGGCCATCGACAATCGCGGTGCCGCCGAGTTCGTTTTTCTGATGGCTTCGCGCGCCGGCAACTGCCACGTGTTTCCATTGGGGGCGGTCACCAAAGGCAACGAAGGCGAAGAACTGGCCGAGATCGGGCAGCTCGTCGAAGGCCGGGCCGTCGCGCTGACCGACGGCAAACGACCGATCGCCAATGCCGAAATCATGTGGCGGGCGCTGGAGTACGCCCGCATGTTCAACTGCGCCGTTTTCAATGCTCCGCAGGTTCCAGAACTCGTCGCCAGCGGCGTCATGCATGAAGGTTATTACTCAACGGTGCTCGGCCTGCCGGGCATTCCATCGGCGGCCGAAAACATCATGGTCAGCCGCGATATCGCCCTGGCGGCTCGAACCGGCGGCCGGCTGCATCTGATGTGCGTCTCGACGTCGGTCAGCGTCGATCTGATCCGCCGCGCGCAGAAGAACGGAGTAGCCGTGTCGTGCGACGTCACGCCGCATCATCTCTGCCTGACGGACGCGGAACTGCAGTCGTTCGACGCCAACTACAAGGTCGATCCGCCGCTCCGGCCGCAGGGACACGTCAACGCGCTGATCGACGGTTTGAAAGACGGCACGATTGAAGTCATCAGTTCCGACCATCAGCCGTGGGCCGAAGAAGAGAAGGATCGGGAACTGGATCTGGTGCCCTTCGGCATAGTCGGTCTGGAAACGCTGCTGCCGATCTGCATTCAAACGCTGATCGAAACCGGGCATCTCACCTGGCCTCAGTTCCTCAGCAAACTGACAACCGGCCCCGCAAAACTGCTGAGCATTCAAAAAGGAACGCTGCTCCCCGGCGCGGATGCGGATGTGACGATCATCGACCCGTCCGTCGAATGGATCATCGACCCGGCCAGGTTCCGGTCCATGAGCCGCAACACTCCGTTTGCCGGTCGCAAAGTCCGCGGCCGTGCCCACACCGTCATCGTCAGCGGACAGGTCCGATACCAGGCTGACCGCGGCAGTTAGAGCAGCGGAAATTGAGCCGCAGCAGGACGCGGTGAAGCCTCCGGCATTGTCCCGACTGCGGATGGCTCACGAGCATCGGCCACCATCAGATCAGATCCAGCCAGGTGGGCAGGAGCGAGAAGACATCGGCCTGCAAGGTGTCGCCGCCGGTGTTGCTGAGCGTGTCGGAAGGATCATTCTTGAGCGTGTCCGTGCCCGCTCCACCGTCCAGCGAGTCGATGCCGTCGGAACCGGCCACGGTGGTATCGCCCCGGAA
>Ga0172372_10009290_pt1 | contig 12806 bp, 13 predicted proteins | sample LakKiv5m_2_FD_114544 | JGI IMG/M metagenome (GOLD analysis project Ga0172372, IMG submission 114544) | Freshwater microbial communities from Kabuno Bay, South-Kivu, Congo - kab_092012_9.5m | ecosystem: Environmental > Aquatic > Freshwater > Lake | place: Democratic Republic of the Congo...
AGAGGGCGCCACGCTTGTGCGCGTGGACAGCGCCATCTTTGGCGCACGGCACTATGCCGTGACGGCCGGTGCCGGAGACACCCCCACCACCTGATGCGTGGCGCAGCGCGGATGCCGGAACCTTCGTCCCGCGTGACCGTGCGCGTGATTCCCCGGGCCGCACGGCCCGGTGTCGACGGCACACGCGGCGGCGCCGTGCTGGTGCGCATCGGTGCGGCACCGGTCGACGGTGCGGCCAATGCCGAGCTCATCGACACGCTGTCGACCGCGCTCGGTGTGCCCCGGCGGCAGGTCGTGGTGGTGTCGGGTGCCACTGCCCGCCTGAAAACTGTCCGCATCGAGGGACTGAGCGATGCCGACGTGCAGCAGCGACTGGGAGTGCGCACATGATTGACGCCGACCTGCTGATAGCCGACGCCGATGTCGTCGCCACCTGTGCCGGACGCGGCCCCAGAGCGGGGGTGGCACAGCGCGATGCGTCGCTGCACCAGCGCACGTCCGTCGCCTCACTCCGCGGCCGCATCGTCTGGGTGGGACCGGCCGTTGAGGCCGACGCGGCAGTGACGCTCGCACCTGACGCCACGATCATCGACGCCCGCGGACTCACCGTGACACCGGGATTTGTCGATCCGCATACGCACCTGGTCTTCGGCGGCGATCGCCGCGACGAACTGCAGCGGCGGCTGGCGGGAGCGACCTATGCCGAGATCGCTGCGGCCGGTGGCGGCATTGTGAAGACGGTGGCGGCGACGCGAGCCTCCAGCGAAGATGCGCTCGTGGAAGCCGCGCTGCCGCGCCTGGCCTCGATGCTGGCGCACGGCACGACCACGGCCGAGGTCAAGAGCGGCTATGGACTCGACCTCGACACCGAACTGCGGCAGTTACGAGCCATTCGGCGCCTGGCGCAGTTGCAGCCGGTGTCGCTGTCATCCACCTTCATGGGTGCGCACGAAGTGCCCCCCGAGTACCGCGGACGTGCAGACGACTATGTCGACCGTGTCGTCGACGTGATGATTCCCGCGGTCGCCGCCGCACATCTCGCCGAGTGGTGCGATGTGTTCTGCGAGCGCGGTGTCTTCACGCCGGAACAGTCTGCGCGCATCCTGCGCGCCGGGCAGTCGCACGGACTCACGCCCCGCATTCATGCCGACGAGCTGGCACTGTCGGGTGGCTCCGCGGTGGCGGCACAGGTGGGCGCACGCTCGGCTGACCACCTCATCTTTGTCGACGAGCCTCACGCTGCCCGGCTGCGCGATGCCGGGGTGATCGCCACGCTGCTGCCCGCGGCGGCCTTCTTCCTCAAGCTGGGACAGTTTGCGCCGGCGCGGATGCTCATCGACCGCGGTGTGCCTGTGGCCCTCGCCACCGACCTCAACCCCGGAGGCGGCTTTACGCCCTCGATGCCCTGTGTCATGTCGCTGGCCTGCTTCGGTATGCACATGACGATGGAAGAGGCGCTGGTGGCGTCGACGATCAACGCCGCGGCGGCGCTCGATGTCGATGACCGGTGCGGCAGCCTCGAAGTGGGCAAGGTGATGGATGCCGTGCTCATTCGCGGACCGCTGACCGAAGTGCTCAAGCTGGGCACCGCACCGATTGCGGGTGTCATCAAGGACGGCCTGCGGGTCTGCTGAGGAGGGGCTATGTCATTTTCCGCGCGCACACTCACACAGTTTTTCGATGATCTGGCCAGCAGTGCCCCGACACCGGGTGGGGGCACGGCATCGGCGATGGCCGGGGCGATGGGTACATCGCTGCTGATGATGGTGGCGGGTCTGCCGAAGAGCCGCACGAATGCCGACGTCGAGCGCACGACGCTCGACGCCTGCCGTGCCACGCTCGGCGAACTTCGCGCGGCGCTGACGAGGGCCGCCGACGATGACGCGACGGCGTTTGATGCAGTGATGGCGGCCTATCGGCTGCCGAAGGCGACCGACGAAGAGAAGGCGGTGAGAATGGCGGCCATCGCGCGCGCGATGCGGGGCGCAACCGAGGCCCCGCTGACCACACTCGGATTGAGTGTGCAGGCGCTGGCCTGTGGGGTGACGGTGGCGCAGCATGGCAATCCCTCGGCGTCGAGTGATGTGCGTGTGGCAGCGCTGCTGCTGAAGGCGGCGGCCGAGGGCGCGGCCGCAAACATCCGCATCAACCTCGATGGCATGACCGACACCGACTATCGCGACGCGACGGCCGCGACGATGGCGCAGGCGCTACGCGAGGCAGATGCGTCAGTTGAGGCGTTCGGTTTGGCGCTGACGTAAGCCACCTGCCATGCCGTGCGCGGTCGGTGCATCCGCGCCACGGTGCGCCTGCCGCGCACAGGCGCTGGCGCACCGCACGGCAACCTCCGGCGCGACAGCCACGGGAAACAGTGCGTGCACTGGAATCCGGACTGGGCATAATGGGGCTGAGGAGGGTGCGTGCATGATCAGCAGACGTGACGTGATGACGGCTGGTGTCGTGGGAACGTTCGCAGGGCTTACCGGCAACGCTGAAGCCCGGGAACTGGATTCGGGCGCTGTTCAGTTTCCCTCGTCGCCGTCCCTGAACTCTTCCGTCCCAGACGATGTGAGAGAGGTGCTCTCTGAAGTGCGGGGGATGCAGACTTCGGTGCGTCGCATCAACACCTCGGTGAGCGAGGCCGCGCGCGTCACCGGGGGTGCGCTGGCCGATCTGCGTGAGCGGTTTGCCCTCTACCTGAGGACGACCGGCCGGTTTCCCGAATACATCGACGTCGGCATTGACGTCTTCTACGAAGCCTACGACTGGCACGTGCGGCATCAGCAGCCGCTGCAGCTGTCACGCCAGGCCGGATCACGGCTGGCGATTGTGTTCATGTTCACGCAGCTGGTGCTGCGGCCCGAGCAGGAGCGCACGTTCATCGGCGTCCCGTACGACGGCGCCTAACGCACGTCGGTGGTGTCGACGGGCCGGGCCGGTGCGTTCCACTGCATGAAGGCATCGGCGGGCAACCGTGCGATATCGGGCACGCGGGCCTCGGGGTGGGGATATCCGACGGGCAGCACGAGCACGGGCTTCTCGTTGACGCCGCGCCCGAGGCGCTCGCGCAGGAAGCCCATCGGGCTGGGCGTGTGTGTGAGTGTGACGAGCCCCATCTGATGGATGGCTGCGATGAAGAGTCCGGCGGCGATGCCGACGCTTTCGTCGACGTAATAGTTCTTGCGGTGTGACCCGTCGGGGCGCAGCCCGTACTTTTCAGCAAACAGCACGACGAGCCACGGGGCGTCGGTCATGTGGGCCTTGATGTGATCGGTGCCCAGCGGATGGAGGGCCTCGCGCCACTCGTCGGTCAGGCGTTCGGTGTAGGTCTTGAGCTCTTCGGCTTCGGCGGCGTCGCGCAGCTCGTGCTTGAGGGCGGGATCATCGATGACCACAAAGCGCCAGGGCTGCCGGTGTGCGCCTGAGGGCGCGGTGCCGGCCGTCAGCATGGCGAGTTCGATGAGGCGGCGCGGCACAGGGTCCGTGGAAAAGTGACGCGTGGTGCGTCGCCGCTGCATATCGGCGTAGAACGCCTCGGCGCGTGCCAGCATGTCGGCCTCGGTGCGCCGCACATAGCCGCTGAGTGGCACGAACACCGGCTCGGGCAGGTGTGCGGTGCGCTGGCGATAGTCGGCCGTGTCGGAATGAACGTGCTGTGTGTCTGGCGAAATCGCGTCAGTCATGCGGGGACTCCGATCGTGGGCATTGTGCCTGATTCCGATGCGACAGGATACGACAGCCACATTGGGAACTCTTTGAGACACGGACGCTCTCGGTGTTCGTTAATGCACGACTGCGATGTTTTTTGTGTGACCCATGCTATTTCGTGCTTGACTCACGGGGTATTGAGCGCTCAGATGCTTTTGTCTGAGGAGCCTTGGCAGGTCACAGGCACGGGGCCTACCGCGCGAACCTGCCTTCGGGAACCGGTGCGCGGTGCATGACGAGGAGGTCGGGATGAAGGAGTTAACTGATTCGCAGATGCAGATGGTGGACGGAGCGGGCGCTTGGGGCGAGTGGTTGACGGGGTTCGGGTGCGGCGCCGGGTTAGTTGTTGTAGGTATCGCGATGGCCAGTCCGGAACCGTTTAGCAAGGCCGCGGTTGCTAGCTACATACTTACCGGCGGGGGCTGTCTGTCGTACTTCGTTTAAGGGTGTGGGCTTCGCGTCTAAACCAATGAGTTGGACAAGGAGACAACAATGACGGAACTGAATTCGAGCGAATTGGAGCAGCTGACCGGTGGAAATGGGTGGGACTGGAGCTGCGGTGTGCTCTCCGGGATCACCTTCATGGGCTTTATGACCCCCGGTATGCAACTAGTCGGCATGTTGACTGTCAACAAGGCCATCGCCGTGTGTGGAGTGGCGCTCTTTAGCCATTGGTAATATCACTTGGCAGCTGGAGGCCTTGGCGGATGGCGCCAAGGCCTCCGGTTCCATCCCCCGGTCCCCTTTGTTACGATGCCTCGCGTGGGTCCTGACCACTTCGAGCTGGCGCCCGTCGTCTCCTGGCACCACGCCTGGACGCTCTGGCGCTGGGAGCAGCGTGCGAACCTGCGCCTGCTCCGTTTCCAGCTCCTGTCGAAACCGACCGGCCGTTTGTTCCTACTCTGGGCGCTCGCGTCGCTGGTGCCCGGATGGCGACTGCTGACCCGCGGCGTGCTCACGCCGTTGCCGCTGACGCCGGCCGCCGAAAACGGCGCGCTCGCCATCGCCCACGCCTTCGCCGTCGCGCTCTGCTGCGTGGTGACGGTCGGCTTACGTGCAACCGTTCTGCAACGACATTTCACCCGCGATCCGCTGCGAGCACACGGCGATCTGGCGCCTGTCTTACGGCTCTACCGGGCCGGCGTTGGCATCGTCGGGTTCGTGGCCCTGTTGCCGACCGGCACGCTTGTGCTTATGTTCGGCGACATCGTCGCCGCACGGCCGGGAGGCGTGGTCCGTTTGGGGAGCTATGCCGCGGCCTGCCTCTGCTTTTTCAGTGTTCTGTCGATGCTGATTTTTGCGGCGAGCACTCGCGTGTCTGCGGCGAGACTCGCCAGTCCCGGCATCGCAGCGCTCAGGCTCCTGGCGCTCGCGACCACTGCGGTCCAGATGGGTCTGGTGTGCCTGCCGGTCTGGCTCGCCGGACGTCATGCGCGCGTGCTCGAGGCCGTCGGGTTGACCGCCGGCCGTGTGTCCGGAGCCCTGCAACTGCCCCTGACTGTCGCGCTGCCCGATCCGATCCCGATCCTGCCGGTGGCGATGGCGTCAGTCGCCCTCGTGATCGCGGCGTGGCAGGGATGGCTCGGTGTGCTGCGGTGGTCTCGATCGGAACCGCCTCCGGATGCGGACGTGGACCTCGAAGGCCAACGGCGCCATCCGAGCGCTTTCTCCGGCATTCGCCACTCGGCGCATCTTCCGACGCTCCTCCGCGTGTTCTGGACGAAGGATGTGATCCTCGCCTCCCGGCGCTCACCATGGCTGTATGCGCAAATGCACTGGTTCCTGTTGGCCAGCGCCGTCGGCGGTCTCATCGCCGCGGTGCGGGTGCCGACGCCTCTGCCCGGCGGATTGGTGATCCTTGTGCAGACTCTGCTCGTGCTGATGTGTGCGGGCGCGATCGCGGCGCCGGGCGGCTTGGGCAGTCTCGGACGCGAAGGGCGCCAGGTCCACATGCTGCGCGCAGTGATCAGCCCGTCCGTCCTGTTCGGCCTGAAAGCACACGTGAACGGTGTCTACGCCGCATCTCACGCGATCGCCTATGCGCTCCTGCTCACCACGATCGGGGCCGCCCTGGGAATCGGCGTGGGCTGGACGCCCGGGACGTTCGTTTGCGCGGCGCTTCTGGCCGGCGGCGCCGGCGCGGCCTTCGCGACGCTCGCGACTGGCATGGGTTTTCTCTGGCCCGTCTTCGAGCCCGGACCGGGTGTGCTGTCCGGTGTATCCCGCGTCAGTCTTGCGGCGTACCTGCTGATCGTCGCGACGGTGAGCAGCGTCATGGCGCTCGCCTGGACGTGGTGGCTGCTCGGGCGCATGGGACTGGCGGCGATGGCGATCGTCCAGGGTGGCGGCCTCGCGGCATCGACAGGGCTCGGCGTGCTGTTGGCTGTCTGGGGGATCAGGCGCATGGGGGAGATGGAGTGACAACCATACCGAGCATCGAATTCGTCGGCGTCACGAAGCAGTACGGGAGCGTGACGGCCGTGTCCGACCTGTCGGTCTCGCTCAGGCCAGGGGAAGTGTTCTGCCTCCTCGGCCCCAACGGCGCGGGCAAGACCACCACGCTGCACACCATCATCGGGCTGAAGTGGCCGTCGGCGGGAGAGGTGCGGATCAACGGTGTCAGCGTGCATTCGCCGGCCATCTATGACGTGCGCCGCACCGTCGGCTTCGTCGCGGACGTGCCCGATCTGTATGACTACCTGACCGGCCGCGAGATGCTGCAATTCGTTGCCGAGTTGTACCGGATTCCAGGGGACGTGGCGGCGCGCGTCGACGAATGGTTGCACCGCTTCGATCTCTCCGCGGACGCCGACAAGCTGACCAAGACGTATTCCCTCGGCATGCGCAAGAAAGTGGCCGTCGCCGCCGCGTTCCTCTACGACCCGCAGATCCTGGTGCTCGACGAGCCCACCGGCGCGCTCGATGCCGCGAGTGCGCGGCTGGTGAAGGACCTGCTGAAAGAGGCGCGCGACGCGGGTAAGATCGTGTTGTTCACCACCCACGTGATGGAGATCGCGGAACGCGTCGCCGATCGGATCGCCATCATTCACAAGGGTAGGCTGATCGCGGACGGGTCCCCCGATACGCTCCTCCGGGAGCGCGGCCGTCCAGGCGACACGCTTGAGGACCTGTTCCTGCGGCTCACTGCCGGAGCACCCGCCGGCACCGTCGTGTAAGTACCACACCCATGACGGCCTTAGCGCTCGTGAAATGGGAAGCCCTCGCGCTGGTCCGCCGGGGCCTGGCCCTGCTGACGACAGCTCGCGGTCTGTACGTGTTGTTCGCCATGCTGCTTGCGGTGCCCTCGCTGAGCCACATCGCGCGCGCGGGTGCGCTCGAGGGGCTGACCATGGCTCCCGGAACCCTCCGTGGTGCGCTGGCACTCGCGCATCTCGCATTCATGACTGGATGCGCGGCGCTCATTGCCACCGGTGGCGCCTGGCTGTTCGTCGTGGGGCCGCGCCATGAGCCGCTGGCCGCCATGCCGTGGTGTGCGCGGGCGCTGGTGCTGCATCGGCTCCTGTTTCGCGTGATCCTGCCCGCCGTGGGGACGATGGGAGGCATGTTCGGGGTCTTCTGGCTCGCGCCCTTGCGCCTCGTGTCGCATGATTCGTGGCCGTTTCTGGCGGGCTATGCGGCGGTGCTCGTTCCCGCACTGGTGGCGCTTTCGGCAATGGCCTTCCTGACCTCGCGCCTTGCCTGGGCGCAGCCCAGGCACCGCGCACGTGGCGGCGCCGCGATTGCGTACGCGGGCCGCATCGCAGGCATCGTGCTGATGGTGGCCATGATGGTCCTGCCGCCGTGGCTGGCGAGTGTTCGTCCCGGGGCGCTCGAGGCGATCGGCCGCCTGGCCCCCGCCACTCTGGATCTGGGACAGATGCCGCTCGCTGCGGCCTTCGCGGCCCGCGACGGCCACGCCGTCCCTCTGCTGGTGTACACCGCGCTGATGGGCCTCGCGGCGTGGGCCGGCGTGAGGGGACTCCGCCGCTGGGCGAGCGTGCACGGCGACGAGATGTTCAGTGACGTGCCGTCGACGGATCGGTGGTACCCCGGTGGACTGCGGGTGGCGGGACCGACATCCTCACCGTGGCGCCGATCGTTCGCCATGTTCTGGGCGAAGGACGTGTGGCTCTCGCGCCTGCGATCGCCGGCGCGCTATCTGGTCGAACAATGGCTGGTGCTCGGCATGCCGGTCGCCATCGTTGCGCTCGGCGGCCTGGTGCGCGGCTCTCCTGAACTCCTGTACGCGCAGACGACGTGGCTTGCGCTCATGAGCGCCGGCGTCCTGGCGGCCATCATCGGACTCGGTAGCCTCGGCGCCGAGCGCCGGCGGTATGCACTCCTCCGTCCCGTGCTCACCCCCTCGGCGCTGTTCCGGGTGAAGACGGGCGTGAATGCGGTCTTCGTCGCCGCGCACTCGGCGGCCTACGGATGCGTGATCGCGGCGACGGCGGCGTGGACCGCGCCGTCGTCGGTGCTGGACGGTTGGGCCCTCCTCTCGATCGGACTGATCACCGCGGCAGCGGGCGCGGCCTTCACGCTGCTGGCGACCGGACTCGGCTTTCTTTTGCCGGTATTCGACGGCGACGGCCCTGCGCTCGTGCCGGGTGGATCGCGCGCCGGGATGCTGATCTATCTGGCGCTAGTCCCACCCCTTGGCGGCATCACGGCATTGGGCTCGGCCGTCCGTCGTCACGGGGAGCTTGGGGGGGCGCTGCTCGAATTCGGCACGCTCCTGATCACGGTTGCGGTGGGTGCTGGAGTGGCAACATGGGCGAATCGCAGACTCGCACGCCTGGAGATCTGACGATCTCCGCGATCGATGCCGCATCGCCTGCGGCCATGGGCCCCGCGCGGCTGCGGGCATGGATGCGTCAGGCCAGGTCGCGCCTCACGAGGCGCTGGCCGGCCCTGCACTACGCCGTCGTGCGCCAGTACGACACGGCAGACTGCGGTGCCGCGGCGCTGCTGACCGTGCTGCGATTTCATGGCGGCGACGCGAGCTTCCCTCACGTCCGCGATTTGACCCAGACCGATGCCCAGGGGACGACGATGCGGGCCATGGTCACCGCCGCCGGCCGGCTGGGTTTCCAGGCGAAGGGCGTCGCGGGCACCTTCGACCAACTTTGCGAGCAGCGTCTTCCGGCGATCGCGCACGTCGTGACGCCGGAAGGGCTGCAGCACTTCGTGGTCGTTTTCGAGGCTAACGCGGAGCGCGTCGTCGCCGGCGATCCCGCGAAGGGGGTGCGCCTGCTGCCGCGCGCGGAGTTCGAACAGCTGTGGCTCAGCCATGCCGCCGTCTTGCTGACGACTGCAGGCCCGCTGTACAACGCGCCGCCGCCGCGATGGACGAGCTGGCTCTGGGCCTACCTCAGGCGCGATCATTTCTGGCTCTTGCAGACAGCGTTTCTCGCGGTCGCCCAGACCGCGATCGGTTTGTGCCTCGCGCTCTTCGTCCAGCTGCTCGTGGACCGGCTGATTCCGGAGCGTCGCATCCGCTTGGTCATCGTGACCGGCGTCCTGCTGCTCGCTCTCCAGATCTTCAGGGGGCTGTTCGGGTTCGCGCGCCAGCGGATGCTTCTCGAGTTGAACCGGCGCGTTGCCCTCCATATCAACGATGAGTTCCTGTCGCAGATCTTCTCGGTGCCGCTGCGTTTCTTCCGCACCAGGCGGAAGGGGGACATCACAGCGCGGATCCAAGACGTCATTCGCATTCAAGGCGCACTGCTGTCCCTGTGCGGAACGGTGATCATCGACATCACTGGGTTGCTCGGATCGCTGGCGATGCTGCTGCTGCTGGCGCCGTCAGCCTCGGGCATCGCGTTGGCGGCGTGTGCGGCGTGCGCCGCGATCGTGCTCGGGTTGAGCTACCGGCTGCGGCGGCGGCAACGCGAGGTGACCCACCAGTACTCGATCGTGGAATCGTCGTACATCGACGCGCTCGACGGCATGGACGATATCCGCTCCTTCGACGGCGCACCGGCATTCACAAAGGCGCTGTCGTGGTCGTTTGGCGCCCTACAGGAACGCATGCAGGCATTGGGATTGGCGCTGGCGGGCGTCGGTCTGCTCGCCGAGGTCGCGGGGGCAGTGCTGATGGTCGGTTCGCTGACGGCCGGCGCCGTTCTGGTCGCCAGCGGCGACCTGACGCTCGGACGGATGATGGCCGTCTATTCGCTCCTCGTCAGCATCATTCCCGCGGCCCTGCGGCTGGCGGATGCCAACAGTGCCGTCCAGTCGTTGTCCGTTGCAGCCAATCGGCTGTTCGACCTGATCCAACTCGAGCCGGAGCCACGAGGGGGAGACCTACCGTTACGCCTCGAGCACGGATTGACGGTTGAGGGCGTCAGCTTCGCGTGGCGCGGCGGCGCGGCGACCCTCAGGCAGGCCAGCCTGACGATCCGCAACCGCGCGTTAACGGGCATCTGGGGACAGACCGGGGCGGGGAAGACGACGCTGGTACACCTCCTCTTGGGGCGCGCCAGTCCCGACAGCGGCGTCATCCGCATCGACGAACATCCGTATAGCGCCTTCCGCATGGACGATATCCGCCGCCACATCGCCCTCGTGCCGACCGGCGTCAAGATATTCAACGGCACGCTCGCCGACAATATCCTCGTGGGCCGGCCGATTCCGCTCGAGGACCTGGCTCGCCGCATCGTCGCGCTCGGGTTCGAGGGGCTGCTGGGGCGCTTTCCGTCCGGGCTCATGACGCCGCTCGGCGAGGATGGCCGGCGCCTGTCGTCAGGCGAGCAGCAGGTGGTCGCCCTTCTGCGGGCGCTCATCACCGAGCCCTCGGTCCTGATCATCGATGAGGGCTTGAATGCGCTCGACCGGAGGCTGCGCGCCACGATGTTGGATGTACTCCTGCGCTACGCGGAGGAGCACGCGGTCGTGATCATTTCGCACGATCCGGAGGTCCTAGCTAGAGCGGAGACGGTCTTCGTTCTGGAGGGGGGAACGGTGACGGGGCACGTGGTCGGCGCCGACCTGCCCTGGAGGTGCGACGCATGGCAATCGCAGAGCTGACAGCAATAAGAGGCGCGCGATCCGGTGTGGCTGCCGATGCTTTGCGTGTCGCGCACGATGCAGCCGATCTGACGCATTTCGCTCATGCGATCGAGTATCTTCAACGTCATGGAGGCCTTGGCCGGGTGCGAGTGGGCGCACTATCACCCGTTGCCTTCGGGGCCCCGATTGGCCAAAGGTGTGGACGGGGACCGTCGCGCCCAAGTCGCCGTGTCCCCTTGCGGCAGGGTCAACTTGTGGGCTGTTTTCACCGCGAGATCCTCGGCCTGAACCGCGCCTGATTACACGGCCCAACGTCTGAAACTGGGCGTTATCCCTGGCGACAGCCACTTAAAACGGCCGGTCTGCAGGGAACGCGTTGGAAGGACTGGAGTGATCTGGAGGAATAGCGCGAATGGCAGAACAGCCTTTTTCGAACAGTGCCGGTGGAGAACAGAGAGAAATGTCTTCTGGCCCGGCCAGCAGCGTTGCGGCGGGCTTAGACGCGCTGGCCGCCCTCGTGTGGATTTGGTTTAACCCGGTCAGAGCGGCACGAGCGCATCGGGGCAACTGGACCTGGGTCTGGCCGTGGCTGGCCGTTTCGATTGGTTCAATGACATTGTCGTATTTCACGGCTGGGCTGGCAGACTTGGCGATGCAGTTGTCCGTCCCCGATGCATCTGTTCCGGGCTCGAATGCGGCTGATGCGGTGCAGGTCGCTCGACGATTCCAGATCGTTGGGTTGTGGGCGACGCCGATGTTGTTGTTAGTCAAGTGGGCTGTATCGACCGGGCTCGTGACGTGGCTGAGTGTGGTGGCCAATATCCAGGTCCGAGGTTCCCGAGTCTTTTTCCTTGTCGTCTTGTGCGGTGGCGTGACGCTCATTGGAGACGTCATGGGGTTCGTCGTTCTGTCGCTTTCAGAAGCACCGCGTACTCTGGCAGATCTGTCGCCCAAGGTAGGACTGAACGCGCTCATTCGGTCGACCGATCCCGTAATCAGTACATTGACGGCCTGGGTGTCGATTCCCAACCTGCTCTACTACGGTATTCTTGCCGACGGCCTCGCAGCCTTTGCCGCGGTCTCACTCTCACGTGCATCAGTCGTGGTTGGGCTGATCGCTGTCCTGAATCTGGCCGTGGTTATGGTAGGGGTCCTGATGGCAACGCAGGCGCAGTGATTCTCGACCACGGTCACCGGCTCTCCCTCTCCCGGAATCGCCGGATGATTTCAGGATAGCCCGGAGCCTCACGACGCCGTTCCGTGCGAGTACTGGCTCCTGACGTAAACTCATGAGCGGCCCCACGACAGCGTCGGCGAGGTGGGCCCGCTCACGTTTCGACCGAGGCCGTCATCACCGGGACAGTCTTCGTATCGACTGTCTGCTTGACGGGGGAGCGTACGCACTCGCAGCAGTCTGCTGACACCCTGTCCACCCTTGAGAGGAGCGGTATCAACATGAACGCACGACACGTTGAATCTCCTGACGTAGCAGTGTGGCAGAGAGCCACGATCCTGACGGTCATCATGCAGGCAGCGCTGCTGCAATTTTTCATCTACTACGATACGGTGCTCGCTGCCCCGGAGGCCGCCCAGATTGGGGTCGCCAAGACTGGCATCCTCTTGGGTACGGCGTACATCCTCTGGAGGCCAATGACGGTCTTCGTTCGCAACCGGCCGATGGCGGAGAAGTACTCCCGTGCTCAAGAGCTGTTTTATGCCCACGGTCTCGCGTCGATCTGTTACCTGCAAGGGGCCTACATGCGCTGACCAGCGTGCCTGGCCCTGAACTGGGATTCATGATTCGTCCTCGTCCACCGCAGTAGCGCCGTTCACAGGTGCGGTACCAACCCGCGGCACCGCGTCAGCGTCAATGCCGATTCAATGTCCGTGCGGTGCGCTCATGAAGACACCGACGGCCCTGTCAGCAAGGACGATGGCCCTCAGGTCGTCAAGGCCTGTTGTCATCGGTCTGACTGCCGGAGACATGCGCAGACCAGATGGCTCGGTCTGGCGTCTATTCACAACGTAAGTGTTTTCCGGAGGAAATCATGTTCAAGTCATGCGCGTGCGTCGTCATCGCTTCTGTC
>Ga0172372_10009292_pt1 | contig 12805 bp, 9 predicted proteins | sample LakKiv5m_2_FD_114544 | JGI IMG/M metagenome (GOLD analysis project Ga0172372, IMG submission 114544) | Freshwater microbial communities from Kabuno Bay, South-Kivu, Congo - kab_092012_9.5m | ecosystem: Environmental > Aquatic > Freshwater > Lake | place: Democratic Republic of the Congo...
TGGCATTAAACCGTTTTTCATGCACGATACCGCAACAGAGGCAACTGTATGCAAATGAAATATGGCTTCAAGATCAGCTCTTTCTTTGTAAATATTTCCGTGAATAACATAACCGGTTTTATTATATTGAAATTCTTCTCCTTCAATAATTTCACCATCGAAACTCACCTTTAAAAGGTTATTTTCTGTGACCTCTTCGAACCTTAAACCAAAAGGATTAATATAATAATAATTTGCGCCGTGCGGTCTTGCTGAGAGATGAGTATAAGTATGATCATCCATACCTAATTTTGCTAAAATTTGGTAAGCGTAAGCTAAGTTTTTTTTAACTGACATAATACTAAAATTATCTATCTAATGAGGTTGTCTCTGTGCTTGCAAAATTGAGTTTCCGGTAACTAATACTTTCAGCTACGTGGATTTTTTTACGTAATCCGAACCGTCTAAATCGGCAATTGTCCGGGCTACTCTTAAAACTCTGTTATACCCGCGCATCGAAAGTTTGAACTTTTGGGCTGCCTCATTTAACAAATTCCGTCCTTCATCAACAGGCATAGCATAATCCGTAAGTAACTGGCCGTCTAGATTATTATTAAGTGCAATACCATAACCTTCGTAGCGTTTTGTTTGCAATTCTCTAGCTGCAAATACTCTAGCTGCAACAGTTTCCGAGCTTTCCAAGTTAGTTTTTGTAGGAGTATAATCAAAATCGTAAAACTCGTCACTACCTACTTCAATATGCAAATCAAATCGGTCAAGAATAGGTCCTGAAATTTTACTTTGATAATTGCTTCCGCACAAGGGGGCCTTATTGCATTCCTTGCTCGAATCCCCTAAGTATCCGCATTTGCAAGGGTTCATGGCGGCAATTAACTGAAACCTGGCTGGATATTTTACTTGTATCCCGGATCTGGAAATTAAAACTTCCCCTGTTTCAATAGGTTGCCTTAACGATTCTATTACTCCGGCTGGAAATTCTGGTAATTCATCTAAAAACAGTACTCCATGATGAGCTAAAGATATTTCTCCGGGTTTTACTTTTCGGCCTATTCCCCCACCGACCATTGCCGGTATAGAACAATTATGGTGAGGTGCTCTAAATGGCCTTTCATTAGTTAAGCCTCCTTCTTTAAGGTTGCCGGCGATGCTTGCGATCATACTGACTTCTAAAATCTCCTGAGGAATAAGTTTTGGTAAAATACCCGGTAATCTTGAAGCAAGCATGGATTTACCAGTTCCAGGTGGTCCGTACATTAACATATTATGACCGCCTGCAGCTGCTATTTCGAGAGCTCTTTTTGCAATTTTTTGGCCTTTTATATCTTTTAAATCCGGATAAGTAGCTGATTTATTACTAACGGCTGGTTCTGGTCTTGCTAGGACTTGCACCCCGCTAAAATGATTAATTAAACTAAGCAAATTATCAGCAGCTATTAGTTTCTCATTACCTGACCAAGCAGCTTCAGATCCATTATATTTTGAACAGATGATGCCTTTATTTCTGCTACTTGCTCCGATAGCAGCAGGTAAAGCTCCGTTTACAGGTAGAATTGAACCGTCTAAAGATAATTCACCAAAAACTAGATAGTCCATCATTTCATCGCTAGGTAGTACTTTCATTGCTGATAATATTGCTGCAGCAATTGCTAAATCAAAATGGCTTCCTTCTTTAACAAGATCTGCTGGGGCCAAATTAACTACTATTCTTTTTGCTGGAAGGGCAAGGCCAATAGATGATAAAGCAGCTCTCACTCTTTCCTTTGATTCAGCAATAGTTTTATCGGCTAAGCCAACGATGACAAAATTTGGTACCCCTGGCGATATTTGCACTTGGACATCTACATCTGTTATATCTACGCCGCTAAAAGTTAGGCTGCAAATTTTGGTAATCATAAATAGGATGAGTTTAAGGTTATTATTTTTTTGTGTAGCTAAATTGTATTTTTAAAGTTCACCTGCTGCTCAGTAGGAATTTTTGTAGGTAACTTATGGAAACTATAAGGAAAAGTCAAGAACAACTTCAGATAGAAGTGATGACAAACTATTCAACCAAGTAACAGAGCCCGATAATACATAAAAAGTGCCTTACATTTATTTGCCAATGCAAAAATTGCTAAAGATTTCGCCTAAGATCTCATCCACTGTTATAACGCCCGTAATATTACTAAGGTATCTTATAGTCATTCTAATATCTTCTGCTGCTAAAACCAGATCATTTTCAAGATTTAAATTACTTAAAGACTCAAAAGCATAAGACAGCTGCGTTCTATGTCTCTCTCTAGTAATTTGGGGATTTTCTGAAGGGCTAGCTATTTGTTCAGCAATTTGGCGTATATGATCCATTAATTTCTCTACATTTTTGCCGGTTTTAGCTGATATGTAGAGTATATGTTTAGGTATGTGAGGCATAAACAGGTTCAAATGATTATAATCGTGGTTTGATACCTCATCTATTTTATTAAAAACAACTATCGTATTATCATCAATGAAATCTATAAAAGGTGCTATGTCTTTTTCATTGAATTCTTGCACATTATACATGATAATTTTGATGTCAGAATGCTTGAGTGTTTCCCTAGATTTTTTTATGCCGATTTGTTCGATTTCATCTACGCTGTTATCTCTAATTCCAGCCGTATCTTGAAGAATAATCGGGTATCCTCCTATATCAAGATGACCTTCAATAACATCCCTCGTAGTTCCGGCAATATTTGAAACAATAGCTATTTCTCTTTTAAGCAGCAAATTCATTAAACTTGATTTACCGACATTAGGTTTTCCTACTATCGTAAGTTTTAAACCGTTTCGCAGGCGTTCTCCTCTGTTATTATCCTTTAAATGGTTAGAGATTTCGCAGCATAAATTATTGATATTATCTTTTGTGTGCGCAAGTACTTCAGCTGGTATGTCTTCATCGGGAAAATCAATATAAGCTTCAATTAAAGACATGATTTTAAGAAGTTGCTTACGCCAATTTGTATATATTACTTCTAATCCTCCACCAAGTTGTCTTATAGCCTGCTTATGCTGTAATTCTGTTTCTGCATCGATAAGATCGGCAAGTCCTTCTGCTGCTGTTAAATCAAATTTACCGTTTAAAAAAGCTCTTTTGGCAAATTCTCCCGGTTCTGCCACTCTTAAATCCTCTATCAAACTTAATGCCTGGTTAAGTAATTTTATTACTGCTATACTGCCATGAGCGTGTATTTCGGCTGATTCTTCCCCTGTAAAACTGGAATTTGCGTTAAAATAAACGACCAAGGCCTTATCTATTTCTATCCCGGTTTTAGGATGAAAAATTTTCCGTAAATACATTTTTCGTGGCTGTAATGCCGTTATTTGTCCACCAATTAAGCTTTCCAGTGCTGATAGGCTATTTGGGCCTGATATTCTGTAAACAGTGACCCCGGCTTTTCCGACTCCTGAGCATTGGGCAAAAATTGTATTCATTAACTATTCTTAATTGTTGATAGGTATTTACATTTCTTATATTATACCGTTAACTTGCATATTTTAAAGCTATTTAAGAATATTAGGTAGACTATGAATGATAATGAAAACAGTAATTACTTATCTTTAAGCAAACTTAATTGTACAATTGATGATTTTACCCCTGATATACTTAATTTAGTAAAAGCAAAGAAAAAAGGTGATTTATATAGAAAATTTGCCCAAAGATTCTTAACTTATATTCCTGTTGATTACAGATCAAAAGATAAAATATCATTATTTGGTGATTTTACGGATGAAGCTTTTGAATTTTTTAAACAAAGGAAAAATGAAGAAAGAAAGATTGAGATTTCAAAAGTTAAATTTCAGAATAATAACTCTATTACCATATTGATAATTATTGAAAATCGGCCGTTTATTATTGATTCATTAAATTGTTTAACCTCAAGATTGGGGTTACAAACTATTTTTACGTTTCATCCGGTAGTTTTTTCTAAAAGAGATAAAAACGGTAATTTAATTGATATTGTTTCGACTGGTGAAGAAGCGTCAAGAGAATCACTAGTATTTATTAAAGCTCTGGGAAATTTTAATGAAGAAACTATACAAGTCTTAAAAAAGGAAATAAATAAAATTATTGATTTAGTCGATTACACCTATAACTCTTGGCAAACTTTACTAAATAAATTAATTGCGGTAACTAATGAAATATCCCGCCATAAGGATGTGTATGAGGAAAGAGGGTTGCCTGCCGAAGAAACCATGGATTTTCTAAATTGGCTCCAGAAAGATAATTTTACTTTTCTTGGTATGGTTGAATTTGATGTTTCTTCCATGCAAATAACTCATGAAGATGGGGTAAAAGATATTTGGCAAGATAATAAGGAAGAACTAAAGATTATAATAGAGTTTTCTAAGAGGGATTATTACTCTAATAAACTTGCCATGCTTGGTAAACTTAATAAAGTATCACCGGTACATCGTAATGCGCTTGTAGATTATATTCTAATTAAGCACCTAGATGAAAATGGGCAATATAAATCAGGTAGTATAATTTTTGGACTTTACGGAATGGCAATTTATTACCAATCCATAAAAAGTGTACCTATTTTACGGGGAAAAATGAATTATGTACTTGATGAGTCGGGATTTCCTTTAAATAGTTATAATTCTAAAAAGCTAAAAAATATTATCGAATCTTTACCTCGTGATACTTTAATCCAAATTGATGAAATCGATTTGTATTGTATGTGTCTCCACATGCTTTCAAGTATGCGTAGTAAAAAACTAAAATTGTTTATCCAACAAGATTGGGCCGGATCCTTTATTAATATTATTATTTTTATGCCAAGGAATCGACTCACGCCGGATGTGTATAATACAATTAGTAACTATCTGTCACAAAAGTTTGATAGTGAAATTATTACTGATAATATAACCGTACTGGCTCAGGACTTTTCACACCTTTTTGCTACTATTCCCGTAAAAGATAAAAGCAAGCTGAATTTTGACCCTCAGGAACTAGAAGAAGATTTGATAAAAATTACTACTAATTGGTCAGATTCTTTATTAGAGAAATTATGTGAAAAATATGGAGAGTATGAAGGTGGACTAAAACATAAGCAACTAGAATTTGCTTTTCCTCCTGAATATAAGCATAAATTTAATGCAAGTAGTACAATTGAGGATATTAACAATCTGAAAAAAGCTTCAGATTTAAATAAAACTGTTTTTAATCTTTTACAGAAATCACCTTCAGAGTTTATTTTAAAAATTTACAGCCCATCGGTATTTTTAACCCTTTCGGACACTTTGCCTGCTATAGAGAACTTGGGTTTTATAGCAATTGATGAGCAAAGTTTTATAATCAAAGAAACAAATGAAATTAAGCAGAGCTGGATTTATGAATTTATTTTAGCAAGCCATACGGAAATAGAAATTCCATTTAGCATGTTAAAGAAAAATATTGAAGTAGCTCTTGAGAAAATCCATGAGGGAATATTCCCAAGCGACTCTTTAAGTAAGTTACTTGTTATTTCTGGCATGGATTGGCAAAAAATTTATTTATTGAAAGCTCTAACAACTTATTTACATCAAACCGGTATTTCTTATGGAAAGGCATACGTTCAGCTAACTTTAATAAAACATTATAAATTTACAGAACTGCTTGTAAAGCTGTTTACTGCTTTATTCGACCCTGAGTTATATTCAAAAAAACTGGCAAAATCAATTAGCAAGGATCTGGAAAATTACCTTGATGGAGTTTCTAATAGTACGGAGGATAAAGTCCTGCGTAATATGTATCAAATTATTAATTCTATTACTAGAACTAATTTCTACCAAACAGAAGGTGAGGAAATAAAACCTTATATTTCTTTTAAATTTGATTCTCATAAAGTACCAGATTTACCGTTGCCAAGACCTTATGCCGAAATTTTTACTTATTCTAATGAGTTTGAAGGTATTCACCTTAGAGGTGGAAAAGTTGCACGAGGTGGAATTAGATGGTCAGATAGGGGAGAGGATTATAGATTAGAGGTATTAGGCTTGATGAAAGCTCAGATGGCTAAGAATGCTGTTATAGTACCTGTTGGTTCAAAAGGTTGTTTCTTTGTTAAATTTGAACAAAAGGGTTTCTCTCGAGCGGACTATATGGCAAAAGTTGTTACATGCTATCAAAATTTTTTGAGAGGACTTTTAGATCTTACGGATAATTTGGTTAATGGTGAAATAGTCTGGCCGGCAAAAACTGTAGTTTACGATCTTGGTGACCCATATTTAGTAGTAGCAGCAGATAAAGGAACAGCATCTTTTTCCGATTATGCTAATCAAGTTTCACTTGAATATAACTTCTGGCTTGGTGATGCTTTTGCCTCTGGCGGATCACTGGGTTATGATCATAAAAAGATGGGGATTACAGCTAAGGGTGCTTGGATTTCAGCTCGTTCTCATTTTTATGATATGGGCAGGGATATTCAGTCTGAGCCATTTACAGTAATTGGTATTGGAGACATGTCAGGTGACGTATTCGGTAATGGGATGTTGCTTTCCAAATATATAAAATTGGTAGCGGCGTTTAATCATATACATATTTTTATAGATCCTAATCCGGACTGCAAGATAAGTTATAAAGAAAGGCAAAGATTATTTAATATACCCGGTAGTAAATGGTCGGATTATAACTCTGAATTAATTTCTAAAGGTGGAGGGGTTTTTGAGAGATCAGCAAAAATTGTCCATATATCGAAGGAAATACAAAGCCTTCTGGATGTAGACAATAGCTCTGTTACTCCTAATGATTTAATCAAGGCTATTTTAAAAGCTGAGGTAGATTTATTATGGAATGGCGGGATAGGAACATATATCAAAGCATCATCAGAAAACAATGCAGATATCGGTGATAAAACCAATGATAATTTACGTTGTGATGCTAAAGATATACGTGCGAAAGTAGTCTGTGAGGGTGGTAATCTTGGGGTTTCTCAGCTTGGTAGGATTGAATATGCTCTGCGCGGAGGGCGTATAAATACTGATTTTATTGATAATTCTGCCGGAGTTGATTGTTCTGATCACGAAGTAAATATTAAAATCGCTCTAAATTCGGCTGTTTCTTCAGGTAATTGTACTGTAGAAGAACGTAATTATTTATTACAACAGATGACCTCGCAAGTCGAAGAGTTAGTATTAGCTGACAATTATAATCAGAATCAAGCAATTACTATTGCGCAAAGAACACCAGTTTTAAATATTGAAAATTTCGGACAGTTGATACGCAATTTAGAACAAGAAGGTTTGCTAAACAGAGAAGTTGAGTTCTTGCCTGCCTTATCAGAACTTTCACGTAGGGCAATTGCAAGGGAAAAAATAACAAGACCAGAGCTTGCAGTATTGTTATCGTACAGCAAAATGTCAGTAGAAAGAGAGCTGATGTGTTCAACTATTGCAAAAGATAAATACTTTGAGAAATATTTGTTTAATTATTTTCCGCATTTAATGAGAGAGAGGTTTAGTGATGAGATTTTAAATCATCCTTTAAAAAAGGATATTATAATTACTGTTATAGCTAATAAATTAGTCAATCAACTTGGAGGGTCATTAATTACTGATATCAAAAAGGAAACTGGCGGTGTTTTATGTGATATCGCAAGAGCTCATAGTGTAATTTGTGAATTGTTTGATTTAGACGGTTTATGGAAAAAAGTAGAAAATCTGGATAAAACAATCAGTACAGAAATAAAAGTAGACATGTTTACCGATCTTGCTAAAACAATGCGTAGAGGTATTAGTTGGTTTATAAAAAATACTAAGTCTCCTCTGAATATTTTAGAGACAGTAGAAGAGTATAAAGAGCAAATACACCGGATAACTAATTTAATGAGGAAACTCCTAGTTGGCGAAACTAAAACAAAATTTTTTAATAAAATAAATGTTTACAAGCAAGCAGGAGTGCAAGAAAATCTGGCAAAATCTGTAGCTTCCTTAGAATCTTTAGTATCGGCTTTTGACATTATTTATGTAGCCAAAACCACTAATTCTAAAGACGAAGATGTTGCAAATTTATATTTTGAAAGTGGGGATTTACTTAATATTGATTGGCTTAGAAAATCCTGTGAGGCACAGATAGACGATTCTTATTGGAATAGGTTATCAATCCAATCATTAAAAGATGATTTTTATGATAAACAAAGGCGTTTTGTTATGGAAATAGTGAAAAAACACCAAAATAAGGTTGATTTATTAAGTTGGATTAATAACAATAACCGAAGTGCCGGTATTTTTACTGATTTTGTAACAGAACTTAAATTACAGGAAACTGTTAACTTAAATATGCTTATATTAGCTAATAAAAAATTTGAATTATTCTTAAGGCAACTTAGTGATTGATTATGACTTCTAAACTGAGAGAGGCAAGAGAAGCAGCAGGGTATAGTATTGAGTATGTTGCGGACAAACTAAATATCCGTAAGCAATATTTACTTGCCCTTGAAGAAGGGAACTATGACATAATGCCGGGAAAAGTTTATACCGAAGGATACAAGAAAATGTATTGTGAATTCCTGGAGATTAATAATTCCCAGAATGAGCAGGACAATTGTTCAGCAGCTACCCAAACATTAGATAGTACTAAGGTGCATATTCGTACTAAAAAATATACCAAATATATAATTATTTGTTCTATTATTTTGCTGGCTTTAATGGTAGTACTATATGATTTTTTAAAGGCCCAACCTGAAGAACTGCTTATAACAACACAATCAGATGATGGAAACGATGGAAGTAGACAAGAAAGCCCTGATACATCTTATAAAACAGATTAATAGTAATGTAGACAAGCTTATTTTCGAATTAAATGTAAAAGATAAGCAAATTGAAGAGTTAAAAATACAGAATCAGGAATTAAAAAATAACAGTGCAACAATTCTTAATCAAATTAAAGAGTATATTAAAGAACTAGAAGAAATAAGAAATCATTATGTCGATAGTAACAATAACTCTAAATAATAGAACTTTTAAGTTATCTTGCCCAGAAGAAAGTCATACTGAACTTCATTCTCTTGCTAAAGAACTTGATAATGAAATAAATAAAATAAGGCAGGCCAATCCTTCAGCTTCTTTTGAGCTCGTGCTTATTATGGTTGCACTTAATCTTTTGGATAATAAACAAAAGCAAGCAAACTTGAACGCTCAACATATAGTAAAAGAGGTTAATGAAGATATCCAAATACTATTATCTTCGATATTTAATGAACTGAAAGTAGTTGCAGAAAAATTAGAAAGATGATAAAAGTAATCTAAGGGCTGCTTAGTGCGTCAGAGTAGATAAAAACCCCCAGGACAATAAGCATTTTCAAGGGATTGGTCACTTGCATCATCGTGGTGATGTAATTACTGAGCCCACATTATCGAAAGTTCTCTGATGGTGGACTTTATTCAACGGCTAAAGTGGTTCTTTCTTAAGATTTTAAAACTAATCTATTTTAAAACTAATCTAGGTATAAAGAAGTTTAAATTCGATAAACTCCTCAAATTATTAGCTATTTCCAAGCCATTTTCCATAAAATAAGTAGCACGTATAATATAAATCTGTATAATGGCATCGGTAAAAAATTGGGAAAGACCATGTCAAAAGCAAGTAAACCTATAGATATTCCTAAGAACTTATTGGAAGCCGAAAAAGATATAGATAGGTTAATTATTCCTAAGCAAGTTCGCTTCTCTAAATCTTTTACGCAAGAAATATCAATCGATAAAATTTATATTTCTTCTTCGGTTGAGTCTGGCAGCTTTACATCTGACTCCTCTTTACAAAGTTTGTTTTTAGCAGAAGAAGTGTCTGTTCCAAAGAAATTAGAATCTAAGGATGTTTCTGTGATTTTATCTCCGTTATCTGCTTCTAATAAAGAAAATATTACTCCGGCACCTTTAGTATCGGTTACCGCTATAGAATCAACGGAAGAAACTCCCTCTATTTCACTACATGCGGTATCTAAACCTATTCCTATTCCTTCTTCCTCAGAATCCATTATGTCAATGGTATCGGAATCACTCGCTGAGGTCCCCGTTTCTTCCAGTAAGTGTTAGTGATAAAAATTCGGAAATAGTTACTACCTTACAAAGCGATTTAGAAGTTAATAAAAAATCGTTAGAACAAGGGGTTATGCAAGAAGAGCAAGGGATAACTACTCTTGGGGATGGATAATTTATTTTTCAGCTCGACGAGTAATAACCTTATCCCTCTTTCAATTTTAACAAAAGATTAATTTTGTCAAAATAGGATTCAAAAATTTTATCCAAAGAGGCTTTAATAACTTGTTCTTTACCAAATATTTTTGCCGGAATTGTAATTTCTAATGCATGTAACATCATCCTTTTAAAAGGTAGTCCGCCGTATTTTAAGTCTCCTAGAATCGGAAATCCTAGTTGTTTGCTATGATATCTTAATTGGTGCATTCTGCCGGTTAGAGGATTATATTTTATTATATTACTATCGTTGTTAAGTGCTAATATTTGATATATAGTTTTTGCAAATTTTCCATTTTTGCTTTCTTTTACTATTTCATGAGTTCCGGATTTTTCTTTCCCAATATAACTTTCAATAGTCCCTTCTTCAGGAATAAAAGACATATTACCTGTTAATACTGCTAGATAAGTTTTCTGTATTTGCTTTTCTCTAAAAGCCTCTCCAAGTAAAATGGCACTATTTAGATTTTTAGCTATAATAAAAACCCCACTCGTATCTTTATCTAGCCTGTGAACTAATTTATACTGACTTTTTTCAGTTTCGTTCAAATATTGCAAAGCATGATCGATACTGATAGCTATTTTGCTACCGCCCTGTGCTGCAATACCATGAGGTTTATTAATGGCTATAAATTGATCGCACGAAAAAATAAGATATTCATTAAGAATTTTTTTAGCTAATGAAATGGCGGCAGGAGAAAAAAAAGTTTTTTCACGAATTGTAAGATTTTCATTTATAAGATAATTAGCAATATTTACTACATCACCTTTACTAACTCTCTTATCTGCTTTTGCTTTTTTACCATTTACTTGGATTTGCCCTTTTCGTAAATTCTTTTCGATAACTCCTTGAGTTAAATAGGCAAATTTTTGCTTTAGAAATCTATCTAACCTTGTTTCTACAATATTTTCAACTTGCAATTCTATCATTTTAATTTACAGCTAGATATTTAGTCCATAACAAGGTAGAAAGTAGTATTACAGTACCTATTTGATGAAGTAACGCAAGCGTAATAGGTACTAAATAAATTAGAGTTAAAATACCAACCATAACTTGTAATATAAGTGCTATAATCAAATAAATTAATGCTTTAGATAAGAGCAAGTTTTGTATTTTAAACCCAATAAAACAAGTAATTAAAATAGCTATTGTAACAATATATGCTAACATTCTATGGATAAACTGCACAAATACCGGGTCATAAAAGCTATTTAAACCAATTTTTCCAGAAGTAATTTCATTTGGTATGATTGCGTCCCCCATGAGTGGAAATTGGTTATAAACAAGGCCTGCATCAAGTCCTGCAACAAAAGCACCAAAAGTTATTTGAATAAATAATAATATCAAGCAAATATTTAATCCGATATTAAGCGGAACCAAATTGGTTTTTATATCCATGTATATTTTATAAAAGGACTGTGCCATTAATTGCCAGAATAATAGTGCATATAAGGCAATTGCTAGTAACAAGTGAATTGCTAACCTAAAGTGGCTTACGTAAGGAGCAGATATAAGACCGCTTTTTACCATATACCATCCAGCAATCCCTTGGCTAATTAGCAGAATTAACCCTATAAGATATATATAAATTTTTTTGCTATTAATGGTTTTATTAAATAAAAAATATATCAAAGGGAAGATATATAATATACCGGTAATGCGTCCGGCAATTCGGTGAATAAATTCTAGCCAGAAAATGGATTTAAATTCTGCTAAATTCATATTATTATTTACCTTGATATATTCGGGAGTCTGCTTGTATTTATCGAATTCGCTTATCCATGACGCTTCTGTTAAAGGAGGGAGAAATCCGGTTACGGGTTTCCATTCTGTAATAGACAAACCGGAATCCGTTAAACGAGTTAGCCCGCCAATAAAAATCATACAAATAATTGCACTGCACATTACTCTTAACCACAGAGTTAGGTAGTAATTTTGTTTGGTATTTAAATCTTTCATCTTATAGCTAATATAAACTAATAAGTAGAGTAGTTAGCATAACAATTAATAAAGTTATTACCATAAAAATGGCAGTTTGCTGGTTATGTAAAATAGACATTTTCTTTATTAATTGCTCTTCTAAAACATCTAAATGCCAATTTTCTTTTGGCGATTCAGGTGTATTATCTTTTTTCCAGTAATTATATAAATAAGCAAAACTATAACCAATTACTTCAAGGAGATTTAGGCTTATGCTTTCCTTTCGTCTTATATTTAAGCTTATAACGATGATTATAGAGATGACATAAATAACTAATTGTTTGAAGATTTCATAGTAATAGTTATTTAGCTCGTATAACGGATAAAAAATATTACTAATTGGTGTAAATACCCATAAAAATCCTGTAATAAAGCAAGCTAGGCTTATCAAAATAAGGCTAAATTTATTGTAAATATTCATCTCTAAGGTAATGCCCTTTTTATGTTTTATAATTTCTTTCCACGGAAAAGAAATTATAGTAAACGCATTGGAGAGTAATATTGCTATATAAAAGAAATTACTAGAAAAGAGGTGAGAGAATTCTGCTTGATTATAAAAACTTAAACTAAAAGGAATATTAATCATTAATGAGATCCCAATGCTTGCCGATATTAATAGGATAGTATGTTTAA
>Ga0172372_10009293_pt1 | contig 12800 bp, 10 predicted proteins | sample LakKiv5m_2_FD_114544 | JGI IMG/M metagenome (GOLD analysis project Ga0172372, IMG submission 114544) | Freshwater microbial communities from Kabuno Bay, South-Kivu, Congo - kab_092012_9.5m | ecosystem: Environmental > Aquatic > Freshwater > Lake | place: Democratic Republic of the Congo...
CATCCAGTGGCGGTTCGGTCCAGATCTTCGATTCGACCGCGCTCAACCTGGCTTCCGTCTCGCTTGATCCGGCCTTCGCCGCGGCACTCACGATCGGCGCGCGGGGCGAGATCACCCAGGAACCCGGTTCTTCCATCACCACTGGAACAGGGCAGTTCAGCGCGCAGACGGAGTCGGCGGCGATCACCCTCGGTTCCGGGGGCAACGCCTTCAACGGCCCGGTGGCGTTGCGTAACCTGGGAGCCGCGTCCATCTCACTCACGGCTTCGCAGGCGCTGCTGTTGAGCCGTGTCTCGATGGCGGGAGACAAGGCTGGAAGCCTCACCCTGAACGCCAACGGTGCCATCACCCAGACACCGGGCGGCACCATCACCACCGGAACGGGCGCCGTCTCGCTGCGGTCGGCGTTCGCGGGAATCGCCCTGTCCAACGCCGCGTCGAACTTGTTCAACGGGGCGGTTGCCTTCCAGGCGGCCTCGGCGGTTTCGCTGACGGCCAAGGGAGCCCTGGCCCTCCAAGCCAGTTCAGCGCCCTCGGCCCAGTTGGCCACCGAGGCTGGCAACCTCACCGACAACGGCACCATCACCCTTGCTGGCAACGGATCGTTCGAGACCCGCGGTTCCGGATCATCCATCATCCTTGACGCGCTTTCCGTTGGTGGCGTCATCTCCGTGGCAACGACCGGCGCCGGCGGCGACGCCACCGTTGTCAATTCCGGACCTTTGGCGATTCAAGGTACCGTCGGCGGCGTCCTCACCGCGCGCTCGGCCACCGGCGCCGTGACCGACGCCGGGCCGGTGCGGTTCGGGTCGAGGTTTGTCATCGGGTCGAACTCGCAGGACTCGGTGCTGGACACGGTCATCACCAGCTCCCAGGCCGGCGGCGCCTTGGTCTTCGAGGGGCCGGGAAAGCTGCTGATTTCCGGCAACAGCACCTATGGCGGTCCCACGAACATCAACTCGGGGGTCGTCGAGGTCACAGGATCGCTGGCATCCAGTCAGGCGATCGTCAACGGGGGGCTGCTCAGGGGAACGGGCGGCCTGGCGGGCATCGTTTCACTCGACTCCCTGGCGCCGGGCCTTGCCTCCACCGGCATCATCACAAGCAACGGCAACTTCGCGATGGCCACCGGTAGCGGCGTGTCGATGCGCCTCCAGGGTGGCACTCCGGGGACAGGCCACGACCAGGTCGTCGTCACCGGAAGCGTGATCCTCAACAATCCCGCCCTTTCCCTGGCCGTGCTGCCCTACTTCAACCCCGGCTCGATCGCCCAGTTCACCCTGATCCGCAACGCCGGCCCCAGCCCCGTGCAGGGCCAGTTCCGCAACCTGCCCGAAGGGGCCGCCCTCACGCTGGGCGGCGCCGCCTTCAGGATCAGCTACAAGGGTGGAACCCAGGGCCGCGATGTGGTCCTCAACCGGGTCAGCAAGGTGCCTGTCATCACGCTGGAAACCCCGGTGGTGGCGGCTTCCGACGCGGGAACCACATTCACGGTCCGCGACTCCTCGGGCCTCAGCAAAACCTACGCCGCGTTCGCGCCGGGCACGCCCGGCGGCATCCGCGTCGCGGCGGGCATTCATCCCGGGGTCGGCCAGCCGTTTGTCGTCTCGGCCAGCGGCCCGGGCACTCCCGCGCAGGTCAGGGTCATCAGCCTCCTGACCGGATCCGCCATTTCGACTTTCTCTCCTTTTCCGGGATGGACAGGCGGCCTATCGATCGCCACGGGTGATGTCAACAATGATGGCTTTTCCGACTATGTGGTGGCTCGGGACGGCCCCTCCGCGCCCTTGGTCAGTGTCTTCAGCGGCAGGACGCTTGGGATCATCAAGAGCTTCATGGCCTTTCCATCCTCGTTTTCCGGCGGGGTGCGCGTGGCGTGCGCCGATGTCAACGGAGACGGCCTGGCGGATGTGATCGCCGCCAATGGCGCCGGCATGCGCGGCACCATCAAGGTATTTTCCTCCTCGGCAAGGCCGGCGCTAATGTTCAGGCTCACTTCCACGGCCCTGGTGGGGCCCGCCTCCCTGAGGACCGGGCTGAACATCGCCGCGGCTGACTTGAACGGCGACAGGCGCGCCGATCTTCTGGCGGCTTATGGCAGCGGCGGCCCGCCCACCGTGACGGTGATCCGGGGTGGCTCCAAGTTGGGGCCGGTAAGCCGGTTCAGCGCGGCGGATGGCGTGTTCACCGGGGGAATCCGGGTTGCCGTGGCATCTTCCGGCATCGTGACCGGAACGGGGCCGGGTGTCCCCGCCCGCGTGGACATTTACAACCGGATCAATTTCGCGCGCATCGACACCCTGTTTTCGCTCGTGAACGGCCTTGATGGCGTGAGGGTCTGACCTCCCTTCACGATGCCGGCGGCGCCCCCCAGCGACGGAAACGGCGCGGAAGTCCGGCGCCCTCGGTGAACCAGGCTTCCCGCGCGCCCAGGCGGAAGAGTTCTCCCCCAAGGTGCCGATCCGGCCGTCCCTCGATGACCCAGCGCGCCGACGGCGGCGCCCAGAGCCTGCCGCGGGCCAGGAACGCCCGGAGAAGATCCGAATCGATTCGCACCTCGGCCAGCAGGGGCGGCGTGTCGGCCTTGGCCAGGGCGTCGACGATCGCCAGTTCGGCGGGCATCCTCGCGATATCAAGATATTGGATATCCTGCATTAGATCGCACGACAGCAGCCTTGACAGCGCCTTTCCTCCGACGGGGTTCCCCCCGATGGCAAGCCCCGCCAGCCTCTTCGCTCCCCGGCCCGCGATGGCCGCGATGCCCTTGTCGCCGATCGCGCAATTCCGCAGGCCCAGCCAGCAGGGTGTTTCGCCCCAGGGCGATTCCAGCAAATGGCCAATTCCCTTGTCGGAAATCGGGTTCCCCGACAGTTCGAGCTTCGACAGCGCTCGCGCCAGTGGCGAGCCGGCCAGCAGGGCCATGGAGGCGGGCCCGAGCCCGTTGTCCGATAGGTCGATGGCCCGGAGGCTTGCCCATCCTGAAGGATCGCGGAGGATGGCCGATCCCTCGGCTCCGAGGCCGCAACCGGCCAGCCGAAGTTCCGTGAGGTTGCCGGCCAAGGACGAGGTGGCAAGCCTGTCCCAGAAATCCGGGGCGAACCTCCAGCCCGCGATGTCAAGGGCCTTGAGCCCGCCCAGGCATGGCGCCGTCGCCAGCGCCTTGCCCAGCGCCGCGATCGCCGGGTTCAAAAGCCCGGTCGCCGGTGCCGATGCCGCCATCGCCAGGTGTTCAAGCGCCCGCGGCGGCCCGTTTGAAAGGAAGTTCAAGATCCCGTTGGCCGTGATGTTGGTGTGGCTGATGTCGAGTCGCCTCAGGCGAGCGGCCCCTTGGCAACCCAGCAGCGCCAGCGCCCGGTCGCCCCACCCGGGTGACCGGGAAACATCGAGGCATGCCAGTCGTTGGAGGATTCCCCGGCCCGCCAGTTCGCTTGTCGCCGCCTGCCCGGCGCCCGCGGCCCTCAGCTCAAGGCTTTCCAGGCATGGCCAATCGCCCGAGGCGAGGACACGCGCCAGCCCCATGTCGCCCACGGCGGGCGCCCGAAACCGGAATGAGGCGAGTTCCGCCGTCCAGGTTTTCCAATCGGCGGGAAGTCCGCCCTTGAGGTCGGCCAGGGCGAGGTCGTGAATCGGATGCCGTTCCAGCGCCGCGCAGGCATCGAGTCCCGCGCCGGCGTTCATCTCGATGGCTTCGATGCCGGCGGCGGACCAGGACCACCAGGACGCCCGGCCCGGAAGGGGTTCCGCCCATTCCCGCTCGCGGCTGTCCAGAAGCCCGTCGATCGAGGAGCGGGCCTGCCTGATTTCCGACTCCGCGCGCGCCGAAAGGGCCGCGTGGCTCCACCGGATGTATTCGGCCCTGCCATCCCCCCGCCGTTCGAGGTAGTCGGCCAGCATCAGCGATTGGAGGGATTCTCCCGGTTCGCGCCTCGCGTTGCGGGTGAGGTCGGCTTCCAGGCTCATGGCACGGGCCATTCCCCGCCCGGGACGGACGGAAAACCGGTGCGCGAGCCTTGGTGGAAGTAGGCCTGGGCGCCTCCCCGGGCATGATCCAGTTCGACCGGTTCGCGGCTGAACAGGCCGGGAGCCCCCTCGACCTCGTCGAGGTGTGCCAGCATCGAAACAGGAACTGTGAAAAGTTCGCCGGAAACCCGGTCGGCCGCGGTTGAACTCGAGATCCTCACCAGCCCCGGATAGCTTCCGAGGTTAAGCAGACGGTAGCCGGGCACCGTGCGGCAACAGCCGATGAACGCGGAGCCATGCATCGCTTCATGCAGCCTTCCGCGCCGCTTGAGGGTGCCGTAGACCCAGAGCAGGATCGTCTCCTCCATGCGGTCATTCCACCGCCGGAAGGTCGGTGCCGGCAAGGTCGGAAAACCGCGCCGGGTTGATCGGGAGGAACTTGACGAGGTCGCCCGGCCTGAGCGGAAACCATCCGTCCTCCGGGCGGGCCACCCGGCACGGGGTCTTGCCGATGAGGTGCCACCCTCCGGGAACTTTCGCCGGATACACGCCGGTCTGCCTTCCCGCCAGCGCCACGCTTCCGGGCGGCACGGCGGTTCGGGGCGATTCCCGCCGGGCCAGCCCGGCGAGCTGGGCGGGCAGCCAGCCGAGGTAGGCGAACCCGGGAATGAAGCCGAGCGCGTAAACCGTGTAGGTGACCGAGGCGTGGGCCGAAACCACCTCTTCCGGGCGCAGGTTCAGCTTGCCGGCCACCCACGGGAGGTCCTCCCCCATCTCGTAACAGCACGGGATCGTGTGCCGACTGGGGTTGATATTGGCGTTGTCCGAGCTTCCACGCAGCATGGCCTCGATGGCCTCGCGGTCGCGCGAAGGCGAGTCGAGGTGCAGCGAAACGGTCCGGTAAGCGGGCACCACATCGGTCACGCCGACCGATTCCAGCCCCATTGAGGTCGCCTTTCGCGCGAAGGCCAGCGCTTCCTCCTCCGATTCGAATCGGGCAAGCAGCGCCGTGTCACCCAGGGGCTCGAACCGGATTGGCGGTGTTCCGCCCACGGCTCAGCGCCCGACCAGGGTCTTGAAGAAGCCATAGCGGGCCTCGGCGAGCGTTGCCCCCGCCGGCTCATGGACCGAGATTTCGAACGACCGGCGCACCACGGCGCGCGCGTCGTCAAGCGAGCCGATGAGCCTTAGGCCCAGCGCCTGGGTGAGGATGTTGCCCGCGGCTGTGGCCTCGACGGGCCCGGCGATGACGGGCCTGCCGCAGGCGTCCGCGGTGAGCTGGTTGAGCAGCCGGTTCTGGCAACCGCCGCCCACCACATGGATCACCTCGGCCCGGGTGCCGGCAAGGGCCTCAAGCTGCTCCAGGACATGGCGGTACTTGAAGGCGAGGCTCTCCAGCGCGCAGCGGAGGATCGGCCCCGGCCCCTCGGGCACCTCCTGCGCGGTGCGGGAGCAGTAGGCCTGAAGCGCGCCGGGCATGTGCTCGGGCAGCATGAACGAGGCATGGTCGGGGTCGACCAGCGGTCCGCCCGCGGGGGCCTGCGCCGCGAGGTGCGTGAGGGTTTGGTAGTCGAGGGCCTGGCCTTCGCGTTCCCAGGCGCGCCGGCACTCCTGCACGATCCAGAGGCCCATGATGTTTTTCAGCAGGCGGATCGTGCCATCCACGCCTCCCTCGTTGGTGGCGTTGGCCGCGCGCGCCGCACCGTCGAGCCTTGGCGTCCGGGTTTCGAGTCCCAGCAGCGACCATGTGCCCGAACTGATGTAGGCCCACTTGCCGCTGGTGGCGCGGGCGGGGTCCACGGGCACGGCGGCGACCGCCGCCGCCGTGTCGTGCGTGGCGGGAGCCACCACGGGAATCGATCCCAGTCCGGTTTCCTGGGCCACCGAGGCGCGAAGCGGGCCCAGCACCGTGCCCGGCGGCACCAGTTTCCCCAGCATGCCGTCAGGGATGCCCAGTTCGCGGACGATCTCGGAACGCCAATGGCGTGTCTTCGGGTCGAGCATCTGGCTCGTGCTGGCGTTGGTGAGCTCGTTGGCCATCTCGCCCGACAGGAAGTAATGGAACAGGTCGGGCATGAAGAGGAGGTTTTTGGCCTGGCCAAGCAAGGGGTTTCCGTCCCGGCGCATGGCGGCCAGTTGGAAGAGCGAGTTGAACCGCATGAACTGGATGCCCGTGGCGGCGTAGATTCGGTCCAGCGGCAGCTTGGCGTCGACTTCGGCAAGGATGTTTTCGGTGTGCGGATCGCGGTAATGCCGGGGATGGCCCAGAAGGGTCCCGTGTTCGCCGACCAAACCGAAGTCCACGCCCCAGGTGTCGACGCCCACCGAAGCGATGCCCGTGAGCCTTCCGGCGGCGATCCGGAGGCCTTGGAGGATCTCCCTGTGAAGGTCGAGGACATCCCAGTAGAGCCTTTCGAGTACGCGGACGGGCCGGTTGGGGAAACGGTGGACCACATCAAGGCTGATCGATTCGCCGCTCCAGGCGCCGGCGATGAGCCTTCCGCTCTCGGCGCCCAAGTCGACGGCCAGGATTTGCTTGGCGCTGGAGGGCATGAGGGAAATTCCGTCAGGGGGAGGCGCGACGGTGGCTTGGCACCGGCGCGGAGGATGTCCAAGGTGATAGAATAGCGATGGAGGCACCGATCATGAACAGCATGGCGCAACAGGCCGTTTCCGCCCCATGGGATGGCCGCCGATCGCTGGTTCTTTATGACGGAAACTGCCCGTTTTGCCGAATGTCGGTCGGGTGGCTGAAGGCTTTCGACTGGTTGGGAGCCATCGAGTTCCGCTCATTCCGCGACGCGGATGCCGTTCCACGGCTTGATCCTCCGCTGGACCCGGCCCGCATGGATGCGGAAATGCACGCCGTGGCCCCGGGCGGACGCCGTGTTTTTCATGGCTTCTGGGCCTTCAGGCACCTGGCCTGGAAGATGCCGGCGCTGGTGTTGCTGGCGCCTTTCCTCTACATTCCCGGCGTGAGTTGGCTGGGCCAACGGGCCTACCTGTGGATTGCCCGCAACCGCTACGGCCTGCTCCCATGCAAGGACGGGGTTTGCTCCCTGCCCTCCCCGGGAGGCGGCCCGCCCGTCTAATGTTGTCCCCAGTCCGGAGTCCCCATGACACGCAGATTGGTCGCCTCGCTCTCCGACGGCGACACCATCGACGAGGTGTATCTCGCCCGCGACAGGCAGTTGCGCACGAACCGCAACGGCAACCTTTATGTGCAGGTGGAACTCGCCGACCGGACGGGCGCCGTCTCCGCGCGCATGTGGAACGCCGGACAGGCTGTTTACGGCTCGTTCGCCGATGGCGACCTCCTTCGGGTGCAGGGCAAGGTGCAGGCTTACCAGGGGGCGCTGCAGGTCATCGCGACGGCGCTGGAGAAAGTGCCGCCCGGGGCCCATGATCCCTCCGATTTTGTCGCCCGTTCGCCGACCGACCCTGAGGCAAGCCTCAAGCGCATCCACGGCCACATCGCCGCCATCGGCGATTTTCCCCTGAGGGCGCTGGGCGAGGCGTTCCTGTCCGACCAGGAACTGGTTCATCGGTTCCTGGCGGCGCCGGCGGGAGTTTCCGCGCACCATGCCTACACCGGCGGATTGGCCGAGCATGTCGCCACGATGATGGACATCGCGGGCCTGGTGGCGCCCCTGTATCCCGGACTCGATCGCGACCTGCTGGTGATGGGCGTGCTGATCCATGACATCGGCAAGGTGGATGAACTGGCGGTCGGGCAGGGCTTTTCCTACACCGACGCCGGGCAGTTGATCGGGCATTTGGCCATGGGCCAGGAAATGCTGCGCGACAAGATCGCCGGGGTGGAGAAGGCCCTGGGCGAGCCGTTTCCCGCGGACACGCGGCTGAGGCTGCTCCACATGCTGCTGAGCCACCACGGCACCCTGGAGCACGGCAGCCCCAAGGTTCCCATGACACCCGAGGCGATCGCCCTGCACGAGATCGACTCGATGGACTCGCGGATGAACATGGTGCTGAGGCATATCGACGAGAACCGCGCCCAAGGGGTCTGGTCCCCATGGCATTCGCCGCTGCAAAGGCGGCTTTACCGCGGCCCCGGCTGAATCCGGGGCGGCCCCAGGAGGCCCCGCGATGGCGAATTCCCCCGATGGCGAGCCCCTCGAGAACCGGGTGCTCGACTGGATGTCCCGCCCCGAATACCGGCCGGCGAAGGCCAAGGCCGTGGCCAGGCAAATGGAAATCGGGCAGGAGGATTATCCTCGTTTCCGCGAGGCCGTGCGGGCGCTGCTGCGCGCCGGGCGCCTGGTGTTCGGCGGCAACCGCTCGTTGCGCACCCCCGCTCCCGAGCCTCCCCGCGCCGGCTCGAGGGGAGTGCTGGCGCGCGACGCCGCCGGCCGCTTTGTCGTGCGCTCCGGCCCGGCGGGCCCCGTGGTCAGGTTCAGGGCCGCCGACCTTGGCGAGGCGCGACCGGGTGACACGGTCATTTACAGGGTCATCAGGCGGCGGTCCCCCGCCACCGACGATCCCACCGCCATGTGGGGGCGCGTGGACGCCGTGGTCTCAAGGGCCAGCAGCCGTATGGTGGGCACCCTGTTCCTCCGTGACGGCCAGCCTCGCGTCCGACTCGACGGCACCACCCTGGCCCATGGCTTGCGCGTGGGTGATGCCGGCGCCAAGGGGGCGCGTCCCGGCGACCTCGTCGTGGTGGAGATCCTCAGGACGCCGACGCCCGAGGACCCGCATGGCGAGGGGGTGATTCTCGAGGTTCTCGGACCCCGCGGCGCCGCGGGTGTCGATCTTTTGGCGGTGATCCGGAACCACGGCCTGCCCGACACCTTCCCCTCCGATGCACTCGCCGAGGCGCACCACCAGGCGGAAAACTTCCGCGAGGATGCCGTCACGGGCCGAACCGACTTCACCCGCGACTTCGTCATCACCATCGACCCGGTGGATGCCCGCGACTTCGACGACGCCGTGTTCGTCACCCGCGATCCCAAGGGAAACTGGTCGCTGTGGGTGCACATCGCCGATGTCGGGCAATTCGTCCCCCCCGGGGGGCCGCTCGACCGCGAGGCGCGGCGGCGCGCCACAAGCGTCTACCTGCCGGGCAAGGTGCTGCCGATGTTCCCCGAGGCGATCAGCAACCACCTGGCGAGCCTGCAGGAGGGCCGGGTGAGGCTGGTGAAAACGGCGAGGGTGGATTTCGATTCGCAGGGCAGGGTGACGCGGCAGTCGTTTTTCGAGGGGATGATCCGGGTGAAGCGCCGGCTCACCTATGAGCAGGCCCAGGAACTGGTGGAAGCCGGGAATCCGCCCGCGGGGGAGGAAGCCCTGTGGAGCCTGATGGCGCTGATGCGCGAACTGGCTTCGCTGCTCAACCGCCGCAGGCTGGCCCGCGGGGCCCTGGAACTCGACATGGCCGAGCCGGTGCTTGAATACGACGACGAGGGAAAGGTGAGCGGGGCCCATTGGCGCCGTCAAAAAACCAGCAACAAGATCATCGAGGAGTTCATGCTGGCCGCCAACGAGGCGGTCGCCCGCCATTTCGACGAGCACAAGGTTCCCTTCATCAGGCGCATCCACCCCGAGCCCGAGCCGATGCGTTTGCGCGGCTTCGGCAGGTTTGTCCAGCGCTTGGGCCTGCCGCTTTCCAACCCCGAGGACCGCTTTGCCCTGCAGGGATTGCTGGGGCGCACCAGCGGAACTCCCGAGGCCCGGGCGGTGCACATCGCCCTGCTCAGGAGCATGCGCATGGCGGTTTACAGCGCCGACGAGGATGTCCACTACGCGCTGGCGACCAGCCAGTATTGCCACTTCACCTCGCCGATTAGGCGCTATCCCGACCTTGTGGTGCACCGGCAGTTGGCCCGGCTGATGAGGCAGGGCCGGGCGCCGGCCGACGCCCAGGAACTGGATGTGCTGGCCCGGCATTGCAGCGATTGCGAGCGTCGGGCCGAAGCCGCCTCGCGTGAATTGGTGAAGCGGCGCATCCTGGCCTATCTCGCCGACCGCGTCGGCGAGGAATACGACGCCGTGGTGACGGGTGTCGCCGAGTACGGCATTTTCGCCCAGGGGGAACAGATGCCGGCCGAGGGCCGGGTGCATGTGACCGCCCTGGGCGCCGACAACTTCAGGCTCGACGAGGAGGCGCAGGCGCTCGAGGGCAGGCAGGGCGGGACCCGTTTCCGCCTGGGAGACCGCATCCGCGTGGCGGTGGCCCGGGTGGACCAGGAACGCCTGCAACTCGACTGGAGGCTTTCGGGCATCCAGCCCTCACCGCCACCGGCGCTCCGGGCCAAGTATCCCGTGAAGGTGCGACGCCCCAGGGGCAAGGTGGAAAAGCAGGCGCCCGAAGACAGGAAAAGGCGAGATAAGAAATGAAAAACGGGGCGTGATTGTCTCCCGCCCCGCCTTCGGATTCAGGCGCAAGGATTACTTGCTTTCCTTCTTCTTGCCACCAATCATCTTAACTTCGGTGACCACTTCCTTGTCGCCGTCCTTCTTGGTGGTGACGGCAACGAAACCCTTGGCCTTCTCGATTTCGATTTCCTTGTCGCCGTCCTTGCCCTTCACCTTCACCTTGAGGCCTTCGGTATAACCGAAGGTCTTCTCGCCGTCCTTGGTTTCGATGGTGATCTTCTTGGCGCTGGCGTCGACCTTGCCGAGCTTGCCCTTGTATTCTTCAGCGACGATGCCGCCGACAACCAGGGCGAGGGCCGCGAGGCCGAGAACGAGGCTACGGAACATGTTGAGGATCCTTTCGCATGCGGGAGGGAAGCGGAACCCGTCGAACAGGGCTACCCGCCGGGCACCTGAATCGGGTGAATGTGTTATAGGGAAAGAAGATTAAAACCAGTTGAGTTTGGTGCCGTCCGGCGCGACGGTCGCGCTAAACCCCTTGAAAAACCGGCTCCCGGAAAAGCGTAAGGGGGGATGGGAAATGTTCCCATCCCCCCCGGATTGATTCAGCTGCAAGGATTACTTGCTGTCCTTCTTCTTGCCGCCACCCATCTTGATGGTGGTGGCCACTTCCTTGTCGCCCTTCTTTTCGGTGATCACGGTCACGACGGGGGACTTGCCCTTCTCGGCGCCCTTCTCAACCCGCTTGGCGGCCTTGGACACATCGACATCGATGTCCTTGCCTTCCTTGTCCTTTTCGACGATCTTGAGGCTGTCGGCGTAGTCGACGGTCTTTTCGCCGTCCTTGGTTTCGATCGTCAGCTTCTTGGCGCTGGTGTCGATCTTCTTGAGCTTGCCCTTGTGCTCCTCGGCGACGAGTCCACCGACAACGAGGGCGAGGGCCGCGAGGCCCAGAACGAGGCTACGGAACATGGAATGGGTCCTTTCACATGCGGGAGGGAGAAACAACCCGTAGGCCAAGGCTTCCCGCCGGGCGCCGTGGAGGGTTCCACTGTTATAACCCGTCTAAGTGCCGATGGTTTCGCGATCATTCCCATTAAGCAAATTTTAATGAAAAACCGAGCTGGATTTGGCAATCCTTATTCAATTGCATTATGATTTAATTAACTATTGGAGTTTGGGGTCATGTTTCGCCAGGTTTTTGTCCTGCTGATGCTGGCATCTTGTCCGCTCATTGGCCGCGGCGATGTTGTTCTCCAGAACACAACGACGGGAACGAATAACTCGAACGGATCTTCCGGCAGTTTTTCAATCACATTTACCGCGCCTGCCAATGCGAACCTTTCGGGAATCGCACTTTACAACTCAAACAATAATCTTTCATCGTTCAGCACACCATTGCAATGGAGTCTTGCGCTAGGAAGCACCAACATTGGCAACAAGTCGTTTACTTCCGCCACGTTGCTTGGTGGAAACACGATCAGCGGAAATGGTGGCTTACAATACGGATATTTTTTTGATTTTTCTGGTTCGGCAATTGCCAATTCTCTTTCATCAGGTTCTTACACCCTTAGCGCCACAAGCCTCAACTCAAGTCAAACGGGCTGGTCCTTTTCCACTGGATCATCCATTTCCGTCACGGGAGGATCGGGGTTCAGCAATGCTCAGTACACTGATCCATTTGACCCTCGCTATAACTTCCAGCTTTCAACAGCAACCGTGCCCGAACCGGGAACCTTGGTGCTGGGGGCCATCGGTCTTCTCGCCGGCGCCCTGGGCCTACTCCTGCGACAAGTCTTTGCTGTGGGGGTTGGATCATAAGTCTCGGTATGCCATGCTCCGCATTAATCCCTGATTGATCACGGCCTCGAACAGGGTACCAAGGGGATGATGGCTCATCTCCTGGCTCAACGGCCAGTCCACCGTCGACCGCTATCCGGTCAAGAAGGTGGATCCCAAGTTTCCCGACAGGGGCGGCATCGGACTTTTGGCCCACTGGCCATGGAAAGAGGTCCGCTTCCATAACATGAGGGTCAAGCAGCCCGAATGAGCCGACCAGGTTCAGGGACCCTTGCCCCGCGCCAGTTCCTCATGTCTTTTCGCCTGTTCGGCATCCCCGAGACGGCCGTAGCACCGGGCCAGCGCCTGATGGATGGCCCGGCTCATGCCGAGCGCGCGGCCCGCCGCTTCCAGGTCGGCCACGGCGGCGGCGTCGTCGCCCAGAACCGCCCGGATCTGCCCCCGGGTCTCCAGGAAGCTCGGATTGGCCAGCCCCGATTCCAGGGCTGAGTTCACCAGCGCCAGCGCCCTTTCCGGATCCCTTGGCGCCGTGTTGATCAGGTACCAGGCCAGGTTGTTGGCGACCACGGCGGCCTTGGAGTCGGCCCTGTGCGCCAGTTCAAAGTGAAGGCGGGCCATGTCCTGCCTGCGGTTGCGGTGGTAATCGCCGGCCAGCAGGAGGTGCAGAAGGGCCGGACTGGTTCCCTTGGCCAGGAGGTCGTTCA
>Ga0172372_10009294_pt1 | contig 12800 bp, 11 predicted proteins | sample LakKiv5m_2_FD_114544 | JGI IMG/M metagenome (GOLD analysis project Ga0172372, IMG submission 114544) | Freshwater microbial communities from Kabuno Bay, South-Kivu, Congo - kab_092012_9.5m | ecosystem: Environmental > Aquatic > Freshwater > Lake | place: Democratic Republic of the Congo...
ACCTCACCCGAAACAGCTGCCGAATCGCGGGGGATAAATTTCGAGATCAATGAAATACCTAACCCACTGCCGCCAGCATGTAAACCCTCAGAACCGGACGAAGCAAGCATTGCCGCAACCGGTACAACGCCGGCGGCAAAAGTTGCCGCCCGGGCATCACCCACTGGCTGACCATTGCCGCCCACTTCTTCGTTGACAAGTACTTCACCCTCGCCAAAATCTGTTCCATTGCTAACGCCCGAACCTGTCAAAGCATCAAAAAGAACATCAAACCCACCGTTCGAAGGATCGGCGGTGGTTTTAGGCAGACGACCGTTGAGTGGGGCTTGATCCTGCTGAATACTTCGGCTTTGTTGCTTGATTGAAATCATAAGTTTATGAATGAAAGCGCTATACAAATAACTTGTTATATCCGTTATCCCGATTGCATGCAGGATGTATGCCAACTCGTTGCTACGACTTGCCACACTCACCGTTATCCCGTAAGTGTACTACCTCGTAGTGCGCTTCTGGGTGAGCCGGGACGCGAGATTATCTTCAACCTCCTTGGCCTCTTTCATCATTAGCCCATTAACCTCTTCCTGTCGGATCCGCCTGGCTATCTTCTCAACACCCTCGAGGCGTCTCTTAGTGGCGTAATGCTCTCGGGTCAAGCTATCAACCTGCTCACGCAACGGCTGCATGAGTTCCCTTTGAGAACCTGCGGTTTCCTGCAGCTTATCGGCAAAAGTCCTGGTACTTAGAATGAGCGAAAGGTCAACCTTGGGCAAGCCAACCAGTCTGACAGCATCGCGCCTGTAGTCCGCAGCGAATGCTTCAAGTTGATCCGCAGCGCCAATAGCCTCATTTAAAGCGCGCAAAGCGCGCTGAGCTTTAGCTGCAGCGCTCTGCTCACGAAGCTTACCTATCCTCAAAGCCGCGTAAATAACTGATTTACGAATTGCCATTGCCACCTGCGATCTCAAAAAGGCTAGTCAGGGATTCCTTCATATCATGGGTCTCGTCAATACCTTGCTGCAAAAACGCCTGAATCTTGGGCCACTGCCTTAGGGCTTCATCCAAGCCAGGATCGCTTCCAGGAGCATAAGCCCCCATCGAAACAAGGTCCCTACCACGCATGTAGCGGGAGATCAGTTGTTTTACATGCCTTGCCGCAAGTTGGTGATCCTGTTGTGTAACTCGAGGCATAACTCGGGAAATAGACTTCTCAATATCAATCGCTGGGTAGTGGCCGGAGTCAGCGAGCTCCCTAGATAAAAAGAGATGCCCGTCCAATATACCTCGCGCAGTGTCAGCAACCGGATCGTGTATGTCGTCGCCCTCCAGCAAAATAGTGTAGAAAGCGGTAATTGATGAACCTTCCACTGATCCATTTCCCACTTTCTCAACTAACTCGGGCATCTTTGCAAAAACTGAAGGAGGATAACCCCTAGAAACGGGTGGCTCCCCTAGTGACAAGGCAATCTCGCGCTGTGCCATCGCGAAGCGAGTCAGTGAATCGATTATCAGTACAACGTGTCGACCCTGGTCTCTAAAATAGGTCGCTATATCCGTTGCGAACCAAGCGCCCCTGAGCCTGGCAAGAGGGCTTGCGTCCGCTGGTGCTGCCACAACAACCGATCGCGACATCGCGTCTTTTCCCAGCGTGTCTTCACAAAATTCTCGGACTTCACGACCTCGCTCTCCGACAAGTCCGATGACAACCAAGTCAGCAACACATCGCCGGGCCAGCATCCCCAAAAGCACCGATTTTCCTACGCCAGACCCAGCAAAAATCCCGACTCTTTGCCCGCGACCAATTGTCAGCATCGCATTTATCGACCTAACCCCTGCGTCGAGCGGTTCGAAGATGGGCTGGCGATGCAAAGGGTTGATTGGCTGAGACCGATACCGGTGTGGGGGATCATCGGAATCGGCAAGACCATCCAAGGGTCTGCCATAGCCATCAACGATCCGACCTACCAAGGAGTCACCTATGGGCAAGGGTGCAGCAGACTCAATCGGGAAAAATCGACCGTCTTCATACGCGGGTGTGCTAGCGGGATAGACGGGAGCGCCTGGTGCAATGTGCGCAGCAGGATCGATCGGCATAAGGTAAGTAAGCTTTCCCGAAAAGCCAACGCACTCACATTCTACCCAACCTGTACCTGAGGCAACGGCTGCTCGATGGCCAATCGTCATCGGCAACCCCACAACTTCAAGCATTAATCCAGCCATCCTCTCGAGTCGACCACTTCGAACTGCCCGAGGGGCAGCGAGTATCCGTGTAGTCAGCCCACGAAATCGCTTGACTGCACGTTCAGCCCTGCTGCCTTGAGAACTACTAATCTTCGATAGCATCATCGAGCCCATTGGTGGGCAAGAGTCCCATCGCCATTAATACGGTCGCTCTCCTCGCGTCGGCTCCTAGGTCCATTTTCATGCCGTCGATCTCGATATACGCGCCTGAAGTTTGATCTTCGTCAGAAATAAGATTAACGCCAAAAGGAAGTGCAGCGCGATCTAGAAACTCTTGCCAAAGTTTGTGCTGATCTGATGGGACCCTTAAGAGAAGGTTCTCACCAGGTAGCGGAAGACGCATGAGCGCCTCTTGAACAGCGTTAAGGAAAGGCAAACGGTCAATTTGATCGGCAAGTGTAAGCCGCTGGCCTATAGCCCATGCAAGATCGGTTATGGGCTCGAGGATCTGCTCAGGAAGATCTTGCAGCTCATTAATAAAAAAAGACAAAGTTTCGGTGAGATCTTTAACCTGACCCTTATGCTCTTCAAAGGACCGCTCTCGTCCTTCCTGCAAACCCTGTTCGAATCCTTGGGTAACGCCTTCAGCGAATCCTTTTCTAAAACCTTCGTCTCGCCCATGCTCAAACCCTTCCCTCCGCGCAGCCTCTCGAATAGATTCTATTTCCTCTACTGTCGGCCAAACAATCTCCGGCTCTGGCTCGCGAGGAGGTGGGTCAAAGCTGGGCGGAAACCATCGTTGTGCAGATACGTTAGTCATATTGTTCCGACCATCAGGAAAGCGGGGGCACCAGCACAGTGCTAATTGGTCCCGGGGGTGAACTTAACCACAATCCGATGAAATGGACCTGTTCGTTCACCGAAATCCTGGCGTTTGAATCGCTTGGGGCCAATGGTTGGCAAGTACATCAGGCCAACCCCTTCTCGACATCTTCTTGAAGCCATTGTTTGAAAATAGCCGCGACGACACGAGGATCCTTTTGCACGAATTCCTTTGCGTAGGCGAGCAATTCCTCGTACTCAGCAGCCTTCTCTTCCTCTTCGCGCTTGCGCTTATCTTCCAATATCCGCCGCTCTTCCTCAAGGCGCTGGCGCTCTTCTTCTTCCTGGATTCGACGACGTTCACGCTCGAGTTCAAGCTCCAGACGGCGCTTTTCACGAGCGGCAGGTGACATGGCCTGCAATTCTGCCTTAACCCGCTCGTCAAACTCCTCTTCGATCCGCTGCTCCTCCTCAACAACCTTAGGTGGCGGCGGGAAAAGGATCGGGCGGACCAAAAATACTGTCACTAAGCCAAGCACAGTGGCGATGATCAAGAACTTGAAGAACTCCCTCATCACACCCACAAACGTAGGCTGCTTCCAAAAGGGTGGGTCATCGGAAATTGGCGGTGAAAACGGAATGCTAACAACAGAAACCGAGTCACCCCGCTGCTGCGAAAATCCCATCGCATCGCGAACAAGGGCAGTCATTTGCTGAATCTCTTGTTGTGAATAAGGAGATTCCTTCACGTTGCCTTCGGCGTCTACCACCCTCTTGTAGTTAACGATCACGGCGCTCGACACCCGCTTTACTGCGGCACGAGGCCCACGGACAGTTTGAATGGCCCTATCCACCTCGTAATTAACGGTCTGCTCCTTTCGTGAAGCGTTCGTAGAGACCGGGCTCTGGGTTCCAGGTGGTTGATTTTGACCTTGACCCGGCTGTCCTTCAACAGGGGCCTGGCCGCCTTGTGGCGGCTGATTGGTAAGTGCCCCTGGAATCCCCCCCGCGCTAGTTACTGGCCCACTCGCCTCCAAATTCTGTTGCGACCGAATGCTTGCGGGATTCTGCCCTGAATTTGGCTTAAATATTTCTTCTGCCCGTTCACTTTGTGTAAAGTCGACATCAACAGCAACTTGAGCCCTTACATTCTCCCTTCCAGTCACCGGCTCTAAAATGGTCACAATTCTCCGAGCCACCTGATTCTCAACTTCATTGACGTATTTGATCTGTGCCGCGTCCATACCGCTAGCACCGCCTCGAGAGGGGTTTGGCGCTAAAAGACCACCGTCATTATCGACAATTGTCACCATGCCTGGCGTTAGCTGAGGCACAGACGAAGACACCAGATGTGTCATAGCAGTCACTTGCTGGTCATCCACGATCCGTCCAGGATGAAGTGTTAGTACGACAGACGCTGTGGGCTTTGGCTGGTCACGCAGAAATGCCGACGACTTCGGAATCGCTAAGTGAACCCTAGCATCCTTCACCTGGCTTAGCGTTTTTATTGAGTTCGATAATTCGGACTCTAGGGCTCGTTGGTAGTTGACCTGCTCTACGAACTGTGATGTCCCTAACTTTTGATTTTCTAGTAGTTCAAATCCTACGTTTCCCGCCTTTGGAAGTCCTTGGGCTGCGAGCTTTAGACGCGCATCGTAGACCGATTCAGCAGGAACCATAATGGCTCCCCCACCTTCGGTAAATCGATGGGCTATTTTCATCTGTTCAAGAGCCGCAACAATGGCCGCTCCGTCCTTATCGTTCACATTTGAAAACAAAACCTTGAAGTCGTCTTTGCGTTCTCCTGATAACGCGACGAGAACAACCGTCAAAACGACCAGTGCCATACCAACAATCAGAAGGAGTTTCCTCAGGGGTGAGAGTTCTTTGACCCTGTCAGCAACTTCAAGCCATCGTTCTTGTAGTGTTTTCGGCCCGCCAGGCCTGCTGATTCGCTCAGCACGAGGAGGTTTCAACTCCTCCTGCACAATTGCATTCGGGTTGACACCGATAACAGTTGCCCCATCTTCTGCTTGCGCAGCTAAACCAGGATTTACATCCGCCATAATGACACTTGTTTGCTTTTAAAGACCAAATAGGAAACTGACAAGGTGGCAATAATTGCCGACTCAATTGCATGAAATCTAAGCGCACCGGCGAAGACATCCATGCAACTTTGGTGGCAAGGGTCGCAATAAACCATCCTGGACGATCACGGAACAGCATTGCCAGCCGAGGTAGTTGGACGCTGAAGCAATCGAAAGATGGAAAACTCAACCTACACAATGAAAACCGAACAAAGCGCGTTGTGGAATCGCCAACAAACAAGAGCTTAGAGGAGGCGTTTCTATATTTCGTCGATGCCACGAAAGAGCTCGAAGAATCACAACGTCAACTATCCAAAGAAATATACCGCCTAACGGAGGATCTTGCTCGATCGAATGCCGACCTAAAACGCCAAATGGAGGCAAAGAGCCGACTTGCAGAGGAGCTTTCGACCCTAATTTCCGCACTACCCACGGGAGTGGTTCTCGTACAGCGAGATGAGGTTTATGCATTTAATGCTATCTCACAGACTTATGCCCCAGACTTGAGTGTCCATTCAACTTGGACCATCCCGAGCCACTGGACTGCTGCGGAATTCGACCACTTCCGATGTGAGCTAAAAACAGGCGGTGTGCGTATTCTCCGGCCAGAGGCATTTGAACTAAGCCCTGATAGACAAATGATCCTTATTCACGATGTGACGACAACCTACCAATCGCAGGAGGAGCGCGCGCGCGAAGCAAAACTCGCCTCAATGGGAAAGATGACGGCAGAAATTGCGCATCAACTTCGAACTCCGCTTGCAACCGCAACAATTTACGCCGGACATTTAGCGGAAAGGTCGCTTGATGATTCGAGAAGGATCAGCTTTGCAAACCTGCTAAATCGACAGTTGAACGCGCTTGAAAACTTAGTTTCAAAAATGCTGGGATTTCTGCAGCAGAGGCGCCAAACACCAGAACTTATTCCAATTGACGATCTGCTAAACGAGTGTAAAGCCTCCATCGGCCCCTTGTTCGATGGCAAGTCAGTCCGACTGGTCATCAAATCGACTGGTGGAAAGCATCTCTTGAATATTCAGCGTGACCAATTCAGGGGGGGCGTACTATCAATACTAGAGAATGCGCTTAACGTGTCAACGGCCGGGCAAGAGGTCATCATTGAATCGATTGCGCGAGGTTCCCGCCTCAACTTGAAGATTAGCGATAGCGGTCCAGGCGTTCCAGATGAACTTGTGGAACGTTTGTTTGAGCCATTTTCTACAACTCGCTCAGGCGGTACCGGACTAGGACTAGCTATTGCGAAGACAGCTTTTGAATCTCACGGCGGTCAGTTAACCTTCGCAAACCTTTCACCCTCCGGGGCCTGCTTTTTCATTGTGTTGCCTGTACTCGAACCATTTTGACAACTTTGTAATGGAACAAGATTACCTACTTCTGATAGAGGATGACGAGGGACTCCGTGAAGCTTTTGAAGTGACGCTCTCCATGGCTTCCATCAATTTCCAGTCCACATCCAGCGCAGAAGCGGCCTTAAGTATTCTCAGGTCTACTCCGGGATGCAAAGCAGTTATCTCTGACATTCGCCTCCCCGGTATGTCTGGGATCGATTGCCTAGGTGTAATTAATCGCTCTTGGCCAGGCCTTCCTGTTGTCCTCATGACGGCATTCGCCGATACGAAGGTGGCGGTCGAAGCGCTTAAGGGAGGAGCGCGCGACCTGCTACTAAAACCGTTCCGGCCAGAGCAACTAGTTGAGGTTGCCAGAAGGTACGCAGCGCCTAAACGCTCTTCCGTAGAATTAGAAGGTGCACCTGTTTGTGCTGACCCAAAATCGAAAGTATTGCTCGAGAGGGCAGCGAGAGTCGCCAAGACCGACGCCACTGTTTTACTGCTAGGCGAATCTGGAACAGGAAAGGAGGTAATCGCCTCATTCATTCACAAACGCTCTCCTCGGGCGAGTGGCCCATTCGTAGCAATCAATTGTGCTGCCATCCCTGCAACTTTGCTCGAAGCGACACTCTTTGGACACGAAAAAGGTGCATTCACTGGCGCGACTAGACCGCAACCAGGAAAGTTCGAAGTAGCAGCCACAGGAACGATCTTCTTGGACGAAATCGGGGAAATGGCCCTCGATTTGCAAGCAAAGTTGTTGCGGATCTTGCAGGAACGCCAGGTCGAAAGGGTTGGCTCTCATGATTCGATTTCACTTGACGTGCGAATCATTGCGGCGACGAATCAAGATTTAGGAAAGCGTGTTACTGAGGGACGCTTTAGGGAGGATCTCTTTTACCGAATCAATGTTTTCCCTATCCACATTAGCCCGTTGCGAGAGCGACCCGGAGACATCTTGCCTCTGGCAGAGCACTTCTTATTGAAATATAGGGGACAAATGGGACAGCCCGAGGCCAGGCTCAGCGACGCGGCAATGGCTCTCCTAACGAAACAGCGATGGCCGGGGAACGCAAGGGAACTTGAAAACGTCATTCAGCGCGGCTTACTTCTTTGCAACGGCAGGCTCATTGAGCCCAACGACATGTCGCTTGATTCAACATACACGAGTCAGATTTACGGGTTACCGACGCTTTCAGTACCTGCACCATTGACGCATTGGAACCAACATAACAATCGGGATTCATGCGAATCTGAAAATAATGTGCCATCTGAGATATCTTCGATTAGAGATGGAGGCCCATTAGAAGAGGTTACAGCCCTGCCAAGCGACGTTAGAGATCTTGAGAGAGAGCATATTTTAAGCGTACTGAAGCGGGTAAACGGACACCGAAAGAAGGCAGTCGAGATCCTTGGAATATCAGAAAGAACGCTAAGGTACAAACTTAAGCAATGGCGAGAGGCAGGGTATTTGATTCCATAAGGTCTTCTGACTTGACGGTCATTACCTTCGTGTCTATGATTCGGTGATGAGCATACGAAGCCTTTCTCCTGACGAAGTATCTTCTCGCATGCGGGAACTTTTTTCTCAAGCGAGCGCTCTTCGGGATCGAGCAGAACAGGCGAGTACTGATCCTTCGGCGGTCATTCGTTCTGGCGGGTTCGACGCGCTACCTTCAGGTCCGAACCAAACAAACCGTATTAGTTTTAGCGAAGTATTAAGAGATGCGGTACGTGGTGTTTCGGACGCGCAAATGACAGCTCAAGCGAAAGCCCAAGCGTATCAAATGGGCGACGACAAAGTATCTTTAGAAGACGTCATGATTTCTATTCAAAAGGCTGGGCTCGCAATGCAAGGTATGGTGCAAGTTCGCAACCGTTTGATGGAAGCCTACCGAGAGATGACTAACATGCAGGTCTAATTAGTTGAATCTCGAGTTAGATTTGATGCCGAAGGATCAAGTGAGTAGGCCCAGACAAGAATTTCGGCAACAACTGCATAGAGGGTTGGAGGTATAAATTCATCGACCTCAAGTTGCATCAAAATCGACACAACTTCTGGTTCTGCTGTTAGCGGCACACCCATTTCCTTAGCTCTGGCAATTATCACCTCCGCCAGCAGCCCCGATCCCTTAGCCAATATACGTGGAGCAACCGCGTGAGATTCATAAGCTAGAGCAACGGCTTGAGGATTGACTTTTGTCATTTTTGAAAAAACTCAAAAATATGGGATTTTAATAAGTCAAAGCTACCGCGAAAACTATGAAGCTCATTTAGTTTCGATAACAACATTGACACCGTTTAAGCTTTTACTTCGGAGTAATTGTTGAAGCCTAGGCATCGCCTCAACAAATGTATTAGTTGCGCTTGCTTCCGTTACGACTCGGACAGCAACTTGTCCTGGGAACGACAGAGCTCTAACCTCGACCGAGCCTAGAGACGGCAGTTCGACTGCAATTCGAATCGAAGTCCCCTTCTCCATACCTCCAGGTGCGCGCCGATTGGCTTGCCAAGCGTCGCTCCGTTCGATCCGCGCGTGGGTCCCTGGCATTAACTGTCCCGCCCAAATCAGCCGTCCGTCCATAACCAATTTCATAGCATCCAAGACAGCATTCTGAAAAGCATCTACTGTATTGACGGTCCCGAAAGCTCCTGGACCTTGACCAATTAGCTGAGTGCCTCCGAAGCTCCCAGAGTGATTGGCTAAATGGGCATCAGCTCGTTCTAAATGGAGCTTGCTACCTCCGAGTTCGGGATGGCCAGCTGACGGCGCAAACCTCCCTGCCGTCGCCCTGAGATCCACAGCTGATACCCTAGCCTGATCTCGAGCGTGATCAATAGCCTTAGATCCAGAAAACTCCATCTCAGAGCTTTCAGTCGCAATTCCTTGACGTTTTGGCAGATCGCGATCTTCTCCGCTGGCTAATACCTGCGATTGCGATGTTTTCTGCAAGCTATCCTCAGGCAACTCGGCTTGACTAGAATACCCACCCTGCACGTTTACTAGATGCTCCAACAAGGTCGCCAGCTTAAAAGGTTGTGCTTGTCTCAAGACAAGCAGTAACTGACTCATCGCGTCGTTGATGGTATCTGCCAAAGGCGTATTGTCACTTAGGATGACAGCAGGAGCCGCCTTCAACCCAGGTTCAGTAAGCGCCGCGATTTTTAACAGGCGAGCGATCTCAGGCGATTTTGCAGAACGGATAGCTCCTTGCGTATCCTCAGGAAGGGCCGCCAGCCAAGCTGCCATCCTAGCAAGGAAAGCGTCATCAGCGCGCTTACCTGTGAAGACCATTTCCCTCAAAGCAACTTCATCAAGCGGGGTGTCAGCGAGTACTTTACCGAGTAAACCCTCGGCAATTTGCTTTTCGCGGGCTGCTACAGAAAGGCTATTTGCTCGTTCCTGAACAGGAGGAACAACCTTCAGCATCACTCCGGGATCTGCTCTCGCCGCCTGATTATCAGAGACAACAGCAGGGGCCGCGTCAGCTCGTTGTTGTGACTGGGTCTGGGCGCTTCCAGAGCCAGTTCGCGGTGCTATCGCCGCGTCTTGAGTGACCGGACCAATCAAACTCAACTTTGATCTCCAAAATAAGCGGGAGGAATTCCCCTTTTATCAGAACAATGCAAGGGGAATCTGGCAGTCGACTCGCATCTTAACTGAAGGATACATCAACTCTTTTGATGCAGAAATCCCCGACTCCCGGCACGAAAAGACGCCCTATCAGGGACGACGCCTCTGAAGCTCGCGCAATTCCTTCCAGGCTTCGAGCACAGACCTGAACTGCTCTTCTAGCGAGTTAATCAACTGTAAATCTCCGCTCATCGTGACACGTAATAAGCTCCGTATCCAGATGTCGTACTGTAGCCTAAGTTGTCTAGCGACGTCTTCACCTTGATCCATATCGAGCGCCGCTACTAAGCCCTTTTCGATCAACTCGATTGCGAGCCCAATTGCTTCTCCACGCGCGCCAATGTCGCCTCGCTCAACAGCACCGCGTGCCGTAATCAATCGCTCGATCAATTTTTCGTATAACAAAATGGTCAAGTCGACCGGCGACCCTGCGATCACCGCAGTGCTCTGGTCTACACTTCGATAGGCCCTAGCTGCACGCATTCATACTCTCTTTGATAGTCTGTACCGATAACCTAGCCAACTTAAACTGCCAAGCCAGCGAGTGCCGACCTAACGTTCTGACTCATCTGGTTCATCTGAACAAGCTTGGCATCCAGTGCGGAGTACTGCGAAACAAGAGCAGCACGCTTGCGCTCAAGGCGCTCTTCCTGTTGTGTCTGACTGTTTCTTAGCGTAGATAAATTCGTCCTCATAGTATCAATGGCTCCTTGTAGGGAACCGGAAACCCCCTTGAAGTCGCTTAGAACGGTTGAAATTGAAGCAGTAAATCCTTCAACCAGCGCCTCACCAAGCGAACCATTGATTGCTGCATCGAACAGAGCTGAATTCAAGGACACAACGCCCCCTCTAGCCATCTCGAGGCCGATACGAGCCCAGGAAATAGGACGTGCGGATGTGCCGTAGGTTGCGCCGGTCGAATCCTGCCATGCCCTATCACCGGAAAGAGTCAACCCTGTCGAGTACGCTTGATACAAACTGGAACTCAAACTCAACGTCCCTGAGTCGAGTGCCAACACACCTCCCTTAGCGTCAGCCGAAGCAGGAGCAGTAAGCTCCCTTATTTTTTGAGTGAGGCTCGTAAACGCAGCAGCAAATTTGCCAAGACGCAACTTCAACTCTTCGCGACTATCACCTACAGTTAGCGTAACTGTGTTGCCAATGTTGGAAGCGTTGCCTGAAGTCAGCGCTTTGACCTCCAGACTCAAACCCGGAATAACCTCGCTAAACGTATTAGTCGAACTAGAAACAAGAATTCCGCCGTCAACGAGCGCCGTGGCGTCCCGGGCTTGATTATCAAACCCGGTACCCGTAGCAGCATCGCCCAATCGGAGGCCATTTTCACCGAGTTTTGAATTAGTAAGATCGTCCCAAGACGTCTCAAATACCGCCTGGCGACCTCCCCTGACTCCAGTCAGAGAGAGTACATACCCCTCATCAGCAGACTTTACAACGGAAGCCCGAACCTTGGAAGAAAGGGACTCATTAATTTCAGCTGCAACATCAGAGAGAGACCTACCTCCTACCTGGACAACGATTTCCATTGCATCCTCATCGCTCCCAAGCAAAGACGATGTTGATGGGACTGAAATTGTCAATGCCCCAAAAGCGTCTGAGTCAATTGCCTCACTTGCCGAATCAAAGCCAGCGAAGGTAGTTCTTTGCTGCTGAGACAAGCTAACCGGCTTGAAACTTATGGTCCCAACCGAAGCAAGCGTCGGGTCAGTAACCTTCGCATTAACGAGGGACTCATCTGAACTCGCAACGACTTTCGAAGCAAGCATAGTTGGATCCTCAACAGCTTTTGCAGCAGCGTGAGCCGAGTCAACAAGACTCTTAAGCTGCGAAACCGACGAAATTTGCACGTTAACGTCCGAAATCCTCGATTTCACTGTGGTGAGAGGACGTTGCTCAATGGCCATCAGACCTGAAACGATCTGTTGAATGTTAATCATCTGGCCCGAGGAGATCTGACTTGTTGACATGGAGCAATCCTTCTGTTGTTACTACTTACGGCTCCTTTTGCGAAAAAGTTAAAGGCAGCCGTTTTAGGCGGCTGCCTCTCGGGAGTTTAGGTAGAGCGTTGCTATCGTCTGATGGCGATTACTGCTGTCGCAACAACCCTAGCACAACATTAGGCATAGCATTCGCCTGCGCCAACATGGCGGTTGCTGCTTGCTGCAGTATCTGAACCCGGGTCAGATTTGCAGTCTCTGCGCCGTAGTCTGTGTCCTGAACACGGCTTAGGGCTGCCGTCAGATTCTCGGTTTGAGCTGCAAGGTTAGCAATATTGTGCTCGAGACGGCCGTAAAACGCACCAAAGTAGGATCGGTGAGCGTTGATCTGCAAAATTGAATCATCGACTAGATCGACAAGTGATTTCTCAGCAGCGCTAATCGTCTCTGACGCGGTCGCTCCGTAGGTAGGTGTAGTTGGCACCGAGACATCTGATCGATCGCCCATTCCGTCCTTCTGACCGAACGTATCATAACCCTCGCCAGTTGCAGGCGCACCACCGCTCGATGATGGGTCGGCAAGCCAAGCAATTCTCACATAGAGCGCATGCAATGCCCCAACTTTGATCGCCCCATCACCGTAGCCGGTCCCAAGGTTGCCCTTTTCCTTTGCGCTTTCAGCATTTTCCCAGATCGGTATCAAGTCAATCTGCATCTTGTCATTGCTTCCAGCGCCCGTAAGAAATTCCCAAGGCCCGTTATTTCCTGAGGGACT
>Ga0172372_10009295_pt1 | contig 12800 bp, 14 predicted proteins | sample LakKiv5m_2_FD_114544 | JGI IMG/M metagenome (GOLD analysis project Ga0172372, IMG submission 114544) | Freshwater microbial communities from Kabuno Bay, South-Kivu, Congo - kab_092012_9.5m | ecosystem: Environmental > Aquatic > Freshwater > Lake | place: Democratic Republic of the Congo...
ACACCGGCTTCGACTACTCGATCACCTTCGTGTCGTTCCTGCTCTACTCGCTGCCGGTCTTCTGGGTCGCGGTGCTGCTCAAGCAGTTCGGTGCGATCGGGTTCAACAACTTCCTCGCGGATCCGTCCATCCCGCTGTGGATGTACGTCGGCAGCGTGCTGCTGATCGGCAGCGCCGTCATGGCGGCGACCGGCGGCCCGGCGGCCCAGCGGGTGAAGACCTTCGCGATCGCGGGTGGGGCCACCCTCGCGGCGCTGCTCTACATCGACCTCACCGGCTGGCTCGTGGACCCGAGCCTGACGATCGTGGGTGTCGGCCTGTTGTCCGTGGCGACGGCGCTCGCGGTCACGACCCTCTCGACCGGCCTGCGGGACCGGCCGGCGCTGTACTCCTCGCTGACCGTCGCCGGCCTCGGCATCGCGCTGTACTACCCGATGCTCTACGTCTGGTTCTACGTCGACGAGTCCTGGCTGCTGATGTTCGGGCTGGCCCTGCTGACCGTGGTGGTGGCCATCGGCATCGGCTTCGCCTGGGGCGGGCCCGACCGGTGGCGCTCGGCGCGCACCGCGGTGATCACGGCCCTGTTGGTCGCGTCGTACCTCTTCGTCGAGCAGCTGATGCTCAACTGGGAGCGCTACACCAACGACGGACTCATCCGCGGCCGGCCGATCGCCACCTTCGGCCGGACGACCCCCAACTTCGACGGCGGCTTCTGGCTCAACACGCTCGACCTGCTCTCGCACCTCGTGCTGCCGACGCTGACGCTGATCCTCATCTCATTCGCGGCCTACACCCGCTACACGCGGGCCAGCACGCTCGAGGTGCTCAACCAGGACTACATCCGCACCGCGCGGGCGAAGGGTCTCACCGAGCGGACCGTGATCATGCGCCACGCGTTCCGCAACGCCCTCATCCCGCTCGCCTCGATCGTGCCGGTCGACATCATCACGCTCATCGGTGGCGCGGTCCTGACGGAGACGATCTTCAGCTGGTTCGGCATGGGCAAGCTCTTCGTCGACTCGCTCGGCAACAACATCATCGATCCGGTGATGGCCTACCTGCTGATCGTCGCGGTCCTCGCCGTGATCGCGAACTTCGTCGCGGACCTGATGTACGCCGTGCTCGATCCGCGGATCCGGGTGAACGCATGACCGCCCGCCGCCTCCGCACCCCCATCTCCCGACGCGCAGAAGGGACCCCGGCATGACCACGCCGACCCCGCCCTCGAGCCTCCCCGAGGACTCGCTCGAGAACGCCATCGAGCTCAAGGACGTCGAGGGCCTCTCGCAGGGGCAGATCGTCCTGCGGAAGTTCGTCCGCCACCGCGGCGCCATCGCCGGGGTGACGGCGCTGATCCTCATCGTGCTGCTGGCCTTCACCTCGATCGGCTACGGACCCATCCCCGGGTGGTGGAAGTGGGACCCGAACAGCCCCAACGACGTGATCAACCCGGGCGGGCGGCCCACCCTGGGTCTGCCGGGTTGGCTCGGCGGAGACGGACTGGCCTTCGGTGACGCGCCGTTCGGGCAGGACGAGATCGGCCGCGACATCTTCGCCCGCACGATGCTCGGGGTGCAGACCTCCCTCCAGGTGATGATCGTGATCGGCCTCGTCGCGGGCCTGGTCGGGATCGTCGTGGGTGCGGCGGCCGGCTTCTACCGCGGCTGGGTCGACCAGGCGCTCATGCGCTTCACCGACCTGGTCATCACCTTCCCGATCATCGTCGTCGGCGCGGTCCTCGGAAAGCTGGCGGGGGCGGGCGGTGTCTACATCCTGGCGCTGGTCCTCGGTCTCATCACCTGGACCGGTCTGGCCCGGCTCGTCCGGGGTGACTTCCTCTCGCTGCGCGAGCGCGAGTTCGTCGACGCGGCGCGCGTCGCCGGCGCGAGCAACTTCCGGATCATCCGCAAGCACATGATCCCGAACGCGATCGGCGTCATCATCGTCAACACGACGCTGCTGATGGCCGCTGCGGTGCTGCTCGAGGCGGCGCTCAGCTTCCTCGGCTTCGGCGTCCGGGCGCCCGACGTGTCGCTGGGCCTGATGATCTCCCAGTACCAGTCCGCCTTCAGCACCCGTCCATGGCTGTTCTGGTGGCCCGGCTTCTTCATCATCGTCATCGCGCTGTCGATCAACTTCATCGGCGACGGCATCCGCGACGCCTTCGACCCGCGGCAGAAGAAGGTCCCCTCGCAGCGCGAGATGGAGCGGGCGCTGCGCACCTCGGCCCGCCCGGCCGACCGGGACGCGTGAGGACCATGAGGACGTCGCGACCCGGCGCCGTGCGTCGCTCAGCGGGTCAGGACCTGCGCGAGCACTGTGAGTGCCGCGAGGCCGGCGAGCGCGCCGACGGCCACGAGGTCCTTCCCGACCTCGACCGGCTCCCGGTCCGACCGTCCGGCGAGCTCGCCCCGCCCGCGCACCCGCTCGAGGCGCTGGCGCACCATGAGGGCGGCCTCGGTCTCCTCGGCGCGGGCCCGCTGGAGGCCGACGGGGGAGGGGACCGCCCACGCGGGCCACTCCCGGCCGTCCCTGGTCTCGACCATGAGGCCGTACCGACTGTGGATCTCCTGCACGGCGGGCCACGGCAGGACGACGCGGCGGGCCACATTGCTGATCGTGACGCCGTGCTCGTCCACGCGGACCTCCGGGCGCCAGTAGACGAACCAGCCGACCGCGGCGAGCAGGACGAGCGCCGGTGCCCAGCGGAGGACGGTCGCGTCCTCGCGGCTGAGCGCGGTCGACACCAGGCCCCCGGCGGCGAAGACCCACGTCATCACCGCCACGGTCCGCGACCAACCCGCTCGGTACGACTGCACGTGCGCCATGGCCTCAGCCTCTCAGACCCGCACGCCCGTCCCGCCAGCTCCACCATCAGCTCGACCACCAGCTCGACCACCAGGAAGGTGTCTCGTGAGCACGCCTGAGCCCACCCCCACCCCGACGACCACCTCGGGCCGTGCCCCGGTGCTCGAGGTCGAGAACCTCTCGGTCTCCTTCTACGTCGACGGCGAGTGGTACCCCGCGGCCGTCGACGTCAGCTACGAGGTCCGTCCCGGCGAGGTGCTCGCGATCGTGGGCGAGTCCGGGTCCGGCAAGACGCAGTCCTCCATGTCGTTGCTGGGTCTGCTGCCCTCGAACGGTCGCGCCACGGGGAGCGCGCGGCTCAACGGACAGGAGATCCTCGGTCTGCGCGGCGCGGCCGCCCGGCGCATCCGCGGTCAGCAGATCTCGGTGATCTTCCAGGAGCCGATGACGGCGCTGAACCCCGTCTACACGATCGGGTTCCAGATCGTCGAGATGCTGCGCTCGCACCTGCCGCTCTCGCCGTCGGAGGCCAAGGAGCGGGCTCTGGAGCTCCTGCGGCTGGTCGAGATCCCCGAGCCCGAGCGGCGCTTCGACAACTTCCCGCACCAGCTGTCCGGTGGTCAGCGGCAGCGCGCGATGATCGCCCAGTCGCTGGCCTGCGACCCCGGTCTGCTGATCGCCGACGAGCCCACGACGGCCCTCGACGTCACGGTCCAGGCCGAGATCCTCAAGCTGATCCGCGACCTCAAGGACCGCATCGACTCCGGCATCGTCCTCATCACCCATGACATGGGCGTGGTCGCGGACATGGCCGACCGCATGATCGTCATGAAGGACGGGCGGGTCGTCGAGCAGGGCCAGACGCGGCAGATCTTCCGCAGCCCGCAGCACCCCTACACCCAGCAGCTGCTCGCGGCCGTGCCGCACTTCGGCACCCACTCCGGCGCGCGAGCGGAGAGCGCCCCCGAAGCGGCGCCGGCGGTGATCGACGAGACGGCGCCGCCAGCGCTCGAGATCACCGACCTCGTGCTCGAGTACCCCAAGCGTGGGTCGCAGCCGGTCTTCCGCGCCGTCGACGGCGTGAGCCTCACGGTCGCCAAGGGCGAGGTCGTCGGGCTCGTGGGGGAGTCCGGGTCGGGCAAGACGACGATCGGGCGAGCCGCCGTCGGGCTGCTGCCGGTCCACTCCGGGTCGCTGAAGGTCACCGGCGTCGAGATGGCCGGCGTGAAGCCCAAGGCGCTCAAGCCGCTGCGGCGCAAGGTCGGCATCGTGTTCCAGGACCCCGGCTCGTCCCTCAACCCGCGCTTCCCGGTGGGTGAGTCGATCGGTGAGCCGCTGTTCCTCCACGCCGGGCTCAAGGGCGCTGAGCTCAGCAAGCGGGTGGAGGCGCTGCTCGACCAGGTGCAGCTGCCGCGGGCCATGCGCAACCGCTACCCGCACGAGCTCTCCGGCGGTCAGCGCCAGCGCGTCGGCATCGCGCGCGCCCTGGCGCTCGAGCCCGAGCTGCTCGTGGCCGACGAGCCGACCTCGGCGCTCGACGTCTCCGTGCAGGCCCGCGTGCTCGACCTCTTCCAGGAGCTCCAGCGCGAGCACGGTTTCGGTTGCCTGTTCATCAGCCACGACCTCGCCGTCGTCGAGATGCTCGCCTCGCGGATCGCCGTGATGCACCACGGGCGTCTGGTCGAGGTCGGGCCGAGCGACCAGATCGTCCACCACCCGCAGGAGGCCTACACGCAGCGCCTCGTCGCGGCCGTGCCGGTGCCCGACCCCGACGAGCAGCAGGCCCGCCGCGCCGAGCGTGACGCCATCTTGGCCCAGGAGGGCGCCTCCTGACCTACGCGTCGGGCCGCGGGTGCCGCGATTTCCACCGCGCGGACGCCTCTGGCACAATGACGCGTCGAGTCGTGGCGTACGAGGACCCTCTCACCCTCGCACGCCCACGCCCATCGAGTCCGGTGACGGCCCCGCCCCACGACGGTCGTCCCGCTCATCCCATCCAGCATCGAGGAGACACCACACCCGTGGCCGTCAAGATCCGTCTCAAGCGCATGGGCAAGGTCCGTGCGCCGTACTACCGCGTCGTCGTCGTCGACTCCCGCAAGAAGCGGGACGGCAAGGTCATCGAGGAGATCGGCAAGTACCACCCCAAGGAGGACCCGTCGGTCATCGACGTCGTCTCCGACCGGGCGCAGTACTGGCTCGGCGTCGGTGCCCAGCCGTCCGAGGCCGTCGAGGCGCTGCTCAAGATCACCGGCGACTGGCAGCGCTTCAAGGGCCTGCCGGGCACCGAGGGCACCCTCAAGGTGGCCGAGCCCAAGCGCGACAAGGCCGAGATCTTCAACGAGGCCCTCAAGGCCGCGGACGCGCAGCCGCGCGAGGCCGTGACCAAGAAGGCCGCCAAGGCCGAGGAGCCCGCCGCCGAGGAGAAGCCGGCCGAGGAGGCGCCCGCCGCCGAGGCGCCGGCCGCCGACGAGAGCACCGAGGGCTGACCGTGCTCGCCGACGCACTCGAGCACCTCGTCCGGGGGGTCGTCGACCACCCCGACGACGTCCGGGTCCGCGACAAGCAGCTGCGGCGCGGCTCGGTCCTCGAGGTGCGCGTGCACCCCGAGGACCTCGGCAAGGTCATCGGCCGTGGCGGTCGTACGGCCACGGCCTTCCGCACCGTCATCGGTGCGCTGGCCGGGCGCGACGGCACCCGCGTCGACTTCGTCGACGTGGACCGCCGCAGCTGACCCGACGGCACCGCACCGCACCGCATCGCCACGAGCGGGGAGACCAGCCGGTCTCCCCGCTCGTGCACGTTCCGCCCGGTCTGGAGGAGAGATGAGCACGTCCGAGAGGGGTCCGCAGGAGCCCGGCCCGACCGTCGTCGTCGGCCGCGCGGGTCGCGCCCACGGCATCCGCGGCGAGGTGGCGGTCGACGTCCGCACCGACGACCCGGACCGACGCTTCGCCGAGGGGTCGGTCCTCGAGGTCGCGGCAGCCCGCGGCGCGACCCTGCCGGACGGCTGCCCTGCCCGCCTGACCGTGACGAAGGTGCGGTGGCACCAGGGCCGTGCGCTGGTGTCGTTCGCCGAGCTCCCCGACCGCACGGCGGCCGAGCGGGTCCGGGGCGCGCTGCTGACGGTGACCCTGGCACCCGACGAGAGCCCCGACGACCCGGAGGAGTTCTACGACCACCAGCTCGAGGGCCTGCGCGTGCGCACGACCGACGGTGTCGAGCGGGGGACGGTGACCGAGGTCGTCCACGGTGCCGCCCAGGACCTCCTCGCGATCCGCCTCGCGTCGGGGTCGGAGGTGCTGGTGCCGTTCGTCGTCGACCTCGTGCCCACGGTCGACCTCGAGGCGGGGCACCTCGTGGTCGCGGACCGGCCCGGCCTCCTGGACCCCGCCGCGGCGGACGTCGCCGCGTCCGCCGACGACTCCGCCCATGAGTGAGCCGTCGCCGCCGGTCGGCGCGCGGCTGCGCATCGACGTCGTGACGATCTTCCCCGACTACCTCGCGCCGCTCGGCCTGTCCCTGCCGGGGAAGGCGCAGGAGTCCGGGCTCGTCGAGCTCGCGGTGCACGACCTGCGGGCCTGGGCGACCGACCGGCACCGCACCGTCGACGACACGCCGTACGGCGGCGGCGCGGGGATGGTGATGCGGCCCGAGCCCTGGGGGGAGGCGCTGGACCACTGCCTGCCCTCGGACGGCGCGGCGGTCCTCGTCGTGCCGACCCCGACCGGGGAGCGGTTCACCCAGCGGGTCGCCGCCGAGCTGGCCGCCGAGCGGCACCTGGTCTTCGCCTGCGGGCGTTACGAGGGGATCGACCAGCGGGTCCTCGACGACGCTGCCGACCGCGTGCGCGTGCGCGAGGTGTCCCTGGGAGACGTCGTCCTCAACGGTGGCGAGGTCGCGGTCCTCGCGATCGTCGAGGCCGTGATCCGGCTGCTCCCGGGCTTCATGGGCAACCCCGACTCGCTCGCCGAGGAGTCGCACGGGCCGGAGGGGTTGCTCGAGGCACCCGCCTACACCAAGCCGCCGGTGTGGCGGGGTCGGGAGGTGCCTGACGTGCTGCGCAGCGGCGACCACGCCCGCATCGCGGCATGGCGGCGCGCGCAGGCGCTCGCCCGCACGGCGGCCCGTCGCCCCGACCTGCTGGCCCCCGAGCACGCCGTGCCCCCCGGCGACCTCGCCGCGCTCGAGCTCCGGGTCGCGGTGCCCGCCGACGCGGGGGAGCTGCTCACCCTGCGCCGGGCCGGCGGCCTCGCCGCCGACGTGGCGCCGGCGGACGTACGGGCCGAGATCGGCGCGCAGGTGGCGCCTGACCGGACGCTCGTGGTGCGGACCGCCGGGCGGCTGGTCGCCTCGGTGCGCGTCCGACAGCAAGGGTCCACCTGGCACCTCGAGGACGTCGTGGTGGCCCCCGACCTCCAGGGTCGAGGCATCGGCGCGTGGCTCCTGGGGGAGGTGCTCCGCAGCGCTCCGCCCGGGGTCGGGCAGGTCGAGCTGGCGCTGCCCGAGCGTCCCGGGGTCCCGGTCGGCCGGGCCGTCCGACGCCTCGGCCTGCGGCCCGTCGCCGACCCGGCACTCCCGACGGGCTGCGTCCGATGGCGCGCGCGCCTGCCCCGCCGCGGCTGACCCTCGGCGATTTCCGCCGCTCCGGGCAGATGTGGCAGACTGCGTCCTTGGTCCGACGCGTCACGATCGCCCGCTCGAGCGGGGATCGGCGGCCCTCCTGCCACAGGGGGTGGGTCGCGGGCGCCGCCTCACCGGCGTGGACCACCGATCTCGCTGTCACGTTCCGCGGGTGACCTGTGGCGCCTGTGAGGAGTCATCATGTCCCACGTCCACCCGATCGACGCGCTCGCCCAGGACACCCTGCGCACCGACCTGCCGGACTTCCGCGCCGGCGACACCGTCAAGGTCCACGTCAAGGTCGTCGAGGGCAACCGCTCCCGCGTCCAGGTCTTCCAGGGCGTCGTCATCCGCGTGCAGGGCTCCGGCGTGGGGCGCACCTTCACGGTGCGCAAGGTCTCCTTCGGCGTCGGGGTCGAGCGGACCTTCCCGCTGCACTCCCCGATCTTCGAGAACATCGAGGTCGTGACCCGCGGCGACGTGCGCCGCGCGAAGCTCTACTACCTGCGCAACCTGCGGGGCAAGGCGGCCAAGATCAAGGAGCGCCGCGACAACCTCCCCGCCCGCTGAGCCGCGGCGTGGGGAGGGCGACGGCCGGCGCCGACCGCCTCCCGTCTAGGCTCGTCCCGTGACCGACGGAGCGGCCGACGAGCAGCACGGCGACCAGCCGTTCCCGAACCGGTCGGAGCGTCGGCGTCGCAAGCGGTCCGACCGCAAGCCGCTGCCGGTGTGGCAGGAGAGCCTCCTGTTGCTCGGCATCGCGCTGACGCTCGCGATCGTGATCAAGGCGCTGTTCGTCCAGGCCTTCTACATCCCGTCGGGGTCGATGCGCGACACGCTCGTGCGCAACGACCGGATCCTGGTGCAGAAGGTGTCCTACTGGGGCGGCGGCGAGCCGGAGCGCGGTGACGTGGTCGTGTTCGCCGACCCCGGCGGGTGGCTGGACTCCACGGAGATCCGCACGGCCGACAACCCCGTCAGCAAGGCGTTGGAGCTCTTCGGGCTGTTCCCGACCGGTGGTCATCTCGTGAAGCGGGTCGTGGGGGTCGGCGGCGACTCCGTCCGCTGCTGCGACGATGACGGCCGCCTGGTTGTCAACGGCACGCCGCTCGAGGAGCAGGGCTACCTCTTCCCCGGGGTGAAGCCCTCCCTGATCCGCTTCGACATCGAGGTGCCCGACGGTCGGCTGTGGGTGATGGGCGACAACCGCCCCAACTCGGCCGACTCCCGGCTCCACCTCGGCGACCCCGGTGGCGGCACCGTCGCCGTGGAGGACGTCGTCGGCAAGGTGTTCAGCGTGGTGTGGCCGCTCGGCCATGCCCAGATCCTGCGTCGCCCGGAGACCTTCGAGGGCGTCCCGGACGCGTCATGACCACCCTGCCCCGGGGTGCGACCGTCCGGCGCGACGCCGGGCTGTACGGCTACGAGCGCGCGCTCGCACGCGTCGGACTCACCCCGGTCGCCGGCGTCGACGAGGCCGGTCGGGGTGCCTGCGCGGGACCGCTGGTCTCGGCCGCCGTCGGCCTGCCGGAGGGGCGTCGCGGACAGGTGCCGGGGCTGGCCGACTCCAAGCTGCTCACCGAGGCCGCTCGCGAGCGGTGCTACGAGCAGGTCGTACGGCGCGCGGACGCGTGGTCGGTGGTCGCGATCCCGCCGGAGGAGTGCGATCGGCTCGGGATGCACGTGGCCAACATCGAGGCGCTGCGCCGCGCGGTCGCGATGCTCGAGGTGCGCCCGGCGTACGTCCTCACCGACGGGTTCCCGGTCGACGGGCTCGGTGCTCCCGGGCTCGCGGTCTGGAAGGGCGACCGCGTGGCGGCCTGCATCGCTGCCGCCTCGGTGATCGCCAAGGTCACCCGCGATCGGTACATGAGCGAGATCGCGGGCGATCATGCCGGCTTCTCGTTCGACGTCCACAAGGGCTACATCACGCCCCTGCACACTGCCGAGCTCGCCGCTCACGGGCCGACGAGCGTGCATCGTCGGTGCTTCGTCAACGTCCGGCGAGCCGCGGGTCTATCCTCGCCACGGTCGGCGCTCGCACCCGCGGAGGAGATGGCATGAGCACGGAGGACCTCGAGAAGTACGAGGCCGAGATGGAGCTCACGCTCTACCGCGAGTACCGCGACGTCGTCGGCATCTTCAAGTACGTCGTGGAGACCGACCGTCGCTTCTACCTGTGCAACGCCGTCGACGTGAAGGCGCGCACGGAGGCCGGAGACGTCTTCTTCGAGGTCTCGATGACCGACGCCTGGGTGTGGGACATGTACCGACCCGCCCGATTCGCGAAGAACGTGAAGGTGCTGACCTTCAAGGACGTCAACGTCGAGGAGCTCGCTGCGCGCGACTTCGAACCCCCGAAGGACTGACCAAAGTCCTCCGGATCCCCTCCGGTCGGCCGATGGGACGGTGTCACCCGCCCCCCCAGTCCAGGAGGGAGACGTGCTCCGACGACGCGCGCACGCGCACCCTTCCCGTCGTACCGTCACGCCCCGAGGTCGCTCGTCGGTGCGGCCACACCGCGATGACCGCGGCGCTGCCGCGGTCGAGGCCGCCCTGGTCATCTGCTTCATCATCCTCCCGCTCACCTTCGGGCTGATCGGGTACGGCTACATGCTCAGCTTCCGGCAGTCGCTCAGTCAGGCCGCCGTCGAGGCGGCTCGGGTCGCCGCCGTCGACATCCGCTACACGACCGACTCCGCGCGCATCGCGGCCGCCGAGCAGGCGGTCAGCGACGCGGTGGGCTCCTACGGCCTGAGCTGCTCGGGTGGAGTGCTGCAGCGCGACGGCGCCGCCGTGTCCGGGTCCTCGTGCAGCATCACGCCGCGGGTGAGCTGTGGGGTGGGCCAGTGCGCGACCGTGATCGTGTCCTACCCCTACCGCGACGCCTCCCTGCTGCCGACGCTGCCCGGGCTCGGGATCATCTATCCCGAGACGCTGCGCTACGAGACCTCGGTGAGGGCCGACTGATGCTCCGGGCGCGCAGGCGTGAGGAGCGAGGAGCCGCGGCGGTCGTCCTGGCCGTCATGGTGACGGTGATCGTGGCGATCGCGGCGCTGGCGGTCGATCTCGGCGTCCAGCGGGTCGCCCGCCGCGACATGCAGGCGATCGCCGACGTGGTGGCGATGGACATGGCCCGCACCCTGCGCAGTCGACCGGTCGCCGAGGTGGCGGCCGACCCGACCTGGCCCGGCGAGCTGCGCGCGACCCTCGAGCGGCAGGGCTGGCCGGCCGGCACCACGGTCTCGCTGCGCTCCGACGACGGGACCTACCTGCTCGCGACCCACCCCGCCGACGCCGCCCGACAGGTGCGGGTGTGGCCCGCTCGACCGGGCCCGCCCGGTGGAGACCCCCTGGTCCGAGCTTCCGGCACCGACGTGCCGACGGGGGTGCTCGTCACGAGCGGGACGTCGGTCGACTTCGCCTTCGCCACCGGCAGTGGCGGTGCCAGTCGCGACGCATCCGCCCAGACCCGGACCACCGCATGCTTCTCCGTCGGGTCGTACGCCGCCCGGCTGCGGTCGGGTGACTCGAGCGTGATCGGGTCGCTCAACCAGCTCGCCCGGCTCCTGACCGGGGTGGACCTCGCCGGGGCGGGCATCACCGCCGTCGGCTACCAGGGGTTGGCCGCGGCGCGCATCTCGCTCCTGGAGCTGGTGAACGTGCCCAGCCTCGGCGTCGCGTCGGTCCAGGAGCTGCTCGCCCTGCCGTCGCTGACCATCGGACAGCTCAACGCCGCGACGCTGACCGCCCTGCAGAACCAGACGCCGCCCAACACCGCGGCGATCACTGCCCTGGGCCTCGCGTCCGCGACGCTCGGTCCGGTCGCGGCCACGCCGATCCGCCTGCTCGACGTCCTCCAGGTCACCCAGGGTGACGACTCCGCCCTCGGCGCGGACATCAGCGTCCTCGACCTGCTCGGGGGACAGCTCGCGGTGGCCGACACCGACAACTTCGTCGCCCTGAACCGCACTGCCTTGAACCTGCCGATCCTCGGGACGGGAGCCAGCGGCAGCCTGACCCTGATCGAGCGCCCGCAGCGGGCCTGCGGCGAGCCGGGGTCGACGTCGGTCCAGACCTCGCAGGCCCGCATCCAGCTCAGCGGCACCCTGGCCGACGTCAACCTCCCGGCCGGGCTGATCGGCTTGACCGCGCGCTCCAGCGTGAACCTCGACGTCCGGCTCGCCGAGGTCGCGGCCAGCCTGACCGCCGCCTCCTGCGGCGCCCCGGCCGGGGCGACGGTCGGATCACCCGACCGCCTCACCATCGCCGCGACCCCGACCCTGGCGCCGCTCACGGTGTCCATCCCGGTCCGCGTGACCGGCGACCTGAACCTCCTCGTGGGCCGGGTCGCGATCGACATCAACCTGGTGGTCGGCCTGCAGAACCCGCCCACCCCCGGCGCGACCACCGTGAACGTCGTGATGCCGAACCACGTCCTCGACCAGGCGCACCGGGTGGGCGGGAGCGGGACGGGCCTGGGCGGGCTCTCCGTCAGCCAGACCGGTCTGACCGTCAGCGCCCGCCTCTACGTGCTCGGCGTACCGCTCACGCCGATCACGCTGGACGCGAGCGTGCTGACGAGCATCCTCGCGGGGGTCACCAGCAGCGTGGTGAACCCGCTGATCAGTGGGCTCGACGCGGCGCTCATCGCGCCCCTCACCAACGCCCTCGGCGTCGATGTCGCCGGTGGCGACGTGTTCGTGGGGGAGCGCCCCGACTGCTCCGGCGTCCGGCTCGTCGGCTAGTCGGGCGGCCCGACCTCGGTCCCCAGCCGCGCGACCGCGCTCGCCGTCCCCAGCCCGCGCAGGGCGGTCCACGCGGCGCGTCGTGGCGCGCCAGGGTCGTGCCCGGAGGTGAGTCATGACGACCACGGCATCGGCGCGACAGGCGCTGGGGGCGTACGGCGAGCGGGTGGCCGAGCGCCACCTGGTCGCGCAGGGCATGGTCCTGCTCGACCGGAACTGGCGCTGCGACGCGGGCGAGCTCGACCTGGTCCTGCGGGAGGGCCCCACCTTGGTGGTGTGCGAGGTCAAGACCCGCAGCGGGACGACCCACGGATCGCCGCTGGAGGGGGTGACGGCCGAGAAGGCGCAGCGACTGCGGCGCCTGGCCGCTCGGTGGGTCGAGGCGCACGCGGTGCATCCGCCGGAGATCCGCATCGACCTCGTCGGCGTGCTGCGACCGCGCTCGGGCCCCGCCACCGTCGACCACGTCCGCGGGATCGGCTGATGGGCTGGGCGACGGCGCGCACCGTGACCCTCGCCGGGGCCACCGGCCATCTCGTCGATGTCCAGGTGGACGTCTCCCAGGGCCTGGTCGCCACGGCGATGGTCGGTCGCCCCGACGCCTCGGTCGCCGAGGCCAAG
>Ga0172372_10009297_pt1 | contig 12799 bp, 8 predicted proteins | sample LakKiv5m_2_FD_114544 | JGI IMG/M metagenome (GOLD analysis project Ga0172372, IMG submission 114544) | Freshwater microbial communities from Kabuno Bay, South-Kivu, Congo - kab_092012_9.5m | ecosystem: Environmental > Aquatic > Freshwater > Lake | place: Democratic Republic of the Congo...
ACGACCGCCTCGACTTCGTGCTGCTCGGGATGGGCGACGACGGCCACACCGCGAGCCTCTTCCCAAAGAGCGACGCGCTTGCGGTCGTTGATCGTTTCGCGTGCTTCAATCGTGGACCCGCGGTGACGCCACCAGATCGACTCACGATGACCTACACGCTGCTGAACGGCGCGCGATTCATCGGTGCGTTGGTCGTTGGCGCGAAGAAGGCGCCGATGATCCACCGGATCGCGACCGGCGCCGATCCCGCGCGCGACGTGCCCATCAAGGGCATCGTGCCGATCGGCGGCGATTTCCGCTGGTATCTCGACGCGCCGGCCGCGCGCTGGCCGTGATCGAGCCACATGTGCGGGGATGGTTCGTTTGCGCAACAGCCATCGCGATACAGCGGATCGCTGCGAAGGCACCGTTTTTCTGCGATTTCGCTTTACGCTCTTGACCGCCTGCGTAATCTCGCGGCAAGGCTGCTCGCGATCGCTTCGATTGGAGGATCATGCCATGAACCGTAAGCGTACATCCACCGCCCTTGTTGTCATGAGCCTGCTGTGCGCAGCCGCGCACGGTCAGGGCACTCCTCCGTCGCAGGAGGGAGGCGATGGAGAGGAGACATCGAGTCGATGCGGTCGATGGCACGAAGGGCCGCTGAACTGGGACATCACCTCCATAGTGCCGCCGAAGCAACTTGAGCTCGTTGATGGCTCCACCGGTTGCAGCACGATTCCATGCACGCTGGATGGATGGCGACGCTGGACGAGGTTTCTGACACCCTCGAGCCCGTTCGAAGTGCGGAACAAGCTCTGGTTCTTCAACACCGACTCGAACGATCCGGTGCCTGGTGGATCCGAGTATGGCGGAAACGCCAACTCTACCGACGAGTCGCGCGATCACAACGGCTCCGCGAAGTGGTCGCGTCGCTACACGTATACCCGGGGCGAGGGCGCGCTCGCGGAGAAAGGCATACGCGCGACGTTGATTGTGGAGGCCACCGTGACGGTGGAGTTGAATCTCGTTCTCACGGCACCCGACTGTGCGACGGGCGCGTGCGTCGAAGGCTGTGGACTTTCCGTGATGACCTTCGAGAATCAAGGACTCCAAACGCTTTCATCCGAGCTGGGAAAGTTGTTCCAAAACCGCGATGTCGAGGAGGGCATGCAGCAGTGGTATGTGCCGAGCGACACGGCTCCCGAGACGCTTCGCAGGAAGGTCTCGCTTCACCAAGTCTGCTGCCAGGGTCAGACTACATCGGCTTGGAACGGGAGCTTTCAATTGTGGCCACTTGGGTTCGGAATGGGAACGGAAGGCCCGATGAGCGGCGGTCAGTTGAGTCGTCATGTCGCCAAAGTCGACATGAAGAAGAAGATTGCGATGTGCATTCGTCCGCCCGCGCCGCTTCCGGACGGTACGGACGGATGGTTCGAGATCTCCCTTGAGGCGGAAGGCGAGACTGGGACCACGCTCCTTCGAACGATCTTCTCCGAGGCGAAGGCTGGGGTTGAGGTGAAGAAGTTCAAGGTGGTTTTCGAGCCGGGGTGCGTCGACTGCGTGCCTCCGGAGCAGGGCGTGGACATTGACTCGACGATCGGGGATTCCTGATGCACGCATGGAGGCAACGCCTGCGCCAACAATTCTCCACCGACTCTTTGACCTCGGAGAGTGCGCGTCTCGAGGTCCTCAAGATCACCGTGATACCCGTTCTTCCCGTTCTTCCCGTGATTCCCATGATTCCCATGATTCCCGTGATTCCCGTGCTTCCCGTGATTCTCTCGTTTCTCTCGGTTCTCTTCGCGGGATCCGCACACGCGGCGCCGAGCTCTCTTGTTCGGAACACCTCCGCATTCGCGGCGGTGACGCCGGACGCGATTCCGCAGGACGCTGATGTCGATGGCCGCGGCACGGCTACGGTGCGTGTACTCGATTGGGTCTACGAACTCGACCCGGCGTGGACAACGTCCGAGGGAAGCTGGGGGTTCCTTTCCAAGATGTCGCCGGCATTCATGGAGCGGAACTCGGGCAGGGTCATCATGTTCGTGACGCTCGACGGAGAGACGGCGACCGATGCGAAAGCCGCCGACTCCGATTCTCCAACGCCGAGTCGCGTGGATGCATCCGCGGCGCCTCGCGCGGTTCGTGTCTTGCGGTCGCTCCGTTCCGTGCAGTTTCAACGTGCGGGCGACGGTAGCGCCGAGAATGGAAGCACGAGTAGGGGCACGAATGGGGGCACGAGTGGGGGCACGAGTGGAGCCACGCGCGATATCACGGGTGACGCAACCCAAGGCACCGGAGACGTCGAGAGCGGCGAGGCCGTGTTCTATCGCGTCGCGCCTGGGCCGTGCGTGCGAGATCCTCAGCAAGAGGCTGGTCCGTCGCAGAGTCCATGGTGGCGCGCCGCGGAGACCAGGTTCGCACCAGAGGCTTCGGCCGACGCCGAGTTCCCCGCGGTCGTGCATCGCATCGCCGCAACGGAATTGGATGCACAGACTCCCGCGTCCTGGCAGGACGTCCTCGGAACCACGAAGGAACGGCAGGCCGGGCTCGAGCGACACGAGCGCGCCGCATCGATGTTTCGGCAAATCGAGTCGGGAACCCTCGTGGCGGTGGCGTCCGTGGACGTGCAACGCGCGCAGGCACTCGACGGAGCGCCCGTGCTCGGTGCGCCGCTCGTCGAGATCCTCGCGTGGATCGAGTCGACGGACGCGTCGCAGGCGATGCGCCGTCTGACGGGGGAGGTCGAGTTCGCCGATCGCATCCGCGCCGACCTGCGTGCATACCTGCAGGCAGTTCGCGCTTACGAACTCGTCGCACTCGTCGACGAGCGCGTGCCGGTTGGATCGCGAGAAGTTGCGAGTCTCACCATGCATCCGACCTGGGAGTCGGACGCCTGGCCGCTTCTCAAGCTCTCCATCGAAGCCCGGGAAGCCCGCGAGGACGCCCGTCGGAGATTCGCGAAGGTCGCGCTGCGCGTCGCGGCGAAGACCAACTTCCCCGAGAAGGCGGCGGACAGGCTCCGCGACCGCCTCGCGCTGGTCGCGTGCAATCTGCCGGCGAACTTCACGTGGGACGCGGGATTCGAGGATGTGGTTGCGTCGCACCTCGAGAAAGCTTGCCGGGCACGGATGGAATCCGTGGCGATCGACCTCGAGTCCTGCACCGTCACCGCGCAAACTGCGGCGTTCGAGGTGTTCGGCTACGCGTGGTCCTGCGAAGGCGCGATGTCTCCATCGCAGGAGGCGCTGCGTGCATCGGACTTTGAACGCATGCTCGCGCCGCTCCGCGAGGCGGCGGCAGGCGGGAAGCTCCTCATCGGCGGTGTTGACCTCGCCGACCTTGCGGTCGCCCGAGTGCGCGCACATTTCGCAGGCGAGCCCGCCCGCTGGAAGCCGTGGCTCGTCTTCCCAGCGAGCAATGCGGAACCCGCATCGGCGGTGACGGCGGAGATCCTCTCGAACATCACCGACGAATACGAGGATCTCACCCAGGACCTGCTCCAGACCTACGGCCGTGTGCCGCCCAGCCGTGAGCGCCTGCCAGCCGGCTTTCCCCTGCCTGAACTCAGTGCATACAGCGTGGACTGGAGCATCGACAACGTGTTGAGCGACGACTGCCAACGGCAGCCGCGCACTTTGCCGATGATGCGGGGGTTCGCGATCAACTTTTCGGACGGCCGGATCTACTTGACGAAGTGGTGAGTCGCCTCGCCCTAGATGAACCGTCCGTGGCCGAAGCTCGGGCGTCGGGCATGACGCGGTTCCGCGTCGGGGCATCGACGCCGAGCGCATCTCGCAAGAATCGCGACCGTTGCTCCTCGTCGCCACAACTCACGAAACACGCGGTGCGCGCGCGGGTGATGCCGACGTAGAAGAGGCGTCGCTCGCTCTCGATCGCAGGGCTGCGACCAAGCGTCGGCGACTTCGAGCGCGTATCGAGGCATCCCGATTCCTCATCGCCTGGAAGAGGCATCCAGCCCTCGTCGCACTCGGGGATGAACACGTAGTCCCACTCGAGGCCCTTCACGCGGTGGATCGTCGTCACGCGCACGCAGTCGGCGGCGGCGCGGCCCTGCGTGGTGTCGACCGACGCGAGCCGCGCGTCGAGGTCGGCGAGCGAGCAGCCCGCGGCGCGCGCGAAGTCCTCGAGCACCTCGTAGGCGCGCAGGCACTCGGCCACGCTCGCTGCACTCCGATTCGCGGAGAGCGCCTTGTCGAAGTCGATCTCGTCGCGCAGGATGCGGATCGCGCGCGCGGCGCCCTGCTCAGGTCCATCGCGCCGCGCAGCCTTCGAGAGCGCGGCGCCGAGCGACTTGAGCTCGATGCGTGCGCCGCCGTGGAAGCCGGCCATCTTGTGGAGGTCGTCGTCGAAGCAGAGGTCGCCGAGCTTGAGTCCCTCGCGCGCGGCGTCCTTCAGGATGAAGTCGAGTCCTTTGCGCGAGAGCCCGCGGAACGGACGGTTGAGGATGCGGCCTGCGTTCTGCGCAAGTACTTCATCCATCGGCTTCCGTAGCGTGCGTACGGCACGTGCATAGGAGAGGAGAAGTGACAGCGACGGATCGTCGGCGAACGCCGCGTGCTCGTCCATGACAAACGGAATCCCCGCCGCGAGCATGCGCCACTCAAACGCAAGAAGTTGTGCCCACGAGCGTCCGAGGACGACGATGTCGCGCGCGGGTGTGCCCTGCGCGAGCAGATCCTTCAGCCGCTCGACGAGTGGATCGAGCGCGGCGGGGGACTTGCCCGATGCCGAGATCGCGACGAGCCGCGACTCCTGCTCAGGATCCGCAGCAATGATCCGCTTCGCGACGCGACCCGCACCCGGTGCAATCGCGCGTTCGGCCGCCGCTGCGAGTTCGGGCCCGAAGCGGAAACTTGTCGAGAGCGTGAACGCACGGTGTGCGTGCGCGGTGAAGCGCTTCGCGAACTCGCCGCGGATGAACGCGCTGCGCGCGCCGCGCCACTCGTGAATCGTCTGGTCGTCGTCGCCGACAACGGTGACGCGCGCGCGCGAACCCGCGAGCAGCTCGAGCAGACGGACCTGCACGTGGTCGGCATCCTGGAACTCGTCGACCACGAGATGCTCGAAGCGGTCCGAAAGCCCGTGGCGCGCGTCGTCCGACTCGAGCGCGCGTACGGCGTCGACGACGAGGTCGTCGAACGTTCGGAAGAGCCGCGCGGCGCGCTCCCTCTCGAAGCGGGCGTAGACGGCCGCGAGAAAGTCGTCCTCGGCGTGCTTCGCGTGCGTGGGCGCGACGAGCATCGACTTCCACTCGCGGATCGCCTCAAGACACGATTCGGCATCGCGGCCATCGTCTTCCTCCGGATGCTCGTTGCGCTCGGCGAACTCGGCGCGGATCGCGTCGCCGACCACGCGCAGCACCTCGCCCGTCTCGACGACGAGCGGCATACGCGCGACGGCGCCGGTCGACTCGAGGTGTCGCACGATTCCGTACGCAAGCGCATGCCAGGTCTGGACGCGCAGTTCGGATGTCGGCACGCCCATCGCGGCGAGGCGCTTCTCGAACGATCGCTGCGCCGCCTTGTTGAACATGACCGCACGCATCTGCGCGGGTTTCACGCCGCGCGCGGCGAGCTCCGCGAGGCGATGCACCATCGTCGTCGTCTTGCCGCTCCCGGCGACCGCGAGCACCGTGAGGTGCGCGTCATCGGGTGCATCGACCACCGCACGCTGCTCGTCGGTGAGGCGCGTGTTCGGGAGCTGCGCGCCGGAGGGAAGCGCGTGCGAGGTCATCGGCCGTCACCATCCGCCGCCTCGTGGCCGTCATCGCCGTCGGCCGCGTCGTTGTCGTCCACCGCGCCTCCGATCGCATCGCCTCGCAGCGCGCGAAGGTGATCCTCGAGGATCGCGCATGCGGCAAGCGCGTCGCGCAGCGCCTTCTTCTCGCCGTGGGTGCGGCCGGTGCGCGCGAGGCGCTCTTCGGCGGCGAAGCTCGAGAGGCGTTCGTCCTGGAAGGAGATCTCGACGCGCGGAGAGCGGGGGAGCCGCGCCGCGAGTTCGGCGGCGAACTCGCGCACGAGCTTTGCACGCGGGCCTTCCGAGCCATCCATGTTGTAGGGGAGACCGATCACCACGCGGTTTGGGCCGTACTCGTCGATCGTGCGCAGCGACGCCTTCAGCTGCAATTCGCGCGTCGGCGCTTCAACGACTGCGAGCGGCTGCACGATGCCGACGACATCGTCGCCCGACGCAAAGCCGGTTCGCTTATCTCCGAGATCGATCGCGAGGTAGCGCATGGTGAACCGCAAGAAGGCGTTACCGCCACGCCTCCGGCACGCGCTCGGCCAGCGCCTTCACGCGCTCGACCTCGCCGCGCGGGCAGACAAGGGTGGCATCCTTCGTATGCACGATCACGAGGTCGCTGCAGCCGACCGTGGCGACGAGATGCGCGGGATCGTCGGAGATCACCGACATCCCACGGCTGCCGAGATCGCACCAGTGCGCGTTCGAGCGGTTGCCCGCGTCGTCGGCGGCGACGGTCTCGGCGAAGCTGGTCCAGTTGCCGACATCGAGCCAGACGAGGCCTTCGAGCGGAAGGACGCGCACGTTGCCGCGCGCGGCCTCGGGCTCCATCACCGCCACGTCGATCGAGCGCTTCGGAAGCGTCGGGTAGATGCGTACGATCGTCTCCGCGCGTGCAGGTGTGTCGTAGGCGGCCGCGATCTCGGCGAGCCCTGTGGCGCACGCGGGTTCGTGCCGCGCGATCGCGTCGCGCATTGCGGCGGCTGCGAAGACGAACATGCCCGAGTTCCAGAGGAAGTTGCCCGCCGCGAGATACGCCTCGGCGCGCGGGCGATCGGGCTTCTCGTGAAAGCGCGCGACCTCGAAGACGCGATCCGCTCCGCCGCCGTGCGCGACGGTGGCGCCGCGCTCGATGTAGCCGTAGCCGGTCGCCGCCGCCGTCGGCGCGATGCCGAAGGTGACGAGCCGCGCGGGATCCGACTCGACCGCGCGGAACGCATCGGCAAGCCGAGCACGGAACATATCCGCCGGTTCGATCACATGGTCGGCGGTCAGGATCGCAACCACCGCGCGCGGATCACGCGCGGCGAGCACGTGCGCGACGAGTCCGACCGCCGCGAGCGTGTCGCGGCCCGTCGGTTCACCGAGATAGTTGTCGTCTTCAAGCCCGACGAGCGCGCCACGGATGTCCGCGCGGAACGACTCGGCCGCGCACACGATGCGACGCGACTCGGCAATCGCGCCCTCGACGCGACGCCACGCGAGTTCGAGGAGCGTCGAGCCACCCGCGACCGGAATCAACTGCTTCGGCCGCGCGCGACGCGATGCGGGCCAGAGCCGTGTGCCCGAGCCGCCCGCGATGATGGCGGAGTAGCGGTGCGCCGTCAGATCCATCAGCCGACTCCTCGCGTGCGAAGTGCGCGCGTCACGATCTCGTCGGCGGCGAGCGCGGAGCCCGCGGCGGCCGCGACCACGCGCTCGATCTTCTCTCGCGCCTGCGCACGCGGTTCACCGAGCGCGACGAGCACATCCTCGGCATCGGCGGCGGGGCCGGCGGGCACCGCGGGCGCGATCACCGCCGACACCGCCGCGGCGGCGCGGCGCGCGGCGAGGGGATCCTTGAGGAACGGATCGAGCTTTCCCTTCAGTTCGACGATCGTGCTCTCGGCGGTGCGCTTTCCGATCTCGGGCAGCGTCGCGAGGAACTTCGCGTCGCCACCCGCGATCGCTTCGGCCATGCGCGCGTGCGAGACCTGCATCGCGCGCAGCGCCTTCCGATTCCCGATGCCCTTCACCGTCGTGAGCAACTCGAAGAACGCGCGCTGTTCGCGTGAACTGAAGCCGATGAGGCGCGGCACGAAGTGCGAGCCTTGTCCCTGGCTCTCGAGATAGTGGAGCGTGAAGAGGCGAACCTTCGCACCGACCTTCATCGCAAGCTCGCCCGCATCGCAGGCCGGCACGAGCACCTCGTGGACAAGCCCCTCCGCCGCGCGCACCTCGGCGACGCCGTCGGAAACATCCTCGAGAACGCCCTCGATCCGCGTGATCATGGGGCGCATCTTATGAAGTCGCGGCGGCCGGACGGCGGAACATCACCTCACATCGCCACCATTCATCATCGATCGCAGCCACGGGTCGGATCGTCGCGTGCTCGCCAGTCACCTACGCCGCGGCGTCGTTTCCGACATAGGCACGCAGGTTCCGATCGACCTCGTCGCGATTCACCTCACCCGCAGGAGCGTCGTTGACCGGCCAGCCGGTCGCCTCGCGCAGGAGCGCGAAGATCCGGTCGGAAGTGTCCTTCGCGTGACCATTCGGCCCCGGTTCGACCACCGCGATCACGCGAACCATCGGCCGCGTCGGCGTGACGAGCGCGTCGTAGGCCGTCTCGCAGGTCTTTCCGGGGTCGATCACGCAGACCACGACCGGCGCCCTCGTGCGCGACAGGATCAGCCGCAGCCCTCCCGAGAAGGGCCGCAGCTGCCGTGGCGGCCGCTCGATTGCACCCTCTGGGAAGATTCCGAGGGTTCCGCCCGAAGAGACGTGCGCGATCGCGGCCTTGAGCGCCGCGGCGTCGCGCGTGTCGAAGCAGACCGGGATGATGCGCATCCGCCGCCACAGCGGAACGAGCGCCGGAAGCATCATCTCGGCACTCATCATCCACCGGATCGGGTGGTGCATCAGCGTCTGGAGCACCACCGGGTCGAGCCCGGCGCCGTGCGTGGAGACGACGATCAGCCCTTCCGGACCCACCGACGCGGGAACGCGCTCGGCACCCTCGACCCGCAGACGGTGGAAGAACCGCGCGTAGAGCACCGAGAGGATGCGCAGCCAGCCGACGACGGCGTCGCCGTGCCAACTGCGGCGGCCGATCGCACGAATCGCAAGCGCGACCACGACAGGGACGGCAAGGAGCGCTGTCAACAGCAGCGCGGCCGCAACGCCCGGAGAAGCCGGAGTTTCCGCGGCAAGCTGAAGGGGAGCGAGATCCACGCGGGAACGGTCGCCTGCGCCCGGCGGTCTGTCAACCGCAGCGGCGCGCGCGGCGCGGCTGAGGCGGCCAAAGAGGCGACGGGAGCCGGGGGTTTCGTGTACACTCGCACGGATTTTGCGCGGTGCCCGGCCTCAACGTCCGGGCCCCACGCGGGATCGCCGCCTGCGCCCGCCCGTTCACTGCCGCACCTGTTCCTCCCGGGACGGTCTCATCGACCGACGACGCTCATGCCTCGCCGCGAAGACATCCACACGATCCTCATCATCGGTTCCGGCCCCATCGTCATCGGACAGGGCTGCGAGTTCGACTACTCCGGCACGCAGGCCTGCAAGAGCCTGCGCGAGGAGGGGTACCGGATCGTGCTCGTCAACTCGAACCCGGCGACGATCATGACCGACCCGGCGTTCAGCGACCGGACCTACATCGAGCCGATCACGGCCGAAGCGGTCGAGAAGATCATCATCCGCGAGAAGGAGCTCGGCACGCCGATCGACGCGCTGCTGCCGACGCTCGGCGGGCAGACCGCGCTCAACTGCGCGTGCAAGCTGTTCGACGACGGCATCCTCAAGAAGCACGGCGTCGAGATGATCGGCGCTGATCGCCGCGTGATTCATCGCGCGGAGGATCGCGAGGAGTTCCGCCGGATCGTCGAGGGCCTCGGGCTCCGGCAACCGAAGGCGAAGACGGTCACCAACCTTGAGGATGCGCGTGCGTTTCTCGAGGAGATCGGCCTGCCCGCGATCATCCGCCCCGCGTTCACGCTCGGCGGCACCGGAGGCGGAATCGCGTACAACCGCGAGGAATTCGACGACATCATCCGCCGCGGCCTCGCCGCGAGCATGATCGGGCAAGTGCTCATCGATCAATCGGTGCTCGGCTGGAAGGAGTACGAGCTCGAGGTCGTGCGCGACAGCCGCGACAACTGCATCATCGTCTGCGGCATCGAGAACATCGATCCGATGGGCGTCCACACCGGCGACTCGGTGACGGTGGCACCCATCATGACGCTGACCGACAAGGAGTACCAGCGCATGCGCGACGCGGCGTTCGCGATCATGCGCGCGGTCGGCGTCAACTGCGGCGGCTCGAACGTGCAGTTCGGCGTCGATCCGCAGACGGGCGAGATGGTCGTCATCGAGATGAATCCGCGCGTTTCGCGCAGTTCCGCGCTTGCGTCGAAGGCGACGGGCTTCCCGATCGCGAAGATCGCCGCGAAACTTGCGGTCGGCTACACGCTCGATGAACTGCGCAACGACATCACAGGCTCGACGAGCGCGTGCTTCGAGCCGTCGATCGACTACGTGGTCGTGAAGATCCCACGCTGGACGTTCGAGAAGTTCCCTGAAGCCGACGAAACGCTGACGACGCAGATGAAGTCGGTTGGCGAGGCGATGTCGATCGGCCGCACGTTCAAAGAAGCGTTCCAAAAAGCCATTCGCTCGATGGAGGTGAAGCGGTTCGGCTTCGGCCTCGACCGGAACGACAAGTGGCTCGCGGCTCGTCGCGCAAGCACCGCCGACCTTGCGAAGGGCCTGCAGGCGGCCGACCGCTCGACGGTCGAGTGGCCGATCCCCGAGGACAAACTCACGCGCAAACTTGCGGTGCCCTCGCAGGGACGGCTCTATTACGTGCGTTATGCGTTCAAGATGGGTTGGACCGCCGAGCAGATCTTTGCACTGTCGAAGATCGACCCGTGGTTCCTCGCCGAGTTCGAGCAACTTGTTCGCTTCGAGGACCGGCTGTGCGAATACAGCCGGCTCGAGGATCTCCCGCGCGAGACCTTCTTTGAGGCGAAGCGCCTTGGCTACTCCGACGCACAACTCGCAAATCTCTATCTCGGCCGCATCTCGCCCGAGACGATTCTCGCCGTGCGTGCGCACCGAAAGACGTTGGGTATTGAGCCTGTTTACAAGCTCGTTGATACGTGTGCCGCGGAGTTCGAGGCGGTCACGCCGTACTACTACTCGACCTACGAGGCCCCGTTCACCGTCGATGGAAAGCCCGTGCTCGACGACGAGATCCGGGTGACGGCGAACGAGAAGATCGTGATCCTCGGCGGCGGACCGAACCGCATCGGGCAGGGCATCGAGTTCGACTACTGCTGCTGCCAGGCCGCGTTCGCCGCGGAAAACATGGGCTTCGAGAGCGTGATGATCAACTCGAACCCCGAGACCGTGTCGACCGACTACGACACGAGCGATCTCCTCTTCTTTGAGCCGCTCACGCTCGAGGACACGCTGAACGTGATTGAGCGCCTCAACGGCGGTGGTATCGACCGCGCCGAGCGCTCGGGCAAGGTGGTCGGCGCGATCGTCCAGTTCGGTGGCCAGACGCCGCTCAACCTCGCGCATGGCCTCGCAAAGGCGGGCGTGCCGCTCGTGGGAACCGGCCTCGACTCGATCGATCTTGCCGAGGACCGCGATAGGTTCAAGGCGCTGCTCGAGGAGATGGGTCTGAAGCAGCCGCCGAGCGGCATCGCCCGCTCGCTCGAGGAGGCGATCGCCTGCGCGAACTCGATCGGCTACCCCGTGCTCGTGCGCCCGAGCTACGTGCTCGGCGGCCGCGGCATGGAGATCTGCCCCGATGAGAACGCGCTGCGCACCTATATGACCACCGCGGTCAACGTGAGCGACCTCGCGAACGCACCGGTGCTCATCGACTGCTTCCTCAACGACGCGACCGAGGTCGACGTCGACGTGGTCGCCGACTTCGAGCCAAGCGAAGGTACGCGTGCGCGCATGATCGCGCACGACGGCGACGCGCCACGCGCGATCGTCTGCGGCGTGATGGAGCACATCGAGGAGGCGGGCATCCACTCGGGCGACTCGACCTGCATCGTGCCGCCGTTCTCACTGCCCGCGAAGCTCGTCTCCGAGATCCGCACCACCGCGATGCGGCTGGCCGAGCGCCTGCGCGTGCGCGGCCTGATGAACGTGCAGTTCGCGGTGAAGGACGAGACGGTCTACATCCTCGAGGTCAATCCGCGCGCGTCGCGCACGTCGCCCTTCGTCGGCAAGGCGAAGGGCGTGGCGTGGCCGTTCATCGCGGCACAGGTGATGATGGGTCGCTCGCTTGCGCGGCTCGGCACGAAGGAGATTCCCGACACCGGCTTCTACGCGGTGAAGGAGTCGGTCTTCCCGTTCGCGAAGTTCCCCGGCGTGGACGTCGTGCTCGGCCCCGAGATGCGCTCGACGGGCGAGGTGATGGGCGCCGACCGGTCGCTCCCGATCGCCTTCGCGAAGGCGCAGATGGCCGCGGGCGTGAAGATGCCGACCAAGGGCAATGTCTTCCTCTCGGTGCGCGACGGCGACAAGGACGAGGCGATCTCGATCGCGCGCGACCTGAAGTCGATGGGTTTCGAGGTCTACACCTCGCGCGGAACCGCGGCGTTCCTCAAGACCTATTCGGTTGAGACGAAGTCGGTGCACAAGCTCAGCGAGGGCGCGCGTCCGACCGTGCTCGACCTGATCGCGAACGGCGAGATTCACCTCATCATCAACACGCCCACTCGCAAGGGCGCGAAGACCGACGAAGGGCGCATCCGCGCCACCGCGGTGCGCGCGGGCATTCCGATGATCACGACGATGTCGGCCGCGAAGGCCACCGTCGACGCGATCGCGGCACTTCGCGCGGGCGCGTGGACGGTGACGGCGATCCAGGACTACTTCCCGCACCTCGCGCGGCCGAAGGCGGAACGGCGGAGCGGCGAACTCGTCGCGAGTTGAGCGGCGCTCGGCGTGTGGGTCGCACGGTGCCGACCCGGCGCCGGCATGGCCCCGATATGGCCCCGATATGGCCCCGACATGTCGCTGACATGTGTGCCCGCAGATGGAGGCG
>Ga0172372_10009298_pt1 | contig 12798 bp, 14 predicted proteins | sample LakKiv5m_2_FD_114544 | JGI IMG/M metagenome (GOLD analysis project Ga0172372, IMG submission 114544) | Freshwater microbial communities from Kabuno Bay, South-Kivu, Congo - kab_092012_9.5m | ecosystem: Environmental > Aquatic > Freshwater > Lake | place: Democratic Republic of the Congo...
ACTTCTACGATGAAGTATTATCTGAATTATTTAAAATACAGGCCGGTAATGGTGGAGTATCATTAGATGAACTATTAGAGATATTTAAAAAATGAGCAACAATAAACAAAGTAGCGTGGACAAAGAACGTGAAGAGTATGAGCAAAGCATTATTGACTATAACCGAATGGAAGAGGAATGGGAAATGGATAATTACAATGAAATGAAAGATGAGCAGCAATAAACAAGTTGCAATTCAGAAACAAATTACATATATTAATAACAAACAATTATGGATATCAATTCAATTAGAGCAAAGCTAAGTGCTTTGCAAACTCAGAACAGCCGTCCTTCCGGAGAGGCACGTAAGAATGTCTTCTGGAAACCTGCCGTGGGCAAGCAAACAATTCGTATTGTACCTTCTGCGTACAACAAGTCAAATCCTTTCTCGGAATTATTCTTCCACTACGGGATTGACAAAAACCCAATCATTTCACCAACCAACTGGGGTGAGACTGATCCTATCGTTGAATTTGCAAAACAGCTAAGAAACACCAAAGACAAAGAGTCTTGGAGATTGGCCCGCAAACTCGATCCTAAAATGCGTGTATTTGTACCTATCATCGTTAGAGGTGAAGAATCCGAAGGAGTTAAACTTTGGGGATTTGGTAAAGAGATCTACATGGAATTGCTTTCTATGGTAGAAGATGAAGATATCGGGGACTACACCGACATCGTTTCAGGTCGTGACTTGAACTTGACTACAGTAGGTGCTGATACTACCGGTACCGGCTTCAATAAAACTACAGTACGTGCTCGTACTAAAGAATCAGTATTGGTTGAAGATGGTGCAATGCTACAGACTATCTTGAAAGATCAACCAGATCCTTTGAAAGTATTCTCTAGAATGTCTTTTGATGACATGAAGTCAGTATTGCAGAAATGGTTGGCAGTAGACGAAGAAGGAACAGAAGGTTCTATTATTTCTGAGCCTGCTTCTAACTTTGATGATACAAAGCCTAAAGCTACCACTACCGAAGAACTTCCTTGGAAGAAGCCTGAGAATAAATTCTCTTTGGAAACTCAAGGTAAGAAAGTAGAATCAAAAGCCGATAAGTTTGATTCTTTATTTAACGACGACGATAACGATTTGCCTTTCTAATAGACTATGGCTAAGAAAGAAAAAGCTTCTTTAACAGAAGCCGTGTCGGCAGAACTTAAGAAAGGATTCTCTTTAGATAAATTCAAAGAGAAGAAGCTTCTAAAGGCTAATGTCAAATTTAAAAACCAAGAATGGATTCCTTTATCACCTGCATTTCAGGATGTAACCTCTATTCCTGGAATCCCAATGGGGCACATTGTAATGCTGAGAGGTCATTCCGATACAGGAAAGACCACAGCATTGCTTGAAGCAGCAGTATCAGCCCAGAAAGCAGGCATCCTTCCAGTATTCATTATTACAGAGATGAAATGGAACTGGGAACATGCCATTCAGATGGGTCTTCAAGTAGAACAAACAGTTGACGAACAGACCGGTGAGGTTATTGATTACGGAGGATTCTTTATCTACGTTGATAGAGAGACTCTAAATACAATCGAAGATGTTGCCGGATTTATTCTAGACTTGATTGACGAACAAAAGAAAGGAAGTCTACCTCATGACTTGTTATTTCTCTGGGATTCAATCGGTTCAGTACCCTGTGAACTTTCAGTACGTTCTAACAAGAATAATGCAGAATGGAATGCAGGTGCAATGTCAACTCAGTTCGGTAATTTAGTGAACCAAAAGATTGTTATGTCTAGAAAAGAATCCTATCCGTTCACAAACACATTAGTAGTGGTAAATAAAGTCTGGACTCAAAAACCAGAATCCCCTATGGGTCAGCCTAAGCTAATGAACAAGGGAGGATTTGCGATGTGGTATGATGCAACATTTGTTGTTACATTTGGAAACATTATGAATGCAGGAACATCTAAGATTAAAGCAATTAAGGATGGAAAACAAGTAGAGTTCGCTAAAAGAGCAAATCTACAGATTGACAAAAACCACATTAACGGAATTACAACCCGAGGTAGGATCATTATGACACCGCATGGATTTTTAAATGATGACGAAAAGGAAATCAAAAAATACAAAGATGCTCATGCAAAAGAATGGTCTGCCATTCTAGGTGGAAGTGATTTCGACGTGGTGGAAGAAACCTTTGAGAATGCATCCTCAGACTTCTTTCACAACGAACCAGAATAGGATTAAGAGCCCCTATTAGTTTAGGGGCTTTTTAACTATTTATAACTATACACTATACTCATGCAAACAATACTTACGTTAGAAGAAAAAAAGAAAGTTATTAGTAAGGTTATGGAATCTTACCAGAATATTCCTCTAACAGAAGTTAGAAATAATAATACTATTAAGACTGAACTTCGTGCTAACTTAGCTTTTTATAACGAAGTTAAAAAAGGTTTTCTTACAGAAGGTAAGCAGCCTCTAAATGAAGCAGAAGGTATACTAGGAGTAATTCTTTCATGGATAGGAAACATTAAAGACTTCATTACAGGAACAGGACTTGGTGAGGGTCTTTTAAAATGGATAAAAAAGATGCTTGCAAAAGTAGCAGAACACATAAAAGGATTTATGAATTCTATAATTCCAGGCTCTTATGAAAAAGTAGAGTCTGTTGCTGAAGGAATAAAAAACGCAGTTCAATGGATATACAAGACTTTAACCTGGTCTGGATTAGCAAAGCTTTTTGCAATGATCAGGTATAAAACTTTAAAACCAACTGAAGAGCAAAAAGCCTGTATGGAACTTGCTGCTAAAAAAGCATACCGGTGGATCTTAATTGTTTTTATTGGTGGATTTTTAGTAAAAATGACTATAGCATTAGCTCCTGCTGCCATACAAGGATTAAGCACCACTGGAGGATTAACAATGGCTTTTAGTCCGTTAGTAACTGCTTTACAAGGTGCCGGATTGAAAACCATTGCAGCAAAACTATTCAGTGCTATCAGTACTGCTATAAAAGCTAAAGACTACAACAAGCTAGGAGATGAAGTACAAGCGATAGAGGCCGAAGCAAAAAAAGGAGAATTAGATGACTTTTCAGAAGCTTGGAATAAATGCCCTCTGCCGGTTAAGCAGCCTGAACGTCCTTACGGTCCAGATTTTGATGAATACGGTAACCCGAGTACCTCCATCACAGGTGAGTAAACTTATAGGTTCTTTTACATATTTATATAAAAACATTACAAATGGATAATTTCGATTTAAGAAAGTATTTAGTAGAAAACAAAGTAACTACTAACAGTCAATTAGAAGAAGCTGCTAACATTAAGGATATTATGAGCAAACTACAAGCTGGCGATTTCGCAGCTTTAGCAAAAATGCCAGCAGATCAAAAGTTAGCTCAAACAATCTTAAACACTTTAAAGCAATCCCAACCTGAACTTCTTAAGAAGCTTGCTGCTTACGCTAAAAAGAATGAAAAAATGTTAGCTGAAGCATCGATAAAGAATACGTTACTAGGGTTGCTGATGGCGCTATCTTTAGGGACAGGCATTAGCGTAGCTACTTTAGGAAGCAAAGAAGAAATACCGTATGATATGGAATTAGGTAACGAAGGGCAAATGAGGAGAGAATTTGAACATTATCAAACTGATTATGATACACACCTCGCTATTATGAAAACCTCAGGTCTTGGTGCTGAAGGTCAAGAAATCACCGATGATATTTTTGCTTTAGAAAAAGGTGATTTTACAGCTATAAAAAATCCAGAAAGACTCATCAAACTACTACACAGGTGGGATGCCTCTCACGCTGATTTTGGTGATTATTCCAAATAAAAATAAACTTTAAAGAGCCCTTGCAAGTCAAGGGCTTTTTTATTATCTTAAAATAAGTTATGAAAGCAGAATACAAAGCCTTACTTGATAACATCAAGGAGGTAGAAGAGGTAGTTCCTACCGATGAAAATTTTCACTCCCGCGTATTAGTAATCGATGCATTGAATCTATTCTTTAGAAACTTTGCAACCATTAATATGACCAACCAGGATGGAGCCCATATTGGAGGCCTTGCCGGATTCATCAGATCACTAGGTTCGTTAATTCAGCTGATACAGCCCACCGGCGTTTACGTAGCCTTTGACGGAGTAGGATCTTCTACCAATAGAAAGAATTTATTACCTGAATACAAATCAAACCGAGGCATTAACCGAATTACAAACTGGGATGCATTTGAATCACTGGATGATGAAAATGATGCAAAGGTTGGTCAAATTACTAGAATCATTCATTACCTGCAGTGCCTGCCGGTCAAAGTTGGAATGATTGATAAGGCAGAGGCAGACGACATGATTGCTTTTATGTCAAGAGAATTACCTCGGAGATTCAACTCTCAGGTGATTATTATTTCTTCAGACAAGGATTACCTTCAGCTGGTTAACGACAACGTTACTCTCTACAGACCAGTCACAAAAGTATTCTACGGACCAAAAGACATTCAGAAAGAGTTTGGAATTCATCCGGATAATTTTATTATCTACAAAACAATGCTTGGAGACCAATCAGACAAGATTGAAGGCATTAAAGGATTAGGACCGAAGACGCTTTTGAAGTTATTCCCAGATATTGTTAATGTACCTCTGACGATGAAGGATATTTTTGATCATGCCGAAGATCATTTAACAGAAAATCAGATCTATGCCCGGATATTGTTTGCAAGACAGAATCTACTCAATCATTACAAGTTAATGGATCTTAAAAACCCAATTCTGGATGATAGACAGGTTGATTATATTAACGGACTTATTAATGAAGAGAATAACGAATTCCACAAAAACCATTTCATTGAGCTTTACGAGATAGATGGATTATCCCACTTTATTAAGAACATACACGAATGGGTTACAAACATTTTTTTTACGTTAAGTAGGTATAAATAACTAATACTGTCCTATTTATAAGAAAGGATGATTGGTATTTATAAAATTACATCTCCAACAGAGAGGGTATATATTGGACAAGCTGTTGATATAGAAAAACGATGGCGCTATTATCGAAAAGTACTATGTAAGGGGCAAATGCGGTTATATAATTCTTTCCTTAGGTACGGGGTAGAAAATCATGTATTTGAAATAATAGAAGAATGCGCAGAGAAGGATTTAAACCGCAGAGAACGATACTGGCAAGAACACTATAATACAGTCGAATCCGGTTTAAATTTAAAACTAACCAAAACCGAAGATAAGTCTGGAAAACTTTCAGAAGAAACAAAAAAGAAAATAGGGGAGAGCAATAGTATTGCACTAAAGGGAAAAAACTTATCTCAAGAAACTAAAAATAAAATAAAAGAAGGTAATACAGGTAAAGTAGTGTCAGAGGATGTGAAGGCAAAAATGAGCAAGAATAGCGCAAAACACTGGAAAGGAAAAACTCTATCTGAAGAACATAAAGCTAATATACTAAAAGGAAGAAAAGGCTACAAACACTCAGAAGAGACTATTGAAAAAATCCGGAAAAGCCATATTGGAAAACAGCATACTGAGGAAACAAAAGAAAAACTAGCAGAGCAAAGACGAGGCAAGCCCTCCGGAGCTAAAGGACGAACCCATACGGAAGAGACAAAACAACGACTTAGAGAAGCTAATACTGGCAGAAAACACTCAGAAGAAACTATTAACAAGATAAAACAAGCAGGACTTGGTAGAAAAGTGGCAGAAGAAACGAAAGAAAAAATAAGGCAAGCTAAGCTCGTCACCGCAGCATTGAAGGTCAAATGCCCATATTGTGATATTACCAGTAATATCAGAATAATGAAACGATGGCATTTTGATAATTGCAAAAACAAGGTTGCATAATAAGGATTAAATTCGTATATTAATTAAAACAAGTTATAGAAAGAAGTTATAAAAATGGCATCACTAAAAGTATTAAGCGATTACGGACCAGCGTTTCAAGTAAAAACAATCGGAGCATTACTAACAAGAAAAGAATTCGTTCAGAATATCTACGATATCCTTTCAGACGAGCATTTTCCAAACCCAGCCCATAAGTGGATTATAAACGAAATACTGCAGTATTGGAATAAGTACCACACAGTTATCTCGATGGATACTCTGAAGATAGGAGTAAAAAAACTAGATAACGATGTACTTAAAACTTCTATTGTTGAGCAATTAAAAGAAGCTTACCGACATTCAGACGATGAACTTCAGTATGTAGAAGAAGAATTTACTGCCTTCTGTAAGAACCAACAATTAAAATCAGCACTCCTAAACTCAGTTGACCTTCTAAACTCAGGTGATTACGATTCAATTCGTCACTTGATTGATAACGCGTTAAAGGCTGGACAGGATAGGAATATTGGGCACGAATATAATAAAGATATCGAAACCCGTTACCGGGAAGACTATCGCCCCACTATTCCTACTCCCTGGCCTATGTTAAACCAATTAACCCAAGGAGGCTTTGGCCCTGGTGATTTAGGTATTGTGTTCGGTAATCCGGGCGGTGGTAAATCTTGGATGATGGTTGCCATGGCAGCTCACGCAGTTAAGATGGGATACAACGTTGTTTACTACACTTTGGAATTAGGTCAGGATTATGTTGGTAAACGATTTGACTGTTACTTTACCGGTCACTCAATCGAAGAAGTACAGCATCACAGATCCGAGGTTGAGAGCATAGTTGAAGGCTTGGCCGGTAAGTTGATAGTAAAAGAATATCCTCCTAAGGCAGCCACTGTGGCAACCTTGAAAGCCCATCTTCAAAAGTGTATTGATGCAGACGTTAAACCCGATATGGTAGTAATCGACTACATCGATTATCTCCGACCACCTTCCAAGAAGTTTACTGAAAGGAAAGATGAGATTGATGATATGTACGTTGCATGTAAAGGACTTGCCAAAGAATTCAAAGTAACCGTTCTTTCCCCTTCTCAGGTTAACCGAATGGGTGCAAAAGACGATATTATCGAAGGAGATAAGGCAGCAGGTTCGTATGATAAGATCATGGTTGCCGACTTCTGTTTATCATTATCCAGAAAGAAAGAAGATAAGGTTCATGGAACAGGCCGGGTACACGTTATGAAGAATCGTTACGGGATGGACGGTATGACTTATGGAGCAAAGATCGATACCAACAACGGTCACATCGAACTTACAGAAGACATGCCGACCTACGAAGATAGCACTTCTAACACAACCTCTACGTTTTCTCAGGTAGACAGCTTTGACAAACGAGAGTTGGCTAAAAAATTCATGCAACTTTCATCTTTTTCTTAAAAAAACAACGAATTTTTAATAAAAACTGGATACTTATCAAATACACCATGAATGATATTAAATACTACGTGTATTTACACAGACTGTCCGAAACTGGGGAAATCTTTTATGTAGGTAAGGGACACGGTAAGAGAGCTTGGGAAAAAACAGACCGAAACATATACTGGAAAACCAAGACTCGTAACAGCGACTATCAGGTTGAAATCTATAAAAACGATCTAGCAGAGGAAGAAGCATATACTCTAGAAAAAGAATTAATAGCAGAGTATAAAACTATCTTTACTGGTGGTTGTTTAGTTAACTTAACAGAGGGCGGAGAAGGAAGAGCAGGATACTCATGGGAAGGGAAGAGAAAGGGTGCTAATAATCCAATGTCGGGTAAAGTACAAACAGAAGAAACTAGGCAAAAAATAGCACTCACCAAAATAGGTAAGCCTAGACCGCAACATGTAGTGGAGGCAACACGAGTTAGGAATTTAACACGTCCAAAAGAGGAGCATGGTATGTTTGGCAAAAAACATACTGAACAGACTAAAGAGAAGATGAAAATAGCTGCAAAAAGTAAAAAATACAAAAACTCAGATGTTTTAAATCTAGAGACGGGTATTTACTACTACGGCTGGCAAGAAGTTGCTGAATCTATTAACTTGAAGATACACCAAGTTGAATATTTACGAAAAAAAGGAAAATTAACAAATTATATAGCATTATGGACATAAGTCAGAAAATTTTAAGCGATGTTACGGTCTTCATGAAATACTCTAAGTTTAGACCAGAGTTGAACCGAAGAGAGACATGGGAAGAGTTGGTTACAAGAAACAAAGAGATGCATCAAAAGAAGTACCCTGCAATGGCAGAGGAGATTGAGGCAGCTTACAAGTACGTTTACGATAAGAAGGTTTTACCTTCAATGCGGTCAATGCAATTTGCCGGCCGTCCTATTGAAGTTAATCCTGCCCGTATTTACAACTGTGCTTTCTTACCAATTGATGATTGGAGAGCATTCGGTGAAGTAATGTTCTTGTTATTAGGAGGAACCGGTGTTGGTTATTCAGTTCAGTACGATCACATCGAAAAGCTTCCTGAAATTAGAAAGCCAAATCCAAACAGAAGAAAGAGATTCTTGGTTGGTGACTCTATCGAAGGATGGGCCGATGCAGTTAAGGTTCTAATGAAATCTTACTTTTCAGGAACTTCTACTATCGAGTTTGATTTCTCAGACATTAGACCAAAAGGAGCAAGGTTGGTTACTGCCGGCGGTAAAGCACCAGGACCAGGACCTTTAAGAGAGTGTTTGGTTAAACTTCAAGGTATGCTTGATACCAAAGAGGATGGAACTAAGTTATCAACTATTGAAGTTCACGATATGGTCTGTCACATTGCAGATGCAGTACTGGCCGGCGGTATTAGAAGAGCTGCTTTGATCTGTTTGTTCTCTCCTGACGATGATGAAATGATTTCTTGTAAGTCAGGTGCTTGGTGGGAATTAAATCCTCAGCGTGGAAGAGCTAACAACTCAGCTGTCCTACTAAGATCAATTACCGAAAAAGATCAGTTCTTAGATATCTGGAAAAGAATTGAAGCATCAGGAGCAGGTGAACCAGGAATCTACTTTACTAACAATTTAGAGTGGGGAACTAACCCATGCTGTGAGATTGCTTTACGTCCTTTCCAATTCTGTAACTTATGTGAAGTGAATGTTTCTGATATTGAGGCTCAAGAGGATTTAAATAACAGAGTAAAGGCAGCAGCCTTAATCGGAACTCTACAGGCAGGTTATTCTGATTTCCATTACCTGAGAGAAGTTTGGAGAAGAACAACCGAGAAAGAAGCTTTGATTGGAGTATCAATGACCGGTATCGGTTCAGGAGCAATCCTAAAATACAGCATGGAAGAAGCTGCTGAATTAGTAAGGCAAGAGAATGAAAGGGTTGCCAAGATTCTAGGAATCAATAGTGCCGCCAGATGTACCACAGTTAAGCCTGCAGGCACAACCTCACTAACACTTGGAACGTCTAGTGGAATTCATGCATGGCATAACGATTTCTACCTGAGGAGAGTGAGAGTAGGTAAGAATGAAGCAATCTACTCCTACTTGAGCATCCACCATCCAGAATTGTTAGAAGATTGCAAATTCCGTCCTCATGATACTGCAATCATTACAGTACCTCAAAAAGCACCAGGAGGTGCTATCTTAAGAACAGAATCACCTTTTGATCTTCTAGAAAGAGTAAAACAGGTAACTAAGGAGTGGATTAAGCCCGGTCACCGTAAAGGAAATAATACTCACAACGTTTCTGCCACAATCTCTATCAAAAACGACGAATGGGATGCAGTTGGAGAGTGGATGTGGGAGAATAGAAAGTTCTATAACGGTCTTTCAGTATTACCTTACGACGGACATACTTACACCCAAGCCCCCTTCGAAGACTGCACAGAAGAGGATTATCAAAGACTGATGACCACTTTACACGAAGTTGATTTAAGTAAAGTAGTTGAGATGGAAGATATGACCGATCTAGTAGGAGAAGTAGCTTGTGCATCTGGCGCATGTGAGATTCGTTAATTGATTTCGCAACTTTTTATTTAATTTCACAAATACCGACTATTTATATTATATGAGTAGTCGGTATTTTATTTATAGGGTAGTTAACAATATTAACAACAAGGTATACATTGGCAAAAGTAAAGATTATAACCACAGGTGGTTAGAACATAAAAATAATGCAGTTCGAGGAAAGCAACACCCTCTTTATGATGCAATTAGAAAATACGGCATAAATAACTTTACGTTTGAAGTATTGTTTGAAACAACAGAAGACCTGGTTGATGATCAGGAAAAAAGTTTAATTGAGGTATTATCGAAATATCCAATAGGGTACAATTTAGCAGAAGGAGGAACCGGTGGAAACACAAAAAAACACTGGACCTCGGAACAATGGGAAGAACATAGAAAAAAATATAATCAAAAGAACTACAGGGACAAGAAACAAGCCAATTTAGAAATATTTAAACAAATCCCTGGTCTATTTGAAAAACTTGAAAGAGGAGAAGTAACGAGAAAACAAGCGATCCAAATAAGACGGGTAGCAGGAGTATTTACGGAAGCAGAATTAGAAGGAAACCAGAAACTTAAAAAATTACATAACACAGCAGAGGTAAAAGCTAAAAAAAGTGAGAATGCAAAAGGAAAGTCTAATAGCAGATGGTTAGGGTACTTACAGGTTTTTAATAAAGATAACATTCTGATCAGGGAATATGAAACAGCAAAAGAAGCAAGTAAAGCACTTGGTATTGCAGCACATACAATAAGAGAAAAAGCAAGATCGGGAGAACCTTATAAATGTGTTAAAAAGACAAAAGAGTACTTCGGTATTACTTTTAAATTTAAAACTTGTGAAATCAAGTAAGTTAAAATTAATATTATCATAATACGAGAGCCTGGGTTTATACCTGGGCTTTCTTATCTTTATAAGAGATGAAAACGTTAGTTGTATCTGACCTTCACATAGGATCAAAAGGTTGTAAAACAGAAGAAATTTTAGAGTTATTAAAAGATGAATCATACCAAAGATATATCTTAATAGGGGACATTATTGACGGCTGGTTATTTAAAAGATACAAAAAATTTACTTACGAACACGCCAAAGTTATCAGGCGGTTATTAAAATTATCTAAAGATAAAGAAATTATTTGGATATCTGGTAATCACGATGAATTCCTACGCAAATACTCCCCTTTAGAATTAGGTAATATTAAAGTTGTTGATGAATATTCAGAATATGGAATTTGGTTCTGTCACGGGGATATGTATGATGGGGTGGTAAAATTACATTGGCTTGGAATGTTAGGTTCAATTGGATACGACACAGCTATTGTAATAGACAGGTTCTTAAAAAAGTTAGGTTTCAAAAGAAGCTTATCTAAATTCTTGAAAAAGAATGTTAAAGCAGCAGTCTCGTTTATAGTCGATTTTGAAAACGAGATGGTAAGACAAGCCAAAAAACGCCAATGTAACACAGTAGTGTGTGGCCACCTCCATTGTCCGGAGGATAAAATGATTGATGGTGTTAGGTATTTAAACACAGGAGACTGGGTTGAGAACTGCTCACACATCATATACTATTCCCAGCACGGTTCCTTTAAATTATGGAAAAGCTTATAACAATAATCATTCCTTGTAAAAACGAAGAAAGATACATTAAAGATTTATTATTTGGTCTAGCAGAACAAAACATTGGAAAAGCTAAAATTTATTTAGCAGATGCAGACTCTACAGATAATACGAAATTGCTGGCAGAGACTTATGCTTTTGAGTTAGGTTTAAACTTAACAATAATCAAAGGCGGATTGCCAGCTCGAGGAAGAAATAACGGAGCTAGGTTTGCAAAGACTCCCTACCTGTTATTCTTAGACGCCGACGTTACTTTTACTCATCAGAAGGCAATCGAAGAAGCATTAGATAATATTTACAACAAACCAATTGACATGGTAGGTACTACTCCTAAATATAGAGGAGAGTTAGATGTTAAAGCATGGTTATTATTCAGACTCAATAGAATTACAGCTTGGTACCTTTCCAAAACACACCCATTTGCAATTGGAGGATTTACTTTAGTAAAAACAGACACTTTCAGAAAGCTTGGAGGATACGACGAAAAAGCAACTCAAGCGGAGGACTGGCTCTTGAGCAGACAGATACCTTGTTGGAGATTTAAATTAATACCTGACTTAATGACTCAGGATAATAGAAGGTTCAAAAAATACGGGTATTTTAAGATGGTAAAACTTCTATATAATAATTGGATAAATAAAAATAATCTTGAATACTTTTACTTAGATCAGAAATACTTCTAGCTATTTATAACAGAACCTATGAGACTTCTCATACTAACCTGTTTACTATTTATAACCAATCTATCCTTTGGTCAGATAAAAGTAGATAAAGCAGGTGATGGATGGGATCAAAAAATAGATTCAGCATTACAGTTAATCAAAAAAACCGATCCTGAAAAGTATCAATTGATTGACAGCGTTTGTGAGAGAGTGGAGTTCTGGTCTTCTGGTTTTTCTTCTAATGAAGGAAGTTACGGTAAGAAAGGAACGATACTGGTTGCCATTAAAGATGTGCAGTTAAATTCAATTAACAACCTAGCAGTAGTGTTAGTTCATGAGAGTTTACATTTGCATGTTTTGCAGAAAGGGTACATCATAATTCCAGAACAAGAGGAGGCTTGGTGTTACAGGTATGAACTTGACTTTATTGACAAGTTACATAATCCTGAACCTTGGTTAAAGCAACACGCAATAAGCCAATTAACTAGTATACAAAAATGAAAAAACTAACCCTATTCTTATTAACGGCGTTGGCCGTTTTTGGAGTATCGGCACAGTCAGCTTCAACATCACCTGGAACAGGGCACTGGGTAGTGATTGATTCTGGCTATCAAGTAGCAACCACTACTGTCGGACAGACTGTTGCCCCTCTACACTTTTACAATACTTCTACATCTGAAAAGATCACAGGTATGCAGTA
>Ga0172372_10009300_pt1 | contig 12797 bp, 6 predicted proteins | sample LakKiv5m_2_FD_114544 | JGI IMG/M metagenome (GOLD analysis project Ga0172372, IMG submission 114544) | Freshwater microbial communities from Kabuno Bay, South-Kivu, Congo - kab_092012_9.5m | ecosystem: Environmental > Aquatic > Freshwater > Lake | place: Democratic Republic of the Congo...
AAATCGGAGGCTGGCTGCTCGGCTGGGGCTCACTCTCTGAACAGGGCACCACACTCGACAACTTTCAGCCGCTCACCGTCGTTCGTGAAGGCCGATTGCAGGGCGGCGAACAGCTGCCCGATCCAAACCTCGGCTGGGTCTTCCTCAATCGCAACGGCGGACACCCAGGAAATGACCTCAGGCACTGTGCGGTACGCCGCTGGACTGCAGATAATGACTGCCGAGTGCTGCTGCACGGAGTCCTCACGCATTCGTCAGATCAGGGGGATGGAGTACGCCTGCAGGTGCTCACAAACAATGGCTCTCCGCTGGCCGAAACCGTCGCCACCAACGGAACACAGACCGTCGCCGCCGCCGGAATTCAGCTGCAGGCAGGACAAACCGTCGACTTTGTCGTTGACTGCCGCAGCAATCCCGGCCACGACTCCTTCCGCTCCAAATTTGTCATCACACAGACCGTCCCCGGTCAGCCCGCACGCATCTGGAACTCCGAACAGGACTTTCGCGAAACACCGACCCCTCGGCTCGATCCATGGGCACAGCTCGCCCAAACTCTGCTGCTCACAAACGAATTCTCCTTCATCGACTAATCACAAAGACTGCACCATGGCCGCATCAATCCCAATTCCATTCGTCAATACAGACCAGTCACCCGTCGTTGTCGGACGAAGGGGCATGCTGGAACGCTGCGGTATGGGCTTCGGCGGACTCGCACTGGCCGACCTGCTGCAACAGGCCCAGGCCGGCGAACCACTCAACCCCATGGCTCCCCGACAGCCACAGTTTCCGTCTCGAGTAAAGCATGTGATCCACCTGTTCATGAACGGCGGACCATCGCACGTCGACACCTTTGACTGGAAACCCGAACTGCAGCGCCGCGGCGGCGAAAAAATCGCCACCGGAAACCTCGCTACCGAACGCCCCACCGGTGCACTCTACCCGTCTCCATGGAGATTCCGCCCCTGTGGCGAAAGCGGACTCATGGTCAGCGACCTGTTCCGCAAAACCTCCGCACACGCCGATGACCTCTGCGTCATCCGCTCCATGCACGCGGATGTCCCCAATCACGAACCCTCCCTCATGCTCATGAACTGCGGCGATGCCCGGCTCGTACGACCCAGCATGGGCTCCTGGCTCACATGGGGACTGGGAACCGAAAACCAAAACCTGCCAGGGTTCGTCGCCATGTGCCCCGGCGGCTACCCGATTCAGGAATCACAAAACTGGCAGGCCGGATTTCTCCCCGGCATCTTCCAGGGAACCTACGTCGATACCAACCACACCGATCTCGAAAAACTCATCGAAAATGTCCGCAATGATCGGATCAGCAGCAATGACCAGTCGCAGCAGCTGCAACTGCTGAGACTGCTGAATCAGCAGCACCTCACACAACGCTCCGGTGACGCTCAGCTGGAATCACGCATTCAGTCGTTCGAACTGGCCTTTCGGATGCAAACCGATGCCGCCGACGCCTTCGACGTGTCCCGCGAACCCAAACACATCCGGCAGATGTACGGTGAAGGAGTCCAGGCGCGACAAATTCTGATCGCCCGCAGGCTCGTCGAACGCGGCGTCCGGTTTGTACAGGTCTGGCACGGCCAGGGACAGCCATGGGACAATCATGACGATATCGAAGTCAACCACGCTCGACTCGCACGACAGTGCGATCAGGCCATCGCCGCTCTCCTCACAGATCTCAAACAACGCGGATTACTCGAAGAAACTCTCGTCATCTGGGGCGGAGAATTCGGACGCACACCCACTGTCGAACTGCCCACAAAAGGTGCCAATGCAGGCAAAATCAACGGGCGAGACCACAACCACTGGGGCTTTACCATGTGGCTGGCCGGTGGCGGTGTCCGAGGTGGCTATGCACACGGCGCCACCGATGAATTCGGATTCAAAGCCGTTGAAAAACCCGTGCACGTCCACGACCTGCACGCCACACTCCTCAAACTCATCGGCTTCGACCACGAAAAATTCACCTTCCGCTACGCCGGTCGAGACTTTCGACTCACCGATGTCCACGGGCGAGTCGTCGAAGAATTGATTGCCTGAGCCTCAGCTGGCAAATGTGCGATCCAGAAATGGACCCACCAGACCCGCCAGCGGTGGCAAATCAATCAAAAACGAATCATGGCCAAACGGACACCGCAACTCAAGAAAACTCACGTGCCGCCGAATCTTCAAAAGTGCTGACACCAGCTCGCGACTCTGACTGGTCGGAAACAGCCAGTCCGTGTCATACGACGCCACAAAAAAACGACAGCGTGACTGCTCAAGAGCCTCAGCCAGTGACCCAAAACCCTCCGCCAGATCATAGTAGTCCATCATCCGAGTCAGATACAGGTAGCTGTTCGCATCGAATCGCTGCACAAATCGCTTGCCCTGATAGTGCAGGTAACTCTCAATCTGAAACTCCGTCTCCTTCTGCATGCTGAAAGCAAACTTCTCACTGTTCTGCAGACGACGACCAAACTTCAGCTCAATCGAGTTCTCAGACAAATAGGTAATGTGTGCCACCATCCGAGCCAGTGCCAAACCATACCGCGGCCCCTCTGAGTCGTAATACTCGCCGTTGCTGAAACCCGGATCCGCGTAAATCGCGCGACGACCGACAGCGTTGAATGCAATCCCCTGCGCCGTCAGCCGCGGTGCCGACGCCAGCACCACAGCCGCCCGTACCTGCTCAGGAAATCGCACGGCCCACTCCAGCACCTGCATCCCGCCAAGACTGCCACCCACAACACCCAGTAACTGCGATATCCCCAATGCACGCACCAGCTCCGCGTGCACACTCACCACATCACGAATCGTCAAAAACGGAAAATTCAGACAATAACGACGACCAGTCTCCGGATTCACTGAGCCAGGTCCCGTCGTTCCCTGACAGCCACCCAGCACGTTCGCGCAGATCACAAAATACTTGTCCGTATCCAGACCCCGACCACTGCCAATAAATCCGTCCCACCAGCCAGCCTTGCGATCCTCCGGACTGTGCCAGCCGGCCGCATGCGCGTCACCCGTCAGCGCATGACACACAAAAATCGCATTGCTCCTGTCAGCGTTCAGCTGCCCGTACGTCTCATAAGCCACCGTAATCGGACCCAAATCCTCACCACTGGACATCCGCAGCGAATGTGGCGGCTCAAACAACTGCAAAAAACAAGTCTCCGTGCGGCCCACAGAACCCGCATTCACAAAAGATCGCTCCAGTTCCAGATCACCCATGACAGATACCCACGCAAATACAAGTGTTCAACTCTGCCGAAATTGACGGATGCGCTCCACAACAACACCGCCGCTCTTCCACTCGTCAACACTCACACCACTTACCCGGAACACACACGGCCATTTCTGCCGATTGTCACGTAAAGCCAGTTATCCGACCAGTACTTCCTGTTCACACTTCCTTACTTCGCCACCACCCGGGCTGACACGAAGGCTGCCGCCAGACACCCGGTCCAAAACCGACAACACTTGTCCATCCAATTGTATCAGTCCTGACGATCACACCAAATTACACGTTATTTCAGAAAGTTCCCGCGAACATCTTCGGCACTTGCCCTCGTAAAAATGGCGAACTCAGGGATTCTGGCAGAAATTTAGGCAACATTGCCGAATTTCAGGCAGGCTGACAGTTTCCCGCGGCCCTTCACACGGTCCTAAGGACAAATCTGTCGCTTTAGGGAATCCCCTACTAATTCCCCGAAACCGAAGCTTGCCCCGCCGTCCTGGCTTGCGTATCCCATTCCTGTGGTATCCTTATCGGTGTCAACCAAACCTCTGGCAGGATATTTGCTCAGCTCTTAGGTTCGTCGGGATCTTGTGCCGATCTGCGACTCACGTCGCAGGCAGGACTCCCACACAACTGCCGACAAACTCGTCCTGATTTCTGCAGATCAACGCTGCCAAACACCCCGCCAGGGTGCCTGCGAGTCGTCACTATGAGTTTTATATTGCTCACTCTGGTAGTGGGTTTTTCTGTTGCAGTACTGGCAGCACCGGCAACCGCAATTGTCTGCAGACATCTGCAGATCGTTGACCGGCCAGACGGTCACCGCAAACTGCACTCAAAAATCGTGCCCCTGACCGGCGGGCCAACGCTCCTGATTTCCGTCGCTGCGGCCGTGGCTGCCGGGATTGCATGGCAGCCGGACGTTCTGGCCGCCACAAAGGGCGATGCCTGGTTCCTCTTCTGCCTCTCACTCGCCACCGCTGTCCTCGTCACCGTCGGCATGCTCGATGACCGATTCGGACTCCGCGGTCGCCAAAAACTGGCCGGCCAGATCATCGCTGCCGCCATCATGGTCCCCTCCGGCATCGAAATCAATCAGGTGTCCATCTTCGGCGAACCCGTCTCACTTGGCGTGTTCTCCGTTTGCTTCACCGTATTCTGGATCGTCGGGGCAATCAACGCCCTCAACCTTATCGACGGTGTCGACGGACTCGCCTCCACCACCGGTATTGTTCTCAGCCTCTCAATCGCTGCCGTAACATTCCTGCAGCACGGGCGAAACGACGGCCTGCTCATCGCACTCGCACTCGCCGGCGCCCTCTGCGGCTTTCTCGTCTACAACTTCCCCCCGGCACGCATGTTCCTCGGCGACTCCGGCAGCATGCTTATCGGACTCATCCTCGGAACAGTAGCGCTCAAATGTTCCGTCAAACAGTACACCGCCGTCGCACTCATCATGCCCACGGCCATCTGGGCCATCCCGATTTTTGATGTCGCTATGGCCATCGTTCGCCGCAGACTGACAGGACGCAGCATCTACGCGACTGACCGTGGCCACCTGCACCACTGCCTGCAGCGACGCGGACACACCGGCGGCAGACTGCTGCTCGTGGTCGGTACCCTGTGTTCCCTCACTGGACTCGGTGCCGTCGCCAGCGCCTTCTTCGACAACGAAGTCTACGCAATCGCCGCTGTCATCACGGCACTCTCGCTCCTCATCATCTCCCGCTCATTTGGACATACAGAGATGACACTGATGGCCAAACGGTTTCGTCGCGTCACTGTGTCAATGTTCACACGTCGCCGTAACGGCGATACCATGCACCACGAACAAATTCGGCTCCAGGGACACCACGAATGGGCTTTGCTCTGGGACGCCCTGATGCACGCCTCCGTCACTCAGGGACTGCACTTTGTTGAACTGACCATCAACATGCCCAGCGCAGGTGAGTTCTATCACGCAACCTACAGAAACACCCGCACCGTTGACGCCCATGAACTCTGGCGCTGCGAACTGCCCCTGATCGTTGATAATTTCGTCATTGGGCACATCCGCGTCGAAGACGCAGCCCGCGGGCAATTCACCGAATGGCTTTCTGATCTGTCACGCAACCTGCAGCCAGTCCAGCAGACACTGCACACCCTGCTTGCTCCGCTCCGCAAGAAATCGGGCCAGGTGCAACTGTCGCCGTCTGCAACGTTCACGGCCCTGTTGCCCGAACGAGCTGTTACCTGAAATCCCGCAGTGTCCCAGGCTCAGTCGCCAGTCAGCACCACACGAAACCCGGCAAGATCGTACCGCTCGCTACCCGGAAAACTCATCCGGAAACTCGCTTCTGAGTCTGCTGGCCCCGTCAGGAAAGCGCCCCCACGCACCCCATACTCCCCGCCAGACTCGGCCACGCCGTCCGGTTCACACCACTCCATGACATTCCCGTGCATGTCATAAAATCCGCCCGCGTTTGGCAGCAGCGACCCGCAAGGCAAAGTCGTTGCCGCCGAAATCCTCGCGTAGTCGGGCAGGAAAGACTCGTCATCCGAACAATGAAACGCTGTCGTAGTGCCACACCGACAAGCTCGCTCCCACTCTGACTCCGTCGGCAGCCGATAACCAACAGCACCCGGCCGAACTCGCCACTGGTCGACCCCGTCAGCACCCCGCACTCGTTCGTAACTCTCACCAAGCCCGCTGCGGCGACTCAGCCAGTTGCAAAACAGCACGGCATCATCGCGGCTGACCTGCTGCACGGGATGATCGAGCCCCGCTCCAACATCACGATCCGGCCCGTCCCAGGCCTCCGGCTTCTGATCAGCCAAAGTCATCTCGTCGTCCATAAATCGCTGAAACAATGCCTGGCTCACCTCGCGGTCCAGCATCCAGACACCACTTTGCCCGGCGGACTCCTGCTGTCCGCTGGCCGGTATCCGAATCAGCGTCATTCCCTCGGCCGTCCGTCGCCAGCCCCGAACTACGGGCACTGCATCGTCCACAGAAGCCCCCTCGCGACCCGCAAGGTCTGCCGGATCCGCTGATCTGCCCGATAACAGTCGAACCGCCGCCGCATGCTCACCCGCATCAGCCGATTCCACCAGCTGCTCTGCACGACGCAATAACTCCTGCTCTGCGAAGCGAGTCATTCTGATTCCGAGGGCAGGACGCAGCGCCAGCATCAGCGCCGAGTTCAGGGCACTGCTGCCTCGCAGCTCCAGCTCAACTGCTCCCTGACCAAAACCGCCCCACACTGACACTTCACGAATCCACCAGACTCGCCCAGCCGGATCGCCAGCATCCGTCCGACACATCTGCTCCGACCACCTCGGTTCACCCAGCTGCAAAGCAACCAGCGACAGCCGCGCCCTCGCCCGCCACTCACCTCGATCAGGCAACAACCCCAGCCGCCGCTCAATCGCTGACAGTGCCACCCCCGGCTGATCTGCCAGCGCCGACACCAGCACACCAGAATCCGGCAGCAGCGGATTCAAAACCTGCCCGGTCAGATACTCAGTCTGATCAACTCCCACCGCCGCCAAAGCCAGCGACAATGGCAGACGCCGCCCGGCATCAGACTCCCGCTCAAACTCATCCAGCAGTCGCCCCCTCAACAGTTCCCGCGGATAACCGCCTAAAGTCAGTTCCTGAACCGCACGAGTCAGCTCAGTGCCACGCACATCACGAAGTCCGTCAACCTCCGCTACCATCCGCTCCAGCTGACTCTCACGCACCAGTCGCTGCTGGTTCCATTGCCATCCTGCTGACAGCAACAACAGACTGGCCCCCGCTGTCCCCCACCGCAGCAGATGATGACGTGACGCCACTCGCATCATTCGCCGCTCGTCCTTCGTCCACCGCACCTCCGGCACCAGCCAGCGAATCCACAGCCACTCCCGCAATGATGGCAAGTTGCCACTCGTCATTCTCAGTGCCCACGTCCCCGCACGCTCCGACAACAGCAGCTCTGTCCGGCCTCGCAGCGTCTCACGCTGCCTTCGAGACAGCCACGCCTGAATCGACGGTACCAGAAAATCATGAGTCAGCTGGTAACGCGATCCCTCGTCGGCGTCAGTCGGAGTCAACAAACGCAGATCACGATCCAGCACGTTTAACAGCACATCAAAACTCGCGTCGCCCGCCGCGATCCCGCTTGCTTCACGCAATGATTCTCGAGTCTTCGCGGCGCCGCGAATTAACAACTGCCCGGTCGGCAGCATCGCTCGCAATACACGCCGTGCTGCCTCCGACTGCATTCGCAGTCCTGGATTCGCACTGCGCCCCTCAAATATCGACTCCAAATACGCCACACCAGCGCCCTCTGCACCACCCAGCTCCTGCAATGTCTCCGGTAACCATTGCCGCTGACGCAACAGCTCAGACAGCACCACCAGACGCACACACACAACCCTGCCACACTCCGACACCTGCTCCACCGCCAGCCTCAGAAACTGTTGCTGCGCCGCTGTTAAGGCTCCCTCGGCCGGCAATCGCCCCCACGCCCGACCAAACTGCTCCAGCACACTCTCCGCATGCACCTCATCAAACAAATCCACCACCGCAGTGTTCTCACCCTGCCGCATCGGGATTTCCAGGGCGTTCATCAGGCGAGCTGTTCCCAGAGCGAAATCGTCCCGCACCAGCAGCACCGCTCTGAGATACTCACCATCACACTGCCGCAAGGCCCGCACCAGCAGACTGTCCGACAACACCTCATGACCACTTAGCCATTGCTCCAGCTGATCAATCACCAGCACCAGCCGCCGCTGACGACGCTGCCGAATCAATCCCAGCAGACCCGCCACATCCTCTTCAGCCGGCAGGCCAGGCACACAGCGCCGCAGCCCGGACTCAAGTCGACGCTCCGTTTCACCCGCTGCCGCCTCGACAAAAATCACGTCCACCCCTGGCGGCAGACGAGGCACTACGCCCGCACGCACCAGCGATGATTTGCCACAGCCACTCGGACCGTAAATCACTCCCACACTCAACGCAGGCCCAGCCCCCACACCACTCAGACGACGCACCCAAAACGCTGCCGACTCCGCCAAACCATCCCGATCCACCGGACCCGGCAGCAAACGCAGAAACACCGCCGCGTCATCCTGAGTAAAACAATGCAGACCTCGCGGTACCAGCACTGCCTCCGCTGAACTCGCCAGACGAATTCCACCCGCACCCGCATTTCCGTCCAGCCACTCCTGCAGCTCGTTCGCAAACTCCTCCAAATCCCCGTAACGATCGGCCGCCCGCTTCGCCAGAGCCTTCAGACAAATCCGCTCCAGTTCACTCGGTATCCGAGCACGGAATTCCCGCAATGAACGCGGCGCAGCAGCTATCACCTGACTTAGCGTTTCACGCAGTGAACCGCCGCGAAATGGACGCGAATCCGTCAACATCTCATACATCACAACACCCAGCGAAAATAAATCGCTGCGACCGTCCAGTCGATGACCCTCACCGCGAGCCTGCTCCGGACTCATGTAGGCCGGCGTTCCCGCTATCGCATACTCCGCAGGATGCTGATCCCCGTGAATCGCCAAACCAAAGTCTGCCACGTACGGAACACGACCAGCCTTCGCAATCAGAATGTTGGCCGGCTTCACGTCCCGGTGAATGATCTTCTGCTGATGAGCCGCGTGCAGCGCTCGAGCAACCGGGATCAGCAGCCGCACCGTCTCACGCTCCGACAAACCGCCACCACGAATCTCCGACTCCAGAGTCCCCCCGTCAATAAACTGCGATACCACATACACACCACCCACCGCCGTCCGCCCGGCATCGTACACCGTCACCACATTGGGATGATCCAGTCGAGCCGCCAGCCTCGCTTCAGCTAAATAGTTCTCCAGCTCAGAGCCACTGGAAAAACGCCCCGGTGACGGCACTTTTACAGCCACGGCGCGACGCAGCTCAGTGTCAAAACCCAGATACACTCGACCAAAGGCACCCTCACCAAGCACACGATCCAGACGATATCGACCCCCAACAGTCGCATCCCGCAGGTCACCAGCCAAAGCCGAGTCATCCGCACCCTGCAATATCGTCTTCAACTGATCCGCACTGTCGGTCACACGAGATTCAGACAAACGCACGACCTGCGTGGCATCATCAACGCCGTCACCCCCGTCAACACCGTCAACACCGCCGACAGCAGCCGAAAATCGACCGTCCTCCGTCCGTAACTCGTCCTCCCCCTCAGAACTCATACAGACGCCCCGGCTCAGCAATCGTCAGCATCGGTCTCGGCAACTGCCGCAACTCAGAAACAATCTCCTCAAAAAAAACCGGCTTCAAATGCCATGCCAGCACCGGAATTCCACCACGCAGCTTCGTAAGCTCAGCCGCAAATGTCACACTGCACAAATGCCCCGACTTCTCCGCCAGCCAGCACTGCGATGCAGGAAAACTGCATTCCAAAAATACCGCCTTCAGGTTCTCACAACCCGCCAGCAGATCCCACACTCGAACTGTCGGCAATGTATCCGTGATAAACGCCACACTGGACACACCGTCATCCACCAAAAAACCAAGTGTCGGCACCGGATGATCCAGCGCTACAGGAGTCACCCGGAGACCACACGAATTGACCGGCTCCTCCGCTCGCAACTCCTGCAGCCGTAAAAAAGGAGTCTCCTCGCGAGATAACCGGACAAAATCCGGCCAGATTCGGTCGTTAAACACGTCCTCTCGCAAACTCGCAAACGTCGCACTGCTTGCCAGAATTCGAGGACACTCAGGGACCGGCCGATAGACGTTGTCCAGAAAAAAAGGCAGCGAACAAATGTGATCCAAATGACTGTGCGACAGAAATACATCGCGAATCAACTGCTGACGCTCAAGCGGTACCAGACAACCCACAGTTCCCGCATCGATCGCCGTATAATCGTTGATCAGCACAGACTGGCTGAACTGCAACAGACCCGCTGAACCTGTACTCGACGGCAACAGCTCGACTCTCATGCTCAGGTTCCGTCAGCAGATCCCGATAAACACGCGCAATACAACCCGCTGCAGCTTAATCGGTGCGTCACCGCAAATCCAGACCCCCGGTTATCGCCGCCACCCCGAATCTCCACGTCCGCCCGGTCCAAAATAGTGATTCAGACCAATATGCAGCTCCGAATCAAACTGCCGATCAGAACTCGTCGGCACCACCACACTCATCGTCAGGTTCGTGCGACGATAAAGCTCCGCCGTCAGACCGGCCGTCAGATTCACCACATTCGAACGACTGCCCACACCCCCAAACTCCAGCGGAACACCGCCCACATCGGCCGCAAAAGAATCTGTCGACTGCAGCATCTCGTTAAAATGCAGCTCCAGCACACTCGCCAGACCTGTCAATGTCACGTCCGCAGCCGGATCCGCCCGGTAGAGCCATACACCACCCTGAACACTCGCGTACAGCACCGAACTGTCCTGCAGTCGCCCGGTCGCCGACTGACCGGAAAACCGATCCTCAACCAGCACCGTCTCTCCGTTCGTGTCAAATGACACCTGACTGAATCCCTGGATAAACGTACGGTCCGTCGGAGCCACCAGCAGGCCCAGATACGGAGCCACCGTCACAGCTTCACCACTGCGACGCATGTACAACGCCCGGTTCTCAATCACAGTGTCGTCCGCTGTCGGCAGCTCCACCGACAGGCCTCCCGACACTGCAGCCGAATCAGTTCGCCACAACAGCTGCTTTAGTGCCACCGACAGGTTCCCCAGCTCAGCAGCCGAACCACCCGTCGTCAACAGACTCTCGTTCAACCTCTGAGTACTGTCGATCGTGCCGGCAAATGGCAGTCGCACCTCAGCCGATGTCCAGCTGTCGTTAAACGTCCGCTCAAACCCCGGTACAAATCGCTGCACGTCCCCGTAACCCGCAGGACCCACAACCGAATTAAAGTAGTTGTAGTTAAAAAACACACGGTCACGCGGCAAAGGACTGTTCTCTTCACTGATCTTGTACTGCGAAATCTGCGAACCAGCTCGAGACAACGCAATACTTTGACCCTCAGCAAAGCCACCCCGATAAAAACCGTCCTGCACGTCCAGCGACAAATCTGCCAGACCCGAACCCGCGGACTGACCGCCCGACAGCACAGCACGCAAATCCCGCAGACTCGAATCACTCACAGTACCCGTATACCCCGCCGCACCGACAGATCCCGTCCGACTCACCAAATCCCCCACCACTCCCTGCTCTGCCTGAGTCAGACTGTCGTAATTCAGCAACTGGCCATCAGAGTTAAAAAACAGTGCCACCGGATCCCCGTTCGGACGCCCCGCGCTGCCCTGACCACCAGGCACCTCCACACGAAACACATCCGCTGTCACCCGCTCCGCAAACAAACCGTCCATCGCGCCGCTCGAAATAAACAGCGACTGCGGCTGAAATAACGGCCCGCTCGCCACAAACTGCTGCTGATTCGTAAAACCCAGCATATCCCCGGCGATGTTCGGAGTCAGTCCCGTACGACGACCCGCCGTACCCACACTGCGACTTGCCAGCCTCCGCTGACGACCACTCATCGCCGGTGCTGCACCCCGCCTCGCACTCGACTCCACCTGCTCGGCTGCTGTACCCCCAGCAGGCAAACCAGGTACAGGTGCCACCTGAGCCCCAGCGGTCTGACCCAAAGCCTCAGCCCCAAACATCAACACCGCCGCCGCCGCAATCCTGCCAGCACCAATCATAACCCTGCCCGTCCCTTCCATCCATGGCCGACGAGTACCCTCTGGTGCCGATCAAGCCTGCAGGCCGCTCCACGGCGCGCAACAGCACACAATCCCGTCATCGACTGATCCACCACACCGCAAACATCCCCCAGTCCCCGAAAACACAACCACCCGCACCTCTCACCCCACAGCAGCCCGAGCTTTCTATCCAATCAGCAAAACATCACAACACACACCACGACATTCGGCAAAAACCGCCGCACAAAGCCACACTCCAGACACTTAGGCGCCAACCCCCACCCCCCCAAACAACGCCCCCTCGCACTCGTACTCGAATGCCGCTGACAACAGCAGCAACCGCGATTCGCTCCAAAGAATTCAAATTCGAGCACGAGCACGAAGAACGAAGAACGAAGAACGACTCGAACCACCACCCGCATTCGTGTCCGTTCGCGGATCAAAAATCGCCCGCGTATCCACACCACCGACCACCGACCACTAATCCTCCCCTCGCCCCCGTGAAACGGGGGAGAGGGGTCGGGGGTGAGGGGGTCACACACCCTGCAAAGCTGCCGTTCAAACAGTCAAAATCACACTGCACAGTGCTCGGGCTGGAAAGCCCGAGCTACCAGAAGATTCACCGGCGGACTCCCGTCCGTGGCTCGCCCAACCGAACACCGAACACTAATCCTCCCCTCGCCCCCGTGAAACGGGGGAGAGGGGTCGGGGGTGAGGGGGCCACACAGCCTGCAAAGCTGCCGTTCAAACAGTCAAAATCGCACTGCGCAGTGCTCGGGCTGGAAAGCCCGAGCTACGGAGAGCACCCGCGGACTCCCATCCGCGACTCGCCCAACCGACCACCGACCACTGATCCTCCCCTCGCCCCCGTGAAACGGG
>Ga0172372_10009301_pt1 | contig 12796 bp, 10 predicted proteins | sample LakKiv5m_2_FD_114544 | JGI IMG/M metagenome (GOLD analysis project Ga0172372, IMG submission 114544) | Freshwater microbial communities from Kabuno Bay, South-Kivu, Congo - kab_092012_9.5m | ecosystem: Environmental > Aquatic > Freshwater > Lake | place: Democratic Republic of the Congo...
CACCGGCAGGTTGTGGAGGTGCACCGGCGACTTGAGCACCCATCGATCGGTGGGCATCCGGCGCTGCAGCACCTGCAGCACGAGGCGGTGCATCTCATAGGCCGGCGTCATGTCGCACGACTGCAGCCAGTCGATGTACGACGGTGTGTGGTAGCGGCTGATGAACTCCTCGGAGCGGAAGGCGAACGACATCGCCGACAAGCACTCCTTGTTCATGCGTCCGCCGTAGGCGTGGATGGCATTGAGCCCGTCGGTCACCAGTTGCGGAAGTCGCAGCTCGGCACCGGCCAGGGCGATGCGGGCATCGGTGTCGTGGGTAGCGGCCAGTGGCGAGGGCACCGGGCGCAGCAGTTCCCAGCCGAGGGGAACCCGATGGCGATGGTCGGCCGACAACAGGGCGTGGAGCACCGTCGTGCCCGTGCGCGGCGCGCCCACCACGAACACCGGCTCGACGATCTCCTCGTCGCGCACACCGGGATCGGCGCGCACGGTGTCGCACAACTGCAGGCGCACCTCGAGCAGACGCAGCAGGAACCGTCGCGTGATCCAGCGGCCGAGCAGGTGCAGTCCGGCCTCGTCCTCGAGCGATCGACACACGAGGTCGAGCGGTTCGACGAAGTCGTCACCGGTACCGGGCCCGGGCGCGCACAGCGCGGCGATCCCCTCCCCGGCCCGACCCTGACGGGCCAGGGCCTCGGCCACCAGTGCGTCGCGCTGCAGGGGCAGGCGCGCCTCGGTGGCGAGGGGCAGCACCAGACCGTCGTTGACGGCGCGCACCCACTCGGGTCGCGGTCCCGGGTCCCACGCAGCGCTCACGAGGGTCGAAACTACGCTATGCCCATGACCGACGCCGACCCCCGTGCCGCCACGAGCGCAGCGGCCGACGTCGACCCGGCCACCGACCTTCGCAACCGGGTGGTCATCGTCACCGGCGGCACTCGGGGCATCGGCCGGGGCGTGGCGCTCCATCTCGGTCGCCGGGGGGCGAAGGTGGTCATCACCGGTCGGCGTCAGGCTCGCCTCGACGAGACCGCGACCGAACTGACCACGGCGGGGATCGAGCACCTGGCCGTCGTCGCCGACGTCGCCGATCGCGACCGGGCGTTCACGCTGGTGGCCGAGACGGTCGAACGGTTCGGTCGCCTCGACGGGTTGGTGCTGAACGCGCAGTCGTTCCGACCGGTCACCCCACTGGTCGACGTGACCGAATCGGACATGGATCTGCTGTTCGACACCGGCCCCAAGGGCGCATTGTGGCTGATGCAGGCCGCGCATACCCACTTCGTGGACCGCCGGTGGGGTCGGATCGTCACCATGGGCACATCGATGGGGCTCACCGGCGCACCCGGCTACGGCCCCTACGCCGCGTCCAACGAGGCGATCCGGTCGCTCACCCGCACCGCGGCACGCGAGTGGGGCCGAGACGGCATCACCGTCAACTGTGTGCTGCCGGCGTCCGCTGGGCATCGGGCGCCACCGGCTGGTTCGGATCCGGCCCGCGAGGCCGCCTTCGCGGCGATGTACGACGACAATCCGGTGGGACGGGACGGCGATGCCATCGACGACATCGGCCCGGTGGTGGCGTTCCTGCTCTCCGATGCCAGTCGCTACGTCACCGGCCAGACGGTCTCGGTCGACGGCGGCGGCATCCTGCGCCCCTGATCGAGCAGTCGATGGCGCGGTCAGCCGTGCGATCGACGCGCCGCTCGCAAGAGTGCACCGGGAAGCGCGCGCAGCAGACGCCGCACGCTCGGCTCACCCAGCGAATGACGGGCGATCCGGTACGCCTCGGGCGTGACCACGTCGGCGACGTCGGCCACGGCGAGCACTGCGGCCGGCGCGTCGCGTTCGACGTACAACACCGTGTTCTGTCGGTACCACAGCGGAATGCGGGCATCGGCCCACAATCGCCAGCGCACGTCGATGGGGACGAAGCCCCGATCACGGAAGAGCGCAGCCCACCACGACTGCCACTGCTCGTTCACATGATGCAGACCACCCTGACCGGGGATGGCGGCGGAGAACAGCACCGCCGGCGCCAGATCGGTCAGCTCGGCGATCAGCGACTCGGCTCGGACCGCGGGAAGATGCTCGGCGACCTCGAGACAGATCGCGAGGTCGAACGTCCCCACCGCGGCGAGCGATCCGGGAGCGGCGAGGTCGGCGGCGACGAAGCGGTCGACCGAGATCCGCAGCGAACCGAGGTCGACATGCCCACCATCGACGCCGCAGATCGTCTCCACGCCGAGATCTCGGGCCGTCTCGAGCCAGACCCCGAGGCCACAACCGACAGCGACCACCGACAACGCGGGCACGATGCCGAGCACCTCCGGGAGGATGGCTCTCGCCGCGAGGAGCGAACCGTCCAGGTGCCGGTCGTAGAACTGGTCCGTGTAGAGATCCGCTTCCCCTCCGGCCTCCGTCATGTTCTGAATCGCCACCCGAGGTGACGACGGCGAGCGGCGAGCACCTCGGCCCGCTCGCCCGGCGCCACCCGCACGGTGTCGGCCGGGAGGTGGGCCCAGACCTCATCGACGCCGACGAGGGTCGCCTGCGGATCGGGCGCCGCATCGGACGCCGGCCAGAACCACCGCAGCGTGCACAGACCCCGCTGGCGCCCGCCGGCATCGAGCCAGTTGTCGACGCCAGGATCACGGTGCGACACCACGAACCGCAGTCGTCCGTCGTCGGACACGCGCGTCTGGCGATCATTGAGGCTGGTGATGCGCTCCACCGGATCGGCCAGTTCGAACCACCCCTCGGGATAGAGCTGCACACTCCAGTACCGGGCATCGGGGATCTCGGTCTCGATCGCCAACGCATCATCCGAATCGAGATCCCAGAAGCAGAAGCCGTAGCGAGCGGCGGCCAGACCCTTCTCCAGCGCGAACGAACCGCGGAACGAGTTGTCGTCGCGCAACGCCCGCTCATCGAGCATGTAGCGGTTCCAGTACTCCATCGAACGCTCCACCCCGCGGGCGGCGTCATCGACCTTGGCGGCGAAGTCCTCGGCGCCGACGCGAGGCAGATGATCGGGACCGTCGAGACACTCGATGGTGAACATCGCCGGCTCGAGTTCGCGCCAGTCGAAGTAGTACTCGCGGATCGAACACATCACCGCGCCGTCGGGAATGGGCAACCATCCCGGTTCGGTGCCGTCACCGCCGAGCAGGATCTCGAAGTCGGCGCCCTCGACGATGCCAAGATCCGACGCGTTGTGCTCGGCCAGGGTGCCCCACTTCTCCTGGTGCATGAACCCGGCCCGCATGGCGAGGATGAACTCCTCGCACGCGTGCATGCGCCCGCGGATGCGATAGCGCAACGCCGGATCGATGCGGGCGTGCCGATAGACGTTGTCGGCGTTGGGCCCTCCCCATTGGGTGACGAGGTCGTTCTGCCGCATGAAGAACGGCCGACGCGCATCGGGATACCCCACGGCCCACCCGAGCCAGCACAACACCTGATCGGCCAGATGATCGAAGCCCTCGGCCCGCACCGCTGGGTCCACCGGGAAGGGTTCGGCCAGCAACGATGCGCCCACCGCGTCGAGTCGCGAACAGAACTCGCTCCATGCCCGAAGTTCGATCGAGGTCGGTTCGATCGAGGTCGGTTCGCTCCCGCTCATGTCGGTCTCCTTCACTTCGAGAGTCGGCTGGCGGCTCGGATGTTGGAGCGCACACAGATGCCGGTGAGGTTGGATGCAAGGTCGGAGGCCAACCAGCACACGGTGGCGGCCACCTCCTCGGGTTGCGAGAGTCGGGCCAGGTCCAGATCGGCGACATGGGCGGCGATCCCACCGGGTTGGGTCTCGAGGTAGGCGACGAGCGGCGCCGTCTCGGTGGGTCCGGGGGTCACGGCGTTGGCCCGGATGCCGTGCCGGCCGTACTCGGTGGCCACCGTCTCCATGAGGTTGATGACCGCGGCCTTCGCCGCGGCGTAGCCCCCGAGGTTGTAGTGACCGCCGATGCCGGCACCCGAGGACATCGACACGATCGATCCCCCACCGCTGGCCACCATGTGGGGCAGCACGGCCCGGGTGGCGAAGAACACCGAATCCAGCGTCGTCGCCTGCACGAAGCGCCAGTCCTCGTCGGTGATGTCGCCCAGCAGTCCCGAACGCGACACCCCCACGTTGTTGTAGAGCACGTCGATGCGCCCGTGCTCGGCCGCGGCTCCGTCGACCCAGGCCCGCGCGTAGGCGGGATCCGACATGTCGCCCGACGATCCCTCGGCGGCGGCGCCCAGCGCCCGCACCTCGGCCAGCACGGCGTCATAGGCGTCGGCCCGCAGGTCGTTGAGCCACAGCGTGGCTCCTTCACGGGCGAACCGGTGGGCCACCGCCCGACCGATCCCGGCGCCGCACCCGCTGATGAGGGCGGTTTTGTCGTCGAGCATGCCTGCCATCGGATCAGCATCCCCCATCGGTCGGGCCCTGTCGATCAGTTCGACGGGATGATCGGGGCGAAGTACGCGATCGTCGGAACCAGACCGTCGCGCAGCGACATCCGGGGTTCCCATCCCAACTCGGTGCGGGCCCGGGTGAGGTCGGGGCGGCGCACCTTGGGATCGTCGAGGGGCAAGGGCTCGTGGACGATGCGCGACTTCGAACCCGTCAGTTCGATCACCAGTTCAGCGAGGGTGAGCATGTCGAACTCACCGTCGTTGCCGATGTTCACCGGACCGTCCACCGCGGAGTCGAGCAGGGCCAGGAGTCCCTCGATCTCGTCGTCCACGTAGCAGAACGATCGTGTCTGGCGACCGTCCCCGTACACGGTGAGGTCGCGGCCGGTGAGTGCCTGCACGATGAAGTTGGAGACCACGCGTCCGTCGTCGGGGCGCATGTGCGGTCCGTAGGTGTTGAAGATGCGCGCCACCCGCACGTCGAGTCCATGGGTGCGGGCATAGGCGTAGGTGAGGGCCTCGGCGTAGCGCTTGGCCTCGTCGTACACACTGCGCACGCCGATGGGATTGACGTTGCCCCAGTAGTTCTCGGGCTGCGGGTGCACCAGCGGGTCGCCGTACACCTCGCTGGTCGACGTGAGGAAGAAGCGAGCCGATCGGGCCCGGGCCAGTTCGAGCGCCGCGCGCGTGCCCTCGCTCCCGACGCGCAGCGTCTCGATGGGTCGGGCCAGGTAGTCGACCGGTGAGGCCGGGCTGGCCAGGTGCAGCACGGCGTCCACCGGTCCGTCCACGGTGAACCCGTCGCTGATGTCGGCCTGGCGCAGTTCGAAGGAGGGGTTCGACATCACCGCGGCCAGGTTGTCGACCCGCCCCGAGGACAGGTCGTCGATGCCGACGACCTCGACTCCGGCCGCCACCAGTCGGGCCGCCATGTGCGAGCCGAGGAAGCCCGCCGCCCCGGTCACCACCATCCGAGCGCCCGGCGCCATGATCGTCATCGTCGACACCCCCGGACCGGGACTGCTCCGTTGCTCATCCGGCTCTCCCTCGGCGTCGACGACTGCGCCCCGGGAACCTAGACGAGGCCGCGATGACAGACTGCTCCCCCGACCTCCGGAGGATCAGTGACCACCCACGACGGACCCGCCCACACCCATCCCCTGCTGACCCAACTGCACGAGGCCACGGCGCGGCTGACAGGACCGGGGGCACCGTTCGAGGTGGAACAGGCCACGGTGCAGGGCGAGACGATGGGCGTGCTGCGCAACCGGGCCCGCTCGCTGCGCGAGGTGCTGGAGAACTCGTTCGAGTTCGGCGAGCGCACCTCGATGATGTTCGACGACGGCCGGACGGTGACCTTCGCCGGGTTCCGCGACGACGTGGCCTCCACTGCGGCCTGGCTGCAACGCGAACACGGGATCGGCCACGGCGATCGGGTCGCCATCTGCGGGGCGAACTCCTACGGATGGATCGTGTCGTTCTGGGCGTTGCTGTCGATGGGGGCGGTCAACGTCGCCATGAACGGATGGTGGACCGAGGCGGAGATGCAGCACGCCCTCGACCTCAGCGAACCGAAGCTGTTGCTGTTCGACGCCAAGCGGGCCGAGCGTCTCGGCGCTGGAGTGACCACTCCCCGCTTCGACCTCGATGACGACCTCGCCGTGATGCTGTCCTACGCCCCCGATGCACCGCTGCCGTCGAACCCCATCGCCGAGGACGACGGCGCCATCCTCATCTTCACCAGTGGCACCACCGGTCGGCCCAAGGCCGCGGTGCTGTCGCACCGCAGCGTGATCCACTACTCGACGCTGCAGAACTTCATCGGGGCTCGCACCATGGTCATGGCCGGACTCACCGGCGGCAGCGGCGGTCCCCCACCGACGCGCCTGGCGGTGTTCCCGCTGTTCCATGTCTCCGGCCTCGGCGCCACGGTGAACTCGATCCAGACCGGTTCGCCCACCGCGTGGTACACGAAACGCTTCGAAGCCGATCCCGTGATCGACTTCATCATCGCCAACGGCGTCAACATCATCGGTGGCACGGGCACGCACATCCTGCGGCTGGTGGACTCGGACCGCTGCGCCGACATCCCCCCGTCGCAGGTGCTGTCGGTGGGCATGGGTGGATCAGCCACCACCCCCGAGATCATCCGTCGGGTCACGCAGCGGTTCCCCCATCTCGACCACACCATGTCGACGGGCTACGGATCGACCGAGACCGGTTCGCTGGTGTCGTTCGCCCCCAGCTGGATGCTGGAGGCCTCGCCCGAGTGCATCGGCCCGGCCCTGCCCACCATCGAGGTGACCATTCGCGACGACGAAGGCAACGTGCTGCCCGAGGGTGGCGAAGGCAACATCTGCGTGCGGTCGCCGCTGTTGATGAACGAGTACTTCCGTCATCCCGAGGCCAACGCCGAGGCCTTCTTCCCCGGACGCTGGTTCAACACCGGCGACTTCGGCCGCATCGAGAACGGTGTGATCTACATCGCCACCCGCAAACGCGATCTCATCATCCGCGGCGGCGAGAACATCTACCCGTTCGAAGTGGAGAACTGCATCGAGGGAATTTCGGGTGTGATCGAGACGGCGGTGATCGGTGTCGATCACGACCTGCTCGGTCAGGAGGTGAAGGCCATCGTGGTGATCGCCCCCGACACCACGGTCACCGACCTCGACGTGTACGAGCACTGCCGGGCGCAACTCTCGTCCTACAAGGTGCCGGCCTACGTCGAACTGCGCACGGCGCCGCTGCCCCGCAACCCCAGCGGCAAGATCCTCAAGCACGTACTGGCCACCGGCGCCGAGGCCGGGTTCGTGGAGGAGTAGACCCCGGTCGGCGAAGCCACCGGCGACGCTGCTTGCCGTCGGCGCCACGGGCGGCGAGGATGCCCCCATGACCGGTCCATTGGGGGGATTCCGGGTCGTCGACCTCTCCACGGGGGTGGCCGGCGCCATCACGACCATGCTGCTGGCCGACCAGGGCGCCGATGTGGTGAAGGTCGAGCCACCCGGTGGCGCTCGGCTGCGCGCCGTCGAGACCGGGGCCCGCGTGTGGTCCCGGGGCACGCGCAGCGTGGTGCTCGACCTCGACGATGTCGCCGACCGGGCCAGCGTGCTGGCCCTGTGCGACCGGGCCGATGTGGTGGTCGAGTCCTTCCCCGTCGGTGACGCGGCCTCGCTGGGTCTGGACTGGGACGCGCTGCAGGCCCGCAACCCATGCGCCGTGCTGTGCTCCATCACCGCCTACGGACGTCACGTGGGACTCGAGGATCGACCGGCCATCGACGCGCTGGTGGCGGCGCGCACCGGCCTGCACTTCGAACAACGCGGTTGGGTGGGCACATCGATCGGACGACTGTGCGGACTGCCGGTGGAACTGGCCGATCTCGACATCCCACCGGGTTGCGCCGACGGCCCCGAGCGCGACGGGCCGCTGTTCCCCCAGTCGCGCTGGCCGAGCCTCGGCGCCGCCTACCTCGCCACCACGGGCGTGAGCGCAGCGTTGTACGCGCGCGCCCACACCGGCCGCGGCCAGTGGGTGGAGACCTCGCTGTTGCAGGGCGTACTGGTCAGCACCACCGGCGCGTGGCAGCGGCCCGAGGATCCCCATGCCCCCGGCTATCTGAGTTGGATCTTCGACCCGCGCGGCTCGAAGGGGCACTTCCGCTGTGCCGACGGCACCTGGGTGCAGAACTGGGTGCCCAACCCGGCCTTCGCCCTCGGCGCGTCGCGCGGTGACCAATTGGGTCTCGACGACTCCATCACCAACCCGCGTCAGGATCCAACGCGCATCGGGCCTGACTACAGCGAACTGGTGGCACTGGCCCACTACCACCCGGAGATGGCTGCGGCCTTCGCTCGTTTCGATGCCGCCGACTGGGTTGCCACCGCCGCTCGGGTCGGCGTTCCCCTGCAGGCCGTGCGCTCGCCCGAGGCCGCGCTCGCCGATGTCGCGCTCATCGACGAGGGGATGGTGACGACCGTCGACGACCCCGAGGTGGGACCCATCCGACACGTGGGCCGGGTGCTGGACATGTCAGCCACGCCCGGCGGTCCGCAGGGCCCGGCACCGACCATCGGACAGCACACCGACGAGGTACTGGCCGAACTGGACCTCCCCGCACCTGTCACCGAACCGACAGCCGGGCGCGACCTGCGTCACCCACTCGAAGGCGTGGTGGTGCTCGATCTGGGACTGGCCATCGCCGGACCGTTCGGCACACAGCTGCTCTCCGATCTCGGGGCGACCGTCATCAAGATCAACACCCCGTGGGACATGTTCTGGCACTCGACGCACATCGCCTTCACCGCCAATCGCGGCAAGCAGTCGATCGCCGTCGACCTCAAGGACCCGCGCGGCTTGGAGGTGCTGCACCGATTGGTGGCGCGCGCCGATGTGGTGCAGCACAACATGCGCTACGAGGCGGCCGTGCGTCTCGGTGTCGACTACGAGTCACTGCGTCGCATCAAGCCCGACCTGATCTACTGCCACACCTCGGGCTTCGATCGCAGTCGGGCCCACCTTCCCGGCAACGACCAGACCGGTGCCTGTCTGGCCGGCGTGGAATGGGAGGACGGTGGGCTCGACGATGGCGGTAAGCCGCTGTGGAGCCTCACCTCGTTCGGTGACACCGGCAACGGGTTCCTCTCCGCGATCGGGATGATCGGTGCGTTGCTGCACCGGGATCGCACCGGCGAGGGTCAGTTCGTGTCGACGTCGATCCTCGGCGCCTGTCTGGTGAACACCTCCTATGCCTGGGTCGATGCCGCCACCGGCGCCGGCGTGCCCCGGGCCAAGGTACGGGCCGACCAGTTGGGCACCGGCCCGCGCCTTCGACTGTGGAAGTGCGCCGACCGATGGCTGTGCGTGGCCGTGACCGACGATTCGCAGTGGCGAGCACTGGCTGCCGCCACTGATGTGTCCCTCGACGGACTCGACGACGATGCCGCCATCGTCGCCCTCGACACCGCCTTCGCCACCCGCACCGCCGCCGATTGGTTCGCCGTGCTTGACGGTGCCGGTGTGCCCTGCGAGATCGCCGACGACCGGTTCGCGTTCTCGTTGTTCGACGACCCGGTGTTCCGCGACGCTGGCCTCGTCACCTCGATGCACCAGGCGCAGGTGGGCCGGTTCGAGCAGTTCGGCGCGCTGTGGACGTTCTCGGACACCCCGAGTCGCATCGCCGGTCCGCCGTTGGTGGTCGGTCACGACACCGTGGCGCTCCTCGAGGAGTCGGGCATGGACACCGCCGAGATCGGGGCGTTGCTGGCCGACAAAGTCGTGGTGCAGTCCGACCTGCGACAGGAGCGGGCCCGGTGAGCATCCGCCCCCCGGTGTTCGACTTCGACGATGCCTTCTTCTGGGAAGGTGCGGCCCAGCGACGACTCCTGATCCAGCACTGCGCCACGTGCGACACCGTGCGCCATCCGCCGACGCCCGTGTGCCCCGACTGCGGATCACTCGAGCAGGAGGCGATCGAGTCGGCCGGTCGGGGAACGATCCTCACATGGATCGTGTCGCGCCATCCCACCGAACCCGACGCCGAGCCGCGCATCGTGATCCTCGTGCAACTCGACGAGGGCACGCGCCTCGTCTCCAATCTCGTCGACGCCGAGCCGGCACCCACGTTGAACGACGCTCGGGTCGAGGTGTGCTTTGTCGATCATGACGGCACGGTGCTCCCCCAGTTCCGTCTCACCGAGGGCGACCGATGAGCGCAAGGTCGGGGCGCGCCGTCATCGCCGGCATCGGGCACACCGAGTTCTCACAGGACTCGGGTCGCTCGACGTTGCGGCTGGCCGCCGAGGCGACGATCGCGGCGCTGGGCGACGCCGGTTTCGCCCCGTCCGAGGTCGACGGCTCGGTGACGTTCTCCATGGACACCAACGACGAGCTGGCCCTCATCCGGTCGGTGGGCATCCCACAACTGCGTTTCAGTGCTCGCACGCGGGGCGGAGGCGGCGGGGCCAATGCCACCGTGCAGTTGGCCGCCGCCGCAGTGGAGAGCGGTCAGGCCGAGGCGGTGCTGATCTACCGAGCGTTCAACGAACGTTCCCAGCACCGATTCGGCCAACCCGTGCGCCCCAGCCCGGACCCGGCGTGGAACTGGGCCGTGCCGTTCGGTCTAGACACCCCGGCCAAGATCTACTCGCTCACCTTCCAGCGCTACATGCACGACTTCGGCCTCACCAACGAGGACTTCGGTCGCTACACGGTGGTGGCCCGGGATTGGGCGGCCACCAACCCGAACGCCCAGTTCTTCGAGCGGCCCATCACCCTCGCCGACCATCAGGCGTCGCGCTGGATCGTGGAACCGATCCTGCGCAAGCTCGACTGCTGTCTGGAGTCCGACGGCGGTGTGGCCCTGGTGGTGACGAGTGCCGAACGGGCCGACGCCCATGGCGCCGATTGGGTGGACATCCTGGCCAACGGCGCCATGCACCTGCGCGATGGTCACGAGATGTTCAACTACTTCCATGACGACCTGTCGTGGTTCGACGAAGGCGCCCAGCTCGGTGCGGAGCTGTACGCCCGGGCCGGACTCGCGCCCGCCGACATCGACGTGGCCATGATCTACGAGAACTTCAGTCCCATCGTCTTCCAGCAACTGGAGGCCTTCGGCTTCTGCGGTCGGGGTGAGGCCCGCGACTTCATCGCCGACGGCCACATCGGCCGAGGAGGTTCACTGCCGGTGAACACCAATGGCGGACTCCTCGGCGAGGGTTACATCCACGGCATGAACAACATCGTCGAGGGCGTGCGCCAGTTGCGGGGCACCGCCGCCAACCAGATCGACAGCGCCCGCCACGTGCTGGTGACCGCCGGCCGCAGTGGCACCATCCTCGGCGCTCGGAACCGCTGACGTCGCCCACACCGCTCACGCTGCACCGACCCGATATCCCAACGGAGGAGTCATGAACCCACCCACCGCACTGACCGAGTCGGAGATCGTGCTGAACCGCAACGGTGAACGCGTCATCTCGGCCGATTCGCACGTGGCCATCACCCAGGACCAGATCAAGGCCCGGTTGGCCACCCGGTGGCACGCCGCCTACGACGAGGCCCAGCAGGCCTTCGCTGCGGCGATGGCGGCCAACATGGCCCAGGCCAAGGTGAACATGGACGCCATGACCCGCAACCAGCATGCGGCATTCACCCGTCCGGGCTACGGCGACGGACCGTCCCGACTGGCCGACATGGACACCGACGGCATCGACGTCGAGGTCATCTACTCCGAGGTGTCGGCCTTCCGCTACATCCGCAACATGCGTGAGGGAATCGCGGAGGCCACTCGTGCCTTCAACGACGTGCTCACCGAGTTCGCCTCGGCCGACCCGCGCCGACTGGTCGTCAACTACCAGATCCCCATCAACGACATCCCCATGGCCATCGACGAGGTGCAGCGAGTGGCGGCGGCCGGGGCCAAGTCCCTCCAGATCCCGGTGTTCCCCACCGAGATCGGTCAACCCGACTACTACGACGAGCGGTACGCCCCGCTGTGGGACGCCATCGGCGAAGTGGGTCTGCCACTGGCCTGCCACATCGGGGTGAACACCAACCTCGACGACCTCACCCGGCGCGATCCCACCGCCTACAAGGGCGTGATGGTGCCGATGGCGGCCCTGTCGACGGCCGAGGCCTTCGGTATGTGGATCCTCGGTGGCGTGCTCGAACGCCACCCCGACCTGCAACTGGTGTTCGTCGAACCCGGCCTCGGGTGGATCGCCTGGTACCTCGACCTCATCGACGACATGGTGCTGCGGCAGGGCTACTCGTTCGAATACATCTCCGAGTTGCCCAGTACGTACTTCCACCGCAACATCGCGGTGACGTTCATCGATGAGCCCGATTCACTCACGCTGCTGCGCCACAAGGTGGGCGTCGACAACATGCTGTGGTCGACCGACTTCCCGCACCCGGTGACGAGTTGGCCCGACTCGCAGGACCTCATCGAACGCGCCTTCGCCGACATCCCCGCCGACGAGAAGCGCAAGATCATCTGCGACAACGCCGCCCGCATCTGGCGGCTGTGACGAAGGCTCAGGCGGTGGCCTGGGCCCGTGACAACAGCGACTGGGCCTCGCGCACCTTGGCCTGGTAACCAGCGAGGTCCCCGTTGCGCAGCGCGGCGTCGGCATCGACCAGCGCCCGGGCGGCCTGATCGATCAGCTGATCCTTGCTGGCATTGCCCGTGCTGGGCACCGTCGTCGTGGTGGTTGGCAGACCGGGGATGATGGTCGTCGTCGTGGTGGTCGAACCCGTCCCGTTCCCGCCTCCGGTGTCGGGCTGGTCCGAGGTGATCGACTCGAAGGTCTCGGGGCTGGCCCCCGGGAACAGCACCCGGATCGCCTCTTTGAGGGTCGGACGCATGACGACCTCACCGCCGAACACGGCG
>Ga0172372_10009303_pt1 | contig 12796 bp, 7 predicted proteins | sample LakKiv5m_2_FD_114544 | JGI IMG/M metagenome (GOLD analysis project Ga0172372, IMG submission 114544) | Freshwater microbial communities from Kabuno Bay, South-Kivu, Congo - kab_092012_9.5m | ecosystem: Environmental > Aquatic > Freshwater > Lake | place: Democratic Republic of the Congo...
CGATTCGACGTCACGATGGAGCATCTATGGAGCATCTATGGAGCATCTATGGAGCATCTATGGAGCATCTATGGAGCATCTATGGAGCATCGATGGAGCATCTATGGAGCATCTATGGAGCATCGATGCTTCATCGGTGGAGCATCACGGAGTCGCAGAAACTCGCTGCGTGATGCAGTGTCGGCCTGCTTCATCGGCCTGCTTCATCGGCCTGCTTCATCGGCCTGCTTCATCGGCCTGCTTCATCGGCCTGCTTCATCGGCCTGCTTCATCGGCCTGCTTCATCTGTAGGGGATCACCCCGCGACTTCCGTTCGCCGACCGACTGTCCCGACCGACTGTCCCGACCGTGAATCGAAGAACCGGAAGCCCCGACGCGACGACCAACAAACGCGCGTCTTTTTCGGTGTTTCCTGATGACTCTTGATCCCGCAAGGCCGAACTTTCGTTCGCGGCAGCGTGCTGAGATCGTCTTGAGTGTAGCACAAACCGTTCGCGTGCAAGTGCATCCGGCACAAAATCCCTCCTATCAAGGAAGTGTTCGCATCGCACGCGTCCGTCGGTGCACCCGGTAGGCTACCGACCCATGCCCCCGCCGAGCACGCTTCGACTGGCCTTCCTCGGCGACATCAACGGCGCTCCGGGCAGGATGGCGCTCGACCAACAACTCCCGATCCTGCGCGAGCGATTTCAGCCCGATCGCATCGTCGCGAACGCCGAGAACGCGCGAAATGGCTCGGGACTGACCCCTGAGTTGTTCGAGCAGTTCCGTCGCCTGGGGATCGACGCCTGCACGCTCGGCGACCACGCTTTTCGAGAGGCGAAAATCATTCCGTTCCTCGAGGATCCCACGAAGCCGGTCTCGCGACCCGCGAATCTCTCCGCGCGGACGCCCGGCAAGCGCGTGATCCGCATCCCCGCCGACGAGCGCTGCCCGAGGGAGCTCTTCGTTATCACGCTGCTCGGTCGAATCCACATCGGCTCGGTGCAGGCGAACGATCCGTTCGAGTGTGCCGACCAACTGCTCGCGGCGATGCCCGAGCGGAATCCGATCGTGCTCGTCGAGGCCCACATGGAAGTGACGAGCGAGAAGGCCGCGCTCGCGCATCACCTCGATGGTCGCGTCGCGGCCGTGCTTGGGACGCACACGCATGTGCCGACTGCGGACGAACGGATCCTGCGTGGAGGAACCGCGTTCCAGACCGACGTCGGCATGACCGGTCCGCACGACAGCGTGATCGGACGGCGCACCGACGCGGTGCTCAAGCACTTCACGACCGGCGTGCACGTTCCGTTCGACATGGGTTCGGGTGGCGAGGCTGTGCAGGGTGCGCTGGTCGAAATCGATCTGGCGACGGGCCGCGCGCGGTCGATCGAGCGGATCAATCTGCCCGCGCGCGTGCCGCAGCGGTGATGCGATCTGTCACCCCGTGCGGCGGTCAGCGGGGTCCGCGCCATCCGCCGCCTCCGGGCGTCTCGACCGTGAAGAGATCGCCGGCGGCAAGATCGAGCGACAGCACGGCATCATCGAAAACGTGGGTGATTCCTGCGATCCGCGCGCGCTGCAGTCCGCACGCGCCGTCGGCATGCGACGTGTCAGAGCTTGCATGCGTGGCGCTGCCGCCGCGCTCGGCCACACCCCGTGGCGCGTACCTGCGCCGTGAGCCGAAGAACGAGAGCGATACGGACTCGCGGAACTCGTAACTGCGCACGAGCCCGTCGCCGCCGCGCGCGTCGTTGGTGCCGCGTGCACCGATCGCGCCACCCGATCCCTCGCGTACCTCGAATCGCCGGATGACGACCGGTGCGCGGCGCTCGAGCACGTCGATATCGGTGAGTCGCGTATTTGACATGTGCACGTGGACGGCGCTCGCACCGTCGACGCCGGGCCCCGCACCCGCGCCGCCACCGAGTGTCTCGTAGATCGTCGATCGCGCGTTGCCGAACAGCGTGTTGTTCATCGTGCTCTGACTTTCGGCGACGATGCCGAGCGCGTCGAGCAGCGCTGCGACGACGGATTGGCTTGTCTCGACGTTGCCCGCCACGACCGGCGGGCACGCGCGCGGATCCGCGGCGAACGGTGGATGCAGCATCCCGATCGGTACATCGATCTCGACGGAGCGGAGAAGCCCCTCGTTCATCGGCACCGATTCGTCGATGAGGAGCCGAAGTGCGTAGAGCGTGGCGGCGCGCGTCACCGCAAGCGGGGCATTGAAGTTGCGTGCATGGATGCCTGCGGATCCGGCGAACGAGATGCGGAGGCACTTCGCGCGCGTGGGGTCGCTGTTCGACTCGATCGAAACGCGAATCAGCGAATCATCGTCGAGAAAGCGCTCGGCGACGCGTGGGGTGGGGGACGCGGCGTCGGCCGCAAGTCGCGCGGCGGCGCGACGAAGGGCGCGATCCGCGCGCGCAAGCTCGCCCTCGCAGCGCGTGGCGAACGTGTCGCTGAGCTCGCGCGCGAGCGCCGCGACCCGGACGACGCCGTGCCGCGTGGCCGCGATCTGCGCCTCGAGATCCGCGAGATTCTCCGCGGGATTGCGCGACGGATGCGGCGCATCCGCAAAGCGCGCGTGCGCGGCGTCGCGGTCGAAGTGGCCGCCGCGCACCGCGAGGAATGGCGCAAGCACGACGCCCTCTTCCGCGAGATTCGCCGCATCCGGTGGAAACGATCCGGGGCGCGTGCCGCCGATCTCCGCGTGATGGGCCCGCACCGCGACGTAGGCGACGGTGCGTCCGTCGATCACGACGGGCGCGACCGTGGTCACGTCGGGTAGGTGCGAACCCCCGAACGCGGGGTGGTTCGTGACCGCGATATCGCCGTCCGAAAGCGGCGTTCCGTCGGCGGTGAGCGCGTCACGTACGAGTCGCGTGCACACGCCGAGCGCGCCAAGGTGCACCGGAAGATGCGGTGCGTTCTGTATGAGCGTGCCGTCGGCGTCGAGCACCGCGCAGGAGAAGTCGAGGCGGTCGCGGATGTTTGGGCTCAACGCCGTGCGCTCGAGAAGGTGACCCATCGAAAGCGCGATCGCCTCGAGGCGCGCAGCGAAGAGTTCCTGTTCAGCGGCGCTCGTGCGCGATTCCGCAGGGCGTGCACGATTGGCGACGAGGTCGCCCGACGGGTCGACGGTCGCGCGCCAACTTCGGTCGATCACGACTGTTTCGCCAGCGTCGGTGACGATCGCGGGGCCCTCGATCTGGTCGCCGGGCCGGAGCGACGCGCGCATGAGAACCGCGGCTTCGCTCCACGTTCCCTCGCTGTAGATCCGAGAGGCTGTGTTGGGAGGTTGTCGGCGCGCGTCGCGCGGCGTGTTGAGGGCAATCTTGACGGAGGGTGCTCGCCGGCCGGCGAGCGCGCGGGATTCGAGCGAGACCAACTCGATCGCGCGCGCCGGAGGCCGGTAGCCGTAGAGCTCGGTGAAGCGGCCGACGAAGCGCTCGCGCATCGCGGCGACGTCGGCGTGGGTGCCCGCGAACGGCACCACGATGGTCGACTCCTGTCCGACGAGTCGGAGCGATGCGGTGATGGTGACGAGCGTCGCATGGTCCATGGGCTCGTCTGCCGAGTCCGTCGACGCTCCCGGAGAGACCACGCCATCGGCCGCCAGTTCCGCGAGCGCCTGCCGGCGCGCGAGCGCGGCGAGCTGCTCGAGGTCGGGCGCACAATCCTCGAGCGTCCGAAGCACCGGAACGCTCGCGAACCGCGCGGGTTGCGCGTCGAAGACGCCCTCTGCGCAAAGGAACCCCGCGAAACGCGGAAAGACGATCCGTGTGACGCCGAGGCGATCCGCGATTGCGCACGCATGTTGTCCGCCCGCGCCACCAAAGGCGACAAGCGCATGGTTGCGCGGATCGACGCCGTCACGCACGCAGAGTGTTTCGATCGCAAGCGCCATCCGCGCATTGGCGATGTCGAGCAGCGCCTCGATCGCCTCAGCGCGCGTGACGCCACGCGCCTCGGCGAGCGCGTCGATAGCCGACTCCGCGCGGTTGCGATCGAGCGCAAGCGCGCCGGCCTCGATCGCGATGCGACCGGCGAGGAGGTTCACGTCGGTGATCGCTGCGGGCCCGCCGCGCCGGTAGCACGCAGGCCCGGGATTCGCGCCCGCGCTCTCGGGGCCGACCTCGAAGACTCTATCGCGCACGCGGCAGATCGAACCGCCACCTGCGGCCACGCTGTCGACGGCGACGCTCGGTGCTGCGACGGTTCGGCGGCCGATGCGTGACTCGGCGCGCAGCGCGACCTCGCCTTCAGTGACGCGCGAAACGTCGGTACTGGTGCCACCCATGTCGAAGCCGACCGCGTGTTCGATGCCGTGTCGTCGCGCGACCGCGACGACCGAGCGTGCGCCGCCTGCAGGGCCGGAGAAGAGCGTGTCGCGCGCGAGAAGGCGTTCGGCGCGCTGGAGGACGCCGGCACTGGTGAAGACGAAGCTGCGCGCGTCGGATGCGCTTCGCGTCGCATCGGCCACGAACTCCGCGAGAATCGGCGCGATCTGGGCGTGGACGCACGCGGTCTCGGTGCGCGTGAGGAGCCGCGGATGTGCGGCGACGTCGCGTGCGGCGATTGCCGGAGCGCCGATCCCGCGAAGAGCCGCAGCGATCGACTGCTCGCGATCGTTGTCGAGCGCGTGGGCAAGCGACACCACGATGGCGTGGCAACCGGAGCGCTGGAGCGCCGCGACTTTCTCGAGGATCGCGTCGAAAGGTGCCATGCACTCGACCGCGCCCCCCGCGAGCGAGCGTTCCGGCAGTGACTCGACCGCGTGCGCGAGGCGCGTACTTCGGCGCGGCACGCGGGCGAAGAGATCCTCGCGCGTCTGGTCGCCGATCTCAACGACGCCGCGGAGTCCCTCCGACACGAGGACGCCGACGCGGGCGCCGCGCGACTGGAGGAGCGCGTTCGTACCGCGCGTCGTCGAAAGGCGGATCTCGATCGGAGGTAGGGGCTTCGCGATCGGTGTACCTGTCACGATGTGAAGGCCGAGGCGCGGTGCGTCGACAGAATGTTCGCGCTGCCGAAGCCGAAGCGGGAGTCCGATCGTGGCCGTTGCCACGCGGTCGAGGAGGATCGTCGCCATGGTCGCGCCGTGCGTCGTCTCGTGCGCGAGCACGCGCGTGGGTCGCTCGTCGGTCTCATCGCCATCTTCGACGGTCCAGCCTTCCAGGAACCCGGACGGAAGGATGAGCCCAGCAGCGAACTCGACGTCGACGTGCGAAACGGAGCGTGGCGATCGATCGACGCCTTCGTGGTTGGCCACGCGGTGCCGTACGACGCGCGCGAGGATCGATCCATCGGATGGAATCTTGGCGCGAACGATCTCGGCCATCGGCGACCGCGCGACCACGTCGGTGAAGGTGCCGCCGGTGTCGAGCGCGACCAGCCAGCGAGCGTTTCCTGCGGATGTCCGGTCGTCGTGCGTCATCGCCGTGGTCGGGTATTCTGCCCGGATGCCGCGTCGCCGTGCAGCCATCCTCTCTGCGATCAGCCTGATCGTTGCCAGCCTCGCCGGTTGCGACGGCGGCTCGGAAGTCGGTCGCGGGGGAACCATGGCCTCGAGTGCCCAGGCGGCCCCGGCGTCCGCAGGCGATGCGACGGGGGCCGGGTCGTCCTCTGCCGACGCGCCTCCGGTATCTGGCTCAGCCGCGGTTCCCACAGGGCCGGCCGCGCCCACGACTCCCGCCGAACCGGGGCCGGTGCATCGGCTCGTGGTCCGTGATCTCGACGGGAACGAGTTCCCACTGTCGCGGCTTGCGGGGCGACCGATGATCATCGAGATCTGGGCGACCTGGTGCGGCCCGTGCCGGAAGAACCGCGCGACCGTACACAGCTTGCTTCCCACATTCCCCAAGCGTCTTGCCGTGGTCGGCATTTCGGTTGATACGGGACCGGATCTCGTAAAGAACTTCCTCCGCTCGAACTCAGCGAACGAGTTCGAACTGATGGCAACGCCCGAGTTCATGGAGTTTGTGCGCGCTCGCAACGCGTCGCCCTCGATCCCGAAGACGATGTACGTCGATTCGAAGGGGCGCGTGGCGGATCTTTCCGAGGGAACGCAGAGCGCGAAGTGGCTCGAGGCGATGGCGAGGAATCTGCGGTAGCGCATGGAAGACCCGAAGCACCAGCAGCAGGGTGAGACGCACCGCGCGCAGAGCAAGACCGATGGAGTCGACGGCGCGACCAACGCTGGCTCTCCGTCGGTTGCGAGGCTTCGACTGGCGTTCCTTGTCACCGACTTCGCCTACTTCGTCGCGGCGATCGTCGCCGGACCCTTCATTCTCCTCCGCATGTGGTGGACGGGGAAACTGCGCACCGACTGGCGCGCGCGCTTCGGCGAGGGGCTCGTGCATCCGCGCACCGAGCGGCCGCGGGTGCTCATCCACGGCGTGTCGGTCGGCGAGGTGAACGCCGTGCGCGGTCTCGTGGCGCGTCTTACAGCCGATCGGCTGCATCCCGAGATCTTCGTCAGTGCGACCACCGAGACTGGCTTCAAGCGCGCGGAATCGCTGTTCGCGTCGAAGCATCAGGTCATCCGCACGCCGATCGACTTCACCTTTGCCATGCGTCACTGGTTCGACCGAGTGCAGCCCGACGTGCTCGTGCTCGTCGAGCTCGAGCTCTGGCCGAACATGACGCGGGTGGCCGAGATGCGCGGGATCCCGGTGGTTGTCGTGAACGGCAGACTGAGCGACCGTTCGATTCGCCGCTACCGTCGCATCCATCGCTTCGTTCGCGGCATGTTTGAGCGCGCGACGATCGTGCTTGCACAGAACCGCGCGTCGGCCGATCGCTTCGCGGAACTCGGCTCGTCCGAAGTGCTTGTTTCAGGCAACATGAAGTGGGATTCCGTCGAGATCTGCGACGAAGTGCCCGGGAGTGCGCAGTTGCGCTCCGAACTCGGGATTCCAAAGGGCGTGCCGCTTGTTGTGGCGGGCAGCACGGAACCCGGCGAGGAGGTCCTCTTGCGCGACGCGCTGCCGGAAGGCGCGCGACTTCTCATCGCGCCGCGCAAGCCCGAGTGGTTCGATGGCGTGGCCGCGAATCTGCCAGGTTGCGTTCGGCGTTCGAAGAAAGAGCAGGGAAACGCGGAGACGAAGTACTTCGTGCTCGACACGATCGGTGAACTGCGCATGGCCTACGCGCTCGCGGACGTCGTGGTGATGGGACGCAGCTTCGGAAAACTCTATGGAAGCGACCCGATTGAGCCTGCAAGCCTCGGAAAGCCCGTCGTGATCGGGCCGCGCGTTGCCGATTTCCGCGATGTCGTCGAAGCGTTCGTCGCGCGCGGAGGCATCGTGCAAGTCGATGGTGCAGCGTTGGCCGCGACGCTCGCGGATCTTGTGGCCGATCCGCGCAAGCGCGCGGAGATCGCTTACCGCGCGCGAGAGACGATTCGGCGCGAGCAGGGCGGTACGGCTCGTACCGCGGAGGTTCTCCTCGCGCTCCTAACCACGCGTGCCTGATATCTTCAGGGTATGTCGTCAGCCGAAACCCGCACGAACTCTGAGATCGCCGCCGCATTCGAGGAACTTGCTGTCCTCTCCGAGATCCTCGGTGCGAATGTCTTCAAGGTGAACGCGTTCCGTCGCGCGGCCCGGGCGGTCGAGGGGCTTGCGGGCGAAGCATGCGCGATGGAGGTGGCGGTCCTCAAGGAAATCGACGGCCTCGGTGCGTCGACCGCGGCGAAAGTCCACGAGTTCGCCGGGAAGGGCACGATGTCCGAACTTGAGGAACTGCGCACGCAGGTTCCCGCGGGGCTCAAGGAAGTGCTCGCGATCCAGGGCATCGGACCGAAGACCGCGCGTGCCATGTGGACGGAACTCGGCATCGTGGATCTCGCGAGCCTCAAGGCCGCGATCGAGGCTGGAAAGGTCGCGACCCTGCCGAGGATGGGCGCGAAGACGATTCAGAACATGAAGGACGCGATCGCGTTTGCCGAGAGTGCGCGCGGTCGTATCCGGATTGGTGAGGCGATGCCGCTCGCCGATGCGCTCGTCGTGGAGCTCGGGAAGATCGCGGGTGTCGAGCGCATCTCGTACGCGGGGAGCCTCCGCCGCGGCCGCGAGACGATTGGCGACCTCGACATCCTTGCGAGCGCTCGCGAGCCGGCGAAGCTCATGGGGGCGTTCTGTGCGCGCGCGGATGTCGCGCGCGTGCTCGGACATGGCGACACGAAGTCGAGCGTCCTTACGAAGTCGGGCGTGCAGGTCGATCTGCGCGTGGTGCCCCTCGATCGTTTCGGTGCGGCGCTGATGTACTTCACCGGAAGCAAGGATCACAACATCCGCATGCGCGAGCGCGCGATCGCGCAGGGCATGCGGCTGAACGAGTACGGACTGTTCCGCGCCGGACCCGAGGGCGAGGTGCCGACTGCCGCCGAACCTGTCGCTGCCGCGAGCGAAGAGGATGTGTACGCCGCGCTCGGACTTGCGTGGATTCCGCCGACCGCGCGCGAGGATCGCGGTGAACTCGAGCGATTCGCGAAGGGAGTCGTGCGCGATCCGGCTGCAGCGGTGATTGAGATCGCTGATGTTCGCGCCGAACTTCACTGCCACACGCGCGCTTCCGACGGCGCGATGACGATCGACGAGATCGTGGCCGAGGCCGAGAGGCGCGGGTTCCACACCATCGCGATCACCGACCACTCGAAGAGCCAGTTCCAGGCGAACGGGCTCGACGAGGCGCGCCTGCGCGAGCACATCCGGGCGATCCACGCGGCGCGCGTGCGATTTCCGAAGATGCAGATCTGGGCCGGAAGCGAAGTCGACATCCTGGCCGACGGTTCCCTCGACTACGGAGACGATCTGCTTGCCGAACTCGACTGGGTGGTGGCGAGCCCGCACGCCGCGCTCAAGCAGGAGCCGCGCGTCGCGACCGAGCGGTTGCTGAAGGCGATCGCGCACCCCTTGGTGCACGTGATCGGCCATCCGACCGGCCGCATTGTGAATGGTCGGCCCGGGCTTGAACCAGCGATGTCGGAGCTCTACGCCGCGGCGAAGGAGCACGGTACGGCGCTCGAACTCAACAGCCATCACATGCGGCTTGATCTACGCGACACGCACGTGCGTGCGGCGGCCGAGGCCGGCTGCATGGTCGCGATCGACTGCGACGTGCACGCGATCGAGGACTTCGACGAACTGCGCTACGGCATGCTCACCGCGCAGCGTGGGTTGCTGCCGCGCGCGCAGTGCCTCAACGCGCTCGACGCGAAGGCACTCGACGCGTGGCGGCGGAAGAAGCGGTAGGGGGGCGGGCGATTCGGAGGAGTGGGGTGGTCCGAGAAGAGACGGTTGGCAATGGCATCGGCCTGCGGGCCATGTCCTTCGAGGATCTGCGAATGACGGACGAGTGACAGACGCGCTGCACGACTTCGGCTGCGGCGACCTCCGCCGCCCTCGCGTCCGCCGCGATGGTGCAAAGTCATCGTTCACTCCCTCGCGGCAGCGACGATCCCGTGAGGTTCAACCCTCGCTGCGTCATCAGTCCTTTCTTTCGATCGCGACAAAGTGCGCTTTCAAATGCAGAGTTCGCTCGTTACCTTTACCACACAAGAGGCACGAAGGCCGCCTGTTGCCGGGTACCTCCAATCGACAGAACGTGAAGGGAGCTGCCATGAACCTCGTGTCCAACTACGCATCTCTCGAGCATGCGCTCGCCTGCATCAAGATCGCGCCGGGTTTGAAGTTGCTCGAGCAGAGAGACCGTGCGGCGCTCTTCGAAGGAAGCGCGAGTCTGGGTCCCGCGGGTACATCGGACGAACTCGGCGCTGGTGAAGGCGACTTTGCATCGCTGGTCGTGAAGCTGCTCCACCGAACGGTGGTTGAACTCGGCGAAGAGTGCTGGGATACCGCCGAGTTTTACCTCGGTTCATCAGCCTCCCGTGAAGCGATCGTGTTGTATCGGCGCGGAAACGAGTGCGTCGTGCGGGCGATCGTCGATGCACGGGTTCTGGAGCGGCTCGTCTCGAGATTCAAGGCCTTGGCTCCGCGGGACTTCGAGGCTGAGCACCGCGTGTACTCGATGATGCTCACGATGCCGTGCGGTGCTGCTCGCGTGACAGCGCGATTTTCACCGCGGAGCGATTCTAGTCTTGGATGTCGATTGCTCCGTGTCGAGGTCGAGGCGCTGAACCAGCTCCAGAGGTTCCGGGGTAGAACGGAGCTCGATGCGTTGCGTTCGGCGGTCAGTCCTCGTCATGGCGGCGGCGTTTTGTTGGTTGCGTCGGAGTCGCGGTGCGCAGTCGACGAGTTGGTCCAGTTCATCGCGGAGGGTGACGAGTACATCCTTGCGACGGTGCACGATCGGAGCGCGTCATGGTTCTCGCGACCCGGCGCCACCACTCGGAAGACGGAGTTCTTCGACTGTGGCGAGCACGGCTTTGTGCGTCCTGGAGATATTGTGCTCGTGGGTGATGTCGATTCCGAAGCGGGTCTGCGCGAAGTCTGCGGGATGGCGGGGCGCGGGGCGCTGGTCGTCGTCTGGACCCGGGGATCGTCGCCCGCGCTCGCGCTCCTCCGATGGATGGAACTCGGCGGGCATCGTTCGCTTCCGGCCGCGGTACTTCGCGGAGCGATCGTCATCGATGCATCCCGGGAGCGAGCGTATCGGCCGGAACCCGACGTCGAGACATTCATCAGGCTGCGGACTTCGGTCAAGGGCCTGCTCATGAACGCCCGGTCGTCGTCGGTACTCCTCGACAGCCGGATCGGAGTCTCCGAACTGTCCGCGCAATGCGATGCGATCGACATTCATTTGGTCTCGCCCGAGGTCGTGCGGGGTGCGCATGCTCGCTGAGAAGCACCGCTGCGGATTCTCATGCATCGTCAGAGACGGTTGCAGCATTCTCGACCTACCCGAGCTCGCGTATGAGTCTGGACTCATACCCACTGAGTTGTTGGCCCGGCTCAAGCGTGGCTCCGAAGCACTTCGAGCGGCCCCTTGGGCGTTCACCCCGCGTGTCGAGGATCCCTCAGGGCACACCCACCATTGCCTTTCGGTCGGTGATTCTCCTTTCGGCCTCTTCGACAAGATCGTCGCGAAGATCGGAGGCCGGAGCCTGCGCAGCGTGCTCGTCGAATGCCACTCGAGATTCGATCCGGATCTCAAGCGATGTCAACTCGTCGGTCCACTTGCCGCGGAGGGACTCATTGCCGCCCTCGCTCAGCGTTTCGGTGTTGAGTACCACCCGGATGATCGTTTGTTCGTCCCGGCGCCGAGTCCTGCGATGCGCGAGGTCTATCGCAACTTCATGTGTTTTGTGCGGCCGCGCGAGGGTTCGGCAGCGCCTCTGCGGGTTGTCACGTGCGATCTCGACGTTCTCGACCGACGCTCCGAACTCGAGACGACCCTTCAGGCGTCGGTAAGTCTCGAGTTGACGTCGCTCGATCGAGTCGTCGCGGCTTGGCGAGCTGGACCTCGTAGCGAGCTCCACGAGGATGTGAACGCGCTGTTCGCGGCCGTGGAGCAACTCAATGTCCTGCAGCCGTCGACCATGGTGAACGATCATCTCAGAGGGCCGACGCGGGGTCCTGCGCGCGCGGTCGGGTACTTCAACAGGAACGCCAAGACGGACGAGCCTTTCACATCGGTCAGCTGGGCACTGGCCGTCGCCAGTCTGAAAGAACGGGCCAACGGCAGCGCCGACGTATCGATCGACGCCGCGGAATCCGGCGAATCAGATCCTGCGACGGAGCAGTTGGATCCGCTCGATCGCCTTGTCCTCAGGATGCTGGGTGAAATCAATGCATGCGCGGCGGAGTGGCTCGAAGTGGTCGCAGGACCCGACGCGGCGGTTGTTCGATACGGCGGACCCGGATGGAGCGTGGTTCGAGACCAGATACCCAGGAAAGTCGTTCCCTCACTGCACGCAGCGCTTGCTCGCGTCTTCGAGGTGAGCCCGGAAGTTGGGGGACAGGGGCGGCATTCGATGGAGCTCGACGCGAATCACCGACTGAGTACGGTCGCGTGGATCGCACCCAAGCGACTGACGCTCCGGCCTCGTCAAGCCGAGCAGCCGGTCGCACAGATCCGCATCGTGCCGACGAGCGATCTTGCGTTCACGCGTGGAGATCTCCTCGCGAGCTCGATCATCCGGTGCGCGCGGGAGTTTCGCGATGCGCGAATCCTCCTCGTCTCTTCGGAGGTCGAAGGCACGGACGCGGAGGTCTGCTCTGAACTCCGGCGGCACCGTCCATTCGTCGACTTCGCGTACGTCGCTCTCTGGGAGGCATCGCAAGCCCGCGGTCTCGCGCGTGCGCTCGAGACGGACGTCGGCGATCAGCGCTTGGATGAACTCCGAAGTTGCGAGCCCATCGTTCCGACGCTCGTTGCACTGGGCGAAGTTCGGAGACCGGTCGAGGCGGACGAGGTGGTGCGCCTCGCCCTCGGTGGCTCGTACGTCGTCGCGCGAGTCGCCGGTACGGGCGTCGAACTTGCCACGATGAACTTCCTGAGTTTGGTCACCGATCGGTCGATCGCATCGGCCCTCTTGCTTGCTTCGATCCGGATCTCGCGTCCTCGCGACTGCCGCCTCCGATGGCCCGCAGGGTTTGACGGATGCGGGCCGATCGAGCACGAGATCATGCGACAATACAGCCTGCTCCTCTTCACCAGCACCGTACGCGAGCTTGTTGCGAAGTCGGTCAGCTACGGCGAACTCCGTCGGACCGGTGGTGCGATCGAGTTCGGCGACGAGTATCGTCTATGAACGCACGCGTTGCGAGTCGCATCGGCCGATGCTCGATCCGGCCGCGACGACTTCGCATCACCCCACATCCCCGAGCCCGAGCGCCTCGCC
>Ga0172372_10009304_pt1 | contig 12795 bp, 8 predicted proteins | sample LakKiv5m_2_FD_114544 | JGI IMG/M metagenome (GOLD analysis project Ga0172372, IMG submission 114544) | Freshwater microbial communities from Kabuno Bay, South-Kivu, Congo - kab_092012_9.5m | ecosystem: Environmental > Aquatic > Freshwater > Lake | place: Democratic Republic of the Congo...
ACTCGACACCAGTGCAAACGGATCCGTGAAGCGGATCGGTTCGAGCAAGCCGACTTGAAACTCAAGCTCGCTGCGCTGTCGTCGTGCCCTCAGTTCCAGCGGACCCGTTGGCAGCGAGTCCGCCTCCATGATGCGTCTCAGCAGAGGCTGTCCGTGCCGCCGCAGCTCAGCAACGAACTGCTTGTCGTTCGAGTCGATCGGATCGGCTCCGTCTTCGCTCGCCGTTGACGGACGCATCGATGCATCGATCACTCGAACCACGAAGTCGTAGCCGCGCCCCGTCGAAGCGTTGAGGCTGAGTCCGACTTCCGTTGCTGCCCGCCACTCGGGGCCGAAGACCGCAGCGAGTTCGATGTCATCCCGGCACGGCATCAACGTCGTTGTCTGAGGAGCGACGACATACTTGAAGTCAGCGGCTGACGAGTTTGTCTTTGCCGCGTTGTTCACGACGAGAGTTGTTGAAGAGTCGGTGTGAGTCGGCAAGAACGCGCCGTTCGCCAGTCTCACTCTGCCTGCGCCGAAGATCTTCGTCAGTGGATCGCTCACGGCCTCACTATTCGTCGCCTGCTCCGTTGAGTCGCCTTCCTGCCGCGACGACACCAGATCGCCGGCCACTCGTTCAAGGCTCGCCTCAACGGTCTGTGGAGCATTCAGTTCGAAGTCGATGATCCAGTCGGTCAGTCGTCCTTCCAGCAGCCTGAGCAGCTCATCCCCAGTCGCCGGAGCGCGGTCTTTCAACAGCAGAATCGAAGTGCGCAACGACTCGGCGCTGTCGCTGCTGAGTTTCGGTCGCTTGAGGTCTCTGCGAATCAACCCGGCATAAGCATCTGTAATCCGACTGACATGATCGACCGGACTCTGCTCGCTGTGCTGCCGGAGCAATGCGATGCGAGCGGCCAGTTCATCTGCTGCCTGCAGCCATTGAGGCGACAGTTGCGCGTTGTCGATCGAGCGTTCCAGCTCGGTCTGCAGATGCGCCAGCTCGCGCGTCTGAGCGGCTGATTTCGCGAACGAATACCCCGCTGCGATTGCGATGCCGAGTACGAGCACTGACGCGACGAGTGCCGCTGCCAATGGCTTGCGTCTGCACCAGCGCCAAGCGCGCGTCGCGGCATTCACGCGCCGCGAACGAATCGGCTCACCGGCGAGATAGCGACGCAGTTCTTTCGCGAGTTCTCCGGCAGAGGCGAGCCGATCTGCCGGCGCCTTTTCGAGACATTTGAGGCAGATCGTTTCGAGGTCTCGATCAACGGACGGATTGAGCAGACGCGGCGAGACCGGCGGCGACTCAACGACGTGCCTGAGCGTCTCCATCATGGTCGCGCCTTGAAAGGGCGGCCGGCCGACGAGCAGGCAATAGAGCACCGCGCCGAGCGAATAGAGATCCGACAACGGCCCGACGTCGCGGATACGTCCGGCCGCCTGCTCGGGCGGCATGTAGGAAGGAGTCCCCAGAACCTGGCCGCTGGCAGTCAGCCCGCTGTCGTTCTCGATCGACTTGGCGAGTCCGAAGTCCGTCACGCGCGGCTGCCCGTCGCGAGTCAGCAGAATGTTCCCCGGTTTGAGATCGCGATGCACGATGCCGTGCTGATGCGCGTACTCGATGGCCTCGGCCACTTCCTTCACGAGCGACGCTGCTTCCCGCGGCGGCAGCGGTCCGCGACGCACCCGCTCAGCAAGACTCTCGCCATCAACGAAGCCCATCGAGAAGTAGTGCTGTCCGTTGTGTTCTCCGACCTCATAGATCGGCACGATGGCGGGATGCTCCAGCCGGGCCGCCGCTTCGGCTTCGGAATAAAAGCGCTGAATGTCGCCGTCGGACGCAAGCTGTCCCTGCAGAATCATCTTGACCGCGACCACTCGATTCAGCCGCATCTGCCTGGCTCGATAGACGACACCCATGCCCCCGCGAGCAATCTCCGCGAGCACTTCGTAGTCGCCAAACGACTTCAGCATCACGCCGCCGCGGGCGGTCCTGACGAAGTTCTTCGAGTCCGGCGATTCGACCTGAGTCTCGCTGTCATCCGGTTGTTGAATGACAGTTCCCGAGACCGACAGAGCGGGCCCCTGCCCTATCGCTGGCGCCTCCGTTTCAGACGTCCCCTGCGAAATCTGCTGTGGACCAGAAGCGATTTCCAGCGTGTCAGTCGCTTCACGCTGTGACTCCGCGAGGAACTCCGTTCGCGAAGGATTCGAGCCTGCCTCTGTTCCATCAGCCACGACCGGCACAATGACGGTCCGTCCTGCCTCGGATTCGCTCGCCGTCTCCCGGACCGAGTCCGGAGTGCTTCCCTGCTGATCGCTCTGAGTCTGCTCATCCATTATCAATCCTCAGTCGTGATGCCCCCGGTGTCCGGCGCGCGGGGTTGTACCTCGCACGGTCATGAACGAGGCCTTTGATCGGTTTCTGATCCTCAGATTGAGAGCCGGGAACGGGGGAAATGTGGCGGCGATCCGGGGCTGAGAAAACAGAAAAGTCCTCAGGAAACGCGACGGAAGCCGATCATTGACCTTCAGATGGATAATCACGCGGAGAGTTGATGCGGTTGTGAGCAGCAGAGCGTCAGCCGCCGGTATTTCCGCCGGCCCGGTGACTGGCCACCTGCCGCTCGTGAAGGATCCGGCGCGATCATGAATCTGACACTCAAGGATGCGTTCCCATTCAGCCAGCAACGGATATCGACTCCCGACATCGTCATCCGGAGCCTCTTCACATCGGCGCTGCAGACAGCGTTCGGCTGAGAGTGACGAGCATTACACCTGCGGCAGATCGAATCCCCTTCGGCGAGGACGTTCGAGCAGGTTGCTGGCATCGCTGTCTCCAGCGAACTGCTCCGTTTCCGGATTCCAGCGAAGCGGGCGGTTCAGTTCGCGGGCGATGTTCGCCAGATGGCAGATCGTGACGGTGCGATGTCCGACTTCCACCGGCGCGTTCAGCGTTGCACCATCGCGGATTGCATCGAGCCAGTTCTCCAGATGCGGTCGAGCCACATGACCGCTGCCGGCCCATCGGGCGGAGACAGTTGCATCCGGACCGCCGGTCACAAGCCCCGGCGGATCGGTTTCGAAGAAGTTGCGGCGCATCTTCAAGCGCCCCTTCTCACCGTGAAAGACGATGAAGTCGGGGCTGCGCAGATCGGACGATTGAGCCAATTTCGGAGGCGCAAACTGCAGCTCGATTCCATCGGCATATTTCATCGTCACCGGCCAGAAACGCCGATCGCGGAACAGTTCTCCCGCCTGTCCTGCGGGAGCCGGAGTCTTTGCCTTCCAGTGCGGCCACAACTCAGCGACTGAAGCGGGTTCGATCGCCCGCACTTCGATCGGACCGGTGCCGTCGCGCCCCAGCGCGTACTGCACCATATCGACCGAATGCGCTCCCCAGTTCGTCATCAGGTGCCCGGAGTAGTCTCGAAACAGATCCCATCCGCGCCACAGCAGATCGCCAACCTTGAAGTCTTCCTTCATCCACAAGTGCCTGTGATGAGGTCTCAGTGGAGTTGGACCGCAGAAGAGATCGAAGTCGATTCCACCAAATGCAGGCTCCTGACCGGGCGACGGCATCGGCAACGGACCGGGATAGTTCGGCAGTTCGACCTTCGAGATCTTCCCGAGGCCACCGTTGCGAATGAACTCACACGCGAACCGATTGACTTCCATTGTGCGCTGCTGGCTGCCGACCTGCAGGACTCGGCCCGTGCGCTTCACGGCGTCGGCAAGCAACCGGCCTTCGCGAATCGTCACGGTCAGCGGCTTTTCAAGATAGACATCCAGCCCGGCCTGCAGCGCGAGGATTGCCGCCAGTGCGTGATGATGATCCGGCGTCGCAATGATGACGGCGTCGAGCTTGTCTTTCGCTTTCGCGCGATCGAGCAAACGGCGGTAGTCCTGAAACGTCGCGCACTTCGCGGCATCGGCCTGCGCGAAATGAGCGAGCACTTTTGAGAACTCGCCCTGCGGTTCCATGACGCTCGCGATCCGTAGCGACGCACAGTCACAGATTGCTCCGACCGTCACCGACGGTGGCAGATTGCCGATCAGATACTTGCCGCGCACCCCGGTGCCGATGACGCCGATTCGAAGCCGTTCATTCGGAGAATCCGCCCGAGTCGGCAACGCACTCAGAGACAAAGAGGCGGCAGCGGATTTCAAGAAGCTGCGTCGCGTGGGATAGGCTTCCAGCCTGTCATGATTCATGAGCGTGTTTCTCATCTCGTTTCAACACTTTTGGAAAGACTGCTGTCGGGCGGATGTCCCGGCTGGGCTTTGGACCCATAGTCGCCTTTCGCTCCGCGAAAGGACCGGACCTTTCGCGGAGCGAAAGGCGACTATCTGACGGACTTTTTTCATCATGGAGCCAGTTGGATTTGAAATGCTGACAGGCTGGAAGCCTATCCCACGGTCACATCCCCAACGTCTCGCGCGCGTACTTCAAACTCGCGGCGATGTTCGCGTCCTCAAATTCGACCTGCATTTCGAGTGACAGTAAGCTGACTTCCTGCAGCGTCTTTCCGGGATGTTCACGCACGAAACGCAGAGAGCGGGCAAGATCGCTGCCGGAGACGCTCGGCATCGTCACCCAGAACTCCTCGCTGAGGCACGGCACCTTGAGCGGGTTCCGAGTGATGAGTTCCAGCATCATGCGGATGTCGGGCTTCGCGCGTTGGAGGATCGCAGCGATGCGCCGCATGTCGAAGCTGCCCTGCCCGAGCGGGATGTCGGCCAGCAGGAAGCCGTGTTCATCCTCGCGCAGGGCTTGATCCTTGAAGTGGACCGTGAAGGCATACGGAGCCAGTGCCTCGATCGCGCCATACGGATCGTCGAGCAACGCGAAGCTGTTGCCGGTATCGACCGTTGCGCCGATGAACTCGCAACTGAGGTGCTTGTAAAGCGCGAGCCGCTCGTCGATGCGCTGATCCTTATGGTTCTCGACGGCGAGCTTCACTCGATGCTTCGTGACGATCGGCACCGCGAGTTCAAGCATCTTCAACGCTTTCGCTTCGGCCTCGCGAACTTCAGCGAGCGATTTGAATTGCTCGTACCGCCGCCCCGGCATCACGACGGTACGGACCGCCTGCACTCCGACTTCCGCAGCGGTGCGAATCTCGGCGTCGAACCGCGCGAGATCCCCGTCGTCCTTCGGCGGATTGACGATGCCGTCGATGCAGAGCGAGTGCTCGGCAGCGAACTCTTTGAGTGCCTTCACCCGCGCCGCATCGAGCACTCCGAGCGACGTCTGCATGCCGCCCGCGCCGAGGCTGTGACAGTGCTTCAAGAATGTCAGTGGCTCGAAGAGATCAATCTTCGGATCGCGCTGCTGCATCCACTTGCGTCGGAGCCCGCAGTTGTAGGCCACCAATCCCAACTTGCTGCGCTGCGGCTTCTCTGTAGCAAAAGCTACCGATCCCATCGTCGCCGCCGCGATCGCGCCCAAAGCCGAACGTCGCGTCATCGGGGAATCGGTTTCCAGAATGTCGTCTTTCATGACATCTCCTCGCTGGGGCAATTGAGGTCCGACCTCTACCAGAAAGTGCGTTTGCTCCGCCAATAAAGGCCGCAAGCGACGAGCAGCACCAACACCATCATCCAGACGGTCGCGGCAACGGCCCAGCGAGGCAGTTCCGGTAAAGCCCAAATCACGCCCGCCGCCAATGTCGCTCCACAGGTAAGAACGAATACCTCATGAGCGGCCGCAGTTTCATGCCAACGGATTCGGTTACCTGACTTCGCGACCGCGTCCTCAATGACCTCGCGGACGGCATTGAAGCCAGTCATCGCATGAGGCAGTCTCGCTCGTCCGGTCGGCGTGACCACTTCGATAACAGGACCGACATCGCGAGGGCGTATCCAGGTCGAGCCGATCCCTCGGATCTCATCGAGCCTACAGGAGCATTCTGCGTCAGGACCGGTCGCCATGAATCGACTGGGAGTGTGACATCGAAGAAAGGTGATCGTGCCCGCCGACAGATTGACGATGACTCGGCGATAGGTCGCCTCGCCGGGGTTTCCGTACTCAGCCGTGACGACTTCGCCGGAAGCCGTTGAACGGGACGGTTCGGCTGCTGCTTGAGTCGTATAACTGGTCATGGCAACTTACCTTTCTGCCATTAGAGGTCAGGCCCCTGAGTTGAGCCGTCGATTCGACGCAGTTCGTTGTCTCACCAGAATCAATGGTCGTGTCGAAGAGTTCCCGATGGCGCTACGAGGCCGAACGCTCCATCGCGCAGGCCTTGTGAGCCGCCTTTGATGTCGGCTGGGATGAAGGTGTGAACATCGTGCCAGGTTTGGCCGCCGTCGGTGCTGCGCTGGATGTTGAAGCGCTGCGGGTGGATGCTGATGAGCGTCCCTTTGTCGCTGGCGATGACTTGTCCTTCGGGGACGGTAGCAGGGAGATCTCGCCACGTCTTGCCGTCGGCGCTGGCGCGAGACTTCTTTCCGCAGAGCCAGAACTCGCCGTTCACGACGCTGAGCGAGGCTCGCTGCGTGCCGGTGGCGTGCGGGCCGTCCCAGGTTTCGCCGACATCGGCGCTCGTCCACGCGTTTGTGGCCATCGGGTCAGTCATGACGAGCAGCTTTCCGTTGCACTTCATCTTGCCGCGACCGGCCGGATAGTCGCCTTTCGCTCCGCGAAAGGATTCTGCTTTCGCGGAGCGAAAGCCGACGATCTGATCCGTCGAAGCATCAAGCCCTTTCGGCGCGAGCCATTTCCAGGTCTGGCCCTGGTCATCACTGGCGAAAAGATGGCCGAACTTCGGGCCCGAGTCGCCGCGATTGTCGCCCAGCGCGAGGAAACGTCCGCTCGCGTCTCCGCAGTACACCGTGCCGATGTGGTGCGTGTTCAACCTGCCGCGTGGGTCGTTCTTGAACGCGTTCCACATGCCGAAGGTGGTGAATGTTCTGCCGAGGTCCGCCGTGGCGCTGAAGGTCATGTAACCGCTGGAGACGAAGACGCCCTTGCCGCCCGCGAGGCCCAGGGTGAAGCCGGTCATCAAACGCGGGTCGCCTTTGCCTTCTGGCAGCTTCGTCGCTCCGCTGGTGAGGTGCTGCCAGTTCACAGCATCATCGGAAGCCAGAAAGATCGTCGGCCCGCCCCAGGCCACCGGCACGGCGAAGACGCCGTTCGTGTAAGCGACGGAGCTCGTGGACCACGGGCCATGATCGGCGCCCGGTGCGGCGAAGAACTCCTGCTTCCAGGTCTGTCCATCGTCCTTTGACACAATGATTCGCGCTCCGTGCCCCACCACCACAAACGCGCCCACCTTCGGATTCGGTTTGAAGTCTCCGCCGAGCGGAATGGAGGCGCGAATCCTGGCGTCCTCGGGCGATTCCTCGGCAGCCAAACTGGTGCAAGGAAGGAAGAGGGCCAGAGCCAATGCGATTGATTTCATAGGAACGTTCGTTGCCCGGTTGTGGTGTCGGTAGACCGATAGTCGCCTTTCGCTCCGCGAAAGGCGACTATCATTTCTCAAACGAGGTCCAATCCCTTCAACATGCCCGTCGAGGTGCCGAAGGATTTGTCGTCGAAGCCGAGCTGATTCAGCACGCTGACATAAAGATTGCACAGCGGCGTGCTGCCGGGGGCGAAGGCCATGTGCTGGCTGTGCTGGAAGCGGCCTCCGGCGAGCAGTACGGGCAGGTCTTTGTTGCTGTGGCTGTTGCCGCTGCCGAGGTTCGAAGTGACGAGAACGGTCGTGCGGTCGAGCAACGACGCTTCGCCTTCGCGCGTGTTCCGCAGATTCGTGAGCAGCGTTTTCAGCTCGTCGAAGAAGGCCCGTTCCACTCGCTTCAGTTGGGCGATGTTGCCTTCGTCCTGACCGTGATGCGAGAGGTTGTGATAGCCGACATTCACGCCCGGCACGGCGACAGTGTCCTGCCGGAAGTAACCAAACGTGATGACGCGGGTGCTGTCGGTCTTGAAGGCGAGATGCGTCAGATCGCAGACGCCGCGCAGGTTGGTGATGATCTCGTCGGGGGCGAACGGCGCGGGCGGTCTCGCATTCACCTGAGGTTTCGGCCGATGCAGCCATTCCTCGGACTTCACGAGCCGCTTCTCGGTCGCGCGGACCGATTCGAAGTACTCGCCGAGCTTCTCGCGGTCGCGTTGAGAGAGCCGGGTTTCAAGGTCGCGAGCTTCCTCAAGCACATGATCGAGGATGCTTTTGCCACGACCAATTTCGCCCAGAACCTTGGCCTTGTCGGCCGCACCGTCTTCAACGAACAGCCTGGCAAACGCATCGCCGATGTTCTTCTCCGGCGGCACCATGCTGCCGCCGTCGGTCCAGCCGAAGTCGTTGGCCCCGGCGCTGAGTGCGAGCGAATCGAAACGCGTGTGCTGGCCGAGCGTGGCGGCGACATACTGGTCGAGCGAGCGACGGTTTCGCTCTGCAGAAGGGACGCCAGTGAAGATGCGCGGTTGGGCGGCATGACCACCGTTCACTCCTGGATGCTCAAGGCCGGAGACGATCGTGAAGCGATCCCGAAGTTCAGCCAGCGGGGCGAGATACTCGGGCAGTTCGTAGCCGCCCCCGGATTGCTTCGGGATGAGCGAGTCACGGTAGATGCCCAGCGGCAGGCAGATCAGCAACAACCGTCGCGGCTCTTTTCCTGCTTCAGCGGCATGGACGATGCCACCGAGCGATTCGAGCCACGGCAAACAGACAGCAACACCGGCTCCACGAAGGAAGCGGCGGCGAGAAGCGAGTGCGGGTTGAGGATTCATGGGTGTGACTCCGAGGTAGAACCGATAGTCGCCTTTCGCTCCGCGAAAGGAAGCTTTTGCGGAGCAAAAGCCGACAATCACGGACTCGCAAAAACGGGACTGGAAATAAGGTCGAGCACGAGCGACTTCATGCCGCTCTTTTTCTCCTGGATGTTGGTGGCGATCGCTTTGAGCGGCTGGCGGTCGGCGAATCCAGGCGTTCGACCGAGGCCGAATGTGGCGAGTTGGTGCGTCAGGTTTTGCGTGACGAGGTCTTCGCGCGTCTTCACCAATTCGCGGAACTCCTCGAAGCTGTTGAATTGGCCCACACCTTCCCATTCGTCGGCGGAATTGACGCGCGGGCCGTCGGAGAGCTTGGCCCGAGCGCCCGGCCGTGGCTCAACGAGTGCGCGGTAGTTTTCCCGCCAGCCACCGATGACATCGAAGTTCTCCAGTGCGAAGCCCAGCGGGTCGATCTTGCGATGACACGAGTTGCAACTCGCGATGTCGCGGTGCTTCGCGAGTTGTTCCTGGATCGTCGTCGCGCCGCGGATGTCCGGTTCGATCGCGGGCACATCCGGTGGTGGTGGCGGCGCAGGTGTGCCGAGGAATTTTTCCAGCATCCAGGCGCCGCGAATCACCGGTGAAGTCGTGCTGCCGTTTGATGTGACCGCGTGAATGCTCGCATGAGTGAGCAAGCCGCCGCGTACCGTCTTTGACTTGTCCAGACTCACGCGACGGAAATCAGGCCCGACCACGCCCTCGATGCCATAATGTTTCGCGAGCCGCTGATTGAGCATGGCCCAATCGGAGTCGATGAGATTGGCGAGCGGCAGATCGCGCCGGAACATCTCGGCGATGAACTGCTCCGTCTCGGCCCGCATGGCGGCTTCGAGTTCCGCATCGTATTCGGGATAGAGATCCGCGTTCGCTTTCATCACGCCGACTTCGCGCACTCGCAGCCATTGGCCGGTGAAGTCTTTGACGAATCGCTGGGAGCGCGGATCGGCCAGCATGCGTTCGGCCTGAGCGCGACGTTTGTTGGCATCAAGCAACGTGGGATAGGCATCCTGCCTGTCAGCATTTCCTTGAGGTTTGTCAGGCTGGAAGCCTAACCCACGTGTCTTGTCAGGCTGGAAGCCTAACCCACGGCCGGCCGCCTTCAGCAGTTCGTCATCGGGAGTCGAGCGCCAGAGAAAGTAAGACATCCTCGCGGCAATCGCGTAGGCATCGGGACCGTTCGGCGGTTCTTCGTGATAGAGAAATCGAGGTGAGACCAACATCGCGACCAGCATGCCACGCAGCGCGTCGTCGGGCTTCATCGTCTTCGTGAACTTCTCAAACAACGATCGGTACTTCGCGACAGCGGCAGCATCGACCGGTCTGCGAAAGAGCTTGGGCGCGAGATGCGCGGCAATGGCAGCGGCTTTCTCGGGAGTGGGCTGCGCGGGATCGATGTCGCCAAACAAAGTGCGATGCCCCTTCGGCGGCCAGCTTTCATACATCGGTCCCTCAATGCTGAAGGAACGGATGGCGATGAACGGCCCCGGCTGATCGATCATCGTCCGGCCCTGCGAGTGCGGTGCGCCATCCATGATCGTGAACACCACGCGGTCGCCCGGCTCCAGGTAATAGCGGGCCTCAACCTCGCGCGGTTGCTCGTCGGTGAAGGCGAAGACGCTTTCCGCTTTCGGCAGCTTGCCTGAATAACCCTCATGGACGGTGAACTTCAGCCGAGCGGGCTTGCCGCCATTCTTCAGCGCATAGGCCACCGCTTTCACCCGATACCAGCCGCGCCCTGCGGGAAGGCCGAGTTGGGGCTCACCGCTGAAATAGTTCTGCACCGTCATGACAGCATCGAGATGCGGACCATCGGTCGGCTTGGGTGGTCGCAATTCGCCGTTATCCAGCACCGGGAAGCGATAACCGTGGGATTCAGGGTCGGCCTTGGCTGCCTCTTCCATCTTGCGTGTGTTGGCTTTTTCCTGGGGTGTCAGTCTGTCGAAATTTGCCAATCGGTCCGCGAGTCCCTTGCGGGTGAGTTCGATGGCTCTGCGATTGCCGTCATGTAGAGTGAGGGTCTTGCTCACCGTCTCGGGCCGCTTGGCCGGCGCGATGGCGCGGGCCAGGATGAAGTCGGCCGCCTTCATGTATTCCTGCATCTGCGCGGCGGAAAGCATGAGAGCCGCGCCGTTATTGTCGAAGCCGTGCTCCCGCAGGTCCTCGGGAAACCCGACCGCGAAATCGCCGTGGACGTCAAAGAGGTCCGCGATCGTGTTCTCATACTCCACGCGATTCAGCCGTCGCAGCACGACTTCGCCGACGGTCCCTTTGAGTTCCGCCGCGGCACGCGATAACTCGTTTTGAATCCAGGTTGTGACCTGCTCCACCTCGGCTGGCTTCGGCTGCCTGGCGTCCTTCGGCGGCATCTCCCCGAGTTGCAGATTCACGAGCACAAGCTGCCAGTTTTCCGCGTCCGCCTCATTCTTGGCAATCTTCAGTGCATCCACGCGAAAGTCGCCCTTTGGCTTCGTGGAGCCATGGCAGTCGATGCAGTACCGATTCAGAAACACGGTGACTTGAGGATCGACTTCGCCAGCCATCACGCATGGCGCATCACCAACGCAGAATCCAATAGCCGCTACAACGAACATCGAAATGGCAGAACGACTCATGAGATTCTCAGGCCTGCGCTGTTGGAAATGAGTGCCGTTCCAGTGTCGTGCGGCCCATGCGATCCAGCTCATTTCTTCGGCCCTCCCACCATGTGGAATCTGACCTTCGGCCTGGCGGCCTTGAGCGCTTCCAGATCAGCGTCGGACCAATCACAGGAGTTCCAGATTTCTACGACTGCGAGATTCGGCAACGCCTTCAGTGCCACCAATGCTCCGTCGTCAAGATTCACAACGCTGAAGCTCACGATTTTGACTGAGCCTATCTCCGCAAGTTTGCTCGCGGTCGCCCGATCGAGACTCGCGTGTTGGATTCCGAGCCATTCCAGGTTCGCCAGTGCTGCCAGGGGTTCGAGATCGGCGGCGGTCACCGGATTCTTGGGCTGGCCGTGAATCTTCGCGCTGGTGAACGCAAGCGTCAGCGATTTGAGCGTTTCTATCTTCGCCACAGCCTCGGTCAGATCGCGCATCGAACCTCCGGCGGGCGGGGCCTGTTCTCCCGCGTGCAGCGATTCGAGCGAGCGTAATCTGGCGAAAGCCTGAGCCCCGGCCTTGGTGAGCGGACTTTCAGGGACCGTGGCCCAGTGACCGAAGGCAAGCGTCTTCAGTTTCGGCGCGTCAGCCGCCGCAGCGACGATTTTGTCATCGGCAAAGACGCCGAGTCCCGCGTGCTCCAGTCCCGCCATTCCTTTCAGGAGAATGACCGCGCCTTCGACCGGCAGCATCACGTGGTCCAAGTTCAGGTGAGTCACCTGATCCAGTTCGGCAAGCGCGTGGTAACCCTCGAGTGATCCGGGCGGGAACATTTCCGAGAACTGACCAGGGCCGGTGCCATTCAAGCTCAGCTCGCGCAGCTTCGTCAGACCTTTCAGCGCGGCGAAACCCTTGCCAGTGAAACGTGTCGTGCCGGTAATGCGGATGGCTTCGATCTCCTTGTGGGCGGCGAGCGCGGCGATCTCGTCGTCCGTCGGAGCGAGGTCGATGCCGCTGGTGTCCGCCGTCCCTTTCCAGGACGCAGTCACTTTGCCGCCCACAGGTTCGATGGTGAATTTCGACTCGGCCCCCGCAGCCGGGAGCGCGGCGGACAGGAACAGGATCAGCAGGAAGAATGGTCTCATGAGATTCATGATCTGGGGCTTTAACAATCGGGTTCACACGAGTTCTTTGATAATGCCATCCGCTTCGCCACCTTGGAAGTTGTCAGGGACTTTGACGCCAAGGACCTGGAAGTAAGACTGCCACAGGTTGCCCAGGCGCGTGTCCTTTTGGCTGAGGTGGCCCTGATGTTTGATTCCCAGAGCCTTGCCTCCAAACAACATCGCAGGCAGCTCGGTGTTGTTGTGCGCGTTCAGCGTGCCGCCGCTGCTGCTCCAGGTGAGCAGCGTATGATCGAGCAGCGTTTCGTTGCCTTCTTTGACGCTCTTG
>Ga0172372_10009307_pt1 | contig 12793 bp, 9 predicted proteins | sample LakKiv5m_2_FD_114544 | JGI IMG/M metagenome (GOLD analysis project Ga0172372, IMG submission 114544) | Freshwater microbial communities from Kabuno Bay, South-Kivu, Congo - kab_092012_9.5m | ecosystem: Environmental > Aquatic > Freshwater > Lake | place: Democratic Republic of the Congo...
ACCGGGCCGGGGTGCCGACCGCCGGTAGCGAGGCGACGAACCCCTCCCCGGACGGCCGGATCCGACGCGCGTCGGCGGCCAGCCGCTCGCGAACCGCCCCGAACCAGGTGGCCGCGACGGCGGGTGGCTCGATGTCGGAGGAGTACTTGACCACGTCCTCCCCTCCTCCGCAGGCGACCAGGAAGAGGACGGGGAGCAGGGTGACGCGCAAGTGGACCTCCATCGGAGGCCCTACTTTGTCGCGTCGGAGGCTCGCCTGCAAGCGGCCGAGTGCGGTTCCCGCGTGGAGGACACGCGCGGGCACGCGATACGCTGGGCTCTATGCGTATCCTGGGCGTCTCCTGTTTCTACCATGACGCTGCCGCGTGCCTGCTCGACGAGGGGGTGATCCGCGCCGCCGCCTCGGAGGAGGCCTTCACCCGGAAGAAGCACGACTCGAGCTTCCCGCGCAAGGCCATCGAATGGGCGCTGCGCGAGGCCGGCATCACCATCGAAGCCGTGGACGCGGTCATCTACTACGACAAGCCGATCCTGAAGTTCGATCGGACCATCCGATCCCACCTGGACACGTTCCCCAACGCACTCCCGGCCTTCATCCGGAAGCTGCCGCACATGATCGGCACCGAGCTGCGCATCCCCAAGCTGCTCCGGGACGAGCTCGACTACCGCGGTCCGGTGCTCTACTCCGATCACCACCTCTCGCACGGAGCGAGCGCGTTCTACACCTCGGGCTGGGAGGAGGCGTCGGTGCTCACCGTGGACGGGGTGGGCGAGTGGTCCACCGCCACCTGGGGCCACGGCAAGGGGAACGAGCTGGTCCTGAACGGGGAGATCCGGTTTCCCCACTCGCTCGGCCTCCTCTACTCCGCGATGACCTGGTACCTGGGCTTCAAGGTCAACTCGGCCGAGTACAAGGTCATGGGCCTCGCGCCGTACGGAGAGCCCCGGTACGAGGATCGCATCCGCAAGCTCATCCACGTGGCGCCCGACGGGAGCTTCCGGCTGGACATGCGGTACTTCACGTTCGACGCCGGCGAGCGGATGTTCGGGACGGCGCTGGAGGAGCTGATGGGGCAACCCACGCGCCCCCTTGAGGCGCCGGAGCTCACGCAGTTCCACAAGGACGTCGCGAAGTCCCTGCAGGTGGTGGTGGACGACGTGATGGTGCGCCTCGCCACCACGGTGGTGGAACGCACCGGCGCACGCCGGCTCTGCCTCGCCGGCGGCGTCGCGCTCAATTGCGTCGCCAACGGGGAGATCCTCCGCCGCGCCCCGGTGGAGGACGTGTTCGTCCAGCCGGCCGCCGGTGACGCCGGTGGGGCCATGGGCGCCGCCCTGCACGCCTGGAACGGGCTCCTGAAGAAGCCTCGCCTCGCCCGCCTCCCCAGCGCCTACCTGGGGCCCGGCTACGACGACGCCACCATCCGGGCCACGCTCGACGCCGAGGGGGCGGTGGCCACCCGCTTCGAGGGCCAGGCGCTCCTCGACGAGACCGCGCGGCTCATCGCCGAGGGCAAGGTGGTCGGCTGGTTCCAGGGCCGGATGGAGTGGGGTCCGCGCGCGCTCGGCCACCGCTCCATCCTGGGCGATCCGCGCCACCCGGAGATGCGCACCATCATCAACATGAAGATCAAGATGCGCGAGGGATTCCGGCCCTTTGCCCCCAGCGTGCTCGAGGAGGAGGTGAGCAACTGGTTCGAGCTCGACCGGCCCTCCCCGTACATGTTGCTGGTGGCGCCGGTTCGCCGCGATCGCCAGGCGCTCCCCGCGGTCACGCACGTGGACGGGTCGGCGCGCATCCAGACGATCTCCCGGGACCAGGACGCGCAGTACCACGCGCTGATCTCCACCTTCCACCGCCTCACCGGGGTGCCGGTGCTCATCAACACGTCCATGAACGTGCGCGGCGAACCGATGGTGTGCGCGCCGCTCGACGCGTGGCGGTGCTTCATGCGCACCGAGATGGACGTGCTGGTGATGGGGGAGTGGGTGCTCCACAAGGGCGACCAGAAGGGCGTCGCGCTCAAGAGCGCCGCCGAGGAGTTCGGGCTCGACTGACTCAGTGCACGCCGCCCCACCGCGGCGCGACCCCGCTGTCCACCACGAGCGGCACGGCGAGCGCCGCCGCCCCCTGCATCGCGGCGACCACCCGCGCCCGCACCGGCTCCACCTCCCCCTCGGGGACCTCGAGCACCAGCTCGTCGTGGACCTGCAGGAGCAGGCGCGCCCCCGATCCGCGCAGCGCCGCGTCCACGGCGATCATCGCGAGCTTGATGATGTCCGCCGCGGTGCCCTGGATCGGCGAGTTGATCGCGATCCGCTCGGCCGCGGCCCGGTCGGCCTGGTTCCCGGCGTCCAGCCCCGGGATCGGTCGCCGCCGACCGAACAGCGTCTCCGAGTAGCCGAGCTCCCGCGCTCGGGCGCACGCGCCGTCCATGTACGCGCGCACCTGCGGGTACCGGGCGAAGTACCCGTCGATGTAGGCCTGCGCCTGCGCGCGGGGGATGCGCAGGTCGTTCGCGAGGCGGAACGCCCCCATGCCGTACACGATCCCGAAGTTGATGGCCTTGGCGGCCCGGCGCTGCTCGGAGCTCACCAGCGCCGGCAGCACCCCGAAGACCTCGGACGCGGTGCGCCGATGGATGTCCTCGCCGGCGCGGAAGCTCTCCACCAGCGGGCCCTCGCCGCAGTGATGGGCCAGCACGCGGAGCTCGATCTGGGAGTAGTCCGCCGAGAGGAACACCGTCCCCGGCGCGGCCACGAAGCAGTCCCGGATGCGACGCCCCTCGTCGGTGCGGATGGGGATGTTCTGGAGGTTCGGGTCCGAGGAGGAGAGCCGGCCCGTGGCGGCGACCGCCTGGTCGTAGTGAGTGTGGATGCGTCCATCGGCGCCGACCCAGTTGGGGAGGGCGTCCACGTAGGTGCTCTTGAGCTTGGTCGCCTCGCGCCAGGCGAGCACGGCCCCGGGCAGCGGGTGCTGCTCGCGGAGCTTGTCGAGGGTGTCCGCGTCGGTGGAGAGCCCGGTCTTGATCTTCCGCGCGCCCTTGAGCCCCAGCCGCTCGTAGAGCACCTGGGAGAGCTGCTGCGTGGAGCCGATGAGGAACTCCTCGCCGGCGAGCTCCCACACTTCGCGCTCGCAGAGCCGGATGCGCGCCTCCAGCTCCTCCCGCAACCCGGCGAAGGAGGCCCGATCGACCGCGATCCCGGCCGCCTCCATGCGCGCGAGGATGGGCACGAGCGGGAGCTCGATCTGCTCGTAGGCCCGCCGGGCGCCCCAGCCGTCCAGGGTGGCGTCCAGGGTGTGGTCGAGCTGCACCGCCGCGGCGAGCCCCGCCCCGTGCTCCGCCCCCGGGGCGGCGCCGAGGTGACGGGTGCACACCGCAGCGAAGCCCCGATCGCGCTCGGGGTGGCGCAGGTAGTCGGCGAGCGCGAGGTCGCCCGCCACGCCCGCCAGCTCACCGAACTCCCGGGCCAGCGCCTTGAGGTCGAAGGCGACCTTCCGGACGCCGGCATCGGCGAGCAGCGCGCGGATCCACGGGAGGCTCGATGCGTCCACCGGCACCAGCGCCCCCTTCCGGTCCCCGTACCCGACGTAGAGCCGCCCCGGCCGGCCGGCGACCCGCTCCAGGTGGAGCACCACGCGCGTCGACGCTCGCAGCGCCGCGAGCAGCTCGTCCAGGGCCCGGGGACCCCACACCGTGGTCAGCTCCACCGCCCCGACCGGCACCGACACGGGACCGGCCGCCGGGGTGGCGGTGCCCGCGGTGTCGAGCCGCAGCTCCTGCATCAGGGAGCGGAAGTTGTAGCGGGTCAGCCGCCGCACCAGCTCGGCGTCGTCACGCGGTCGGGGTCGGAGGTCGGCCAGCTCCACCGGGACGGGGAGCCCGACCTCGATGGTGACCAGGCGGCGCGCGAGCCGCACCGCGTCGGCGTGGGCGGCGACCGCCTCGCCCGTCTTCCCGCCGATGTCCGCCGCGTGCGACAGCACCCCCTCCATGTCGCCGTACTTCTGGATGAACTGGGCGGCCTTCTTCTCCCCCACTCCGGGCACGCCCGGCACGTTGTCCGAGGTGTCGCCCATGAGCGCGAGGAGGTCGATGATGCGCTCCGGACCCACTCCCCAGCGCTCACGCACCTGCTCGGGGCCCACGCGCTGGTTCTTCATCAGGTCGAGCACGTAGATGTGCTCGTTGACGAGCTGTCCGAAGTCCTTGTCTCCCGAGACGATGCCCACCTCCAGCTCCGGGCTCGCGAAGCGCACGGCGAGAGCGCCGATCACGTCGTCCGCCTCGGTGTCGGGGAGGGCGAGGACCTTGAAGCCGAAGGCCTCGGAGAGCGGCGTGAGGTCCCCCCACTGCTGACGGAGGTCCTCGGGCATGTCCGGCCGCTGCCCCTTGTAGGCCGGGTACAGCGCGTTCCGGAAGGACTGGCCCACGTCGAAGACCAGGGCGACGTAGTCGGGGCGCTGGTCGCGCACGAGGGAGAGGAGGACGCGGGTGAACCCGTAGAGCGCCCGGGTCGGGAAACCGTCGGGCGCGCGCATGTCCGACTGGATCGCGTGGTACGCACGGAACGCGTGGTTGGGCGCGTCGACGAGGAGCAGCTTCTCGGGCATGCCCGCGTGTATCCGAATCGGCGACGGGGGGCGGCCCGGACGCGGGCGCGGCGGCGGTGGGTTAGCACTCCCCCCGCTTCGAGGTGGACGTGCCCGTCGCCGACCTGTTCGACCCCACCCCCGAACACGCGATGCTCCGCGAGATGGTGGCCGGCTTCGCGCGCGACGAGGTCGAGCCGCAGGCCGAGTCCCAGGACCGGCTCCAGGAGCTGAACCGGCCCCTGTTCGGCCGGCTCGGCGAGCTCGGCGTGCTCGGGGTCACCATCCCCGCCGAAGAGGGCGGCGCAGGGATGGACACCACCGCCGCCGTCATCGTCCACCACGAGCTCTCGAAGGTGGATCCCGGCTTCTGCCTCGCGTACCTCGCGCACGCGATGCTGTTCGTGAACAACTTCTACCACTGCTCCGACGCCGCGCAGCGGGCGCGCTACCTGCCCCGGGTGCTCAGCGGCGAGTGGGTGGGCGCGATGGGGATGACCGAGCCCGGCTACGGCACGGACGTGCTCGGGATGAAGACCACGGCCGTCCGCCGCGGCGACGTCTACGTGCTCAACGGCACCAAGACCTACATCACCAACGGACCGGACTGCCACGTCGCGCTCGTCTACGCGAAGGTGGACAACCGCGTGACCTCCTTCCTGGTGGACCGGACCTGCCCCGGCTTCCGGTCGTCCAACGCCATCCACAAGATGGGCATGCGCGCTTCGACCATGTCGGAGCTCATCTTCGAGAACTGCGAGATTCCAGCCACGAACCTCCTCGGCGGCGAAGGTCAGGGGCTCACGCACATGATGCGCAACCTCGAGATCGAGCGCCTCACGCTGGCGGCGATGAGCCTCGGGATCGCCGACCGCTGCCTGGATCTCATGGTCCGGTACGCGAACGAGCGGATCGCGTTCGGGAAGCCCATCAACAGCTTCGGCCAGATCCAGCGCTACATCGGCGAGAGCTACGCGAAGACCGAGGCCACCCGCTGCCTGGTGTACCAGGTGGCCCGCCAGGTCGCGCCCGGGGCCCGCGCCCGACTGGGCTCGGATGCCGCGAAGCTCTTCGCGGCGCCGGTGGGCAAGGAGGTCGCGGACAACGCGATGCAGGTGCTCGGCGGGGCGGGGTACTGCAACGAGTACCCGGTGGAGCGGCTGTTCCGGGACGCCAAGCTGCTGGAGATCGGAGGCGGCACCCCCGAGAGCCACCAGAAGAACATCACCAAGGACCTGACGCGGGAGCTGTGCGGCTGATCGCGCTGCTGCTCGGCTGCAGCCAGGTGGACCCGGAGTTCGCCGGCGAGCGGGCCAACGCGCTCTGCGCCTGGCACGCGCGCTGCGACACGCTCGAGATCGCGGGCTGGACGAGCGAGGACGCCTGCCGGGCCGACCTGCGGGCCGCGGCGGAGCTCCTGGACCCGGGCACCTGCGAGCGATGGAGCCCGACCGCTGCCGAGGCCTGCCTCGCCGCCTACGCCGAGGCCACCTGCGACACGCCCCCGGACCTGGAGCCCTGCCTGGCCGTGTGCGGCTGACCCGGGGTTGCCGGGAGAGTCGGTCTACGCCTGGCTCGCCCGGCGCTTTTCGAGGCGGACTTCCCGCTCCGCGTCCCGGTTGGTGGGGTCGGCCTCGACCGCCGCCTGGAAGTGCTTGATCGCGTCCTCCCCGCGGCCTTCCACCTTGGCCAGCGTGCCGCGGGCCACGCTCACCATGGCACGGTCCTTGGCCGTGGGGGGCTCGAGCCGGGCCAGCGCGATGTCCGCGGCCAACCCGGACACCCGTCGGGCGAGCCAGCCGCACCAGACCTCGTAGTAGGGGTGAGGCCAGGCGGGGTCCAGCGCGAGCGCCCGCTGGAAGCAGACATCCGCCTCCTTCCACGCGCGGGACCGAAACAGCGTCTCGCCGCGCCGGTAGGCGACCCGGGCCGCGGACCGGTCCTTCTCCGAGACGTAGGCGACCCCCTTCCGGCGCGCGTCCAGCACCCGGTTGGCCTCGTCGAGCCCCCCGGGCGCCGCGAGCGCGTCCCGCGCGGAACGGTAGAGGTCGAACAGTTGGTGGGCAACCGCGGTCAGCTCGGCCGAGGCGTCCGCGTACTGGTCGGGGTGGGACGGCGGACCGAGGGTGCGCCAGGCCGCGTCGACGGCGGCAGTGGCGAGCGAGGCGGCCTCGCCGAGCCCCAGCACGTCCACCGGCTGCTTCCCGTGCAGGCTGGCCACGCGCGCCTTGAGGACCTCGATCCGGGGGTCCGGCCCGGTCGCCACCGGGCGCGAGGGCGCCGGGGCGCCCACCCTGCGGAGCTCCAGGAGCCCAAGCTGGTGGAGGGTGTCGATCTGCCGCAGGATCTCGAGGCGGCGCGCGCTCGCCCCGCCGACCAGGCCCCCGACCAGCGCGGCCACGGACGGTTCCCGCGGCACCTGGCGGAGGATGCGAAGCGCCGCGGAGTCCAGGCCCCAACGCGTCTCCGGAGAGTCGTCGGGCAAGGCAACGGCCAACCGGCCCGAGCCGGCCGCGTCCCAGAAGGCCATGAGGTGCGCGGCGTCCCTCGCTTGCCGCAGCCCGTCCATGAGCAGCCTCGGAACGGAGACGCCCAAGGGGAACGCGGCGGGCGCGGGCCGGAGCGCCGGGTCCCAGCGCACCGTCCCGTCGCGACGCTCACCCAGGCTGGCGAGGAAACGCCCGATCCCCCGGGCCGCCGCCTCGGCCGCTGCGTCCACCGGCTTCCCGTGCTCCACCGCGACGCCGATGCCCGAGGTACTGTCGGTGACGCCCGCGAGGCCTTCCCCGAGATCGGCGAGAAGCCGGGGGATGCCCTCGGCCTGCCAGACCGCACCCGACCGAAGCACCACCGCCGACGGACCCGCCGGGGTCTCGATCCGAAGCCCGCCGTCCACGCCGAGTCGGGAGGCCAGGTACAGCACGCGCACGGGCGGGTACCGACCGAACGGGCCGTTCACCGCGAGGAGCGCGTCCTCGCCGGACCAGACGGGTGGAGGGAGGGAGGAGGGCATGAAGTGATCCGGCACACGGACGCTGGAACGAGGTGTCGTTGACCGAGCCCGGTGCCTATCATACGGGTCGCCGCCCGCGCGACGCCTTCTTCGCCGGGACGAATGGAGATCCCATGGCCAGCCCGAACGTGCAGTACATCACCGACGCCCAGTTCAAGTCCGAGGTCCTCGAGAGCAACGTCCCCGTGCTCCTCGACTTCACCGCCGCGTGGTGCGGCCCCTGCAAGGCGATCGCGCCCCTGCTCGATCAGGTCGCCGATGCCCAGCTCGGCAAGCTCAAGGTCGTGAAGATCGACATCGACCAGAACCAGAACACCCCGAACCAGTTCGGCGTCCAGTCCATCCCCACGCTGCTGCTCTTCAAGAACGGGCAGGTGGCGGCGCGCCAGGTCGGCGCCCTGAACAAGCCCGCTCTCGACCGCTTCGTCGCTCCCGTCCTCGGCTGATTCAGCTGATGACGTTGTAGCGGTCCATCTCCTCGAGCGCCCGCCCCGACCCCTTCACCACCGCGGAGAGGGGGTCGTCGGCGACGATCACGGGGAGACCGGTCGCCTGCGAGATGACCCGGTCGAGCTGCCGCAGGAGCGCGCCTCCGCCGGTCATCACGATCCCGCGGTCCACGATGTCGGAGAGGAGCTCCGGCGGGGTGCGCTCGAGCGACGCCACCACCGCGTCCACGATGAAGCCCACCGGCTCCACCAGGGCCTCGCGGATCTCCTCGGAGTGGATGGTGACCACGCGCGGGAAGCCGCGGACCAGGTCGCGCCCCTTGACCTGCATCTCGTAGAGGACGCCGTCGCTCTCGGCGTTCCCGAGGGTGAGCTTGATCGCCTCGGCGGTGCGCGGCCCGATGAGCAGCTCGTGGCGCCGGCGCATGTGCTGGACGATGGCCTCGTCGAGGTGGTCCCCGCCGATCTTGATGGACCGGCTGTAGACGATGCCGGCCATGGAGATGACCGCCACCTCGGTGGTGCCGCCCCCGACGTCCACGATCATGTTCCCCGTGGGCTCGGTGATGGGGAGATCGGCGCCGATGGCGGCGGCGATCGGCTCCTCGATGAGGTGCACCTCGCGGGCGCCCGCCGACTCGGCCGACTCGCGGACGGCCCGCTTCTCCACCTCGGTGGTGCCGTAGGGGATGCACACCACCATCCGGGGGGCGAGGAAGTTCCGCCGTCCGTTCACCCGCTCGATGAAGTGCCGGAGCATCGCCTCCGTCACCTCGAAGTCCGCGATCACCCCGTCCTTGAGGGGGCGGATGGCCTGGATGTCCGTGGGGCAGCGGCCCAGCATGGACTTGGCCGCCGAGCCCACCGCCACGATGCTCTTGTTCCCCCTCCGGTCGTGGTGCACGGCCACGACCGAGGGCTCGTTGCACACCACACCGCGGCCCTTGACGTACACCAGGGTGTTGGCGGTGCCGAGATCGATGGCCATGTCGGGGGAGAACAGGCCGAGTACGGAGGAGAACATGGGAGCCCCGGGGAGGAGGGGGTTGCTCGCGCGAACGCGGAGCAGGGAGGAAGCCGAAATATAGCCCACTGCACTTGACGGCGCAAGGGCAGCCCCGACGGCTCCTATGACCCCGCCTCCTCCCCCGGGCCGCCCCCGTTCGCCGGTGCCACACCACTCCCGGTACGCGCGCGTCCGTTCCCTCAGCGCGACCCCGTCCACCCCGAGCTGCGCGAGGCTGCGATTGAGCAGGTACTCCGTCCGATTGCGCGGCGGGTGGGCCCGCGGCACATGGGGCGGCAGCTGGTCCACCCCGAAGCAGGCCCGGTACACCGCCGTCATCGTCCCCTCGAGATCCCGGACGTAGTCCACGAAGCGGACCACGGTGCGCCGAGGCCCGACGGCCGCGGTGTAGAAGGCCTGCTCCACGTCGCAGTAGGTCACCTCGGTCCGGACGACCGCAGCGGCGAGCCAGGCCCAGGCCGGGGCGCCGAGGGTGTCGTCGAAGGGGTTGGCGCGCAGGTAGTTGATGGCCGATTGGAGGCGGTCCGCGGGGTCGCGGATCACGGTGAGGAAGTGGGCATCGGGCCATCGGGCGGCGAGGGCCGGGGCCGCCCCGATGAAGTGGCCCTTGACGAAGAAACGGCGTGGTCGGCCGTCGGGGCCGGGGCCGGCTCCCGCGAGGGTCTTCCAGCCGATCCCGTCCACGAGGTCGACGAAGTCGCGCTCCCAGAGGGACTGGTTGTGGGGGGCGATGCGGCTCGTGCCGAACTCCTCGACCATGACCTCGGGCCCCAGGAACACCGAGAGGTGGTTGAGGTGCGAGAGGAACAGGGTCGACTCGAAGGTGTCGGTGCGGAACGGGTCGCCCTCGTGGCGCTGGGTGAACTCGGGCGGCAACATGGCTTCGAAGCCGTGCCGCACGCTCTCGCGCGTGACGACCCGCCCGATGGTGGCCTGCGAGAGGCGCCACAGCCACAGGTAGGGGAAGGTGAAGGCCAGGAAGGAGGGGGCGGCCAGGTGGGGGTCGTCCTCCAGGTAGCGCGCGAGCTGGGTGCTGCCGGAGCGCCCCGCGCTGATCTCCAGGAGCGGCGCGACCACGGGGTTCGCCGCGCGTTCGCGGCGGTACAGCAGCTCGTCGAGGAGCCAGGCGAGGCCCCAGAGCGGGGTGGTCACGACCTTTCGGGCGACGTGCAGGGTCAACCAGGCCCGGTGGTGCACCGGGAGGCCCGGCGGGGGGGGACGGACGGTCCAGATGAGCCGGAGGTACCGCCGCACCTGGGCGAAGCGCGGGACGTTGGGAGGCCGACCCAACCCGAGCGCGCAGAGGAGGTAGACGGGTCAGAGGCCCGAGAGGAGCACCGCGAGGAAAGCCACCCCGAAGGCGTAGGCGACGACGCGGAGCAGGAAGAGGGGGAGCGGCTTCGCGGGGCGGGGGGGCTCGCCCGGGAGGGACTCGGCGATGTGGTCCGGGCTGAACATCCGTCGTTCCGTTCCTCTCCGTCGGCGGGGGCCGGACCCCACCCTAATCCCGCCCGCTCACGATCACGGGGCTCCAGGCGCGCCCGCGACCGGCGCCAGCCGGGACGAGACGTTAGACGCCCGCCCCATGGCCGTCCTCGAGAACCTCAGAAAGGGTACCGACTCCACCAGCACGCGCGTGCTCATCGGCGTCGTCGCGCTGGCGCTCATCCTTTTCCTGGGGGACGGCGCTCGCATCAACTCCTCCTCCGCGCTCGCCACGGTCAACGGCGCCGCCGTCACCCAGGCGGAGTTCGACCGCGTGTACCGCATGGTCGAGCGGCAGGAGCGCGGGAACCTCGACGACGCGGGGCGCGCCGCGCTCCAGGCCGAGGTCCTGGAGAACGTCATCGCGCAGGAGGTGTTCCTGCAGGAGGCCCAGCGCCTGGGCATCGCGGTGTCCGACACCGAGGTGATGCGGGAGGTGGTGGGGGTGCCCGCCTTCCAGAAGGACGGGAAGTTCGACCAGCGCACCTACGAGAAGGTGCTGAAGAACATGGGGATGACGCCCGAGCGCTTCCAGGCCGAGCGGGCGCGCGAGCTCGTGCTCGGCCGGCTGGGCGACTTCCTGGGCAGCTCGGTGGCCGTCACCGACGCCGAGGTCCGGCGCGCCTGGCTCGAGTCCGAGACCCAGTACGATCTCGCCTACATCCGGCTCCCCGACACCGCCTTCCTGGCCGACATCCAGGTCTCCGACGCCGATCGCGACGCGCTCCTCGCCTCGAAGGGAGCCGAGGTGCAGAAGCGGTACGACGAGGCCTACGATCGCGCCTACAACCTGCCCAAGCGCTGGACGGTCTCCACCATCCTCGTCCGCACCGACGTGGAGGGAGCCGACAAGGCGGCGCTCCAGGCCAAGGCGGAGGCGCTGCGGGCCTCCGCGGTCGCGCCCGGCGCCGACTTCGCCGCGCTGGCCCGGGACAACAGCGAAGACCTGAGCGCCGCTTCCGGCGGGAGCCTCGGCACCCTCACCCGCGACCAGCTGGACCCGATGGTGGCCATCGCGGTGGACAGCCTGGGCGCGGGTCAGGTGAGCCCCGTGGTGGAGACCGGCCGGGGCTTCCAGGTGGTGAAGGTGGACGCGGTCGAGGACGCCCGCCTCATCCCCTTCGACGAGGCCAAGCTCGATCTCGCGGTCCAGATGATCCGCGAGGAGAAGGTGGGCGCCGAGCAGCGCGCCTGGGCCGGCAAGCTCGTCTCCGCCTGGACCGCGGGGGCGATCCCCCCCGAGCTCACCGAGCCGCGGCGGCTGGCGATCGAGCAGCCCGACCCGTTCCGGCTGCGCGAGGGCACGGTGCCTGCCGTCGGCCGCATCCCCGAGCTGACCGCCGCGCTGGAGAACGCCCGCGCGGGGGACGTGCTGCCGGTTCCCTTCCAGGACGGGCCGAACGTCTACGTCGTCAAGCTGAACCAGAAGCTCCAGCCGTCCGAGGACAGCTTCGCCGACGGCTCGCGCATGGTCCGGCTCCAGCTCCAGAACACGCGCCAGCAGGCGTTCGTGGAGTCGTGGAGGGCGGACCTCATCGCCCGGGCGAAGATCGAGCGGCACGTGCAGATGGGCCCCGCCGCCACCCCCGGCGAGGTGCCGGCCGACGCACCCGCGCCCCAGCCCTGAACGCGGGGGGACAGGCCCTCGGGTCGTCCGTCGCCGACGCTTCCCTTCCCTCGGCCGGTCGTCGCCTCCGATCCGTTCCGGGGTGACCCCCTTGCATCCTTCACCAAGTGTGGTACATCAGGTCTTGACACGGCAAGAGCGGGTCCCCGCCGGCTCTGGCCACACTTCGGAGGATGAGCAGGTTTCGCGCTTGTTGACGTGGTCGCCGAGCCTCGGGCCATCCCGCTGTTGCTGCCGGCGCCGGCCGAACGTTCGGGCGAGCGTTCGTGCGCCATCCCGCTGCTGCTGATCGCCCCGCGGACCTGCTCATCCTCTCCCTCCCCGGATGCCGAACGACGCCAGCCCCCTCCCCCGCCCCTCCCTCCCCGACCTGAAGCGGCCGGGGCTGGAGCCGGTCGAGCCTGCGCTCCTGCGGTTCGGCGCGTCCGCGCTCGCCGCCACCTGGCGGGTGACGCACCCCACCCGGGCCGACCGGTACGTCCTCGGCGAGCTGCCCCCTCCGGTGCGGCTCTACTACACGGCCCAGGACGGCTGGCAGGCGCCGCTCTTCTTCCTCCCGCCCACACCGGGAGGGCGCGGCGAGCCGGTGCTGCTCGCC
>Ga0172372_10009308_pt1 | contig 12793 bp, 12 predicted proteins | sample LakKiv5m_2_FD_114544 | JGI IMG/M metagenome (GOLD analysis project Ga0172372, IMG submission 114544) | Freshwater microbial communities from Kabuno Bay, South-Kivu, Congo - kab_092012_9.5m | ecosystem: Environmental > Aquatic > Freshwater > Lake | place: Democratic Republic of the Congo...
AGACCCGCGCGTGCAGGGCGAGGTGCTGGTGATCGACGGCATCACGCTGTGGGGCTTCGACTACATCGACCTGGGCCGCATCCGCATGCCCTCGCTGACGGTGCCGGTGACGATCAAGTCCCTGGTCTTCAGCGAGGACCCCCGTTCGCACGGCAAGTCCGATCTCTCCGACTGGCATCACCACGGCGACGGGACGATGCACCGGCACGCCCACGCGGGGGGTCACCACCACCACCACCACGGTCACGGTCACGGTCACCACCACGGCCACGGCCACAGCCACAGCCACGATCACGATCACGATCACGGGCACGGGCACGATCACGGGCATGGGCCACAGCATCGCCACAGTCATGCTGATGGCGCTGCGCACGACCTCGACCACGGCCACGGCCACGGCCACGACCACGGTCACGTGCGGGCGGACGCCGACGCCGACGCGAGCCAGGACACTCGCTCGGTCGCTGCCGTGGCGCACACCTCACCACACGCAAAGGACCTGCCTTGAGCCTAGAGTCGTCCGCGGTCGGCACCGCCGCGCTCGCGCCCTCGCTGCTGCTGGTCGGCCTGATGGGCTTCCGGCACGGCTTCGATGCTGACCACATCGCCATCGTCGACGGCATGACCCGGGCGCGCCAGTTGCATCGCACTTACTGGTCGGCCCGTCTCGTGGGCCTGCAGTTCGCCGCCGGTCACAGCGCGATGATCATGCTGGCCTCGCTGCTGTTCTTCTGGCAGCGCGGGGTCGTGCCGCCCTGGCTGGACGGCCTGGGCCTGTGGGTCTCGGTGACCTTCCTGCTCCTGGTGGCCATCGGCAACGCCTCGCACGCCCTGAGCCCGGCCACGCCCTCGGCCGCGGCAGGCGGCCCGCTGGCCCGGCTGATGTTGCGCCTGACGGGGGCCCATCTGCATCCCGCGCTGGTGGGCGTGGCCTTCGCCCTGTCCTTCGATTCGATCGCGCAGGCGGCCTTCTTCGCGGCACGCGGTGGCGACCTCGCCGGGCTGTCGGCCGTGATGCTGATGGCCGCAGCCTTCGGCCTGGGCATGATGCTGGCCGATGCCGTCAACGGCGCCCTGCTGGCCTGGTTCGCCGGGCGCAGTGACAAGGTGGCGCTGCGGGCCAGCCGCATCTCGAGCGCCTTCGTGGCGTTGATCGCCTTCGCCACGGCGCTCGCAGCACTGGCGCGCGAAGGCCACGAGGGCTTCGCCGCGCGCTGGGAACAGGGCGGTGTGTGGATCGGTGTGGGCCTGATGTGCCTGAGCTTCGCGGTCTACGCCCTGCTGATCGTGCTGCGCCGCGGCCGCGGCGCACTGCCGGGTGCACCGGGTGCACCGGGTGCGCCGGGTGCGCCCGGCGCGGCCTGACCGGCCCGGCGGGGACCGCTCGAGGGCAGCGACGGCCATGATGTCCGCCGAGGTCAGACGCTGATGCAGTCGCAGCCACCCACCCCGTCGCCGGCAAAGGAAGTCGCGCCCGAGGTGGAGGTGCCGCGCTCGGCCACGGAGATGTTCCTGGCCTTCACGCGCATCGCCATGCAGAGCTTCGGCGGCGCGCTGGCCATGCTCGAACGCGAGATCGTCCAGCGCCGGCGCTGGATGACGCCGCAGGACTTCCTGGGCGTGTACGCCATCAGCCAGGTGATGCCCGGGCCGACCGGCATTTCCTTCTGCGTGCTGCTGGGCGACCGGCACTTCGGCCTGCGCGGCGTCGTCGCGGCCCTGGCGGGTTTCGTCGCCGTGCCGGCCGTGCTGGTGCTGGTGATCACCGCCGTCTTCCACAGCCTGCAGGGCCTGCCGTCGACGCAGGGCGCGCTGCACGGCATGGGCGCGGCCAGCGTCGGCCTCATCGTGCACACCGCCTGGCGCATGGCGCGTGGCCTGAAGGGCAGCCGGCGGGGTGTGGCGATCGCACTGGGCACGCTCGGTGTGGTCGCCGTCGCTCACTGGCCGGTCAGTGCCGTGGTGCTGACCTTCGGGCTCGGGTCGGTGCTGCTGGCCTGGCGCGAGGTCGCGGTCTCGCGCGGGGCGTCCCGTGGTTGACGGCGCCCGCCTCGATGGCGAGGCGCTGCTGGCGCTGTTCACCCACTTCGCCTCGCTGGCGCTGTTCGCCACCGGCGGCGCCATCGCCCTGGCGTCGGACATCCACCGCTATGTGGTCGACCAGCACGGCTACCTCTCCCACAACGACTTCGTCAATTCCATCGCCCTGGCGCAAGCCTCGCCGGGGCCCAACCTGCTGTACGTCACCGTGATGGGCTGGTACATCGCCGGCGTGCCCGGCGCGCTGGCCACCACGCTGGGCCTGACGCTGCCGGCGCTGCTGCTGCCGATGGCGATCTCGCGCCTGGGGCGTCGACCGCGCTTCGGCCTGTGGATCCGGGCGCTGCAGAACGGGCTGTCGCCGGTGGCACTGGGCCTGATGGGCGCCAGTTGCTGGCTGCTGCTGAGCCAGAGCCCGGGGGGCTGGAAGTCGCTGGCGATCACCGGCGTGACCCTCGTCCTGCTGTGGCGCACGCGCGTGCCGCCGGTGCTGCTGATCCTGGCGGCCGGGGTGCTCGGCGCCTTCCTGCCCTGGTAGGCGGCCGACCGCGACCCGGCCGAACCCACCTCGACCGCCCCAAAAGCCCCAACGGCCCCGACCGCGCAAGTCACCAGTTCCCACCCCGCACCCGACCCGAGGAGCCCTCCCCGATGACCCCCACCGATCGTTTTCACCTGGCCGGCGTCATGGGCTGGCCGGTGATGCATTCACGCTCGCCGCTGATCCACAACCACTGGTTCCAGGTGCAGGGACTGAAGGGCGTGTACGTGCCGCTGGCGATCGAGCCCGGACGCGTCGAGGCCGCCCTGCGCGCGCTGCCGGCGCTGGGCTTTGCCGGTGTCAACGTCACCATCCCGCACAAGCAGGAGGCGATGCGCGTCGTCGACGAACTCGACGAGTCGGCCCGGCGCATTGGCGCCATCAGCTGCGTGACGGTGCGTGCCGATGGCCGCCTGCACGGCTGCAACAACGACGCCTTCGGCTTCGTGCGCAACCTGCGGCAGCAGCAGCCCGCCTGGCAGCCGGGCGACGGCCCGGCAGTGGTCATCGGTGCCGGCGGCGGCGCGCGCGCGGTGTGCTGGGGCCTGCTGCAGGAGGGGGTGCCCCAGGTGCGTCTGGTCAACCGCACGCTCGAGCGCGCGCAGGCCCTGGCGCAGGCGCTGGGCGGGCCGATCAGCGTCCACCGCTGGGACGAGCGCCACGAGCTGCTGCAGGACGCGGCACTCGTGGTCAACACCACCAGCGCCGGCATGGTCGGGCAGCCCGCCCTGGACCTGGACGCGACGCGGCTGCCGGTCACGGCCATCGCGGCCGACATCGTCTACATCCCGGCCGAGACCCCGTTCCTGGCCGCGGCGCGCGCGCGCGGCCTGCCGACGGTGCGCGGCCTGGGGATGCTGCTGCACCAGGGGCCGCTGGCCTGGAAGCGCTGGTTCGGGCTGGAGCCGGCGGTCACCGACGAGCTCTGGCGGCTGGTCGAGGCCTCGCTGTAGCCGCAGGCCGTCGCCGCGAGGCGGCGCGGATCACGCTGGCGCCGCGCGCCGGCACGCCAGCACGCCCGCGCGCCCGCGCGCCCGCGAATCCGCCCGCACGGCGCGTCCAACGCCTCTGGCGTGTTCAGGCCAGCGCCGGCAGCTTGGCGCGGAAGTGGTCCCAGGCGCGCTGGAACAGCGCCTGCGACCACAACTTCTGGCGGCACAGCGCCAGTTCCTCCTCGTCGAAGACGTAGGGCTGGCCGAGCTGCATCGCCATGAACTGGCGTTGCGCGTTCTCCTCCATGTAGGCTGCCAGCACGAAGGCCTCGACGATCGTCTGCCCGACGGTGACGGCGCCGTGCGACTTCATCAGCGCCGCCGGGCGGTCGCCCAGCGTGGCCGCCAGCCGGTCGGCCATGGCCCGGTTGTTGATCGAGTTCGGCGAGTCGAGCACCGGCACCGGGTGCACCAGCGAGCCCTGCGCATAGACCGGCAGGTAGGGCTTGCCGGCCATCGTCAGCACCGTCGACCAGCGCGGGTGGGCGTGGACGACGGCACGCACATCGGGGCGCGCACGGTAGATGCCGGCGTGCAGATGGAACTCCAGCGGCGGCTTGCCGCTTCCGGCCTCGACCTGACCGTCCAGGTCGATGGTGCAGATGTCGTCGACGCTCAGGCGGCTGCGCTGGCAGTTGCCGGCATTGATCAGCAGACGCCCGTCGTCCAGGCGCATGCTGGCGTGGCCGTTGTAGTCGATGATCTCCTGGTGCTCCAGCATGCGGATGCAGTCCACCAGTTGCTGCTTCAGGGTGTCGATGTCGCTCATCGGGGTCTCCGTGGGAATATGGCGCGGTCGCTGCCGGGGCGCGATTGGCACGAGTGACGCGAGCGGCGCAAGGGGGGAGGCTGCAGGGGCACTGGGCGCGGGGCGCCCGGCCGGCGGTCGCGCCGGCCGGGCGTTCACCAGCCGGTCTGCGCGCGGGTCTGCGCGCGCCACAGTTCCCAGGCGCGCAGGCCCGCGCCCTGGTTCACGGCGTCGGCCCGCTCGCCCTCCTCCTCGTCGAGCGCCGCCAGCGGCGCGCCCTCGGCCAGGGCCTGCGCCCAGTGCTGGATGCGGGCGTTGACCTCGGTGTAGACGGCGCGGAAGACGGCCGTCTCCAGGCTCGGGCCGACGGCGATGCTGCCGTGCGCGCGCATCAGCGCCACGTGGCGCGGCCCCAGCGTCTGCGCCAGCGCCTGCCCCTTGTCGCCGTCGCTGACCAGCATGTCGGTGGCGCCGAAGCGCTCGCGGATGTCGAACACCGGCACGCCCGCGGCCAGGAAGGCGGCGTTGTGGAACATCGCCCCCATGCGCGCGCGCACCAGCCCGAAGGGCACCACCGACGGCGAGTGGCTGTGCACCACGGCCATGACGTCGGGCCGCGCCTTGTAGACCTCGCCGTGGATGAAGCGCTCGAGGAAGCTCTTGCGTCCGGCGGCGTTGCAGGGCCGGCTGTCCAGGTCGTACTCGAGGATGTCGTCGGGCGTGACCAGGGCCGGGGCGACCGAGCGCGCCATCAGGTACCGCCCGGGCGCGCCGGGATGGCGCATCGAAACGTGGCCGAAACCGTCGACCACGCCCTGGGCGGCGAGGATGCGGCTGGCCGCGGCCAGGTCGGCGACGCGGGCCGCATCGACGGGGCCGCCCGAGGACGGGGGCGCTTCGGCGGCGGCGGAAGGGGGCAGGGTCGGTGTCATGGCGGGCGTGGCGCGGGCGGTCTCGGGCGGTCTCGGGCGGTCTGATCAGATGATCACCGAGGTCATGATTCCGCGCGGGAAGATCTCCTCGGGGGTGAACTGGCGGTGGGCGATGCCCTGCTGCCAGGTGTAGAGCGCCATCTGCTCCCAGGTCGGGCGGTTGGGCTCGATGCCGTAGGGGAAGAGGTCGGCGCCGAAGCGATCTCGCTGGCGCCGCGCGTAGCTGCTCAGCCACGGCACCGGGTAGCGCGAAACGGCCGGATCGAGCAGGCGCTCGAGGCTGCGGCGCTTGGACTCCTCGAAGGCGTTGAGCAGGTTGCGCCCGACCCAGGGGTGGGCCTCGATGATGGCGCGGCGCATCGCGACGATGTGCATGATCGGCCACACGCGGGTGCGGTCGTAGTAGTCCTGCTCCATGTCGACGAAGTCCGGGAACAGGCGCTCGACGTCGGGGTGGCCCTCGAGGAAGCAGGTCGGCGGCCGGGCGATGATGGCGCAGTCGATCTCGCCCGAGGCCAGCATCTGGCTGAGCGACTTGTCGGCCACCCGCGTGAGCTGCACGCCCTCGGGCAGGTGGATCTCGACCTTCTCGGCGCGGCCGGGGGCGTTCGCGCCGGCCTGGACCCAGTGCACGTCCGTGAGCTTGACGCCCATCTCGTTGTGCATCCAGCCGCGCATGTAGACAGCGGCCGAGTGCGCCCACTCGGGCGAGCCGACCTTGCGCCCGGCCAGGTCCTGCACGCTGCGGATGCCGCTGCGCCGGTTGACATAGAAGGAGCCGAAGCGGAACAGGCGCGAGCAGATCACCGGCAGGCCGATGATGTCGCTGTCCGGCCGGGTGACCTGGGTGGCGAACTTCGCGAACGACAGCTCGGCCAGATCGAACTCGCGGTTCGCGGTGAAGCGCGCGAAACACTCGTGGTGGCCGAGCGTCATCCAGTTCAGGTCGACGCCCTCGGGCCGGACCAAGCCGAAATGCAGGTCGCGGAAATGGTCGTAGTCGGTGGTCGCGATCGACAGGGGCAACAGGCTCATGATGGGCGTGGGCAGTGGCGCAGCGGCCGGATTCTGGCGCGGATCCTGCCCGTCCGCCCGTCCGCTTGTCCACCCGTCCACCCGTCCGCTCGCCTGCTCGCCTGCGGCGCGATGCCGAGGGCCACAGGCGCACAGGTCACCATGTCACCATGTCACCAGGTCAACCGGACGAACGGACGAACGGACGAACGGACGAACGGACGAACGGGCCGCCGGGTGGCGATCGGCGCCGTCGAAGGCTGCGCCAGAATCCGCGCCACCCCTCCCCCGCAGGGCCGCGCCCGCGCGCCCTGCTCCCATCGCCCATGACCCCTGCCCCCGACCACAACGCCTGGCTGCGCGCCATGCCCTGGGTGTTCGTGCTGATCTGGAGCACCGGCTTCATCGTCGCGCGCTTCGGCATGCCGCACGCGCCGCCGATGGGCTTCCTGGCGCTGCGCTTCGCGCTGTCCATCCTGTGCTTCGCGGTGTGGATCGCACTGGCGCGCGTGCGCTGGCCGGCCACGCGCGCGCAGTGGCTGCATCTGGCCGTCACCGGCGTGCTGATGCATGCCGGCTACCTGGGCGGCGTGTGGGCCGCCGTCAAGGCCGGGATGGGCTCGGGGCTGTCGGCGCTGATCGTCGGCATCCAGCCGGTGCTGACCGCCGTGTGGTTGTCGGCCACCGGCTCGCGCGTGACAGGTCGGCAGTGGCTGGGGCTGGTGCTGGGCTTCGCCGGCCTGCTGCTGGTGGTCTCGCACAAGATCGAGGCCGGCGGGCCGGGTGACCAGGTCACCGCGCTGAACCTGGGGCTGGCGGTGCTGGCGCTGCTGTCGATCACCGCCGGCACGCTGTACCAGAAGCGCCACGTCGCGCCCTGCGACGTGCGCAGCGCCAATGCGGTGCAGCTCGGCGCGGCGCTGCTCGTGACGCTGCCGCTGGCGCTGGTGGAGCCCGAGGCGATGCACTGGGCCACGGCGGCCGGTGGCGTGAACTGGGAGATCGTCGGGGCGATGGCCTGGTCGGTGCTCGGGCTGACGCTGGGGGGCAGCTCGCTGCTGTACCTGCTGATCCAGCGCGGCGCCGCGGCCTCGGTGGCGAGCCTGATGTACCTCGTGCCGCCGTGCACGGCGCTGATCGCCTGGCTGCTGTTCGACGAGCCGATCACCGCCCTGACCCTGGCCGGCATCGCGCTGACCGCCTTCGGCGTCAGCCTGGTGGTGCGCGCGCCGCGTCCGCCATGAGCAGTGCCCGAGGCCCGGGAGGCGCAGGGGCGGTTTCCGACGTGAGCGCCTGAGCGCCTCAGGGTCCGCCGCGTGGCCGCAAGCGCCTGCCGGCGCGCCACGGCGGCATGCCACCGCTGCGCTCGCGGGTACCATCATCGCCCTGTTGGCACGCGCCAGCCCGCAGCGGCATCTGCTGCGCGCCCGGCGCCTGTCGCCACCCCTTTTCCGTTCCCCATCCGCCCGCCCCATGAGCCACACCCATCGCATCGCCGTGATCGCCGGAGACGGCATCGGCCAGGAAGTCATGCCCGAGGGCCTGCGCGTGCTGCAGGCCGCGGCCTCGCGCTTCGACATCGCCCTGCAGTTCGACACCTTCGACTTCTCGAGCTGCGACTATTTCGCCCGCCACGGCAAGATGCTGCCCGACGACTGGCGTGACCGGATCGGTGGCCACGAGGCGATCTACTTCGGCGCCGTGGGCTGGCCGCAGGCGGTGCCCGACCACGTCTCGCTGTGGGGCTCGCTGCTGCTGTTCCGCCGCGAGTTCGACCAGTACATCAACCTGCGCCCGGCGCGGCTGATGCCGGGCGTGACGGCGCCGGTGGTGCGGCGCGACGGCAGCCCGCGGCAGCCGGGCGAGATCGACATGGTGATCGTGCGCGAAAACACCGAGGGCGAGTACTCGAGCATCGGCGGGCGCATGTTCGCCGGCACCCCGCGCGAGATCGTCATGCAGGAGACGGTGATGACGCGCCACGGCGTGGACCGCGTGCTGCGCTACGCCTTCGAGGTGGCGCGCTCGCGTCCGAAGAAGCACCTGACCAGCGCCACGAAATCCAACGGCATCGCCATCACCATGCCCTACTGGGACGAGCGCGTGGTCGAGATGGCGCGCGAGTACCCGGACGTGACGGTGGACAAGTTCCACATCGACATCCTGACCGCCCACTTCGTGCAGCGCCCGGACCACTTCGACGTCGTCGTCGGCTCCAACCTGTTCGGCGACATCCTGTCGGACCTCGGCCCGGCCTGCACCGGCACCATCGGCATCGCCCCGAGCGCCAACCTCAACCCGGACCGCACCCACCCCTCGCTGTTCGAGCCGGTGCACGGCTCGGCGCCCGACATCGCCGGGCGCGGCATCGCCAACCCGATCGGGCAGATCTGGAGCGGGGCGCTGATGCTGGACTTCCTGGGGCACCGCGCCGCGCATGACGCCATCCTGCGCGCCATCGAGGCCGTGCTCGAGCCCGGCAGCGGCGCGCCACGCACGCCCGACCTGGGTGGCAGCGCCGGCACGGCCGACGTCGGGCGCGCGATCGAGCAGGCGCTGCGCGCGTGAGCCATGCCGACGGGGCGCGTCGGCCGGCCGCTGCGGGCACGCGCTGATGGCCACGCCCCCCACGCCCCCCACGCCACTCACGCCCGAAGCGTCGCCCACACCACCGATGCCGCACGCCCCGGCCGGCGTCCCGACGCTGTGGCTGCTGGCCTGTGCCGGGTTCGTCAGCATGCTGTCGTCCCGGCTGTGCGACGCCATGCTGCCGGCGCTGGCCACCTCGTTCACGACGACGACGGCCCATGCCGCATCGGTGGTCACGGCGTTCGCACTGGCCTACGGCGCGCTGCAGTTCGTCGCCGGCCCGCTGGGCGACCGTCATGGCAAACCGCGCATCGTCGCGCTGGCCTGCCTGTTCTGCGCGCTGGCCACCGTGGCGGCTTCGTTCGCGACCTCGCTGTCGGCGCTGACCCTCGCGCGGGCGGCCGTCGGCGCCGGATCGGCGGCGATCGTGCCCCTGGTGCTGGCGTGGATCGGCGACACCGTGCCCGCCGAGCGCCGCTACGAGGCGCTGGCGCGCTACAGCTCGGCGACGATCATGGGCACGCTGCTGGGCGCCTGGGCCGGCGGGGCGCTCACGCAGTGGCTGGGCTGGCGCGCCGCCTTCGGCAGCGTCGCACCGGCTTTCGCCGTGGTGGGGCTGGTCCTGCTGGCCCGGGTGTCGCGCACGGGCGGCGACGGCAGCGCCGCACGCACCGATGCCGCAAGGCAGCCCTATCGGATGGCGGTGCGCGCCCTGTGGGCGCTGCCCTGGGCGCGGCGCGTCTACCTGGTGGTGATGCTGGAGGGGCTGCTGGTCTTCGGCGTGCTCACCTTCGTGCCGAGCCTGCTGCACGAGCGGCTCGGGATCCCGTTGTCGCAGGCCGGCGCGGTGGTCGCCGCCTACGGCCTGGGGGGCCTGGCCTACTCGCGCGCCGCTTCCCACCTGCTGCGGCGCCTGCCGCCGCGTCGGGTGGCGCGCGCCGGCGCGCTGCTGGTGGGCCTGGGCTTCGTGCTCATCGCCTCGACCGAAGGCGTGCTGTCGGCGGCACTGGCCTGCGCCCTGACAGGCTTCGGCTTCTTCGCGATGCACAACACGCTGCAGTTCCAGGCCACGCAGCTCGCGCCGCAGGCGCGCGGGCTGGCGCTGTCGTTCTTCGCCGCGAGCTTCTTCTTCGGCCAGAGCATGGGCGTGCCGCTGGCCGGGTGGATGCTGACGCACGCGCCGGCGCACTGGACCTACCTGGGCGCGGCCCTGGCGCTCGTCATGCTCGGAACAATCTACACCGCGATGTGGGCACGCCGGGAAGCCGACGCGGCCCGAAGCGCATGATGGCGGACCACCGCCCGCACGGCTCGCCGCGCGGCGCCAGGCCGGCGCCGCCGCCGTCCGGCGCACGGGTTCGATGCCCCCGCCAGATGCCCCCGCCGGATGCCCACCACACAGCCTGGAGCCCTGTCATGACCCTGCTGCCCGACCGCGCCGAGATCGAATCGGCGGCCCGCGCCGTCTACGAGGTCATGCCTGCGACCCCGCAGTACGCCTGGCCGCTGCTGGCGCAGCGCCTGGGCACCGAGGTCTGGGTCAAGCACGAGAACCACACGCCCACCGGCGCCTTCAAGGTGCGCGGCGGCCTGGTCTATCTCGAGGGCCTGAAGGCGCGCGAGCCCAACTGCCCGGGCATCGTCTCGGCCACGCGCGGCAACCACGGCCAGTCGCTGGCCCTGGCCGCGCGCCGCCACGGCATCGCCACGACCATCGTCGTGCCGCACGGCAACAGCCGCGAGAAGAACGCCGCGATGCGTGCCTTCGGCGCCACGCTGGTCGAGCACGGCGAGGACTTCCAGGCCGCGTCCGAACATGCCTCGGCGCTGGCGGCGCAGCAGGGCCTGCACCGCGTGCCCTCCTTCCACCGCGACCTGGTGCGCGGCGTGGCCACGGCCTGGGTCGAGTTCTTCGAGGCCGTGCCGCACCTGGACGTGGTTTACGTCCCGATCGGCCTGGGCTCGGGCCTGTGCGCCGCCCTGGCTGCGCGCGCCGCGCTCGGGCGGCGGATGCGCATCGTCGGCGTGGTCTCGGCGCACGCCCGCGCCTACGCGCTGTCACTGGCGCAGCGCCGCGCTGTGGCCGCGCCGGTGAGCACCCGGCTGGCCGACGGCATGGCCTGCCGCGTGCCCGAGCCGTCGGCGCTGGCGGCGATGCTCGACCAGGTCGATGGCGTCGTGGAAGTCGACGACACCGAGGTCGCGCAGGCCATGAAGGCGCTGTACCTCGACACCCACAACGTCGCCGAAGGCGCCGGCGCGGCCTCGCTGGCCGCGGCGCTGCAGCAGGCGCGCACGCAGCCGGACACCCTGCGCGGGCGCTGCGTCGGCGTGACGCTGTGCGGCGGCAATGTCGACCACGAGGTGTTCGCCGAGGTGCTGGGCGTGAGTCTGGCGCACTGAGAGCACCCCAGGGCCGGGCTGGGCTGCGCGCAGTCCAGCCCGGCCCTGGGGTCAAGAAAACACGGGGCGGTCCGGCGTCTTCTTGTGAACTGGAACCTGCAGGAAACACACACCGCCGATCTGTCGCCCGAAAGGAAGAGGCTGCCTGGACATGCATGACACGACACCCATCATCTCAGCGCATGGGCGTCCCGCTCCTGGCTTGGGCCGCGCGCGCGTCTGCACCCTCGCACTGTTCGCGCTGCTGGGCCTGCTGACCGGCGCCTGGGGCGCGCACGTGCCCTCTGTCAAGGCGCGCTACGGCCTGGACGAGGGCCAGTTGGCGGTGGCGCTGTTCGCGCTGGCGGCCGGCGCCGTGGCTTCGCTCTTCGTCGCGGGGCGCGTGATCGGTCGGCTTGGGCCGCGGCGCGCCAGCCTGCTGACCGGTCTGGCGATGGCAAGTCTGCTGGCCAGCGCGCTGGCGTGGCCCGGGTTGCCGACGCTGCTGGCGGCGCTGGTCGTGCTGGGCATGGCGATCAGCGTCCATGACGTGGCGATCAACACCGACGGCACGGCGCTGGAGCGTCTGTCGGGAAGGCCCCTGATGGGGCAGTTGCACGGCATGTTCAGCGTCGGCGCGATGGCCGGCGCGGCGACGGCGGCCGGCATGCTGCGCCTGGGATGGCCGGCCGACGTGCAACTGGCGGTCGTCGGCGCCGTCATCGCGCTGGCCATGGTCGCAGCCACGGCCGGCATGCTGGACGCCCGCACCGCGCCCACCGGCGACGGCGGCGCGGCGCGCTTCGTCTGGCCGCGCGGCGTGCTGCTGCTGATCGGGCTGCTGATCCTGGCCGGCCTGCTGGCCGAAGGCGCGATGTACGACTGGTCGGTGCTGTACCTGCAGCAGGCCGTCGGGCTGCCGCAGGACCGCGCGGCGCTGGGCTACGCCGCCTTCGCCGGCGCCATGGCCGTCGGGCGCTTTGCCAGCGATGCCGTGCGCGCGCGCCTGCCCGATGCGCTGCTGCTGCGCGGCGGGGCGGTGCTGGCCGCCGCCGGCATGGCGCTGGCACTGGGGGCCGCGCACCCGGTGCTCAGCATCGCCGGTTTCGCGCTCATGGGCCTGGGGCTGGCGCCGGTGGTGCCGCTGCTCTACACCGCCGCGAGCCGCGCGCCGGGCAGCACCTCGGCCGCAGCCATCGCCGCGGCGTCGTCGATCGGCTACTCGGGCATGCTCGTCGGCCCGCCGCTGATCGGTGCGATCGCGCACGTGAGTTCGCTGGCCACGGCCATGTGGGTGGTCGTGGGCGCGCTCGTCTTGCTCGCGGTGGGCGCGGGCGGCGTCCGCACGGCGCGCTGAGAGACTCCCGTGCCCGGTCCGGGCGTGGCGTCCGGAAGGAAACGGTTCAGGCCGAGGCTGTCGAACCACCTTGCTGGCGCTTCGAATACGAAGGGACTTCCCCAATTCCAAGACGGTATCAAAGTACCAAGATTGACTTGCGGAAGTTCAATCTGAAAGGAAAAGGGGAAGTCATGTTGGAGGTTACACGTTTGTCGG
>Ga0172372_10009310_pt1 | contig 12791 bp, 16 predicted proteins | sample LakKiv5m_2_FD_114544 | JGI IMG/M metagenome (GOLD analysis project Ga0172372, IMG submission 114544) | Freshwater microbial communities from Kabuno Bay, South-Kivu, Congo - kab_092012_9.5m | ecosystem: Environmental > Aquatic > Freshwater > Lake | place: Democratic Republic of the Congo...
CCACCAACGGGTGCACCTCCTGCGACATCGCAACCACCACAATCCCCTGTCGTTCCAGCCGCTTCCTGCGACGAGAACAAGCCTGACAGCCACCTACGACACAACACCGACACAACCCGGGCACCCAGAAAATCTGTGGACAACGTTGCCGGGGTGAGGCCCTTTCGAGGCTCGCAAGCTCGCACCTCAAGGACCGGACCGGCAACGATGCGTCCGGGTCACCCCAGCACCCCGAACGACTCGTCCCTGTTCCTTGCCCTGGCCGCCACCGGTGCTCGTTCATCCACAGGTCTTTGGTCCGGGCCCTTGCGGGGTCGGCGTGTTGCCGGGAGGGTTTCGGCACGTTGTCGATGAAGGGATCAGGGGTGGATCCTGCACCGAGCTTGACCGCGCGCGTCCGTGACCTGGTGCGCGAGCGCCGAATCGACCCGCGGGCCGATCCGGCGGCAGTCCGTCGTGCCGCGGAGGAGGTGGTGGCCGAGCACGAACGGGCCGGCCTGATCGGGGCGGTACGCACGATCGGGGAGTCGGACGCGGAGGTCGCCCGGCTCGTCGCCGACGTCGCGGGGCTCGGGGTGCTGCAGCCGTTGATCGACGACGCGACGATCGAGGAGATCTGGATCAACGCGCCCGACCGGGTCTTCGTCGCTCGAGGCGGTCGGCACGAGCTGACGAGCATCATCCTGACCGCCGACGCGGTGCGGGAGCTCGTCGAGCGGATGCTGTCACCGACCGGTCGCCGCCTCGATGTCAGCCAGCCGTTCGTCGACGCCAACCTTCCCGGTGGTCACCGGCTGCACGTCGCTCTGGAGGGCATCGCCAAGGGTTTCACCGCGGTCAACATCCGCAAGTTCATCGCGCGGGCCCACGACCTGGACGCCCTGGTCGGGCTCGGCACGCTCGACGAGCCGACGGCCCGCTTCCTCCGGGGCAGCGTCGAGGCCGGGCTCAACATCGTCGTCTCCGGCGCCACGCAGGCGGGCAAGACGACGCTCCTGAACTGCCTGGCCGGCGCGATCCCCGGCCAGGAGCGCATCGTGTCGGCCGAGGAGGTCTACGAGCTCCGCATCACCCACCCCGACTGGGTCCAGCTGCAGTGCCGGGCCGCCGGTCTGGAGGGCAACGGCGAGATCGACCTGCGCGCCCTGGTCAAGGAGTCGCTGCGCATGCGGCCCACGCGCCTGGTGATCGGTGAGGTCCGGGCGGCCGAGTGCCTCGACCTGCTGCTGGCCCTGAACTCGGGACTGCCCGGCATGGCCTCGATCCACGCGAACTCGGCCCGCCAGGCGCTGGCCAAGCTGTGCACCCTGCCGCTCCTGGCGGGCGAGAACATCTCGGAGAGCTTCGTCGTGCCGACCGTGGCGAGCACGATCGACCTCGTGGTCCACACGGCGATGGACCGCACCGGCCGCCGTGCCGTGCAGGAGGTCGTGGCCGTCACGGGACGTGTCGAGAGCGGACGGGTCGAGAGCGAGCCGGTGTTCCGTCGCGCCGGCGGGGAGCTCGTCAGAGACGTCGGCCGTCCGGTCCGCACCGAGGCGTACGCGCGGGCGGGAATCGATCTCGACGACCTCCTCACCGTCGGAGGTGCTGCGTGGGCGCGCTGATCGGCCTGGTCCTCGGTCTGGGCCTGACCCTGATCGCCTCGTGGTGGCTCACCCCGGCTCCGAGCCGTCTGCGCCGAGCCGACACCTCCGGCAGAGGTCGGACACGACGAGCGGTGTCGTGGCGTCGTCTCGGCGCGGCCGCCGCCTGCGCGCTGGGGGCCTGGGTCGTCACCGCGGGGGTCACCGGGTCGTCGTCGATCGCGCTGGGCGTCGCGCTCCTGGGCGCGATGCTGCCCGGGGCGCTCGGGCGTGCCCGACGGGAGCGGGTGCTGCGCGAACGCCGGGCCGCCTGGCCCGACGCGGTCGACCACCTCGCGGCCGGCGTGCGGGCCGGCCTGTCGCTGCCGGAGGCGGTCGCATCGCTCGGGCGACGTGGACCCGAACAGCTGCGTCCGTACTTCGCGCAGTTCGGGCTCGACCACCAGACGACGGGCCGCTTCGACGACGCGCTCGACGCGCTGAAGGCACGCCTGGCTGATCCGACAGGCGACCGCGTCGTCGAGGCGCTGCGCCTGACCCGCCACGTGGGCGGCCACGACCTGGGGCGAGTGCTGCGGTCGTTGTCGGGCTTCCTGCGCGACGACCTGCGCACCCGCGGCGAGCTGGAGTCCCGTCAGTCCTGGACCGTCAACGGCGCCCGCGTCGCCGTTGCCGCACCGTGGATCGTGCTGCTGAGCATGGCCGGGCGCCCCGACGTCGTGGAGCGCTACTCGACCCCCACGGGCACCACCGTGGTCGTCGCCGGCGCGGTCGTCTGCGTCGTGGCCTACCGCCTGATGATGGCGATCGGTCGGCTGCCGGCCGAGCGACGGGTCTTCGCATGAGCGCGGCCCTGGTGGCCGGCGCCGCCGCCGGTGCGTCGGTGCTCGGCGTCCTGATGGTCGTGTCCGGCTGGCTCGGCACGCGTCGCCCCGCCCTGATCGACCGCGTCGCCCCGTACGTGCGCGACGTCGTGCCGATCGATCCGAGCCGCGGACCGTCTCGACCGTGGCGGTCACGGTTGCGGGACGCCGGCCACCGCGTCGCGGACGCCCTCGGCGGGCCCGACGACGTGCGCCGTCGGCTCGACCGCCTCGGCACGTCGATGACGCTGGAGGAGTTCCGCCTCCGTCAGCTGCGCTGGGCGGCGGTGGGTGCCGTCGTGGCGATCGGCGTCTGTCTTGCCGTCGTCGCCCGCCGGCCGGCGTCGCCCGTCGCCCTGCTGGTGGTCTGCCTGGCGTCGATCCTGGCGGCCGCGTGGTGGTGCGACCGCGACCTGGCGCGCCGCGTGCAGAACCGGGAGCGCGCGATGGAGCAGGAGCTGCCGACCGTGGCCGACATGCTGGCCCTGGCGGTCGCGGCGGGGGAGAGCCCCGCGTCCGCCGTGCAGCGCGTCACCGCGATCGCCCAGGGCGAGCTCGCCGACGAGCTGCGCCGGGTCATGGCCGACGTGCACGCCGGCAGCACGATCGCCCACGCCTTCGACGCCCTCGCGTCGCGCACCGGTGTCGGCGGTGTCGCGCGATTCGCCGAGGCCCTGGCCGGCGCCGTCGAGCGCGGCACGCCGCTGGTCGACGTGCTCCACGCCCAGGCCGGCGACGTCCGTGAGGCCGCCCGGCGCGCCCTGATGGAGGCGGGCGGCCGCCGCGAGGTCCTCATGATGGTGCCGGTCGTCTTCGCGATCCTGCCCGTCACCGTCGTGTTCGCCTTCTTCCCCGGCCTGGTCGGCCTCAACCTGACGTCCGGATCCTGAGAGGAACCCCGATGCTCCGACGCACCCTGCTGCCGTGCTGCGTGTTCGTCCACCTGCTGCTCGTCCGGCCGCGCCGCCACGACGACGCCGGCGACGTCCCCGGGTGACCGGGAACATTGACCTACCCTTGACCCATGAGCACCGTCGTTGCAGCGATCTACGCCCGCATCAGCCAAGACAAGCACAAGGATGGTCCGTACAAGGATCTCAACGTCGATGACCAGATCGAGAATTGCCGCGCGCGTATCGAATCGCTGGGCTGGCAGGTAGGCGAGATCTACCGAGACGACTCGATCAGCGCTTACAACGGCGACACGCGACCGGCCTTTGAACGGCTGATCAGGGATGCTCCAGCAATGGTCGTGTCTGACAAGCAAGACCGCCTGACACGTGGCGTACTGGACACGCTCAAACTCAAGGCAGCGAACGTTGAGGGTCACTTCCTCGACGGTGGACGACTGGCATTCTCGACCGCTGATGAAGAGACGTTCACGTTGATTCGCTCCGTGATCGACGGGGCTGAGGGTCGGAAGAAGTCCGAACGGCAGAAGTCAGCAAACCTCCGCTACGCCAAGGCGGGCAAGTACCGGGGGAGCATTCGTCCCTTCGGTCAGACCACCAAGGGTGAGTGGGTCGACGGTGAGGCCGAAGCCGTCCGCACGGCTGCTGAGGACCTTCTCAACGACTCTGCAACGACCTTCTACACAATCGCCAAGCGATGGAATGCCGCTGGCCTCCTGACGCCTCAGACGGGCAAGCAAGGCGGCAAACAGTGGACGTCCGGCACGGTCCGCAACTACTTCACTCGGCCTCGTCTCTACGGCGTCCAGGAGTACAACGGCACGCTGTACGAACTCGCTGACTGGAAGCCGCTCCTGACCAAGGACACGTTTGACCAACTCCAAACCCTGATCAACTCCAAGCGCACGGGTCAGCGTGGCGTGTCCAAAGGCAGGGGAGACGCGCACGAGTTGACCGGCATCGCCAAGTGCGAGTGCGGGCGTGGAATGAACGTCGGTTATCGCGGGGCTAAGGGGACGCCACGCATCTACCGCTGTCCTACTGTCGGTCACCAGTCCGTCACGGCAGAGCACCTTGAGCGCACGGTCATGTTGCACGCGCTCCAACTGATGTCCGGTCAGGACGAAGCCAAGGCTGAGGCTGAAGAGGCCACCAATTCGATTCGTGATCTCCTGGACTCCAAACGCGTCCTTCAGGCCACTCACGAAGCCTGGATTGACGAGGCTGTGACGGCTGGCTTGTCTCCGGCACTGATTGCCAAGAGGGAGACCGTTCACGCTGAAGAGTGCTCGCGTATTGATGCTGAGGTCATGAGCCTGCGTCAGGCTCTCGGGGTCAACCTGTTGGCCACTGAGGTCACCATGTCGTGGGATGACGGCGTGCTGAATGTGGACCACCAGCGCACGGGTTGGGAGTCGCTTCCGGTCCCTCAACGTCGTGACGTTCTCATGAGCCTATTCACGGGCGTTCATGTGGCTCGTGGTCAACAGGGTCAGCGCTTCAAGCCCGAGCGTGTCTCGTTCTCCTACACGCCTCTTGGTGACCGTCTCTATGACCAGTGGGCTGAGAACTGGTCCCCGTTGGAAGTCCTCGGGGAAGTGCCCTGAGTTAGGAAGTTAAGTTAGATAGGTCGTTCTCGGCCCCCGGCGTAGGGAGCGTAAAAGCATGTGTTTTTGCAATCATATCTATATCTCTACAACTACCTAACCTAACTAACTTATCTAATAACTACTGAGATACCAGGGTTTACAACTCTCCTGGTCTAGTTAGGTCGGTTAGATACAACAAGAGGGACCGCCACTTGGACGGTCCCTCTCGGGTTAGGTAGTGAGGTACTACCTCACTTCGGGCCTGTCACCTACCACCTCAAGGTAGATACCAAAGTGAGTCTTGTTGCCAGTCTTAACGTCGAGTCGTTCGGCTCGGACGTGCTGCAAGGTGCCGAAGCGCTGACCCTTGATGTTGCCCAGGTAACGAGTGATTGCCTTGGACCTTTCGGTCACTCCCTCGTTCCACTTCCTGACAACTACTCCAGGTAGTGGTGCCTCGATATCGGACAGGTTGAACGTCACCGACCCGGACTCTTCTAGGACTGCGTCGACAATGTCGGATGCGGTGAACTGGTCCTCGTTGATCTTCGGGTGAGTGCGAATCCAGTTGAGGAAGTCGTACGCCACCTGATCGTCTGTACCGTCGTGCGCTGCCTCGCGTACGTCGTCAAGGTTGCCCCAGAAGTTGACCTCTCCGGCGAACTCCAAGATTCCGCCCACGGTCTGAATCATCGGATCGTAGGTGGACACGCTCGGAGCGAATCGGGGAGCCGGACGGCCTGCCTTGTCCCAGCACGAGTAGAGGGTTCTCAACACTCCCAGGATGGTTGAACGGTTCTCGTCAATCCACCCGAGCAAGTCCGGGTGACGGTACTCTCGGCCCGACAATGCGGGGTCCTTTCGGCCTGCATCGAGACGGACGACCACGGAGCGCCTGACCATATCCTCACCCGGACCAATGTTGTTGCCGTCTGCGATCCACAGACGGTCGTTGACGCCCACAGGGATGGACGTACGGCCCAGGGTGCGGGTCTGCATCCTCTTGGACGTGTGGAGTCGGCACAGGGTCGGTGAGGTGATCTGAGAGCCACGCTCTACGTTGTCCCATGCAATGACCGGCTGGGAGGTTGCCGACAGGATCGCGGCCACGGTCTTGCCGATCTCTTCCTCACGGTCGGGCAGTCCCACGGTCGGCAGAGCCAACGCGCTGATGATGCGTCGAATGACCTCCGACAGGTAGCCCTTGCCGGTGCCGGACTCCAACGCGGTGATGATCCACATTGGCAGGGGAGTGCCGTGAATGTAGAACGTCAGTAGCGCGATGATCGCGCCCAGCGCGTTGGCTCGGTCTGCTGGCGTGAGGAATGGGAAGTCTACGAAGATCTCGTCATAGAGCCATTGCAGAGCCCACTTGGCCATGACGTCGAGCGGCGTACTCTCGTCCGGCGTCCAGTCCTCCACGTCCACGTCAGGCATGTCTGCGGTGCCGTACAGGCGGTACTCCTCCACGTAGCCCGGAGTGGTGATCATGCCGCCGTTGGGCAGGAAGTACGGGACTCCACTGATCGAGTCGAGCGGGCGGAGCACTCCGGCCCACTCTTGCGGACGTGAGATCGCGATACCGGAGAGTTCCAGGGGAAGGGTCAGGCCGGTCTTGGTCTGAGGTCCATCCTTGGTGACCTTGGTCTCTTGGATCTTTACGCCGTTGAACACGCACCAGTTGGCGAACTGATTACGGTTGTCGAGTGCCACGACTCGATCGGTGCACACCTCGACTAGTGCGCCTTCACGGTAGAAGAGCGAGTCTCGCTCTTCCGCCCTCTTTGCTGCCACAGCGATGACTGTTGAGACTACGGTTTCCGGGCTTGATGTTCCCAAATCAATGGGACCATTTGTCACGCTTTCGATGATATCCATGTTATAATTTACCTATCTAGTTTTGGTCGTTGGACCGTAATTGGGTTAAGCATCATTTGTTTCTCTTTCCGCAAGAGGCCCCCGGCTTGAGAGCGCCGGGGGCCTCTTGTGTTTCATTCGAACCGTGCAACTTGTGCGCGGTAGTAGCGCTCCACTCCTGCGAGTGTCGCGAGGTGTCCGGCGTATGCGGACAGGCTGAAGATCAGCATTGCCACGGCGAGGGTCATGCGGACTCCTCCGGAAGTGTCCACGACATCGCGAACGATGCTGTCTTGCCGTCGACCGTCTGAATCTTCCCAGCGGTGTCCACGACAATGACGCGAGTGCTCTTGGTGTTGAGGTCTACTCCGGTGAAGACATGGTCTGTAGATGGCGCGTACTGCTCCGGTACGTAGAGCGGCCCGTCAACCACGCCATTGACGCTGACCTTGTCACCGTTCACCTTCATAGTCAGCGTGGTCATTCGGCCACCTCTTCAACGACCTGCAACGCGTCCCAGACCGCAAGCCACTCCACACGGAACGACTCATAGGCGGTGTCGATAGCACCTCGGGTCTGGAGTCCGGCCAACACGGTAAGACCGTGCGTACGCCACTCTTCCTGAGTCGGTGAGTAGTAGGGCTCGGCGTTGAGGATCGTCAACGCGGCGTCCGTCATGGCGCTCATACCTTGCCCCCGGCCTCTTGGTACGCCTTCAGCGCTTCCGCGATCTCACGTCCCTTGTCTGTCTGGTCGATGAATGCGGCTTCCTTGATCTTGCTGAGGTATTGGTGACCGGCCTTGGTCCCCGGCACGACGTGAACCTTGCGGTTTACGTGTACGTGGATCTCGCGCTGCTTGCTGGCCCACGTCTGCGCTACGCCGATCAGACCGGCCAAGAGCACGGTTCCGCAGATGATCGCGAGCGCGATTAGACCGGCGCTCATGCGTTCACCGAATCCAGGAACTCCACGAACGCGACCCAGGTAGCCAGGGACTTGGCTCGATCATGGCCGCACTCATTCAGTGCCGCGATGGTTGCTTTACGCGCTCCCTCAAGGCCGGTAGGGACCTCGGTGTTGAACACGTCTGCTGTCAGGATCTGATTCAGGTAGTCCGTGGTGTTGGCGGCGCTCATACGGTCGCCTCCAGGAAGTTCTCTGGTCGTGCTGCGAGGTAAGCCTCAACCCATGCGGCTGGGATGTACCAGCGTCCGTCATCGCGCTTGGCGGGGATTGTGCCCACATTGATGCGGCAAAGCACGGTATTCTTTTTCATGTCCAGTCGCTCTGCGACTTCGGCTGTTGTTAGGTATTCCATTTCGTGTTCCCTTTCAGATAGTCGTAACAGGTCCTTCCCGTTGACTCATGTATCTATTCTAGCATATTAAAACCCCGCTCTTGGATTTCTTGAGCGGGGTGAGAATGGCTTACATAAACCGATAGTTTCGGTACTAAAGGGAAGCCCTCCCCGGCTAGACATGTGATCGAAAGGAGAAACACGCCGGGGAGGGCCGTCACTGAGTCGGGCGGCGAGCATGGCGTCTCACGGACCGTTTAGGACATGCATACAGTTTACCAGTCTTTCGGGTTGTCTCCGGGAAAAGTACCGGCTACTGTATGGCCGTACTGATCCACTACTGAAGGACACATCATGGCCCGCATTCCGATCATCGTTGACGACCTGACCGGTGACCAGATCACCGAAGCCCAGGCAGCAGAGTTTGAGTTCACCTTCCAGGGCGAGACGTACGTGATCGAGACCACCAAGGCCAACGCTGCCAAGTTCGAGAAGGTCTTGATCTCCTACCTGAGCAAGGCGGAGAAGTTGGACGTGTTCGCCAAGGCCTCCGAACCCACGGCGAAGGAATACCGCGATTGGGCGTTGAAGCAGTCGGCTTGGAAGGACAAGGTGAGCAAGAAGGGTCAGGTCGCCAAGGAGATCAAGGACGCCTTTCACGCCGCTCACTGAGCCTGCACCAAACAGAAACACCCCCGGCCAGGATTCCGGGGGTGTTCTGCGTTCAGGGGAGTCTGTCGTCACGGTTGTTGAGCCAGGCCACGAGAGCGCCGAAGGCCATCCCGGCAAGCATGATCCATGGGGCGAACTCAGGCGGAATGTTCATATACCCACTCGATCATCTGCGGAGTAGCCGCTGTCACCGCCGCGTCCGTGTGTCCCCACGCTCCGATGTCGGTCAACTCGATGTTCGGGCGGCTCGCCACGTACGCCTGTGCAATCTCCATCGGAGTGAAGGGGTCCGACCCGGCAACCCAGATGCGGTGAGCAATCGACGGGTCCAAGTTCATCTGAGCCGGATTCGCTACCGGCCCGTCCACACTCTCCGAGAATCCCAGGACGTCAACGGAAGCGCCGTCGAAGTAGTCGGAGAACTCTGAGCATGCGAAGGCGCACCATGCCTCAATCCAAACGTTGCTCTGCGCGGTGCCGGAGCCGTAGTAATACACATCAACCCTGACGGTTGCGGCACCGGCTGGGACGCTTCTCCTCATGGTTAGCACGGTGTCTTCGTTTGGTGGCACCGTGACGTCCGAGCCGTGGAAGTTCGATCCCACCTGTGTCGCGGACTCATCGAAGAACAAGACACGAGGGGACACGAGCGTGGCTCCGCTGTAGGTGTGCCTGGTGGAAATCTGGAAGTTGACTCCGATGCCCGTTCCGGCCAGGTCGGCAACGTTAGCCCTGTTGCCTGTGGTGTTGCCGCACTGGATCGACGTAGCGGTGGCGGAGCCGATTGACGTAAACGTGCGGCGCAGGCGACGGCCTACGTTGGTGTTCTGTGCACCGGTGCCACCCGAGCCAGTCCACCCGCCTGTACCTGTTAGTGGGAGTTGAGGCACTCGGACACGGTTGGTCCCGAGCACTGTCCCGTTGCGGTCGGATCGCAGGGAAGGGGTCGCGTAGGCGTTGGCTGTCCAGGAGTGCACGTACTTGACGCCCGGATAAGCCGCGTCGATGCCTGCGCTGGCGAACCTGTAGCCGTCACGAATGTCCACGAGCGGGATGACTCCGGCGATACCGGCGACGTTCTCCGGATAGGCCTTTGCGTACGCACAGGCCACCGCGTGACCCATGCTCATACCGACCAGGACGACCTTGCCGGTGACTCCCCAGGAGCGAAGCCGCGTGATGGCAGCTTCGACACGAGCAACGCCCAAATCGTTGGCCCAGGTGTCTCCTCCCAGGTCTCCAACGTGGACGGTCGCGAACTCGGACAGGCCGAGAAGTAGCGGGTGCTGGTCAAGCAACGGGTCTGCGAAGAGGTCTCCGGCTCCGTGACAGAACACGACGCCTCGCGGTTGGTCGCCAGTCCATGAGTCCACACCGCCTAGGACGACCTCGTTGTCTGCGGCGTAGTTGTGCTGTGCCCTCATCGGGAGTTAACCGCCAGATACGCAGGCTGGTAGGAGGTCGCGTACACGGTCACAGATGGCCCAGGGGAGACGAGTCCGACACCGGCACGGAAGACGTAGGTCTGGCCTTCCTCAAGCACCAGGCGACGCTTGAGGATCACCGGAGGTCCGTCGGTAGTCAGGGCCGAACGAGAGATGACGACAATTCCGGCTCCCTCGATTCCTCCGTTGACGGTGATGTACGGCAACAGGTCGTGCCACGCGCTCGATGCGTAGACGCCGGGGAGGTAGGCCTCGATTTCGACGGGCTTTCCCTCTCCGGTGATCGACAGCATGAGGCCGGGAATCGGCTTGGTGAAGTCGTAGCCTGCGGTCGGTGTGCTGGTGTAGGTCGCCAGGGTCTCGGCGTAGCCAAGTTCGTGCTGGCTGAAGCCGGTATCTCCCTTATCGCCCTTCGGACCCTCGGGACCTTCCGGACCGGGAAGCGGCACATAGACCGGCAAATACTCCGGCTCGGTCGGATCGAGCGGGATCAGGTCGGCAAGGTTCGCATCCTCGGTCAGGACGGCATAGAACTTACGGAGCGCTCCACCCTTCCAGTGCACGGAGAAGCAGTACTGCCAGTCGTCTGGATCGGTGCCCGGAGTGTTGGTTGCCAACAGGTCAACGGACAAGCGTCCCCGAGAGTCAAAGTCGACCTTGGTCAACTTCGATGCGCGCAGGACGCCATCGTGTTTGATCGCCGGAGCGGTGATCCACAGGCTTGCGCCTTCGACAGGACGACCCACGAAATCGCGGACGTCTGCGGTCAACTTGACCGTACTCACGGTGCCACGTTCCAAGTCACGTTGACGTGAGTAACGGCGTTAACCGGGCTGGCTGCACTGCCGACAGTCCAGAATGCACAGTTGCCGGTCGTCTGAATAACGCACTGCACGAACACGTTGTTGTCCTGGTAGGACGTGTACACCAACTCACGCTCTGGGCGGAACTGCGCCGGGAGCGTGTAGAGGTTACGGAAGGTGCCCGACAGGTGGTTGTTGGTCTTGGCCTGGAAGGTGCCCGACATGTGCACGACAAGACCGCTACGGGTCACGCGCATCTGTCGCGCGCCGTGCTGGTAGTTCGCAGTGTCCAGCAAGGTCAGGTCCGAAGAGCCGTACAGGGTGGTCGCGGTTGGAGGGATATCCCCGGCTAGGTTTGTGTTGATGAGGGCAGCGGAGATCAGTTCTCCGTTGACCCATACTTTGGTTTTTGCCATTTAGATCTTCCTTAACTTGAGTGTCACGAGCCAACGCCCGTTTACTGAAATTTCGTGATTTACGCCCACGACACGACAGACGTGCGTGGTGCCTTTATGTGTGATGCTGACGGCTGAGTAGAGGTCCAATTGGGAGACCTCCACGAGCGCGTCCATCGCGTCGAAGGTCACCGAATACGGAGCCCTTCGCGGCTCTCCAAGTTCTGCGAATAGTTCGCTGGAGCGCCGTGCGAATGCGTCACCTCCACCGATCAGAGTCGGCAGGAGACTGAAGTCCACGCGGGCCTTGCGGGGGCCGTACTGCGCGGCGAGTGTGTCGTCAGTGATGACGTAGTTGACGTCGTTGGTGTTGCCGTCCACGGGGTTGCGTCCGTGGTTGGTGATCTCCAGCGCGTTGATGACACTGGCACTGCCGTAGTCGTCTTGATAGTCGACGTAGGAGACACCGGAAGCGGTGTCGGTCAGAGCCATGATCGTGGTCGTGTTGATGACCTGACTGAATCGGACGATGCCGTCCTTACCGGGCCACCAAGCGCCACGTACCGAAGCGCACGCCATGTTCAAGTGGTTGCGTAGGTCGGACTGGTAAGCGACGTCCTGGAGCCTGTAGGGGTCCTGAGTCGAGACCGGAGCGAGAGTGATGTCAACCAGACCGGCCTGGCCGTCAGATGGCGCGTGGGCCACGTGTCGGACGTACCTCAGGGTGTGGCTGGTGGAGGTCGCGACGAACGTGTAGCGAATCTCGGTTGGCTGCTCGTCCTGTGGTCCGGCGATGATCTGCGCGGACCCTGCTTGACCTACGACCTGAAGGGAGAAGGGGACCGCCAACTGAGGGAAGGCGTTGAAGTCCGCACGGCTGTATCCGGAGGAGATACGGGCGACGGCTTCGTACTCGACGCCGACAGTCAGGTTGGTGAGGGTCTTTTGGATTCCGTAGGTTCCTGCCGCCAGGTTGGTGCTTCCGGAGCCGGGGTTGATCTGCCAGTAGATGCCGCTAAATCGGCTGTAGTTGGCTCGGTACATGGCCGGTGTGGTGCGTCCGGTGGTACCGAAGTAACTCCAACCGGTGGCGTTGCGGGTCAGGTGGAGTGCGGGGTTTGCCGACACGGGCGCTTCCCACGGCACCTTCGCTGAGGTCATCAGGCGGTTGATGCGCGCGGCCCACGGTTCGTATCCGAGGTCTCCGTCAGTGACGGCACCGGATCGGGGCGTGTTCGCAAGGGAGGCCAACGGATCAACGCCGGTCACGGTGACGTAGGCGTCCCCGTTGCGGGTGTGGGCAATCGACACGTCGTTGATGACGCCGGTAAAGATCGCGCTGGAGTCAGCGTCATACGTGGTGCGGTCCCA
>Ga0172372_10009311_pt1 | contig 12791 bp, 11 predicted proteins | sample LakKiv5m_2_FD_114544 | JGI IMG/M metagenome (GOLD analysis project Ga0172372, IMG submission 114544) | Freshwater microbial communities from Kabuno Bay, South-Kivu, Congo - kab_092012_9.5m | ecosystem: Environmental > Aquatic > Freshwater > Lake | place: Democratic Republic of the Congo...
ATTATAAAAGCAATATATTGTGAGGTGTAAATCACAAAATTATGATTGTCGAATATGTGATAAAACAGACTCAAAAATATAGAATAGCTCGGAAAGTGATAGGGTTTTATGTTGCTTAGATCGTAGCCAAATAAGGCAATTTCATCGTAATAAAAATCCAAAGCATAGTTTGTGACTCCGGAGATTTCGCCGGACAAGAAAATGTTGCGAGCAATTGTTAAATACTGAAAAGAATCGTTGCACACGAAAAATGGAATTCCGTTGCGATATAAATATTCGAGACTAAAAATAACGGCCCAAAAAAATAACAAAAAATATAAATAATATGAATTTGGATATAATTTTTTTGAGTAATTCATTAATTGATTTTGCTTAATTTTGATGATACAAAAATACTTTAAAAAACTTATCAAAGTAAAAAATTTATCTGATTTTATCAAGTTGGTAATTGAGATTTTAAATAATAAGGAGATAAGATTTTTATTGGTTGGGGCATATAATGCTTTAATTTCTTATATTTTTGGTTTGTTTTATTTTAAATACATCGAGATTAATTTTTTTAAAATCATTTATTTCAATATAATCATCACGCTCCATAGTTTTATTTCGCATAAATTTTTGAGTTTCGGGAAGAGCCAATTTTGTTTTAAAGAATTTTTGCGAGCAATTTTGGTTTATGTAGTGATGTATTTGTTTTCAGCTGGATTGATTCTTTCTCTTTTGAAATTTGGTTTTAGCCAACTTTTAGCATATCATATTAACTTGATTATATCGCTGTTCTTTTTTTATTTTTTGCACACTAAATTTACTTTTAAATAAGATATTTGACTATGATACTAAAGCTTTGGTGAATAACATCATTTGTTAAAATTTTTTTGTTTGCCTTTTTTGAATTGAATTTTACAATGCCCCCTCAAAATTACTTTGCGGTTAATTTTTTACGTTCGTAATTTAAAAACTATCCTAAAAATCTCACAAACTAGTCTAAAATTCTAAAATCCTCTTGGTTTTAAAGTTTTGGCCCCATCGTCTAACGGTTAGGACGTCACCCTTTCACGGTGAAAATACGGGTTCGAATCCCGTTGGGGTCACCATTTCTTGTTAATCATTCAAATCTTCATAAATTTTTTTGTTGCATGAAAATACTCACCCAAATTATTTTAAGCCTCGTGATTTTAGCCTTGTCTGCACAAATTTCTATTGCCCAGGACAAAACTGAATTCTTAATCAAAATCAAGAATCATCGTTTTAGCCCTGAAATCGTTGAGGTTCCAGCTAATACTAAATTCAAATTAGTGATTGAAAATCTTGATAATTCCATCGAAGAATTTGAAAGCTATGACCTCAAAAAAGAAAAATTGATCGGCGCTGGCAAAAAAATTTCTCTCCAAATTAACCCACTCAAAGCAGGCGAATACAAGTTTTATGGCGATTTTCACCAAAAAACTGCTCAAGGAAAAATTGTTGTAAAATAATAATCTCAATAGATTTCATGAATTATCCGCAAGACTTAAATAAAAGTTTCATGCTTGAAGCTCTTGCGCAGGCTGAGTTGGCTTTTAATAATCATGAAGTTCCGGTTGGAGCGATTATTGTTGAAAATGGTCAGATAATTGCTCGGGCCTATAATCAAAATTTAAAGCTCAAAGATCCAACCGCGCACGCTGAAATCCTTGCTATCAGGCAAGCTTGCCAAATTAAGGATTCAACTAAACTTAATAATTGCGATATATTTATTACGCTTGAGCCATGCGCTATGTGTTTATCAGCAATTAGTTATGCCCGAATTCGGCGAATTTACTTTGGAGCTTACGATCAAAAATTTGGGGCCGTTGAGAGTAATCCGTTATTCTCTTTGAAAGATTTGGCTATGTTTAAAAGCGAAATTTATTCGGGAATAAATTCGCAACAATCGATAAATCTTTTAAAAAAATTTTTTGAATTAAGGCGCAATAACAAGACTTAAAATCAATACTAAAATTTCTAATTTCACAAAGTATTTTTTGTATAATTTGTTTGCAAGTTGTAAGTGTTTAATTAAAATTTGCATTGGTTCTAGCGGGCCTACAATTTTAAATATTTTGCTAAAATCAAATTTTAATTTGTATGAATTGTTCATATTAAATCTCAAATTAAGTTTATTATTTTATGAGTTTAGAAATTCTTCAAAAATTACTTCAAGTCCCCGATTTAGCTGACAAAAAATGGGTGTATGAGCAATATGATTCGCAAGTTATGAATGATACTCTTGCAACTGCTGGAGATGCCTCAATAGTTAGAGTTCGTGGAACAAACAAAGCTCTGGCGATGTCAGTTGATTGCACTCCGCGTTACGTTGAAGCTGATAGTTTTGAGGGTTCTATTCAAGCCGTTTGCGAGACTTATCGCAATATTTCTGCGACGGGCGCCAAACCCTTAGCCATAACTAATTGTCTTAATTTTGGCAATCCGCAAAAGCCTGAAATTATGGGTCAAATTGTGCGCTCAATTCAGGGAATTACTCAAGCTTGTAAAGCTCTTGACTACCCAGTTGTTTCGGGCAATGTATCGCTCTACAATGAAACTGATGGCAAAGCAATCCAGCCTACGCCCGCAATTGGCGGAGTTGGATTATTAACCGACTCTAGCAAAAGATGTAATGCTAAATTTAAAAAAATCTCTGACCAAATTTTTGTGGTAGGTCAGACCTTTGGCCATCTATCTTGTTCGATTTATGAGAGAGAAATTTTGGGTATCGAATCTAAAAAAAACCCTCCCAAAGTTGATTTGCAAACAGAGCGCAAAAATGCTGAATTTATTCGCGAATCAATTGCTTTAGATCTAATCAACTCTTGTCACGATATTTCTGATGGCGGTTTGTTGATTTCTTTGTATGAAATGTCGACAACTGAGTTAGGTTGTTTAATTGATTTAAGGGCTTTTAAGGCAGAAAATCTCGATAATACTGCTATTTTATTTTCTGAAGACCAATCCAGATATGTTGTTTCGGTTGATTCGGCGTTAGTTAAAGATTTTTTAAAACTCGCTGAAAAATCTCACATCGCCACATACAAAATTGGTGAAGTTATTGCCGAAAATATTGTTTTTGATTCTCAGCAACAAAGAGTTGTTGATTTGCAAAAAATTTCTCAAGCGGTTTTTGAAAAAAACTTTTCATAAATTCCAACTTTATAAAATTTTATCACCAAAACATGGATAGCGGTAAATCCTTTCGTTATGCTTCTTTAGCAATGAATATACTAGAAAAGCTTCTGGGGACGCGCTTTACGGTGTCAGGGCTTGAAAAAATTCCTTCTCAACCAGTGATGTTTGTAGCAAATCATTTTACGCGTTCCGAAACTTTTTTTGTTCCATATATCATCAATAAATGTTCGAAAAGATCGGTGAGATGTTTGGCTGATTCAAAACTATTTCAAGGCGTATTCGGCAAATTTTTGCGTTCGGTTGGAACAGTTTCCACCAAAGATCCAAATCGTGACAACATCATTCTCAATGACCTAATAACCGGTTCTTTTGATTGGATGATTTATCCCGAAGGAAGTATGGTAAAAAGCAAAGAAATAAAATTTGATGGTCTTTATGTGAGCTACACTCCTCATCGTATTGGTCCGGTTAGAACTGGAGCTTCAGTATTGGCATTAAAATCACAGCTTTTTCGTAATGATTTAATTTTGGCGCACCAAAGTCAAAATTCTCAGATATTAAGTGATTATAAAATCAATTACGGGCTTCAATATCAATCGTCACTTGAAAAACTGCAAACTCATATCGTTCCAGTTAATATTACGTATTATCCAATTAGGCCTGGAAACAATAAAATCAAAAATCTAGCAATTAGATTGATCAAAAATTTACCTAAACAAATCATCGAAGAACTTGAAATTGAGGGTAACATTTTACTTGATTCAGATATTGATATAAATTTTGGTGACCCAATTAATTTAGTAGAATATATCAATTCCGCGCAAAACATAATAAATAAAATTCCGATCATCAAATATGAGACCAAAAATAATTTCGTTATAAAATATTATCGCTCAAGGCTTACAAGCGATTTTATGAAGAAAATTTATCGCGATATTCAGATCAATTTTGATCATCTTTTTGTTTCATCGCTAATTCACATAACACATGACAAAATATCAATAAATTATTTAAAACGAGTAATTTACCACTCAGCGATTTTGTTGAGTAAAACCAAAAAATATCGTCTTAATTATTCAGTTTTAGAGTCAAATATTTTTAGCATTTTTAGCGATGAAAAAAATCATGAATTTGATAGCGTTTTTGAATTGGCACTTAAGCAATCGCTGATTTCAAAAATTTCACCTTCTGAAATTATTGTGAATAAAAATCAGCTTAGCAAAAAATATGATTTTCATGAAATTAGAATAGAAAATACTTTGCAAGTGATCGCCAGAGAATTTGATTTGATTGATGGCGCAAGTAGCGTTGTCAGAAAGGTTTGCACCCTTGAAAATGATGAACTGAAAAATTTGGTTTTTAACAATATTCTTGAGCATGACATTAAAATTTTTGAACAAGAATATCTTCAAAATTATGATGACAAAAACTCTAAAAATCAAAATGTCGGAAAGCCGTTTTTTATTAACAAAAATGTCAATTCTTCAAAAAATATTCAAAATTTTGGCGTGGTTTTGGTTCATGGCTACAAATCTGCACCTCAAGAGGTTGAAAATTTAGCTAATTTTTTAAGTGGTTACGGAATAAAAGTTTATGCGGTTAGATTGCGAGGTCATGGCACCGCACCCATCGACTTAAAAAATTATTTATGGTCGGATTGGTATAATTCTCTTCAAAGGGGTTATTGTGCTCTGGCCAATATTTGCTCAAACATTGCCATTGTTGGTTTTTCAACTGGTGGCCTTTTAACTCTTTTAAGTGCTTCGCAAAAAAACAATCTTTCAAAATTAGTTGGAGTGGTGTCAATCAATTCAGCTTTAAAGCTTCGCGATATAAAGGCCAAGATGGTTCCAGGAATTAATTTATGGAATGAATTGCTCGATAAATTTAAGCTAGAAAAAGGTCATCTTGAATTTATCGATGATGAGCCAGAAAATCCGCACATCAATTATTCTCGAAACTACATAAAAGGCGTTTATGAGCTTGAAAAATTAATGACAATTTGTGCTGATAATCTTTATAAAATAAATCTTCCAACCCTTGTTATTCAAGGAACTAATGACCCAGTTATTAATCCAAAAAGCGGTGAATTAATTTATAATAAAATTAAATCACCAAACAAGAAATTTGTTGAATTTGAAGCGGATAATCATGTAATTATAACTTCTCTAAAACGAGATTTGGTGTTTCAAGAAATTATGAATTTTTTTAATCAACAAAAATTTATATAATTTTATAAACCACACTTTAAATTCGTTAAAAACTTTTTACCCAAATGAGATCAAGACCCCCAAAACAAATTGAGCAAGAAGTTGAGAGTTCCAATGATGTTGTCGTGGAAGTTAAAGATGAAGTGCCCTCTATTTCAACCGGCAAGCAAAATACTTTTATTATAATCGTCGCTTCAATTGTTTTGGTTGGTATTTGTTATTTTATTTTTTTTAGTGGCGTTGAAGATGAAAAACAAGTTATTGAACCAGTTATTGTCCAGCCCGCAGACCAACTAATAAAAGGTTTTGCCGAACCAATTGCCCCAAGTGAAAATGGCAAATCAATTTTTGATTTAGAAGAAGTTGATAAAAAAGAAAAATCCGAAAATATCGATTTACTTGAAAAGCAAGCTAAGCCTGAAATTCCCGATATTCCTGAATTGCCAAGCGATGTTGCTTCGACTGATTTAATAAATCTAGATAAACTCAAAGAGGATCAAAACAAAAGCGATGTTGGTGATTTAATCAACGATAATCTTGTCGAGAATGCCTCTAGCGCAGTGAATCAAGAAGAGTTAAAGCTTCGCGATCAAAAAATTCTTGAACTTGAGACTAAAATTAAAGAATTTTCTGAAAACAGTGCCAAAGAAAAGCAAACTTATCTTGATGAGCTGAAAAAGCGTGATGAGGATCAAAAAAAAGCTCTTGAGCGTGATGAATTGCTCAAAAAACAAAAAGAAGAAGAACAAGATAGTATCTTTGAACCTCGTTATTCTCCAATTGTAGTATTTTCTGATAGGCGCGATCCTTCTCCACCAAATGGCGTTGGGCAAGATAAAAATATTGTGATTTTAAAAGGTGATGAGGTTGCTAAAATCAAAGAATCGGGTTCAAAAGTTGATGTTTCGATCATAAAAGACCGAACTAGAACTATTGCTCAAGGTAAAATGCTTACTGCAATTTTAGAAACCTCAATTAACACCGAATTTCCTGGTGCAGTTAGGGGTATAATTGCGAGAGATGTTTATGGAGAATCGGGGCGAGAGGTTCTGATTCCAAAAGGTTCTAGACTTTACGGTTCATATTCTTCTGAAGTTAGAAGAGGTCAGGGTAGGGTTAATATTTCGTGGACAAGATTGCTTCGTCCAGATGGCATAAGTCTCGATATTACTTTAACTGCCGCCGATCAATTTGGAAGGGCAGGAATTCCTGGCGAAGTCGATAATCGTTATAGCTCTTTGGTTGCCAACTCCTTGTTAACTAGTGTTTTGGCGGTTGCTGGTACGGCCGCAGCTCAATCATTAATGTCATCTGGAAGTAGTTCGCAAACTTCAACTACTGTTAATGCTAATTTGGGTACCACCACAACTTACGGCAATGCTGGTAATCAGGCTTTATACGATGTTACAAAAACTATTATTGATATTGTTGGTACAATCATGAAAAATTCTCTGGATCTAAATCCAGTGATTAGAATTCCTCAGGGCACCAGAATGACAGTTATTGTAAATTCTGATATTGTGGTTCCTAAAATGCGATAAAGATAAATTGCTCATTTTTACAAATTAATTAAAGTCACTACAAAATGTCATCTAAAAAAACCGCCTATTCTTGTCAAAATTGCGGAGCAATTCATTTTAAATGGTCGGGTAAATGTTCGGATTGTGGCGCTTGGAATTCTTTAATTGAAGAATTCGCCGAAGGAGGATCGTCGCATTTTACTCGAATTGAAAATGATAAAATTCCTAATTCAGTTGGTTCAAAGCAATCTCATAAAATTAGCTTAGTAAGTTTAGATGGAGAAACTCAAGAATTTCCGCGCGTAAAAACCGCCATAAATGAACTTGATAGAGTTTTGGGGGGCGGTTTAGTTCAGGGTTCAGTAGTATTAATTGGGGGTGATCCAGGTATTGGTAAATCAACTTTGCTTTTACAAACTGCTCATAGTTTAGCTAAAAATAACAATTCTCTAATTTATATTTCTGGCGAAGAATCAGTTGATCAAGTGCGTTTGCGCGCCAAGCGTTTGGGGTGTGAAGAAAAATCAATAAAGTTGGCTTCTACAACTAACGTGTCAGAAATTATTAATGCCGTTAAAGATGAAAAGAATGCTAAAATCGTAATTATTGACTCGATTCAAACAATGTTTCTCGAGGGTTTATCTTCTGCGCCGGGGTCGGTCTCACAAGTGCGAGCTAGTGCGGGTGAATTAACTATTTTTGCTAAAAAAAATAATATTACTTTGTTAATTGTTAGTCATGTAACCAAAGATGGGCAAATAGCAGGTCCTAAGGTTTTAGAGCATATGGTTGATACTGTTTTATATTTTGAGGGCGAAAAAGATTTGCATTTTCGAATTTTGCGCGCCATTAAAAATCGTTTTGGTCCTGCTAATGAAATTGGGGTTTTCGAGATGAATGAAATTGGTCTTTCCGAAGTTTCAAACCCAAGCGAATTATTTTTAGCCTCTTACGATCACAAAACCAGTGGAACCACTGTTTTTGCAGGTATTGAAGGTTCAAGACCAATTTTAGCGGAGGTTCAAGCTTTGGTGGCGCCTTCATTTATTCCAACTCCTCGAAGAGCTGTGGTGGGCTGGGATTTAAATCGTTTAGCAATGATAATTGCGGTTTTGAATACACGTTTCGGCTTAAATTTATTCGATAAAGAGGTTTATCTAAATATTGTTGGTGGTCTTAAAATTGTAGAAACTTCGGCAGATTTAGCGGTGGCTTGTGCCTTAATTTCTTCGTCTCGCGACATTCCCTTGTCAAGCTCAACAATTGCAATTGGCGAAATTGGTTTGAGTGGCGAAATTAGAATGGTAAGCAATCTTGAAACTCGTTTAAAAGAAGCGCATAAATTAGGTTTTAAAAATTGTATTATTCCAAAAGCTAACGAAAAAAATAAGAATTTTAATAACATAATAAAATCATTGTCTGACATCAATATTCATAGCGTTTCCCATATTAGAGATATTGGAAAATTTTTGCCAAAAATTTCAAAATAAATTGTTGTAAATTAAGTGCTAAAAGCATGAAATTAATTTGAATTTTTTAAGTCTATTTTTGTTAATAATCTAAAAATTATTGATTGGATGTCTTCTTTTTTAAGCAATTTTAGCTTTAAACCTTGTCTTTCAGCTTTGCCAAATCTTTTTGGAAGGCTTTGTGCGCCTTTTCAAAAATCCCCAAAAAATTTAAGTTCACCATTTTTTTCAGGTTCCAATAAGCCCCAATATAATGAAGTTTGGGCTCACGAAAATATTCAGAAAAATATTCAGAGTCGTGCACCAAATTTGAGAATTCCTCAAATTGGTATTGATGAAGCGCGTGAAATGTGGAATTTATCTCCATTAAGTTTATTTCCATTTCCATATATAATCTCGAATGGGCAAAATTTTGGACCTCAAAATAATCAATTTCCGCAAAATTATTTTCAAGTCCAGAAATCTGGTGAGCGATTAGTTGCTTTAAGGCCGTTATTGCGGGGGAGGGTTTCAAATCCGGGGCCAAATACTCCATTTCAGGGGAGGGTTTTAACTCCGGGCCTTCAAAATCCTCTATTTCGGGTTCGGGAGAGGTTTTTAATTCCGAGGCCAAATACTCCATTTAAGTATCCGCCCCCTTTTTATCTAAATCCAATTTCAGACCGGTCACCACAAAAACTGGTTCCAAATCTTCAAAATAATTTAAATCCTTGGCCCCCAGAATATCCAAATAATTTAAAATACAATCCAATTGTTAGAAAAACCCCTCATTCCAATGAAGAATATTCTGTTGACTTCGATGAATTTAAAAAAGACTTTTCCACATATTTCATGAGAGAATATAGAGATCAACACAATGATTATATTTTTAAGCGCGATTATTTTAGTGATATTAGTAGAGATGATTTTAAAGAAAAATTTAAGAGTGATTTTCTTTATTCAATCCTTCCTAAAACTATGCCACTTTTGGGTTTTAATGAAAATTCCCTAACAGAACAAAACAAAGAAGAGTTGCTCGATTTGGCCATAAAAAAATTAAAAGACCTACCCGATTTTAATAATTACCGTACCATAATTGCCTCAAAATCACCCGGTAGTTCGCCAGCCAATATTCAGCCATCTATGAATTCACCGAAAAATACTCCTATAGGAAGATAATTTGTAAAATCGACTACTTGATCTAAATATAAAGATTTATTCGTCATTTAAATTGTTGGAGAGGTTATCAATATAGTTGGAGGGAGGTTCGAGAGCTGATTTTCTCCCGCAAGATGAACAGATTAATGTAATCATTAACAAAATTAATATTTTTTTAATCATGATTAATTTGCTTTAAGATATTTTTTAGCATTTTCGATTTGCTTTTTAACCTCAATTGACGAAGTTCCGCCGTAGCTTTGGCGAGAATTAATTGATTTGAGTGGATCTAAAAAATTAAAAATATCTTGAGTGATTTTTTTCTCAATTTTTTGCATATCGCTGAGTTTTAGTTGGTGTAATTCTAAGCCTTTTTCTTCAGCCATTTTGACGATTGAACCGGTAATATGATGAGATTGGCGGAATGGTATTTTGAGATTTTTAACTAGCCAATCAGCAATATCGGTCGCGCATGAATAATCACATGAAGCCATTTGATACATTTTATTTTTGTTGACCACAAAATCGTCAATCATTTTTGTCATCAATTCGATACAAATTTTTGAGTTCTCGAGCGCGTCAAATAATGGCTCCTTATCTTCTTGCATGTCTTTAGAGTAGGTAAGACTAAGAGCTTTCATGGTTGTTAATAGCGCAACAAGAGCTCCGGTAATACGACCGGTTTTACCGCGAATTAATTCAGCGCCATCAGGATTCTTTTTTTGAGGCATGATTGAACTTCCAGAAGTGAAGCGATCAGAGAGTTTGATAAATTGAAAACCGCGACTCATCCACAGAATAATTTCTTCTGAAAATCGTGACAAATGGTTGGCGATCAAATTCAAGCAAAATAAAAATTCTATTACAAAATCACGATCCGAAACCGAGTCCATTGAATTGGCAGTTGGTCTATCAAAGCCCAATTCTTTAGCAACAAAATTTCTGTCAATTGGGTATGAAGTGCCCGCCAATGCGCAAGCTCCAAGTGGACATTCATTCATTCGATTTCGTAAATCTCTGAGTCTAGATGAATCGCGCTTAAACATTTCAAAGTAAGCCATTAAGTGATGAGAAAAAAGCACTGGCTGAGCAACTTGTAAATGAGTAAATCCTGGGATTATGGTGGTAAGATTTTCGGTAGATTTTTTAACTAAATTTTTTTGTAAATCGTTTAACAGTAATAAAATTTCATCAATATTTTCGCGAATAAAAAGTCTTAAATCAACCGCTACCTGATCGTTACGTGAGCGGGCGGTATGAAGTTTTCCAGCGCAATCACCAATAATTTCTTTTAAGCGCGACTCGATGTTCAAATGAATATCTTCAAGTTCAATTGAAAAATTAAATTTACCACTTTCAATTTCATTTTTAATTTGTTGTAAGCCTTTAACAATTTTATTTTTTTCGCTTTCACTAATAATTTTAACTTTCGCAAGCATTTTGGCGTGAGCTATTGAGCCACTTATATCTTGGCGATATAGTTTTTTGTCAAAACTAATTGATTGGTTAATCTGTTGCATAAGCGAAGATGGTTTTTCTTCAAATCTTCCGCCCCACATTTGGTTAGATAATTTTTGTTTAGATTTAGCTTTTGTCATGAAATATTAAGAGTTAGTTATTTTTATTCTTTATTCATTGGGAACACCAAAATGCGCAAAAAGACGTACCACGTTTTACTTGGGTCGCCATCTAATAGTAGCATGGATGTTAGGATTATTTTTAAAAAAATATTTAAAAATTAAAAAAAATTGATTTAAGATTAATAATTAATTGGCCACATTTAAAATGCAAAATATAAAGCCTCTTAACTAATTTATAGTTTGAAAGTCCACCATCATAATCAATTAGTTTCCAAGACAAATAGAATTTTGTTAAATATCTTTAAGTAATAAAAATCGCAAAATATGGAAAATTGGAGTTTGAACAATCATAGCATGTTCGATAGAAACAACATTGGAGTGTTAAAAAAATGGTGGCTTGATATCGATAAAATTAATTTTTCGATAATTTTGATTTTGATAATTTTTGGGTTGATGATGACCGCTACATCAAGCCCTCCAATTGCCAAGCGCATCGATGTCGACAAGTTTTTCTTTTTACGAAAACAGTTAATTTTCGCCTTTATTGCTTTGATGATATTAATTTCGATCTCATTTTTTGATCATGAGCAAATCAAGTTAATGGCGATTTTAGGTATGATTTTTTCATTAATTTTGCTAATTTTGGTGCTTTTTATCGGTTCAAAAGCTAAGGGTGCTACTCGTTGGATTTCATTTGCTGGACTAACTTTACAACCATCAGAATTTGCAAAAACTTTTTTTATAATTTTTAATGCTTTATGTTTACAAAAATTTTATTACACCAAAATTCAATTTAAATACGGAATATCTCTTCTAAGCCTTCTAATTCTTATGACGCTTTTGTTCATGCAACCCGATTTTGGAATGATGGTTTCATATTTGGCAATTTGGGCAACGCAAGTTTTTTTATACGGTTTACCACTAATATTAATTGGCGGATTGGCTTTTCTGGCAGTTTTTGGTGGGGTTGGCGCATATCTTTCACTTCCGCATGTTGAAGATAGGATTAATCGTTTTTTGGATTCAGGTAAAAAAAATTATCAAGCTGAAAGAGCTTTAGATGCTTTTGTTAATGGATCTTTTTTTGGTAAAGGTCCGGGAAATGGAATGGTCAAAAAACATATTCCCGATGTTCATACCGATTTCATTTTTTCAGCCATTGCCGAAGAATTTGGAATTATTTCTTGCGCAATAATTTTATTAATTTTTGGTTATTTGGTAATCAGAATTGTCAAACGAGCAATCGAAGAAAAAGATTTATTCGTATATTTGTCAATGTGTGGCCTAATGATGCAATTTGTAATGCAAGTTATTGTAAATACCGGTGTAAGTTTGAGTATATTTCCTACTAAGGGCATGACATTGCCATTCATTAGTTATGGGGGATCATCATTGATGGCGACAGCAATTTGTTTTGGTTTAATACTGGCCTTCACAAAGCGCAAATATCATCGTGAAATTGATTATGGTAATACCAAATTATTATAAATATTTTTGCTCAATTTTTTCCCAATTTTTGCCCAATTTTTTATATACAACAAAACAATTCATGATGAAATTAATTTAGTCGCCGTTAAGTGCTATATTGATTTTATTTGGTTTTGGTGGTGGTAGAAAAAATCACTACATTCTCAGAATTTTGTAGTAAAAATTTGATTTCAAGTTTTTGATTATCACGCTGAAATATCAAAGAATTTTTAGCTATCTTGATCGCTTTCCACCCCAGTTTTG
>Ga0172372_10009312_pt1 | contig 12791 bp, 16 predicted proteins | sample LakKiv5m_2_FD_114544 | JGI IMG/M metagenome (GOLD analysis project Ga0172372, IMG submission 114544) | Freshwater microbial communities from Kabuno Bay, South-Kivu, Congo - kab_092012_9.5m | ecosystem: Environmental > Aquatic > Freshwater > Lake | place: Democratic Republic of the Congo...
TAGTAAACTTATCATATCTGGAGATATCGACCAATCAGATAAATACAAGAATCTTAGAGAAACTGGTCTATATGATATCATAACCAGACATAAGAATATACCTGAAATAGGATTCTTTGAATTCACTAAAGGTGATATCGTAAGAAACCCTATAATCGGTAAGATATTGAACAACTACCCACAATTAGGTGAATCCGATATACTTAAGGATTGTATCACACCCACTCTTAAACGCGTACCTACCGAACAACATACCGAAGAAGACAAAGACCAAAAAAGATTATTCAATAAAATAATTTCTTTCATCCCTAAATATAAGGAATAATAATTTACTTTAGCTTTCATAATACTATATTGGTACTATAATACTAATATAATATGAAAGTAATCGGAATTACCTTAGATGAAGTCCTTAGAGATTTCTTAGGTCACCTAAGCTACGCTGTAGCTAAAATACGTGAAGAAGATGAATACGTTGTAACTGAAGGTGAAGTTACTGAATTTGATCTAGTTAGATTCTTTAAATTCAACTCTAAAGAAGAGATGTATAACCTCTTCTATAAAGAAGCATCATTAGAGATATTCGGACACCCTGACCAACTGCATGATAATGTCATGAGTAAACTCAACGTACTCTACATGGATTTAATTGATGAAGAAGAAGATGTTGAGTTTGTGATAATGTCAAGAGAAGTGGGCAGAGCTGTGCCAGCTACAATGTTCTTTTTATCTAAGACAGAATGCGAAATCCCTAACCTTAGATTCTTCACACAGTATGAAGATATGTGGAAACATGCCGATGTAATCATTAGCGCAACACCTGATGTTCTCACATGTAAACCAGAAGGTAAGGTGGCTGTTAAAGTAAAAGCATCTTATAATACAGATACTCCAGCGGACCATACGATTGAATCAATAATGGAATTCATCGACAACGAATCGGTGAGAAATAAAATCATACACTAAACAAATAAATATGGATTATTATATTGACGTTGAACGATTATTCGACATTATAGTAGAAAAAAACCTGAGACCCACTAAAGAGGTCGTAACAGAAATACTGTACGATGAAGAAGGTAATGAGTTGAAAGAAGAAACAACAAAAACGCTATACCCATCAATCGAGGTAAATGCACCTAAGTATGAACTGCTTACAACTATGATCGAAGTGGTCATGAACCAAGGCCCAGACGATTCTGACCCAGCATTAGGTTTTGAACACGCTGTGGGTGAAAGCACATTCGCCTTTAAATTGGCTTATAACACACTATTACAATATGAAATTCTAAAACTAAACCAATAATAAAATGGAAAACAAAAATGTTAAACTGTCTGAAGTTCTAAGTGAACTCAAAAATAATAACGCAAACTTTTATTTCTTCACGCTGGACACCAAAGGTAATCCTACCGCTGGTATTGCCAATATCTATGAACATGTGAAAGTTCTCACTGAACTGGGTTATAAGGCTCATATCTTACACGAGAAGAGCGATTACAAGTTGTATGGGGATGAGAACGGTATGGGTGTTTCTGATTGGTTAGGGGCCGAATATGCAAGTTTGAGCCATGTGTCTGTAGAAGCACAGCAACTCAGTGTGAGACCTAGTGATTTTATCATCATCCCAGAAGTCTTCGCAACCGTAATGGATCAAGTTAAAACCTTCCCATGTAAGAAAATCGTATTGAGCCAAAGCCCAGAATATATGTTCGAGCTTCTACCAATCGGTAAGCGATGGACAACGGATTATGGGTTCTATGATGTTATTACAACCAGTCAGACACAGGCCGACCACATCGGTAACCATTTTCCAGATGCTAAGACACATGTTGTACCAGTAAGCATCCCTGAATATTTCAAGAACAGCAGCAAACCTAAAATCCCCGTGATTTCAGTTGTATGCAGAAACCAGAGCGACACCGTTAAATTGACCAAATCATTCTACTTACAGTATCCGCTTTATAAATGGATTACGTTCAAAGAACTAAGAGGTCTACCTAGAAACCAGTTCGCTGAAGAACTCAGCAAATCTTTCTTAGCTATTTGGGTTGATGATTTGGCTGGATTCGGAACGTTCCCAGTTGAGGCCATGGAATGTGAAACACCTATTATCGGCAAGATTCCTAATATCGTACCAGAATGGATGAAAATCACCGATGAAACTGGCGAGGTGTCCTTACTCAATAATGGCATCTGGACCAATACGACTCAGAATATCCCAGAGCTTATCGGACAATATATCAAACTATGGTTGGAAGATAACGAACCGAAAGAAATCCTTGATGAAATGGTGAAATCAAAAGGTAGATATACTGAAACCAAACAGAAAGAAAAAATCGCAGAAGTATATGGTAAGCTCTTATCCGATAGAATCAATGAGATTGAAACAGCCGTTAAACAATCTGAATTACAAGCAATTTAATAAAATATAAATATGAAAAAAAGTAACGTAACCGTAATCGTACCTATTCACGAACTAACAGAAGGAACTAAACCATTGTTCGATGTCGCTGTACAGAGCATCGCACAGCAGACATTGATGCCAGATGAGGTACTTATCGTAACCCCATCCAAAAGTGAAACATCAACATACTTGAAAGGTTATGATTTCGGAACTGTCAAATCAATCGTAAGAGTGGTTGAGAACGAGGGTGAAACCGATTTCTGTGCGCAATTCAACTTAGGCGTATCTGAAGCTAAGACTGAATTTGTATCACTGTTGGAATATGATGATGAATATGCCAAAATCTGGTTCAAGAATGCTGCCAAATATATGGAAGCTTATCCAGAGGTAGATATTTTCCTACCGATTATCGCAGATGTTGACGGTAATGGTCAATTCATCGGAACAACCAATGAAGCTGTATGGGCATATAGATTCTCAGACGAAATGGGGTTCTTAGATTCAAACTCACTTCTGGCGTATCAGAACTTCAACATTGATGGTATGGTAATCAGAAAATCATTGTTTGATGAGTTCGGTGGATTCAAGTCAGCTATTAAACTCACGTTCATTTACGAGTTCCTACTCAGAATGGTGCATAACGATGCAAAAGTCATGACAATCCCTCGATTCGGATATAAGCACGTAAACATGAGAGAAGGTTCACTGTTCCATACATATAGTCAAGAAATGGACCCAGTTGAATCAAAATGGTGGTTGGATAAAGCTAAAAAAGAGTTCTACTTCACCAAACAAAGAGCTATAACATATGAAAAATAAGTTATGGGCAAGTGGTCAAAGGTCGTAAAAAAAAGATTAACGATTATTTCGGACCTGAAGAGGAACAAGCGGTGGCTGACTTCTTGAATCAAGGTATAATGATTCAAGATGTCACCGACCCTAGAATGGAAAAACATCCAGAACGGGTTAACATGATATGGAGCGGAACCACCGACCACGCCTTTCAGCGAGAACTGATTTATAATCGTAAATTAAAAGAACCATTGAATAAAATGGTAGAATATATCATTAAAAGATATAAGCTATATAGAGACGGAATATCTTTCGATGAGTTACACATGGATGCATTGAATAATCTTATTCTAAAAGCACACAAGTTTGAAGCGGATAGGAATAAAAAAGCCTATTCGTACTATGGTACAATCATTAAAAGATATCTGATAGCTAAACTCATTGAAGATGATAAATCACTTAAGAAATATGAGGATTTTGATAATGTTAGCACAGAGTTAGAGACTCTGGATGAGTATCAGTATGAAATGGAAGACTATTCCTTCGACACCGAAAAGTTAATCAATAGTGTTGTCAAAGGTATTAGAAAAGAATTGGATGATGCTAAAGAAGGTCACACTCTACCAATGAATAAGAATGAAAAGATATTGGGTACAACACTCATAGACGTATTGGAGAATAAAGATTCGGTGACACCCATATTGGGAGGTGGCAACAAACATGATAAGCTAGCCATATTGGAAGTAATCGGTACACATTCGGGGTTGAACAATAAAGAAATACGTTTAGCTATGAAACGATATAAAATACTGTACAATATCATAAAAAACGTAGAGGTGAACAGTGATTGAAAAAAAAACTGATTCTGGCATATTTATATAAAAACATGAAGCCATGGCACGTCCTACTAGAACTAGAGTAAAAGTTAATAATATCCCTTCATTGGAAGGTGTATTGCAAGAAGTTTACAACGAAGCGTGTTCTAACATAAAAGACGCGCAGAAAACTATAAACGAACTGTTCACCAGTACTGAACCAACTGACGTGGACGATCACGCTAAGATAGCCAAAGCTAAAACCGACTTGATTAAAGAAAAAACGTCTAACGTAAAACTTAAGTTGGAAGTAGCTAGATTACAGAATGAGACCATTAAACACGCTGGTGATATGGCTGCAAATATCGGCAATCAGAGCGCGAACGAAATCAAAGCACAGGACTTCACTGAAATCCGTAGAATGATTGAGGCCAGAATGAAAGAACAAGAAGAGCAAGAAAATGACTGATGTCAATTGTCAAACAGAAAGAAGATATATTTGGCAACATAGCCGCCTTAAGAACACTGACCGATGACTTTCCAAAGTTATCGATAAATAACTCATTCCCATCAATTAACAATCAAGGAAATTCACAGGATTTCTTGATGGATTTGATTTTTTCATTAGTAGGGTTTGAAGAAATCAGGGAACTACTAATAGATGTATTGACCTATGCTTCAGAAGAGGCTGAGTCTGTAATAAAAGAATCGCTTAAAGTAGAACTTAAAAGTCTTGTAGCCTGTGGCGTAGACCCATCATTACCTAGCTGGATGACAAGTAACGGTATCACTGTACCAGTTAGTAACGTAGACTTCTTCAATATCCTTAAAACCAACCCAGAGAGCCAAGCAGGTGGTCTCTTGTATGAAGATGTCGCAGCAACGATTAACTCAAGTGATTTGAATACCTTTCTATATTACACTATACAAGACCAATCAATACCTCACAGTTGGAATAGTATATTAGATTTCACATTCACCCAAAACGGAACACCTAATAATACATTAACTATAATACCATACAGCGGGTACAATAACCTAACTGATTTGAATAATGATTTTATCGATAGTGTTACCTTATTCCCGTCTGGTCAACTTATAACCAATATCATTGATAGTCTATTCGGTACAATATCTTTCAATCTAAGCGTAAATAAGACTGAGAAACAACTGGAGACTGAAGCACAGATTGAGTCGGTACTACAATGTATATTGGACGCTAATGAAGATGAAGTGGTAGATGACTCTTTCTTCAGCTTTTCAAATCCACAACTAAGGGCTATTAAGGAAGAGGCTAGAAATAGAAAACAAGGCATAAGACAACTTAAGACGTGTTCAACAGTAGATGTGAATATGCCGATAGATATATTAACAGATTTCAGAGAACAACTGTCAGCAGCAACAACATACAATGAACAAAGAGTTGTAATCGCGAATGTTATCAATACAATGGCCAACCACACAGCAACGTTCGCTGGTCAGCCTACCGATGAGATATCTGTTAAATTGGATTTCATAGGACTCATGTTCAAATCGATAATGAGGGCATTTGTTAATGCGGTGTTAGGCCCTAAGATTGTGACAATATTCTTGATAAACTATAAAATCGTATACGGTCAGAACGCAACTTATGACGACCCTATCGACTTTATGAAGAAAAACGTACAACTTATACGAGAAATAACAGACAATATAAGGGATATGATAATTGAAATACTTTTACAGAAAGTATTAAAATATATCACGGCCCTCATATCTAGGAATTACGTAGAAGCCCAAAAGGAGAGAGGTAACGCACAACTGGCCATATTATTGAGCTTAGTAGGTGTACCACAAGAAGTAATAAGGATGATAAGGTCCAATATACCAATCAGTTATTAATATGTCAGAGTGTAGGAGTCCACAGAAAACAGGAGTAGCTTCCTCAAGTAGAAGCTCGATAGGTAATATACTTAAGATTTTACAATCTATATTCAGCCTGATGAAACAACCTGCTGATACGTTACCACCACCATTATTGTTCTTAGGTGCTAAAATGAGACCTGGACTCAGTGCCAGAGACATGGCGGCTAGAGTGATATCCAGATTCAGTGAATCTGATGCCGTTAACGGTGAGATATTTCAAGAAGGTAATAATGTCATGACAGCGTTAATGGTTACTGTAATGGAAGAAATTGTAAATGCGATACAAACTGAAGCTAAGGTTAGTACGATAATCGACCCAGGGGCTATAACAATAAACGCCAGTGGTGCTAATGCGGGTGGTCCAGTGACTGTAGTAGGAACCAATATCAACATACCAGCCACCACTGGTGTAATTCAATAACATACATATAGTCACAAATAAACATGAATGAACTAAAAAACAAATCAAACAGTCAACTGGTGATAGAGGCCAAAGAGCTGTCTCACGCCCATGAAGCACTGAAAAGTAGAATATTGGCCGACTTGGATAAGTTGACCGAATATGAAGATAGATTCAATAGGATAAATGCAATACTTAAAGAACGTAACACATAATGAGCGGAGTAATAGATAAACGGTATTCACTAGGTTCAGCCAACCTATTCAAACAACCACAACCTAATTCAATCATACAACTAGGTGTTGTTAAAGTAGTAGGTGAAATACCCGTGAACAATTCCACCGAAGCCCAGCGAAGACGTGATGAAGTATTCAACTCAGACCCCAATATGATACGGGTCAGAATCGAATCCAATCAGTATGACCAAGCCATAACAGACGATAGACTACTACCCAACTGCTACCCCATATTACCTAAACATTTAAATATCGTACCTAAGATAGGTGAAGTTGTATTTATAATGCTTCTTGACCCTAACGATAGATATTCAGATAGGCTCTATCTAGGACCTATGATTTCCAGTAGGGAAAACCTTAAAGAAGATAGAATCGACACGACCGCACTCAGCAATCTTTCTATTTCAGTAACAACTCCTAACGTAAATCTGGATACACTGAAAAGCGTCAAAGGCATATTCCCCAATAGAGAAGACGTGTCAATACAAGGTAGAGATAACTCAGACATCATATTCAAGACCAATGAAGCTTTATTAAGAGCAGGTCAACACGTACAAGACAATGTCATCGTATTCAATGACAAGAATCCAGCATATGTGCAACTCAAGTTCAATACAACAACCCAAAAGAACGACAACGCAAATAATAATTTACCGTCATTCGGTAATTCAGTAAATAGAAATACAACAGGTAGTGGCGTAATAAACGGGGTTAATTTTACCACATCAGACGTTGTGACAACAAACGCACCTAAAACGTCTCAACGAAGAAGGAGCGGGTGCCCATTTGCACCAGATTCTAACCCGTCTACTGACGGATTCAGCGGATGCGGTGGACGTAATGCGAATAAAGGTAGCGTCATCAATATGGTGGCAGATAAGATAAACCTTATAGGTCATAAAGACACCGATAGGAAATATAACGTCACTAATAACGAAACCTATATATCAGAACAAGAAATAGTAAATATCATAGAGACAGCTCATCCAGTTGCTTTCGGAGATACATTATTGGATTACTTGAAAAAATTGGAACTGGCATTTATGAATCACGTTCATAGGTTCCCTGGCCTGAAACCATCTGCCGTACAAGGTGAGAATTATCTCAAAGAATATCTGGAATATCCTGTACAGACAATACTGTCAAAAAATATCAGGATTAACTAATCGACATATTTACCTATAAAGGCATATTATGGTAGTAAAAACATATTTTGATAAGAATAACACTATAATTCTCAACAGTTTCACCAATACTGGTAGAAACCCTGTAACAGAATTATATTATGGTGGCTCAGATGCTGACCAACAATTCACCAGATACTTGTTTTTCTTCGATGTAACGCGTTTAAAGGCATATTACACTGGTAGTACCTTCCCAGATATTACAAAGTTCACACACACGCTTAAAATGACCAATACGGGGTCATTGGATAAAGCTCTGCTAGGTCAAGACACAAATACATGCATCAATAAGGAAAGATCAACATCTTTTGACCTTATATTATTCCCCATAACACAATTCTGGGAGGAAGGTATCGGTTATGACTACGAGGATTGTGCATATGTTGCGGGTCAGACCGCTCTTAATGTGACACCAGCCAACTGGTTCAGCGCAACAACCCTTTCAGCTTGGACACAAGCTGGTACATTCACAGGTGCGACCAGTGGCATCACAATAGCAACGCAACACTTCTCATTGGGTAATGAGAACCTTGAAATGAATATCACAGGATATGTTAACGGATTATTAACGGGTAACACCAACAACGGCTTGGTTCTAGCATATCAACAAGAATATGAAGAACTTGAAACCGAACAGTATCAATATGTGGGGTTCTTCACCAGACATACACAAAGCATCTATGAACCATATGTTGAAACAACTTATTCTGACTACATCCATGATGATAGGCATGACTTCTATTTGGATAAACCCAATAAACTCTACCTATATGTCAACTTAGGTGGAACCCCCACCAATTTAGATACATTACCATCAGTAGTTATAAATGATTCAGAAGGAAACGTATTCTCAGCATATACGCCCAGTGCAGTTACACAAGTGACAAAAGGTGTATATAGTATCGATATTATCGTACCGACAACCAATGATAATACACCTGATATGATGTTCAATGACACTTGGTCAGGTATAACCATAAACGGAATCAACAGACCCAATATCACATTGGATTTTGCACTTAAAGACTCAATGTCTTGGTATAATATAGGTGACAATTCTTATCTACCCAAAAAAGTAGGTATAGTGGCATCTGGAATACAAAGAGGTGAAAGAATAAAAAGAGGTGATATACGTAAAGTAATCATACAGACAAAAATACCATATACAGTCAATCAAGAACAAAAAGTAGATAACGTAGAATATAGACTATACGTTAAAGAAGGTAGAAATGAATTAACCATCATAGATTACCAACCAGTAGAGATGGCCAATAATCATAACTATTTCTTATTAGATACGCTGAGTTTCTTACCTAACACATATTATGTGGATATAAGGGTAACTTCTAACTTAGAAGTATCCACATTGGCTGAAGTATTATATTTCGATATTACAAGTCTCTCAGAATTAAGATATAGCCAATGAGTTCTGTGAAACAACTACTTAGGGAAGCACTACATTCTGAGGATTTCTCAAAAGTTAAAAAAAGTTCACCTTATAAGGTCTTGAACGATTATAAGTTCATTGATGAACATATGAATCATCATCATGGACAAGATGACCTTAGAGTCACAATGTATGATAAAAACGGTGATGAACCTTTGGCTAAGGTAGATTATACAATATTTAGAGGCGAAATCAATATCACCTTCATAGAATCACTTGAAAAGGGTAAAGGATATGGTAAGATATTAATGATATATCTAGCTAATAAATACGGTTATGCTAATTTAGAACGCACATCACTAACGCAGTCTGGCGCAAATATGAGAGCCGAATTGGACAATTTGTTCGACTTTAATTATGGTTAATATAAAAAATCCCAAAGCAAGCATTTAGATATAAATGATATTAATAAAATCAAAGATGAGACGGTTAAAGGGTTTATGATTGATATGGTCAAATACGGGTATGATAACACTTGGTCAAAATGGATTGATTATCTAATATCATCTGGTAAACGAGATGAATTCGATTTCAACGATATAGCAGAGATGACGGAATGGTTCAAAGATTCAAAGACCAATAGACATGACCCAGAGGATGAAGTACCTGAATGGGTTATTGATGGGATGGAGGATTTGAAAAGTTTTTAAACTATAATTCATTTTAAGTTTTTTTTAGGTATCTTTGTACTATTGAAAAATTAAAATAACAAACTTTTAAAAACAAAAAAAAATGAAAAGATTAAAAGATAACATACGTGGATACAATTTCGCTGATTTCACTAAAAAACTATACCACAAGTGTGACCGTACTAATATAGACGATAACCAAGTTCGTAGAATTTTTTACTATACCCAAAAATCTAAAAACGAATTTATCTTAGAGTCACAAGCCATTAATATTAAAGACTATCATACTTTCAAGAAACAAATTCAATTTATATGTAATGCCGATGGTTTCTATAATATCGCAGGTGTCGAAAAAATAATGAAATAACAAACTTTTAAAAACAAAAAAAAATGAAACTATCTGAAATTAATAAATCTGGCGTATACATCGCGACTAATCTGAATAAACCAGATGATCGATATTTAGTGTTAATCAGTGGTGATGATCACTTCTTGAAAATTGAAGAGGTTTGGGATTTATATCACAATTGTATAACCTATGATGGCTTAAGGGGTAAGTCTTTTGAATGGAATGAACTTAAAGGGTTAGAAAATATGAAATAGTAGAAAACTAATGAACATATGCACATAAAAAAACCTATGAATATTCATAGGTTTTTTTTTCATCCACTATATAAGAATTAGTCGCAAACCAACTCATACTTAAACAACCCACAATCCCATATCCTATCATAACCGAGTTCCAACATAAGCTCACGCTCAGTCTTTGAAAAATCAAGTTCAGGGTGTTTTTTCCTAAGTGAACTTTTACCGAAACCGAACTTATGCAGACGCTTATTTCTGGCTATCTTAGGGTTGTAATATTTGTAATCAGGCGGATACACTTTAACTAATTTGAAACCTAATTTGGTATACATATTATTATCACCGTCCATAACCCACCTTCTATCACCGAAACTTATTATATTCTTAGGGTTATAATCGTTGATGAACCTTTTTATCAACTTTCCAGCCACGCCTACAACCCTGTATCCATTGTCAGTGGCGTATCTAGACAACTCATATTCACCATCATTGGTAAATGAACCGTTCATCGAACGCTTGTTGGTGAAACACATCACAGCAACCAAAACACCCCCATGATAAGCACCATAAGCTATCTCAGATTTATCGGCTCCTTGTATATGATTCATAGATAGAAAATCTGATTTGATATCAGAATCAATCGGTTTTATTTCACATTGCCTACCACCCACAGATTTGGCGCAATTAACACCTATTAAATGAGCAACCTTATTAAGTACCAACTCTTTATTATTCAGCCACTCATCTTCGAATATATGAATTAAACCATATCCAGAGTCATTCATCAGTTTGGTTTTATTCAGATGATAATTTCTATCCTTACCCATACCCTCCCTATGATAATACAATCCATTATATTCCAAACCTATCCTCTTATCAGGCATTAAAATGTCTATTTCAACACCACCTAATAAAGATTTATCATTTTTCTTGACACTAACTCCAAAAGATTTTATAAATTTATAAATCTCCTCCTGTGGCTTAGTTGAATACACAGGTTCAAAGTGCCTTAACGTTTCTTCGTACCTAACTTTAAGATTATCCTTATATTCATTAGATAGAACCTTACTCTTAGGATACTTTAATTTATATTCACTTAAAGTCATATTATGGGTCAACAGATGTTTAGCTGTTATATACCCCATCTTCTTATTACATACCATGCATATGACATGATTATTCGGATTAGACCTATGTTTTAATTTAGCGTATTTAGAATGATATTTTATATCCTCTGGGCAATCCTCTAAATATTCCAATAAACTAAGATTATGTATGTCAGATAAATGTTGTTCAAAACACCCAGTCAAATTATTTACATCGACAGTTTCCCAATCACATACCCCACACTTTCTAGTGTCTGGTTTATCGACCTCTTTAATATCGAAATATTCTTCAAACCACTTCTTACCATATTGCTTCTCGTATTTCTTTCTCTGATATGTGTTGGTAGGGACTGGTACATCACCATAGGTTGATATTATATGACTGGTCAATGCACCAGATACATTATTAACATCATCAAACTCCTTATTAGTTGATTTACAAACGGCAATCAACTTCTTACTATCATCTGTAACAGCGTATCTTAATACATGTGAAACCTCTATTTCTGAACTGTCACCAGTGGTGACTTGAGCACCTTTTTTCTTTATAGGTATATTATGTTGGATTAATATAGCTTTAATCTTAAGTTTACCTACATTGAACTTCACAGCCAAGGCTTCAATACCAATAGTGTCTTCTTGGTACATTTTGATGATATTCGAAATATCATTATCCGTCAATATCGTTTTCTTTTTCATGTTTTAATTATTTTATACAAAGATATGCATAAATATTGAAACATAAACCTTTTTAACTTTTAACCAAAAAAAAAAGAGGCTGACACTTGGCCAGCCTCCTTTTTTTATTAGATATGCTACTGATTAGCGCAGCTCTGCTACGTTAAAGGTAGGTACACCATCTACACGAATCGCTCCGTAGAAGCGGTTGTTAACACTTTTCTTCGCGTACCGTGTCATAATTCCTTTTACGGGAGCGAAGTTGAAAGGATTGTACATAGTTGGGGTCAACTGCATAGGCACGTAAGGTGCGTAAACATAACCTGTATCCAACAGAGACTTACCTTTGTGACCGATAATCATAGAGTTAGCGGGTGCATATGGGTCACGGTACACTTGGTAACGACCACCCAGAGAACCGATACGCTCGATACCCATGTTATATTGGTCTTGCTCAGGAGAAGCATCACTTACGTGGAAGTATTCGAGGTCATCGAAGATTGCAGAAATCTCTGAAGATACTACGATGAAGTTAGCACCACCACGAAGAGTAGACTTGTGAATCTGAGCAGAAATCTGGTTCACCTTAGTGATAAGGGTCTGGTTCCA
>Ga0172372_10009313_pt1 | contig 12790 bp, 10 predicted proteins | sample LakKiv5m_2_FD_114544 | JGI IMG/M metagenome (GOLD analysis project Ga0172372, IMG submission 114544) | Freshwater microbial communities from Kabuno Bay, South-Kivu, Congo - kab_092012_9.5m | ecosystem: Environmental > Aquatic > Freshwater > Lake | place: Democratic Republic of the Congo...
AACCTGGCGGCCTGACGTGGTCAACACGGAGTTTGACCCGCGCTCCATCGTCGATTTCCCGGCCACAGTTTTCAATCCCGATGAGCCGATCACGTTCGTGCTTCCCGGTCCCGGTCTGGTCAACAACGGCGGTATTGCCACCTTATGGCACGACCACTATGTGCAGGAGTACACATTGAACGCCACGGGAACCATTTACTCGCTCGACACCCGCAACCGGCTCACCTTCGGCACCGAAGTCAAGCAGCAGGAAATGCAGTGGATCGACATCACGCGCCCCTGGATTGGTGCCCCGATCCAGTTGCCTTCCGGCGAATTCACGCAAAGTTTCCGTTTGGGTGACGTGTCCGATGTCTGGAAAGTTACCCCCGTTCGCGGTGCATTTTTTATATCTGATAAATTTAAGTATCTAGGGCTGATTGCCGACGTGGGCGTGCGCATGGAATACTGGTTTGCCGGCAACTTTGTGGACCAGGCCATCGATAACCCCGCCTCTCCTATCCGCGACGAGATCCGCCAGGCCTACAAAGACGAAAGCTACAAACTGGGCGACCGCTACTTCAAAATGCGCCTGTTGCCCAAGTTCTCCGCCTCTTTCCCCATCAAGGAGAACCAGGTGATGTATTTCAATTACGGGCATTCCATGGTCATGCCCCACCCGTCTTTTCTGTACACGGGTCTGGATCCCTTTTACACCGACCGTTCCACCTTGGGCTTTCTGGGTAACCCCAACCTGAATCCCGAAGTGGACATCAGCTACGAACTCGGGCTTAAGTCGCAGATCACCAGCAACGATGCACTCAACGTGTCGGCCTACTGGCGCGACAAATACGACTTCATCACGTCATCCACCATTCTGGTCAACGACGTCACCGGGCGCGAAGTGAGCCGCACCATTCGCATTAACTCGGATTACGCCCGCGTGCGGGGTTTGGAGGTGGCCTACATCAAGCGCGTCGGCAAATGGTTTTTCGGCCAGGTGTCGGTCTCCTACTCTATTGCCACGGGGCAGAGCTCATCCAGCTCGGAAACGCTGGCCTCCATCCTGGCTACCGGCAACCGGGAAAGCACCGTCGAGTTGCCCCTGGCCTGGGATTCTCCGTTGGATGCCAAAGCGTTTGCGGTCTTCACGTTGAACCAGGAGGGCGGACTCTGGGGCAAGACCTGGATCAATAAAATGTCGTTCTATTCGGAGGCTATTTTCCGAACTGGCCGCCGCTACACCCCATATACCTATGAAGGGCTTGAGCCTATTTCCGGTCGCCCGATCTACGAAATTGAGTCGGATCCCGAACGGCGCTTCGCCGAGATCGGTTCCAGTTTGTTCTGGCTGAACCTGAACTACCGCAAGTGGTGGGACCTCAGCTGGGGCCAGGTGGCTTTTACGGTGGAATTGACCAATGCCCTGAACAACAAAAACGCATCCATCATCAATCCGGTCACGGGTCGGGCCTGGGAACCTGGCGATCCCGTTCCTTCCGAGTGGCGCGACCCCAGCTACCTCGATCCCCGCGATCCCCGATCGTTCGGTTCCCCACCGGACAACCCCGCGCGCTATTTTGAGCAGCGCCACGTGATGGTCGGCGTAGCCCTGTCGTTCTAACGCCAACCGGGGTTTAGCAGCACTTACTCTTGTCGCATTCGGTGGCTCAGCGCCCAAAGGGCCACTCCTGCGGCTACACTCACGTTGAGCGATCGCTTGGCCCCGAATTGGGGAATCTCCAGCACGGCATGGGCCATGTCCAGCAAGGCGCTATTGACCCCGTAAACCTCATGCCCGATCCAGAGGCCATAAGCCTGGCCCGGTTTGAGATCAAAGGCATCCACCGGGATGCTGCCCGCGGCCTGTTCCAAAACGAGCGGCAAGGCGCCGCGCTCCGAAAGTGCCGCTGACGCCTCGCTTCTGCTGGCGAAATAGCGCCAGGCCACGGAGTCCTCGGCCCCGAGCGCTGTTTTTCGCAAATCGCGGTGGGGGGGACGGCCGGTGATGCCGCAGAGCCAAACCGCCTCCAGACCAAAGGCATCGGCCGTACGAAAAACGGCGCCTACATTGTGCAGGCTTCGCACATCATCCAACAGGACGATGAGCGGGATGAGGTCGGGATCGGGCATGGTGCGGCGTGTTAGTTATCCACAGGTCTTCAAGACGGGCCGGCCAATTTACTAGCTTTACGGGGATATGGCTGGAACAACCCCGCGCCATTCAGGCAAAGCGGGAAAAACCGAAAAAACGACGCCCCTGATGGGGCAATACCAGCGCATCAAGGCCAGCCAACCGGATGCGCTGTTGCTGTTTCGCGTCGGTGATTTCTACGAGACCTTCGGGGCCGATGCTATTCGCGCGTCGGCCGCTCTGGGCATCACGCTGACCAAACGGGCCAACGGCGCTGCGTCAGAGGTGGAACTGGCCGGTTTCCCCTACCACAGCCTGGACAGCTACCTGCCCAAACTGGTGCGCGCCGGCATACGGGTGGCCATCTGCGAGCAACTTGAGGACCCCAAGCTCACCAAAACCCTGGTCAAACGGGGCGTAACCGAGCTCATCACACCGGGGCTGGCTACGGGCGAAAAAATCCTCGACCACAAGCGCAACAACTTTCTGGGTGCCATTGCCGGAGCCACGGGCCACCCGAGCCCTTCCCCCGGAAAAATGGCACTGATGGGCATTGCCCTGCTGGACCTGAGCACCGGCGAATTTCTGGTTAGCGAGGGCCCCGAAGACCATCTGGACCGCGTGCTGGAAAGCTACCGGCCGGCGGAAGTCCTGGTGGCCAAATCGCGGATGAAAGCGTTTCAGCAGCGGCACGGCGGCCGCTACTACGCCTACCCGCAGGAAGACTGGATTTTCAGCCCGGATTTTGGCCGCGACAGGCTCCTGGAACATTTCCGCACCCCCAACCTGAAAGGTTTTGGGCTGGAAGAAAGTCCGGCTGTTGCTGCGGCCGCCGGTGCCATCCTCAATTACCTCGGGCAAACGGAGCACCACCAGCTGGCGCATGTTACCGGCATGCGCCGCCTGGCTCCCGAGCAGCACATGATGCTGGACCGCTTCACCCTGCGCAATCTGGAGTTGCTGGAGGCCGGGCATCCGGATGGCAGCAGCCTTTTGTCGGTGATCGACCGGACGGCCTCTCCCATGGGCGCGCGGCTGCTGCGGCAATGGCTGGTTTTGCCGCTGCTGGACCCCGCACGGATCAACCGGAGGCTGGACACGGTCGAAGCGCTCCTGCGCCATCCGCAACTGCGGGACACCCTGCACCAACAGCTGCACAGTCTCGGCGACCTGGAGCGAACCCTGGCGCGCATCGCAATGGGCAAGGCAGGCCCTCGCGATCTGGGCATGATTCGCCACGCCCTGGGAATGGTTCCTTCTTTAGCGCAGGCTTTGCAGGATTCCGGGCCCCCGCTGTTGCAGGAGGCCGGAAAGGCCCTTCCCCCGTGCAGCGAGCTGCTGGACCTGCTCCGGGCCAGCCTGAGCGACGAACTGCCCACCCAATTGGGCAAGGGGCCGACCATCCGGGAAGGGTTTGACCCGGAGTTGGATGAGTTGAGGGGCCTGGGCGCCAATGGGCGACAGTACCTGGCTGATTTGCAGCAAAAAGAGGCTGAACGCAGCGGCATAAGCTCGCTGAAGGTGGGCTACAACGGCGTTTTTGGCTACTACCTGGAGGTGACACAACGCTATAAAGACCAGGTTCCACCGGAATGGATCCGCAAACAGACGCTGGTCAACGCAGAGCGCTATATCACGCCAGAATTAAAAGTATATGAAGAAAAAATACTACAAGCGGATGAGCGCATCTCGGCCTTAGAAACCCGGCAGTTTGGAGAGTTATGCACCCAGGTCAACGGGCAAATGGCAGAACTCCAGCGGCTCGCCCAAAGCCTGGCGCGGCTCGATGTCCTCGCTTGTTTTGCGCGCAACGCGCTGGACTTTCAATACCGGCGTCCGCTGGTCAACCTCGGAGATGCCCTGATTTTAAAAGAAAGCCGGCATCCGGTTATCGAGCGCCTGCTGCCGGTTGATCAGGCCTTTGTGCCCAACGACCTGCGTTTGGATCGCAGCGACCAGCAGGTGCTGATCATCACCGGACCCAACATGAGCGGCAAGTCAGCCGTATTGCGCCAAACGGCGTTGATTGCCCTGATGGCCCAATGCGGAAGTTTTGTGCCTGCAGCCTCGGCGACTATCGGCATTGTGGACAAGTTGTTCACGCGCGTGGGCGCTTCGGACAACCTCAGCAGCGGCGAATCGACGTTTATGGTGGAAATGCTGGAAACGGCCAGCATCGCCAATAACCTCAGCCCGGCCAGTTTGCTCGTCCTGGACGAAATCGGACGCGGCACCAGCACTTACGACGGTATCTCTATAGCCTGGTCGCTGGCCGAATACCTGCACAACCACGGCGATTTTCGCCCCCGGACGCTTTTTGCAACCCATTACCATGAACTCAGCGAACTGGCCGAGCAACTGCCCCGCGTGCACAATTTTCACATCAGCACCCGCGAAGCGGGCGAACAGGTCATTTTTCTGCGCAAACTGCTGCCGGGGGGAAGCCAGCACTCTTTCGGGATCCACGTGGCCCGAATGGCCGGCATGCCGGCAGCCATCGTGCAGCGGGCCCAGGAAATGCTCCAGGCCCTGGAACGCCACGGAATAGGCCGTGAAAACAGCGACCAGATCGTGGAAACCTTGCGGGAAATGCCCCATACCGCGTTGCAGCTTTCCATCTTCGACGTGGCTGACCCCGCCCTGGGCAAGGTGCGCGAACTGCTGCGGAACCTGGACGTCAACCAATTAACACCCGTTGATAGCTTGTTGAAATTGAAAGAATTACAAGACTTGCTTAAATAAAAGTTGCAAGCCTATCAATTGAACTGACCGAGGCGGATCAACTCATTTTTCAACTGCTCTTTGGCCGTTTCGTAGTCGCTGTCCACGACGCTGATGGCGAAATCTCCGCTGTTGCGCCGTGTGTAGCCGATGGTCCACATGCAGTTCTCCATTTTGGCGAGGTATTCGCCATAGATCATCTTGTTGTCCTTGACGAAGGAAATGGTGCTGGGCAGTTTAAAGGCTTTCATTTCGCGAATTTTCCGGTTGAGCATGTTGTCGTCTTGTTTATCTCCTTTAGGCTTGCTCGGTTTTCGCGTTGACATTGTGTTATTTATGAAGCTTTCTCTCTGTTTACTTAAGGAACTCCAAGCGCCGTGCCACTTTTGAGTTTTCGTTCCAGCTTGGGTCACCCTTACCCGGAATTCGACAAACTTTTGTGGCTTTACGCCGGGGGTCCTGGTTGCACTTTTTTGGAGGAAAAGCTGCGTTCTAACCGCCGTCTGAATTCAATATCATGCAGGGTTTCGACAAAGGCAATGAAGGCCTGAAATATTTTTAATAGACACTCTTAAATTATTGACCATCAATAATTTAGCAGATTGCCTCAAAACAATTTTTGCAAATTGGTTTCAGAAATTGCGGGTTCAGCCCGTACCTCCAACGCCTAACCCGGAAAAAACTTGCCCGTCACAAACAGTATTTCCGGGGTACGGGTTCATGCAGCAAAAGTGTGGAAAGCCCCAAAATCAAGCCGCTGGCACTGATGTCACAAGCGCCTTACGGCAATCCGGCGAACAGATCGCCGGTCGTTGGCCCCTCGTTCGCCAGCCCGCTGGTCTGCAGCAATTGCTCCAGGTAAGCCAGGTTATCGGCCTGAGTGGGTGCTTTGTCGCGCCGCCAACGGTGGATGCGGGGGAAGCGCAGCGCAATGCCCGATCGGTGGCGCGGGGAACGGGCTATTCCCTCGAACGCCAATTCAAACACATGATGCGGTTCCAGCATGACCACCGGCCCGCTCCGGCTCAGGGTATGGTCTTTGATCCACGTATTCAGTGCGCGCACCTCCGCGTCGTCCAGGCCACTGTAGGCCTTGGCAAAGGGCAGCAGCACGTCGCCGTGCCAAATGCCAAACGTAAAATCCGTAAACAGCCCGGCTCGCCGCCCATGCCCGCGCTGCGCGTACAACAACACGGCATCAACCGTGTAGGGATCCACCTTCCACTTGAACCAATCGCCGCGTTTGCGGCCCACCCCATACGGAGAATCGCGCCGCTTGAGCATGAGCCCTTCCGTGCCCTCCTCGCGGCTGCGCTCCCGCTGCTGCTTCAGTTCCAGCCAGTTGTGAAAAGGCAATTCGGGCGAAAGGCGGAGCACCCCAGGCAGCGGTCCATCCGTCCAAAGACCTTCCAACAAGGCACGCCGGGCCGTAAAAGGCAGGGCTCGTAAATCCCGGCCTTCCCATTGCAACACATCATACACCATCAGCACCACCGGGAAACGCTGTAACAAGGCCCGAGTGGCGTTCTTTCGATTCAATCTGTTCTGTAAGTTCTGAAAGTTCAGAGGCTTCAAATCTTTAAAAGCGAGCAACTCACCGTCCAGGCAGGACCCATCCGGCAAGCGCCCCTGCAATAGAGCAAGCTCCGGAAAAGCCGCAGCCAGCTCCTCCTCTCCGCGCGACCAAAGCGAAATCCGCTGGTCCCGGTACAACAGCTGTGCACGGATGCCGTCCCATTTCCACTCGGCAAACCAATGCGAAGGCTCGCCGAGCAACTCAGTCAACCTGGCTGTCAAGGCATGATCGCTGCCGGGCTGCTCGCTGCCAGGCTGAAAGCTGCCTGTTGGACTTTGCACAGGGCGATCCACCGCCAACTCCGGTGGCAGTTCGAGTGCATGCGCCAGGAAAAACGGAAAAGGCTGTGCTCCCCGCGATCCGCTTTCCCCGTGCAGCAAATCCGCCCATGGCACATCTTCCGGGTGCCAGCTGCCGCTCAGCCGGGTAGCGACCTCCGCCAGTGGCAGCCCTTCCGCGCGGGCCACCGCCTTGTACACCAGGTTGGAAGAAACCCCGAGCCGCATGCCGCCGGTGAGCAGCTTGTGAAAAGGCAGGCGCTCGCCATCGGGCAACTCGCGCCAGGAAGCGCGCAGCGTTTCCCGCAAGGCCGCTTCAGGCATGCCGCGCCACGCCAGCAACCGTCCCATCCAGTCGGCCAGGGGACGTTCCCCGGGCGCAGTGGCCGGTGGCAACAACAGCGAAACGGTTTCCGCCAGGTCGCCGGTCATGTGGTAGCTTTCGGCAAAAAGCCAGTCGGGAATGCCCGCTTCCGCCGCCGCCCAGCGCGCCAATTTTGTCGCCGCCAGCAGCCTTTTGGGCCGACGGCCGCTGAACAGGGCCAACGCCCATAACCGGTCCGCCTCCGGCGCCTCCCGGAAAAAACGCTCAAGCGCATCCAGCTTGGCGTTGGTCTTGTTGCTTTCGTCCAGCGCCCGGAACAAATCGGCGAAGGCTTTCACTCCGAGCGGTTTTGTTCGGATTGATTCTGAACAGATGGGTTTGGAACAGATGGATCTTGCCCGGATACGTCTCCGGCGGGAATCCGTGGCCCGGGCGAAGGGGCCTCTTCGCCCGAACGCCCCTCCCGGATCTCGCCACTCTCTCCCTCGAACTGCGTTTTGAGCGGCGCAGCATCCAGGCCCTGTTCGCAGAGCCAGCGGCTGAAGGGCTCCGCGAAACCGTGGGTAACCAGCACCCGTTCCGCTCCGGTTGCCCGAACGGCCGCGTTCAGCCCATCCCAATCGGCGTGATCGCTGAGCACAAAACCTCGGTCGGCAGCATGCCGGCGGCGGGGTCCCCGAATGCGCATCCACCCGGAGGCAAAAGCCAGCGAATAGGGTTCCAGCCGCTTCATCCAGGGGCTGTCGATGGCCGAAGGCGGGGCCATGACCAGGCTGCCGGCAAAGTCCCCACTTCGCATGCCTTCCCGAATCGGCTGCAACGCCGGCAGCTTGTAGCCCAGCTCGCGGATCAAATCGGTCATGGCCAGCACCGCGCCGTGGGCGTATAAGGTGCCTTGACGGGCGTCCAACGCGCTCAAGAGTCGTTGCGCTTTGCCCAACGAATACCCGATCAGCACGCTGCAACGACCGGCCCGTTGATTGTCGGCCCACCAGCGGTGCAGCGCGGCAAACTCATCAGCGGGATCCGGCCATCGGTAAACCGGCAACCCGAACGTGGACTCGGTGATGAACACCCGGCAGCTCACCGGTTCGAAGGGGGTGCAAAAACGAGCTGCCCCCTCGCCTTTCCAGGAGGATTCGGGGGCCTGGCAGAAGTAATCGCCGCTGAAGACCCAGCGATCGCCCTGGTGCTCCACCAAAACCTGGGCAGAGCCCGGAATATGCCCGGCCGGATAGAACGTAATGCGCACACCGTTGACCAGCAAAGGCTTCCCGTAGGCCAGGGTCTGGACAGCGGCGTCGGCGCCAGCGCGAGCGCCCGCTCCAACGACAGCACCAGCGCCCGCTCCAACGCCCGCGCCCGGACTAGTGCCCGCATCAGCCCCGGCTGCCGCCCCCGACCCTACGCCGAGGCGATGCCGCAAGATGGCTGCCGTTTCAGGATGGGTCAGGTAGGCACCGTGGCCAGCCCGCGCATGGTCGCTGTGACCGTGGGTGATGACGGCGCGGGGAACGGGACGCCAGGGGTCGAGGTAAAAGTCGCCGGCGGGGCAATACAACCCTTCGCCCGTCATGACCAGCAGATCGGAACGCGAGGCAGATGAGGCGGATGCGGAGGATGGCGGTTGATTCACCGGGTTAAAGGTAGGTCGAACTGCCCTTCGGCACAGTTCCAGGGTTGGGAACCAGCTGCCGGCCTAGGCGCTTATCTTTGAAGCCTGGACAGAAGCCCGTCGAGACGTTGCGCTTGCTGCCCCCCCTAAAAACCGATCCGATTCGCCATGCAACCTACGCCTGAAGACCTCTTTTTTCTGGACCTTGCCGTGGATTTGGCTCGCCAGGGCGCTCAATCGGATAAGGGTGGACCCTTCGGGGCGGTCGTGGTGCGCAACGGCCAGATCATCGGGCGCGGCCACAATCAGGTTTCGGGCAACAACGACCCGACTGCTCACGCGGAGATTGTGGCTATCCGCGAAGCCTGCCAGACCATTGGCGACTACCAGCTCAAGGGTTGTGTGCTCTACAGCAGCTGCGAACCCTGTCCGATGTGCCTCGGAGCCGTCTATTGGTCGCGGCCGGATCGGGTCTGGTTTGCGGCAACCCGCCGCGATGCCGCGGACACTGGTTTTGACGACCAACTCATCTACCAGGAACTTGCGCTGGAAACCGATGCCCGCCGAATACCGTTCATTCAGGTGAACCGTCCGGCGGCGCTCGACGTTTTCGCTTTGTGGAATGCCCGCACCGACAAGATTTCTTATTGAATAACGAGGCGTCGCGCCTGATTCAAAACCGTCCCGGCCGCAATCCTCACCATGGATTTAACTTCTCCACCTTCCGAAAAAAAACCCGCAGGCGGTTCAGGCAGTCGTTGGCAAACGCTACTCAAGCGCTTTGGCCTGGCAGGATTCCTGTTCTTCCTCATCAAGGGCCTGGTGTGGATCGCTGTTTTTACCCTCGGCTGGAAAGGATGCAATACGCTACGGGAGACGGAGCGTACGGGCATGCGCCCGGATAACGCGCAAGCTTCGGCCCATGAAATCCCGACCCTGCAGCATCTCAATGACCTTTCCCTCCTCCTCCTCATCTTCGAGGTTGAGGAAGGCAAAGCCCTTTGAGCGTCCACTCTGTCGATCCCTAACTACCGTAACATGTTTAACTTTAGCCATCTCCCCAACCAACTCCTGCAGATGACTATTTTCCGCTTCGTAAGCGAGATTGCCAATGTAAATCGTCATAAGAATTGCCTGTTACCCGATTAAACATAAAAACAAACTGCCATATCTGAAAAACTAGTAAAACATAATTATTTTTTTCTTTTTCCAGAATTCTTTTAATGAACGAATAATATGCCAAAAAGTAACTAAAAATATGTTTAGGATAACTTGCTTTATCGCTTTAGTTCTAACCTTGTTTGCTGTTCAGGCTCAGCATGTTTTGGAGAACATTCCGAGCGAATCAGCCGCTCTGGCCAAGCCTGCATGCCGCTCCAATTGTCTGCATGTCCTTTCTTGTGGGGCATCAGCGAGCCAACCGGCCGGAATGCTGCCCTTCGCGCAACCGCTGGCCGACGGCCGTCCCTTCTCCGCATCACACACAACACCGGCGGTTGGCCAGACACCGTTTACCTTCGCGAAGTCTTCCGCTATTCGGCAGCTAACCGACCTTCCCGCCCTGTACGTTCCGCCGCTGCCTCTCGGTTTCTTTTGCCGCTTTGAAGACAACCTGGCCCGCAAACTGCCTGTACCGCTCGACTTCGGCACAGACTAAAGCCAGATCCCTATGGATGCCCCCGCCATGCCCACGACTGCCCTTCCCCCGAACCGGGACACCATTGCCGACGCCTTTCGTAGCCTGCAGGATCAGATTTGCGAAGGCCTGGAGCGTTTTGACGAGAAGGGGCTTTTTCGCCAGGATCTCTGGCGGCGCGAAGCCGGCGGCGGCGGCCGCACCCGCCTGATCGAGAACGCCAACGTGTTGGAAAAAGGCGGGGTGAATTTCAGCGCCGTTCATGGACCCATGCCGGAGAAAATCGCCGCAGCGCTGGGCCTGAGTGCTGGCGAATTCTTCGCCACCGGCGTGTCGATCGTGCTACACCCCTTCAACCCCTGGGTGCCCATCATCCACATGAACGTCCGCTACTTTGACATGAGCAACGGCACCTGGTGGTTCGGCGGCGGCATTGACCTGACGCCGCATTACGTGATCCCGGAAGATGCTGTCTTCTTTCACCGCAGCCTGCAAACCGTCTGCGACCGCCATAACCCCGACTATTTCCCACGCTTCAAAACCTGGGCGGACGACTACTTTTTCATCCGACACCGCCAGGAAACACGCGGCATCGGCGGCATTTTCTTTGACCGGCTCGACGGGTCATCCGACCAGACTCGCGAGCAGCATTTCGCGTTCGTTCTGGACCTGGGCCGGCAATTCGTGCCCATCTACACGGAACTCCTGCGCCGCCACAAAGACCGGTCGCATGGAAATCGCGAAAAGTCCTGGCAGGAGCATCGCCGCGGGCGATACGTTGAGTTCAATCTCGTATACGATAAAGGCACAAAATTCGGCCTGGATACGGATGGCCGCGCGGAGTCCATTCTCATGAGCCTGCCCCCGCTGGCCCGCTGGACGTACGACCACAAGCCGCAACAGGACGCCGAAGCCCTTCGAACCCAGTCCTTGCTCCGCAAAGGATTAGACTGGGCGGCCGGTGTTCCCGGAGGAATGGTTCCCGGTCTTTTGGCGACCATTTAACCATGCACGGGACCCTGTGCGCATTACTGGCAGGTCAGCGTCAGGAGCGGGGTGCGGATGCTGTTGCTCCGGTTGCCGGCGCGGTCCACCACGTACAGCGAAAGCGACAGGGTATCCTGGGGTTCATCCAGACTGAGGCAGGCAAAAAACCCGGGATTAAAACGCAGGTCGATGAACCCGGATATGGCCTGGACATTGTCGCTTTGGGCCACTTCGTCGATGTGGTAAAAGATGGGAAAGCCCGGCACGCGGGAGTCGGAAAGGAAGACGTTGCGCGTGGTATCCGGTTCGGGGGCCTGCGGGTCGCCGTGGCCCAGGTCACCGTCGCCGTCCGTGAAGGCAAAACGCAGAAAAACAGTGTCCTGGCTACCCTCCACCAAAGAGGTACTGCTGATGGACTCAAAGGTCAGTACAGGTTCCAGCGGATACTCCGGCGGCGAAACGCAGGAAGAAACGCTGCCGAGCAGCGCAACGGCCCCGGTCAACAACGGACCGGGAAAAACACGCAAGGTCGGGAGGTTGGAAGAGAGCATAAGCGTACGTTGTGGAAACGGAAAAACCGAAGCCTTTATGCGGGCGCGATGGCTTTTCGGCCCACAAACCTGCGAAACCTACAGGGAGACGGCGCCAATTTCCAGGTAAATCTACCCTAAATTGCCGCGCCGTGGCCTGCCTCAACCCAGCTGCCCGAAGCGCTCGCCCCCATTGCATGAAGCTGCAGCCCATCGAAGCCTTTGGCCGGGATTTCCTGGCGCGTCTGGACGTTGAAGCGGAATCCGAACCCGGTTTGTTTAACGACCTGGCCCTGGAATTGTTCCGGCACCAGGCACGCCACAATGCCCTGTACGGGCGCTTCCTGGCGGGTCTGCGCTGCGACCCGGCCGCCGTCTGCAACCTGGAGGACATTCCCGCGCTGCCCATCGCGTTTTTCAAAAGCCATACGGTATTGCTGGACGCCTGGGTTGCCTCGACCCAGCAAAAGCCCTTCCCTGGTTACGGCCAGCCGCTGTTGTTCCGCTCCAGCGGCACGACCGCTCTCCATACGTCACGCCATTGGGTCCCGGACGCTCAAGCCTATGAAGAAGCCTTTCTCCGGGGCTTTCGCCGCGCATATGGCGACCCGGCTTCCTGGACCTTCCTCTTTCTGCTGCCCTCCTACCTGGAACGCGAAGGCTCCTCGCTGATTTACATGTGCCGGGAACTCGCCGCCCGCAGCCATCAACCGGAAAGCGGCTTCTTTTTGCACGAACACGAAGCCCTGCTGGAAAGAGCCGCTTCCTCGTTGCGGCGGGGCCAGCCCACCCTGTTGCTTGGGGTAAGCTTTGCTTTGCTGGATCTGGCCGGGCAGGCCCCTGACGCCCTGGGCACGTTGCCCAACCGCAACAAACTCACGGTGGTCGAGACCGGCGGCATGAAGGGGCGTCGCCGCGAGATGGTCCGCGACGAACTGCACGACCTGCTTTGCCGCAGCTATGGCGTCTCCGCCATCCACAGCGAATACGGCATGACCGAGCTGCTTTC
>Ga0172372_10009314_pt1 | contig 12789 bp, 8 predicted proteins | sample LakKiv5m_2_FD_114544 | JGI IMG/M metagenome (GOLD analysis project Ga0172372, IMG submission 114544) | Freshwater microbial communities from Kabuno Bay, South-Kivu, Congo - kab_092012_9.5m | ecosystem: Environmental > Aquatic > Freshwater > Lake | place: Democratic Republic of the Congo...
CAAATCAAGTTTGGTGCCTCCGCTTTGGGGTGAAGACAATCTTTTACCACGCATTTATGGACGTGGCTTTATGCGTACGGTCACTGCTCCAAGAGGCTGGGTTGCCAAATGTGACCCCGAGGGTAAGAATTTTGAAATCATGGCGACAGGTTTTCGCAATCAGTATGATGTTGCCTTCAATCGCGAGGGTGAGCTCTTCACTTATGATTCCGATATGGAATGGGATTTAAACACTCCCTGGTACCGTCCAACTCGCGTGAATCACGTGGTCAGCGGTGCAGAATTTGGTTGGCGCAATGGTTCGGCAAAGTGGCCAGATTACTTTCCAGACAGTTTACCTGCCGTTGTCAATATTGGGCCGGGTTCACCGACGGGAGTGTGTTTTGGCTATGACGCAAAGTTTCCTGCTAAATACCAAGATGCCTTTTACATTTGCGATTGGAGTTATGGCAAACTCTATGCCGTTCATCTAAAACCTGAAGGATCAAGTTACAAAGCTGAATTTGAAGAATTCATCGCCGGTTCACCATTGCCATTAACCGATCTGTTGATTCACCCTATCGACAAGGCCATGTACTTTACCATTGGGGGACGTAAAGTCCAATCAGCCCTATACCGTGTGACTTACAATGGCAACGAATCTACCCAGCCAAACGCACCTAGTATGGAAGGAGACGAATCTCGCTCCATCCGAAAAATGTTGGAGTCTTATCATTATAAGCATTTGCCTGAGGCTATTGATAAAGCTTGGCCATACTTAAGCCATAGCGATCGTTTCATCCGAAATGCTGCACGCGTTGCCATTGAACATCAGGCGGTGGAGCTCTGGCAAGAACGTGCCATAGCAGAGCGAGATCCGGTGGCTTCGATTGAAGCTTTGTTGGCACTCACGCGTTGTGGTGCCCCTTATCAGCAAGCCAATGTTACTGACGCCTTAAGCTTGATTAAATGGGAGTTATTGAACGATGCTCAAAAGCTGGCTTTACTGAGAGTATATAGCCTTGCCTTCATTCGCATGGGTGAACCTGAAGGTGGATTTCGTGACAATATGGTCAAAATTTTTGATCAAAAGCTGCCTACCGACAATGCCAACATCAATCATCAATTGCTAGAATTACTCGTCTATCTCAAGGCGCCTCAAGCTACGGCAAAAGGTATTCAGCTTTTAAACAATGCACCGAGCCAAGAAGAGCAAATCAACTATGCTAAATCATTGCGACTCAGCAAAGTGGGTTGGAGTATGGAGCTAAGAGAATCGTATTTTAACTGGTTAGCTCAAGCTAAATTGATGAAAGGTGGCGCTAGCTTTAGTTTGTTTATCAAAGACATTGAGACCGATGCCCTAAATGGACTCAGTGCGGCTGAGCTTGAAAAATTCAAGCTCATTTTAGACAAAAAACCGGAGGATACTTCTGCAAGCATGGTGATGGCGAGCCTATCTAAAATTGCTCAAAGGGGCTTTTACAAAGCATGGACAGTAGCGGATTTGAATGCTCAGACAAACACAGCTTTGACGCGAAGAGACTTTGAGCAAGGTCGTAAAATGTTTGGTGCTGTTTCATGTTACTCTTGCCATCGTTTCAATGGACAAGGTGGAATCGTCGGGCCTGACCTGAGTGGTGCAGCTGGACGTTTTAGCCCAAAAGATCTGCTCGAAAGCATCATTGAACCCAGCAAGGAAATTAGTGATCAATATGGCGCCAGTGTATTTACGAAGAAAGATGGTTCGGTTATTTCTGGAAGAATTGGAAATTTATCGGGTGATACCATTAGCATCATCACCAATATGTTTAATCCCGGAGAAATGGCTGCGCTCAAGCGCGATGAGATTGTCAGTATTGCACCTGCTGAAGTTTCAATGATGCCACCGGGACTTATCAATATGCTCAAGGAGGACGAGATTCTCGATCTAGTCGCCTATATTCTTTCTCGTGGTGATGCAAACCACGTCATGTTTAAGAAGAACTAATGGTTGCTCAGGTATAAATCAATATTATCCTGAGTTATAATATCAATAGGCATGGGCAAGTTGACATGAGCTTGCTCTTTGCCATCTAAAAGCGAGTTGACTAAACCGCGAATCGCCTGATAGGTTTGAGCAGAACTGTTTTGACTGATCAAAAAATCTATTTTATGATTTTTCAAGGAGTCAATGTTCCGTTCGATTAAATCGTAGCCTATTAGAAGGGGTCGTTGTTGAGGGTTCAGGCATTCAGCGTACTTGTGAACTCCGGTTTTAGCCACAAAAATAGCTTTGTAAGACGGTAAATCAATTGCTCTTTCTTTTAAATAAGCCTTCAATTCTTTTAAATTGAACTCATCGGGAATGACCCAATGATCGGGAGTTTTGTAGTTCATATCTGCAAATATTTGGTTGAAACCGCGAACCCTAAGTGCGATATGAGGGTTTGGTGAATCGTAGGAGATCACCGCAATAGGATCATTCGGGGCGACCATGTAAGACATCAACCGAGCTACCGCAACGCCGCCTAGAAAGGGATCTTGTAGTACACTCAGCCACGGTTGCACTCCAAGCAACGGACAGTCGAAAGTGGCGAAGGGCAAATGTGGGTGTTGTGCCATCAGTTGTTTTGAAGCCTCTGGCAAAAGTGGCGCTAACAATACCGCATTATAGTCGATCCTTTTGATCTCTAAACTAGCTTTTTCAAAATCCTTTGTGCTGTAACGATCATAATGTTTGATCACAATATCAACACCTATGGCCTGAAACTCGGATTTGGCGCGTTCTATACCACTGAGCGGAACTTTCCAGTAACCCTGATCCTGATGCAATTTTGCCATGAGCACGAGAATGCGAAAAGTTTCATTGCGTTTTAAGCGACGCGCATTTAAATTGGGTTGATAGTCGAGTTCTTTTGCCGCAGTTAATACCAACTCTTTGGTTGCCGCTGCACAGCGACCACGATTGTGCAAAACCCTATCTACCGTGCCTATCGATACACCTGCCTTAATTGCGATTTCTTTTATGCCGGCCACAATTGCTTTAGCGTAGTCCTTTGCTCATGTGATAATAAAGGTCGTTCCATTTTAATTCACGCATAAATGAATTCAGCTCGGTATTTTTATCTATACGGACCAATTCAATGCCTGCCAACTCTGAGAAGTCTTGAATTTGTGACAGGCCAACGGCCTGAGTGTAAACGGTGTGGTGGCCGCCGCCAGCGAGAACCCACGCCTGCACGGCTGTTTTAAAGTCGGGCCTAGGTTTCCAAAGCGCTCTGGCAGTTGGCAACTTTGGCATGGTTTCTGGAGAAGCAACCGCGTCTAACTCTGCTGCAATCAGCCTGAAGCGACTGCCCATATCGATTAATGCGATATTCAATGCTGGTCCAGCTGCGCCTTCAAATACCAATCGGGCGGGATCGGATTTGCCTCCTAGCGCAAGTGAATGCACTTCAACTCTTTCTTTTGTGTTGTGAGATTTAATACTTGGACATACTTCTAGCATGTGCGCACCCAACACCAATTCTTGTCCTGCTTTTAAATGGTAAGTGTAATCTTCCATAAAAGAGGATCCGCGCTCGTTACCTTTAGACATGACTTTAACAGCTCTTAGCAAAGCGCAGCTTTTCCAGTCTCCTTCAGCGCCAAAGCCATAACCCTTTTGCATTAAACGCTGCACTGCTAAACCTGGCAATTGCGATAGGGCGCCCAAGTTTTCAAAACAATCGGTAAAGCCACGGTAATCATGGTGGATCAGAAAACTTTCCAATCCCAATTCAATCTGCAATGAAGCCGTTAGCGAGTGCCATTTTTTTGCGTCATGTCCCAATTGAGTGGTATCGTAAGATTGTTTAATATTTTGAATTTCGCATTCAAAGGTTGATTTAGGCACTGCTTGTATGAATTCATTTAGTTCTTCGAGACTATGTCCAACCACTTCAAAACCTAGATCGAGCTGCGCTTGGAGTTTGTCGCCTTCCGTCACGGCCACGCCTCTCATATTATCACCAAAGCGCACAAAAACAGCAGTGTGCCAATCGTTCCAGGCCAACGTTGCCAGAAACCATGTTTGAAGTTCAAGTTGAGTTTGAACATCCTGCCAATGTCCGACGATAATCTTATGTTGCTTGCGCATCCTAGCGCTCAAGAAACCAAATTCTCGATCTCCGTGAGCAGACTGGTGTAAATTCATGTAGTCCATATCTATGGACTGAAAAGGTAACTCGCGATTGAATTGTGTATGCCAATGCATGGCGGGCTTAACCAGCTGTTGCAACGCTTTGATCCAATTCTTTGCTGGCGAAAACGTGTGCATCCAAAAAACCACGGCCACGCAGTTCGAATCAGAATTGGCTTGTTGAATCAAGCTTAAAATATCTCCACTTGAACTGCTGACGCCCTTGGCGACAACGTCTACAGGGAATCTGTTGAGGGTATTTAATTCGTTTGCGATAAGTTCAGTGTGTTGTTGAACCTGTTGGATCAATTGAGCACCATAGAGGTGTTGAGCCCCGGCTAGCAGCCAAACTTGTTTTTTAGTTGGAGCTACTGCCATCAGCTTTTATGTTTGACCGTAGTAGGCATTTGGGCCATGCTTTCTTTGATAGTGCTTATGTAAAATATGTTGCTCTAGGCGCTGTGGGGTAGTTTGAATAGAGTGAGTTAGGAAAGCCATCTTCGCCAACTCTTCTAAAATGACGGCGTGGTAAACAGCTTGAGCAGCGTCTTTCCCCCATGTAAAGGGCGCATGACCACCGACTAGGATCATCGGGACTTCTTTTGGATTTCGAGTGCCAATAGTTTTGACAATTTGAACCCCAGTTTCCAGTTCGTAATCGCGTTCCACTTGCTCAGGACTTGGTGGATCGGTGCAGGGCACATCACCATAAATATAATCAGCTTGAGTGGTGCCTGTGCATGGAATGGGCCGCCTTGCTTGCGACCAAGCCGTGGCATAAGTTGAATGGGTGTGCACGATGCCACCTAGCTGTGGATAGCTTTTGTATAAGTGAAGGTGTGTCTTGGTGTCGGAAGACGGGCGGTAATCGCCTGCAATAATTTTATTGTTTAAATCAACAATAACCATCGCTGCTGGGCTCAAATTGGCATAAGACATACCGCTAGGTTTAATCGCAATGATGCCTTGATCTGGGTCGTAACTTGAGGCATTTCCAAAAGTGTAAAGCACTAAACCACGACGATTGAGTTCCATATTGGCCTCATAGGTTTGTTCTCGCAATTCTTTAAAGAGCATGAGTTCCCTCTAGGTATTGACCTAATTTGCTGTAAGCTTGATAGCTTTTTTGGTATTTTAAAACATAGTTTGCACGTGGGTGATAAGTTTTTTCGATACCTGAATTCATCGTACGTTGAGCTGTTTGTATGTCTGAATGTACACCGGCAACCTTCGCTGCAAACATGGCGGCACCTAAAGCACAACATTGATCTGAACCGACCACGTCGATGGGGCGATTCAAGACATCACTACAAATTTGCATGACAAAATCCGATTTTTTTGCAATCCCGCCTAAGGCAATCACTTGGTTGAGAGCCACGCCCTCGTTGATCATTCTATCCATGATCGCTTTGGATCCATATGCCGTAGCTTCGACGAGGGCTTTGAATAAGCAGATTGCATCCGAGCCCAAATCCAATCCCGTTAGAGCGCCCTTCAAGGACTGGTTGGCATCGGGGGTGCGCCTTCCATTCATCCAATCTACAGCTAAGGGAAGTCTTGTCGTATCCGGTAATTTTTCAGCTTGTGTCGTTAGGTAAGACAAGGTGTTTTTATCAATCTCAGCTATTAAAGTTTGTTTTTGAAGCTCTGTCAGTTGCGAGGATTGTTCTATCAAGGCTAGTGCGGGACCATTGATGCAGCGTTTAAACCAAGCATAGATGTCACCAAAAGCAGACTGACCTGCTTCTAAGCCAATATAGCCAGGCATAATCGAACCATCGACTTGCCCACAGATGCCCGGAATGCATTTTTCACCCAAAACCTCTCTAGATACAATAGCCATATCGCAGGTTGAAGTTCCCATCACTTTGGCAAGAGTATTTGGCCCCATATTGGCTCCTACTGCTCCCATATGACAGTCAAATGCTCCTACGGCAATGGGAATGCCTATTTGGAAACCGAACTGGCGGGCCCATTGTTCACTAAGTCGGCCCGCGATTTGATCTGAAGTGTAGGTATGGTCGTATAGTTTTGATCTTAGTCCAGTGAGCATTGGGTCTAAGCTTGAAAAAAACTCTTCAGGAGGCAAGCCACCCCAAGTCTCATGCCACATAGCTTTATGTCCGGCAGCACAACGACTGCGTTTGATCGCTTTGACATCGTCTATGCCAGATAATAAAGCTGGGATCCAATCGCAGTGCTCTACCCAACTAGCTGCTGCTTTTGCAACAACACCGTCGGTTCGCATAATGTGTAAAATTTTCGCGAAGAACCATTCCGAAGAATAGATTCCGCCTACGTATTTTGTGACATCCTCTCCTCCCCATAAACGAGCGTGTTGATTGAGAGCATGAGCTTCTGCTATGGCAGTGTGATCTTTCCAGAGTACAAACATGGCATTTGGATTTTCTTGAAACGTCGGATTTAATGCCAAAGGTTGTCCGCGATGATCAACAGCAACTGGAGTTGATCCAGTGGTATCCACACCTATACCAACGATATCTTTTGGGTTACAGGTAGGAGCGCTTTGTAATGCGTCGCGAATAGCCGCGCTCATGCTCTCAATGTAATCTAATGGATGTTGCCTAAATTGTTGTAGCTTTGCATCGCAAAATTGTCCTTTGGCCCATCTTGAATAGTTGCTCACTGCAGACCCGATTTCTTTGCCAGTAGCCGTTTCAACCAGAAGGGCCCTGACGGAGTCTGAGCCAAAATCCAATCCCAGAACAACTTTACTCATGCTTTAATCTCAATCGCGTTAACGTTAACGCCAATTTAAGCAGCATCGACATCAAGGTCAAGTCTTGTGACTAGAGAGGTGCCTCAGATCACGCTTTGCTGAATCAGTTCACGGTGCAAGCGAAACAGTTCCAAATAGTCCGCGTGGGAGCCAAACCAGTCCACCACCAAGCGGAAGACGGGCTCAGTTCCAGAGCCGCGCATCCAAAGAAAGCCTAGCTTGTCGCCTTTTTCATTTATTAAAAAGATCTGTAAGCCGCCCTTGCTTTGCGGCGGACGCCCACCTGGACCAGAGATATTTGCGGTACCTTCGTTGCTAAAAAAATCAAGTTTAGTGACCCCTTTTGAAGTCCAAAAGTCAGGGTGTTTTTCGAAATGTTGCGCTAAGTTTTGTTCATAGTTTTGTTTCAATTGCTCATGTTCAATTTTTGGAACCGGCATAAGAGCATCGCCTTCAAAAGCATCGGTGGTATGCCAAGCGGGTAAAAGTTGAAAACCCAATTCCCATGGAGTGACTTTTGAATGGGATTCAAGATTATTTTTGATCAAACATCGTTGTAAAGCGCTTAGACCGTGTTTATTTCTTGTTTGACTGAATTTAAGTAGGGAAAGTAAGGTCATCAATGGATCTCTTACTGTTCCACCATTTAAAATATTACCACCATTGCTGCCTTCTCCAGAGATTGGGACCGAATACCCCTGAGCTTTAAGCTCATCCGCTTTTGCTAAAACATTGGCCTCGCCAACTTCTGCCCTAGCGACCAAAGCATGATAAGGTGCCAGCAATCGCTCCACCCTTAAACTGGTTGGACCATTTGCCACACAGGCTAATTTGCGTTCTGGATGATCCTCGAAGGCTGTAGAGAGTTCTGCTAAAACACACAGCGCAAATGTTTCTTGAGCTTTAAGTGCGGTTGCTTTTGTAGCGATGGGTAAAATTAAATTACCACGATCGCCATCGCAATCCGGCACCATACCTCCCAAGATAAAACGGCCCTGATCGATGCGTTGTTGCATCAATGCTCTTAAAGGCTCAAGTGACGTTCCCTCTGGAATGATAGCGTGTTTGAAATGACCTAACTCAGCGTTGATCAATTCGACTTCAATGTTCATGGATTCTAGTAATTCTAGATCAATGCTTTTTAGACGTGAACTGCCATTCATGTCCATTAAAAACAAGGGTTTCACATCCCAAGAGGTGCTAATTTCCTTTAGCCAAAGTTCGTCTTTTGCAATTGTTTTTAAGGCGAGCTTTCGATATTGTGATTTTGAAGTTTCTTTATCTTTTATCAACCGCGCCGAGAATTTATCGGCGTTGAAAGACGATGCGAGAAGATGGCTCTTTATAGTGTTCAAATTTAAATGATTGGAGAAATCCAACTTGATTTGTTCAATCAGGGTCGTGGCTTCTATTCTATTTAATACCGCACCATCAGCCAAACCCAGTTTGAAACCATTGTGTCCAGCAGGATTGTGACTCGCGGTGAAATAGCAGAATCCGTCTGCTCCTGTTTGATGTGTTGCGGCCATCAATTCTGGGATCGGCCCGTGGCCCATCAATTTTAAGTCAACTCCATTTAAACGAAAACAGTGTTCTGCTAATAAGAATAAGCTTGGACCTGTTGGCCGTGCATCCATACCTAACCATACCGTAGGTTTGGAATTTATTTGCTGGAGTCTTCTGATATAAGTTTGAATAGTACAAATGACAAATGCAATCGCTTCTATATGGGGAGATTGTGATAAATCTTCTTCAACACCAGAATGAATAAACCTTAAACCAGATGGCGATAAAACACAGCGTTTGAGAAACTCTGGATTTGCCTTTAAGGATGAAAGTTGGAGCTTTGCTCTTAAATCGTTTTCAATGATCTGCCAGTTAATTTTTGAGAAGTTGATCATCGATGCTTCCATGACAAATATAACTAGCGGGCCCTGTCATCCAAACAGGTTGACCTTTGCCTTGCCATTCGATGTCTAAGTCACCACCGAGCAAGTGTATTTTTACTTTATTGCTAAAATGCCCGCGTAGTTGGCCAGCGACACCTACAGCACTAGCTCCGGTTCCACAGGCTAGAGTTTCGCCAGAGCCTCTTTCCCAAGTGCGTTGTTTTGCTTCGGATTTGGACAGCACTTGAACAAACTCGACATTCACTCTGTTTGGGAAAACGGAGGTCATTTTTTCAATTTTAGAGCCCACCTGTTCAATTGGAAAAGAATTCACGTCAGCTACAAATATCACACAATGTGGGTTTCCCATGCTCACCGCGGTGTAGTGATAAACTTCGCCATCTACTTCTAGATGATCTTCCTTTCCAGAACCAAGTCCATTGTTTGGGATTTTTGCAGCAACTAGCATGGGTTCTCCCATATTGATCTTGAGTTTTTCCACATGGCCATGTCTGTCGCGCTCGATGACTTCGACATGCAAACACCCAACACCAGTGTCGACAGCCAAATGGTCTTGCCCTTTGTATTTGAAGTCGTGTAAGTATTTCGATACACAGCGCAAACCATTGCCACACATCTCCGACTCGGAGCCATCGGCATTGAACATTCTCATGGTGCCATGAGCAGCACTAGATTTAGGGCGCTCAATTAAAATCATGCCATCGCCACCTATTCCAAAGCGACGTTCTGAAACACGCTTGGCTAATTCGACCCAGCCAATAGATGGTTCTGTTTGTTCAAACGTATCAATATAGATGTAATCGTTTCCGATACCATGCATTTTTGTGAATTTCATCGTTTTTCTTGCGTTGTAACCTTCATGCACTATCTTTTTTTTTTTAATTCTGCAAATGCATTGCAGCGGCATAGCTATTGATCATGGCTTTCCAACTGACATGGAGTTGATCTGGAATCTCCGTCCATAGGTCTTGGTAGAGGAGCTGTAACATATCTGGATCTCTCAATATACACTTGCGTTCTTGATCGCTCAATACAGCTGCGCCATCGTGCAGTAAACGATACCTTAAGTAAAGAGGGGGTTTTTCGCGGTCAGGTTGATCGGTTTCTTTAGCCATGTGAATGCGAATAGCATTTACATAAGGGTCGGCAATAGCACGCATAAAAAATGGATGCTCCCCGTTTATCCTATAAAAATGGGGCGTTTGTAAGTGGTCATAAATTTGACAAGATTTCAACACAGGGTCAGTGTTTAGTTCTTCTGGGATGACCAACAATCCTTGAAACAACAATTTTTTTCCAAGCGTTGGTTTACTCAGCCAATAGGATGTTAGTGGTGCCAAAAATAGGCTTAACCAAACCGGAGCAAGCCACCAAAAGAAATAGGCATTGATTTGGCTCGCAGCCCAAGCTGCCATAGTGCCGATTAAAAATATGCCCCAGTGCTGTCGTATAGATGCTGCAAAGCTCAAGCCATCTCCCGCGCCTCGTTTTTGTGTTTTCCAGCCAATGCCTTTTCCCATTGCGGTAGATACTACAAATCGACTATGATAGATCATAAATATTGGAGCGACAAAAATTGAAACTAAAGACTCAATGCAAACTCCGTAAAAAGTTTTTTTAATGCCTCCAAATCCACGGCATAAGTTTCGAGTGAGAATCCCATCAAATAAGGCTAAAAATTTTCCCAAAAAGAGCATGAGCAAGGTGATGCCAGCTACCAATTGCGCCTGTGCTCCTAAGCTTAAATCAAACACATTGAAAAAACCATTTCTTGGAAAAATAGTCAATTGACTTCGCTCTTGATTATAAGCTAAAATACCTCCCAAAATCAAATAGATCAACCACAGCAATGATGCTCCGTAAGACATGATGCCGTTGGCTAAATGTGCTCGACTACCCGGCATTAAACCTTTAGAAAAAAGCAGCCAGATGTGTTGCATGTTGCCTTGACACCAGCGGCGGTCTCTGGTGAGGTGTTCGACCAAATCTTGGGGGCCCTCTTCGTAGCTGCCTCCCAATTCTCGAGCGAGCCATACTTCGTATCCGGCCTTGCGCATCAGTGCAGCCTCTACAAAATCATGACTTAAAATTTTGCCGCCAAAAGGCTCCTTGCCGGGCAAATCTGGCAAGGCGCAATAATCCATGAATGCGGTTAATCGAATGATGGCATTGTGTCCCCAATAGTTTCCATCGCCCTGCTGCCAAAAATTCAAGCCAGCTAAAAACACCGGACCATAAAAGCGGTTGGCGAACTGCTGCACTCGCCCCCATAAAGATTCCCCGAATACAATCCGTGGCGCCGTTTGGATGATGCCAACTTTAGGGTTGCGTTCCATCATGACCGTTAGTTTCACCAAGTCTTCGCCAGACATAATGCTATCGGCATCTAGGGTCACCATATAGCGATAAAGTGCGCCCCAATTTTCGCAGAAGTCGTGTAAATTGCCCGCCTTTCGATCTTTATTGATGAGCCTGCGACGGTAGTGAATGTGTCCGTAAGCATCCAAGTCTCGACATAAAGTGGCCCAAGCTTCTTCCTCTTCTACCCAACGTTCGCTATTAGTAGAGTCGCTCAGAATGAAAAAATCGAAATACTCGCTTTTTCCAGTTTTGGCTAGGGACTCAGCCATACTGCGGACTCCAGCAAAAACCCGTTTAGGGTCTTCGTTGTAAACGGGCAGCGTGATCGCCGTCGTGGCTAATATTTCAGTTTGAAAATCAACGCCATCAATAGTAGCTTCGATTCTGCCTGAGGATACATTAAAACAGCGCAAAATGAATCCCATCACGGCATGAGTTGCGCCCCAGGCCACATTAGCCATGAGAACACTATAAAATAATGTAAAAATGAATTTATCGAATTCGTATTCTGTGCGATACATTAAGTCTACGAAAAGAATCACAGGTAAACTCGTCAATAGCAAAGCTAACGAAAAAAATACGATGCGATTCGGATTTAGGAAACGCTCTTTTCTCAACAGGTCCATAGCAACCAATCTGTTTGAATCAATGTGTTAGATACCCTATCAGTCCTAATGTGCAAATATAAATGGTCCAGACGGCTATGGTGTACAATACCGGCCAACGGGCAAAGACACGCCAAGCATCGTCGGCGATGGCTGAAACAGGTCCAAGATCGATGGCACGAGGTTTCATGATCGATTTTTGAAAGACCGGCCCAGTGCGTAAATAACTATCCCGAATGTCTTGCAGAAATGGTTCAGGCCAAGGTCCATCATGTAAAAACTCGCTTTGCCAGAGATTGGGCAAATCGGATAAAAATAAAGCCAACCTACCCTTTGGACTAATGTTTTCTTGATCCATGCCAGCAGCCGATAAAACTTTGTTGAACCATTTCTGCACCTCGCGATGGGCTTCCTTGACCGCTAATCTGGAAGGAGAGGCATCTGGAGTTTCTAGCAACTGATGGGCAGTGCGCAATAAGATTTTTGCAACGAGTTGGCTTAAAAGTAATTTATCTTTGATGCGCAGAGAAAAAAAGTAATTCTCTACTCGCGAATAAGCTTCAGACCAATCGATATATCCGTTTGAACGGGGGGTTGTAAAACCTATGGATTGCATTGGTAAGTCCATGTTTCAGAAGCACGCCCTTCGGAAAACAATAAACGACAGCTCAATTCCAAAGGTTCCTTCGCATCATCTGTTAACTTCAGTTTTAGGATGACTCTCCAAGTTTCAGTCTCTTTGTTCCATTGAACTTGCGAAAAGGAATAATGTGCTTTTCCCTCTAAATGGGTTTCTAATGTTGGAACCTGATCGGGTAAAAATTTTGAGGCTCCCCTAGAACTAAATTCCAAAATGTAAACTAATTCGCTTTTGTCATACTGTCCATAACCTGAGCGAGTTGAACTCACATAGGCTTGCTCAACCTTGCTGATACTCAATTCTTTTGTCCAATGTAGACTATACTCAAAGGTGCATTCAGATCCTTTTTGGGGTTTTTCATCTGGCTCCCAGAAAGCCACGATGTTATCCTC
>Ga0172372_10009316_pt1 | contig 12788 bp, 28 predicted proteins | sample LakKiv5m_2_FD_114544 | JGI IMG/M metagenome (GOLD analysis project Ga0172372, IMG submission 114544) | Freshwater microbial communities from Kabuno Bay, South-Kivu, Congo - kab_092012_9.5m | ecosystem: Environmental > Aquatic > Freshwater > Lake | place: Democratic Republic of the Congo...
GAAAAAAAGGGCTATAAAAAAACAAATCCTATATATCCTATAGAGAAGGTAGGGTTTGTTTAATGGTTTAATGGCAAGAAAGCAAAGGTATATGGGAAATCTAGATAATCTAGGGGATCTAGAGGTTCCGGGGAGATCTAGAGGTTCCGGGGAATCTGAGGGTTCTAGGGTTTTAGGGGTTCTGGGTTTTTAGGGGTTCTGGGGTATCAATATTATCTAGTGTCCACGCTGTCCAGCCCGTCCATTATTTGCAAAATTTTCTATAAACACTGGCCCCTCCCCACCCCCGCGCCCTATTTTTTTATAATTTTTCCTATAAAAATTTTTTTATATAATATTCGCGAATTGTTTCCAAAATCCCTAGATCCCCGGATCCCCCAGATCCCCTAGATCCTCCAGACATCTAAATCCCTAGACTCCCGGACCCTTTCCAGAATCTCGTTTCTCTATTAGACAAACCTCTCTATTAGAAACGTCACCCCCGGATACATGCGCGTGGGTAATAGAAACGTTTTTCCAGATTTTGCCCGGACCAAAAATTCAACTATCCGTTCTACAGGAAGCGTTGCTTCCCCGCGCACAAGGAATCTAGATCTCTGGACATTTGGACATCTGGAAATCCACAGGGGTATAATGTGCAAAATCCGGATGTCTGGATAACCAGAGGTTCTAGAGGATCTGGAGGCTTTAGGGGATCTGGGGGATCTAGGGGTTCTGGGGATTCTAGAGGATCTGGAGGCTTTAGAGGTTCTAGGGGTTCTAGACAAACCTTTTGGTCATGTTAAGATAAGTATAAATGAACATGCAACAACAAATAAACGATCTGCAAAACCGCATAAAACAATTGGAAATGGAGAATAAGGATCTGCGGCAACGGTTAAACAAAACCTACGAGTTTATACACAACAATGGCAACTCTGAATACAAGCAGGACTGGGATGGCGTGATGGTGAGCAGCAGCCATGTCACGACAAGCAATAGTGAACGCCTGCAGTTTTTGACCAGCAAGTTTGGGGTTGACGAATATCCATTGGAGTAAGCGTGAAATACACCCGTTATTGGCATGTTCCCGAGCTTAGCAAAAAGGAACGCCGGCGGTTAAGAAAGCTGGCCAAGCTGCGCGATCCGTTCGAAATCTGGATTGATCACCACAACCACAAGCTGGAGGTAATAAGGACCCTGGGCAACATGGTCAGCGCCATACTAGGCATATGCGTGTTTCTCAAGGTGTTTGGAGTGATTTGAAAAGCGTGAAGCAATTTGTTCAGAACGTATTTCAGCTGCTGGTACAGTTCCTGATCATTGTCTGGATATGGACAGGGGGTCTGATATTGTTGGGTTTGTTGTGGCTTTTTTTTAAAACAAAAGAATTCTTACTAATAAAGGTGCTGAAGAGGGAGTAAACGTTTGAACATATCCCATGCATGTCATGTCAGAAAGGAATGAGCATGATGGGAATCAAGGTGGCAGATCTGGAGGTGCTCCCGGACGCCCTGGTGGAACGGTACCAGAAAAGGTACAAAAAAGGTGACCGTCGATTTCTTGACAAAATAGTATTGCACAACATCAAGTTGGTCATACATCTGGCCCACAAATATTATCCTCCGGCCGGATACGACCATCAGGACCTGATCATGGCAGGAACGCCCGGACTGTACACGGCCGCCCGGCGCTGGAAAAGGACGGGCGGAGCCAGCTTTGGCACATATGCAAGCTATTATATTAAACATCACATGCGCCGGTTCATCCAGAAAAACACACACGTGGTGAATGTACCGTACCGTTTCAACGATGCATTGGCCCAAGCGCACACGGAAAAACGGGAGGTGGAATCAAGACTGGGCCACGGAATAATGGAGGATGATCATCATCTCAGTGCCAGGGCACAACGCACGTTCCGCCGCACTGCGCAGCGCGTGAATATTGACGGTGCAACCGATCCTGAAACCGGCGAGCCCAGTCCCATGGATCTGATGGATCCATCCTGTGAAGAGCCATTGCTGGGAGACGAAGAGAAACAACTGATACACCGTTTGATCAATGAGCTTCCATCCCGTCTGCAGGTGATATTGCGGGCCCGTTTCGGACTGGATGGGAGTGCAAACAGTCCGGATACCATCCCCACCCTGGAAATGTTGGCAGGACAAATGGGAATTACCCGGGAACGCGTGCGGCAATTGGAAATGGCGGCCCTGAGCAAGCTGCGGCAGCGATTGAGAAAATTGAAAAACTTTGAGCATCTGCAGTTGACGCCGCGCTAAGCTCCGGGACGGTTGCAGCAACGTTGGTCTGAAGGACAAGCCGCTCTATTAGAAACGTGTTGCCCAGATACATGCATCATTATTATAAAATATAAATTGTTTTTATAAAATAAAGGTGTATTTTTTTAAAAATATTTCATTGTTTATCAACGATTTATGTCTTTTTTACAAAAATAACTGTTGATATATTAAAAAATTCATTTATATAAAAATGCATGACCATCACATATCTTGATGAAAAGCAGGGACTGGCAGGCGCGGCCACAACCGTGCCGGCCCTGGAAGGAGTGGCAGCAAATGCTGCAGCATCTTCCAACATTCCAGTTTTTCAAAACGATTCCACGGTGATGATTGCAAAACGCGGCCGTCCCAAAGGCAGCCGGAACAAAACGACAAGGGCCACGGCCGGATACAGAAAAGGTCCGGGCCGCCCGCCCAAAAACAAAAAACGTCGCAGTTCCAAAAGCAAACGGGGCAACCGTGTTCGCAACGTCACCATTCGAAAAATCAAACCCAGAAAGAAAAAAAATATGACAACTGAAACCTCAACCACAACCACAACCATCAACGAAACTCGCCGGGGCCGCAAGAGCGAAGGCAAAACCTGCAAGCTGGTGTGCCTGATCACGGGCAGCACCCGCACCGCCGGCAGCGGATATCTGAGCACCAAGCCCAGTGAGTTCCGCTCAAACTATATCAGCCGCCCTGCGCTCAAGCTGCTGCGTCAGGGGTTGACCGTGCAGCAGGTGCGTCAGCAACTGCAACAGGGCATCAACCTGAATGACATCAGCGCAGAAGCTCTGCAGACGGCCATTCAACTGAACGGCAAGCACAAGAAGTAATAATATATAAACCGTGTTTCCGTGAACAGGTTCCCCATCGACTGTTCCGACCGCAAGGATAGCGGGCCACTATTCCCACAACAAGTGCCCGGCGGAAACATGCTGTTTTCCTTATCCCAAAAGGGACAAGGACCAAAAATTCACATCACCTCTACCAAGGAACAACCTTTCTGAAGGGCAAACTTGTCTATTAGAAAGACCGTTCCAGAAAGCATACATGACCAGATTATATATTTTATTTCCAATATTGTTGACAGGATGTAATGGAATGAGGGGCGCCGGCGACGGTGCTGATTATGTCAGCCCCGGCACCAGCACGGTCGTGGGCGGCACCCTGGTTGGGGCCGGCACAGGAGCGGCCATTGGTGCATTGGCAGGTCCTCCCGGAGCGGCCATTGGCGCAGTGGCTGGAGCAGCAGCGGGGACTGGAGTGGGACTGGGAATCAATGCAGCCAACGAGAAAGATCAAACACGCGTGGTGGCTCCGCGAGATTCTGTAAATAAAAAGTACGTGATCAATCCATACAACAACAAGCAAAAACTTTATGTTGGAGATGCTGCAGAAGGAACCGTCAAACGCGATCCCGTGGGCAGACTGTACGTGGTGGGCCCATGAGCGAGTTCCTGCTGCTGGCGTTCCTGATTGTGCTCACGAGCATGGGACTGAACAAATGCGCAGGTACTGGTGCATCTGCACAGAACGGTAACGGTCCGGGCCAGGTCAAAGCTCACCTGAATGCCCCGGTCACATACGTGATGGCGGCCCGGGATCCTTTCAATCCCCGTTACGTGATCAACCCGTATCGACAAAATGAACGACTGTTCGTGGGCGAAGCTGTCGAGGGCACCATCCTGCTGGATCCGGCAGGCGGCCCTTATGTGGTGGGTCCCCGGTAACCAAGGAAATATATAAAATGAATGACCAACAAATCATGATGCAAATGGAAGTGAACATGGGACATCGCTGCAGCTTTGTCGGGGACCATGGTGTGATGCACGGAGTGATCACGGGCGTCAGCAATGCTGAACATTACGTCGTGACCGTCGATCATCCGTGCATCTGGGAATGGTACGTGCGGGCAGAGAGCATCCGGCTCGAGTAACTTTGGTATCCCCTTTGCCAGGGAAACGCAACTCCGCCTCCAGGGGGTGGGACATTTGCTGTCCGTCAAGTTTTTCAACTGAAAGACTCTTACAGTCCCAATTTCACGGGTGGAACAATACAGCATTAGGTGCAAAAATTTAGGCATCCCTCCAGATCAGTTAGGCATCCCTCCAGCACTGGTTTCAGGGCATCAGGACATCAACCTTTTCGAGGTTGCCTCCAACAGGTACAAGTGGCCCTTTTACAAAACGATTGGATCGCCGGCCCGGAAAATTCACCCGGAACAGCATCTCCCGGAATCAACCGACGAACGAGTTCGCCCTTTGATTCTTATAAAATATAAAATCTTTTTGTTTCCCATTTCTTTTGTAAATAGCTGATATGAAGAAGCGGAAGATTTTGCAAAAAAAAGCTTGTAAAGAAAACAAAGATCTGCTTAACTGCCCAGAACCAAAACAGAAAGAGGATAACCCTGTGAGAATGACTGCCAAACTGCGAAGCAAGCTGAAGAATGTTGTCAGCGTGGGTCAAGGATTATGGCGGGTATTCAACAGCAAAGGAGATGCCTACTACTGCAAGGATCCAATTCTGCTGGCTGATACCGTGTATCGGCGCAAATATGCAGAGGTGGAGATAGAGAACCTTAATGGCCAGTATATGAATATGTACAAAATTACTGGCAGAAAGCAGAAATGAAAAAGATCAAAACCAAAAACCCCGACCGCAAAACCATCGAGAATTTTATCGAGGAATATTATCCCGATGAACTAAACCACATCCTGCTGGCAGATGGTTTCGAGCAGGCATTCCTTGGCGTGGGTTGTGCATACACTGGCAAGAATGTGGCCATCTATGACCGAGCCAAATGCATTCGAATTTTGGAGCAGGATATGAGCAACAGCGAGGCAGAAGAGTATTTTGGTTTCAATGTGGAATGTGCATATGTGGGCGATTACACTCCCATCTTCATGCATAAGGTGAGTTAATAGGGCGTATACCCCCCATAAAATATATAAATTATTTTCTTTACATTTTGAAAATAATTCGATAGAGTCCTAAACACTATGAGCAACCAAAACACAACCGACAACAAACCCTCAACCGAAACCAACAGCGCAAGTGGAGGAGTGATGAATCTCAGCCACGGCGAAAGCAATCTGACCAAGGTCAGCGAGATTGTGATTCCCGAATTCTTTTCCCGCCGTCTCAAGACAGGAAGCGAGACGCTGGACAAGGTGTTCGGGGGCGATGGACTTCTGCCTTCGATGGTGTTCACTCTCGCGGCTGGTGCTGGTCTTGGTAAAACCACTTTCCTTCTGCAAGCGTTGGAGAGTATGACCAAGGTGGGAATTCGCACCGCCTATGTTTCGGGCGAAGAAAGCCGTGAAATGCTGGCGTATACTTGCAAGCGTCTTGGGTTGAAGAATGTGAGCATCGCCATTCAAACCGATGTGGACAAGGTGTGCGAGATGATGAGCGATGTGGATGTGCTGGTGGTGGACAGCTTTCAATGTCTGACCACAAGCAAGAAGATGAACAGCCGTGAGAAAGAAAGCTACTGCATCCACGAACTGATCAAGACCGCCAAGAAAACCGAATGCGTTCTTGGTCTGATTCTTCACGTGACCAAGAGCAACAACTATCGGGGTTCGACGCTGATTCCTCACGCCGTGGACGCAAACTTTATGATGCGTTCGGGCGTGGGCGATGAGGATGCCCGAATCATTTACAGCACCAAGAATCGCTACGGCAAATTGTATAACATCGAACTGCGTCTTGGACACAACGGATTTGATTTTGAAAATCCCCGAATCAATGACGGAACTGCCCCTGCTCCCCAAGACCCCCGCAAGGTTCGTTGGCAAGAGGATTTGCGGAAGGTGCTGGGTCTGGCCGAGCCGATCAAGCAAGTGGATGTGACCAATGCGGTGGATGGGAATATTCAGCGGGGTTATCTGCTGATCAAACAACTCATCCGTGAGGGCAAGCTGATCAAGGATGGCCGAGGCGAGGAAGCCGTCTACAAACTGACTGATGCTGGCAAAGCAAGTCTGGCCGAAGCCGTCGAGGATGGTGAGGGCGAGGGCGTTGACAATGTCGGTGAAGTAGGTGCTCAAGAGGAGGGCGGGGTTTAATCCCCCGCTCTCCCTTTTGTATAAAATATATTCTTTACAAATGAAAAAGAATTTGATAAGAAAGCGGAAGATGAAACACAAAAACGCCTACGAATATATCAACAGCTTGCCCGAGGAGGAACAGGAATATGTGTGGAGCGACTGGCTCAACAGTTCCACCGAGGAGATTCTTATCTGCTTGTTTCACCATATGCCCGCCAGCGTTATTCGCAGGGATATCATGGAACTGCGCAGGGAAGCCAAGGAGATGGTATGAAGAATACAGATTATAAAAAAGAATTGGAGCGGTGTGTGGAACTGCTGGGTCAGATGATGAGCCAGGCAGATGAGGACACGCCCCACGATTGTCGCACCCGCCACTTTGAGCAGACCATGGCCGAAAGCCATGACTATATCACCCACGCCAAGGAGATACTATAATGAAAAAATACAGAGTGACATTCAAAGATACCATCGTGGCAGAAACCGAGGAAGCTGCTTATGACAAGTTGTTGGAATATCTCGGGGACTGCGTTCGTTACCAAGACGTGGTGGCATTTGATTTTGAAGAAGTGAAGGAACCCCAAGGTTCCTATCATATGTAAGGAGGAACATGAGAGTTGTAAATTATGTGGGAAGAATGTGGTTTCAAGTGCAAACCCCAATTGGCAGGTTTGATGCCATACCTCCGGACTATCTGCTGGATTTGGTGCAGAAGCGAATAGATTATCTTCGCAGCCATCCAGAAGATGCAGCCGAGGCATTTGATTATGAGGACAGCTATACCGAGGAGATGCCATGAACAAAAAGAAAAAGGGAAAATATCTGGCCGAACAATATCTGTTTGACTTTATGAAGAAGTGAAATAAATATTGACAACTTTACAGAAAGGTATATAAAGGTTAACGATGGAGAGAGCATTCTTAAAAGTGAACCCGCATGATCGGCGGGATTTGGAAAGTTTCACAAGGGCACTCAAGCGTTTCACCGCCAAGGTGAATGAAGAGGGGGTGATTGAGGAAAGCAGAATGCGAAGCCGTTTCTTGAAGCCCAAGGATAAAGCTCAAGCCAAGCAGAAGTTCAAGCAAAAGTTATGGGGCGAATACAAGTGGAAGCCCCCATTCAAGCACGATAGTCGAATAGGCAAGACCGAATAACGATTTGGGCAGGTAGCTTAAATAGCGAAGCAAACGACTCATAATCGTTGGAGTGTTGGTGCAAGTCCAACCCTGCCTATTTTTTTAATTGATGGCATGATATCATTTATTGCATAAAATATATTTTATATAAATAAATCCATGCTGGATCATTACTATCAAAATATCCACGGATGGTTCACATTTCCTAATCTGTACGGTTCAGCCGTCAAGGGTTTTGACAACGCAGTGTTTGTGGAAGTGGGAAGCTGGCTGGGCAAAAGCAGTGTTTTCATGGGCGTTGAAATCATCAACAGCGGAAAAAGGATACGGATGGATTGCGTGGACATTTGGCAGATGACCCCGGACTATCAGCAATACGATCTGGGAGGAAAGGATTTGTACGATTTGTTTCTGCAGAACATCCTGCCCGTTAAAAGCGTTGTGCGGCCCGTTAAAAAAACCAGCGTGGCTGCAGCGGCCACGTATCAGCAGGAAAGTGTGGATTTTATTTTCATAGACGGCTCGCATCATTTCCAGGATGTGCGGGACGATCTGCGGGCGTGGTGGCCCAAACTGAAACCCGGAGGATTCTTTGCCGGGCACGATTACACCAACAGCGCAGAGGTACGCAGTGCGGTCGATGAATGGTTGTGTTTGAACAACCTTGCGCTCACGTACAATAATGAACAATGTTGGGGACTGACAAAATGATTACGGGCAGATACCGAAGTGGCCAAACGGGGGAGACTGTAAATCTCTTGGCTATTGCCTTCAGTGGTTCGAATCCACTTCTGCCCAATTTGCTCGGTAGCACAATGGTAGTGCATTCGGCTGTTAACCGAAGGGTTGCTGGTTCGAGTCCAGCCCGAGCAGGAAATCTTTGCCGGATTAGCACAGCGGTAGTTGCAGCGGTTTTGTAAACCGCAGGTCGTCGGTTCAAATCCGACATCCGGCTCCCTGGGAGGTTCGTCTAGGGGTCTAGGACACAGGACTTTCATTCCTGTTACATGGGTTCGAATCCCATACCTCCTGTAAAATATATAAAATATATTCTTGACTTTTTGCAAATAATTCCACAATCTAGGGCATATGAAAAACAGAATAAGCAAAATTCTCGAGAAGAAACTGCTGGCCGAATTTGACAAAGAAACTATCGACAGCGTTAACCACTTCCTTAATGATATGGAGAAGATGTACAATACCATCAAGCTGATGAAGTATATGGAGGAACCCAAACATCTGGATGATGATTGGAACGAAGAATGGGGAACCAAACCAGATGCTTGATGTGACTGCCATGAAAGAACGAGCCGCCCACAAAGTGTGGCAAGTTCTGGAGGAACTGAACGAGGAATACAACACCGAGTTTGATTTTCCTCGAATCGAATGGGTGGTGTGTGGAACCACTGCAGGTCGGGCATGGTTGGGTCAGTGGCGCATTCAGCTGAACGAACAGCTTTGCAAAGAGAATACAGAAGACTTTATGAGCGATACCATTCCGCATGAAGTGGCGCATCTGGTTGCTTACAAGGTATTTGGAGACGATGGTCATGGAGATGGATGGCGGAGTGTGATGCGTGCTTTGGGTCTGAATCCGTCCCGATGCCACGACTATGATACACGCAATGTGCAGGGCAAACGCAGTCGCTCCAGTATGTATCGATAAAAAAATTCACAATTTCTCACTTTTTTCTTGATTTTGTGTCACCGTTTGTGATACATATATTCTGTGATCGCGAGCAAAAGCAACAAAACAGATAGTAAAAGCTCGCACAAGCCCACTGAAACAGACCGCATGATCGAGAGTTGTGGCGATACAGGATTGGACTTTCAGCATTTGTTGCCCGATTTGTTGTCAAAATAATATTATATATTTTATATATTCGGTAAGGGGGTGGATATGTGTTGGGGATGTGGTAAATAGGTTGTATGAACAAATTCATATCTGCTCTTTGCATCATTCCAATATCAATTCTGTTGACCAGTTGTGCCACCAACAACAATGGTGGATCTGCCGATAATACCGGAGGTACCACCAACACCACAACGCCTGCACAAAAGGTCGAGCAGGCACTTCCTTACATCAAGCCGGCAGTCACGCTTGCCTGCACTGCAGTGTTGGAAGCGGCCGTCAGTCCAGAAGACAAGGTTGAAAAAGCCAAGATGATCAACAGTGTGGCCCGCGTGGTTCGTGATCTTAGCGCAGGCAATGTTCCCACCACACAGGATCTGGACAAAGCTGTGGCCAACTTTCTGCCCGAGAAAACGCATTGGACAAATTTTGCCGCCAGTCTGAGCGATGTTTACGGGAATGTGTTTCGCCAGATCAATGGTGATCCGGCACTGGCCCTCAAGGTGCTGAACGCAATCGCGGATGGCTGTGTGGCGGCCACCCAAGGTTACGCCCAGTAATGGATGAGTTCAGCGACATCGTTGACAACATCTACAAAACTTTCTTCAGCAAATTCTGGGGTCAAGACGACTTTAAAGAACTGAAACATCCTGCTCGTACCGTCCAACAAAACATGGATGTGTATGACCTGCTGACTGACCGTGGTTACAAATATGATTTGCTTCACCGGGTTTACCGGGACCCGGAAGGCAACCCGGTTCCTAATCCTGAACTGGTATACCTGAACCTGAAGAACAAGGATAGGGTTCCTTGGGCGGATAAATATCCATATGAAAAATAATATAAAATATTATACAACCCTGCATTGGTTTCACCCATTTCGGGTCGTGCTGCGCAAGCGCGGCGAAGATGATTACGATGGCACCACCTACGGACTGGATCTGGATTTGCGCACCACGCTGAGCTATCACACCTACGAGTATGGCCACGTGTTCACATTTACATTATTGGGATTTGGATTTGAACTGGCTTTGTTGAGCATATGAAATCATTTGGCCAATACATTTTGGAAAAGAAGAAGAGACGCAAACGCCGGAAAGGTTCCCGTTCGAAAATGCATCGGGGATTTGTTTACGGGTGGCCGGTCATGGGAGCAGGATATGGTTATGGTGGTTACTGGGCAGATGGTTCTGCATCGGGCGGAGGGGGCAGTGGCGGAGATGGTGGAGGTGGGGGCGGAGGCGAATAGTGTTGACAGTCGTATCCTTTTGGATACAAAGATATCATGCCAAGACCATGCCAGCGCTGTAAAATGAAATACCGAAGCAAACCCCGAACAGGTTACAAGCCCCCAAAATTGAAAAAATAATATAAAAAAGAATAACTATTATGTGTGGACAATTTAAGCGAAAAAGAGCAGAATCTGCTGTATCATATTGCGTATGCAGTTCTTGAAGACGACCGCCTTGCCAACAAGGTGTTGCGTCAAGTGTTTGAGGAAACAGACGAAGCGGGGGATGAAACCACGGCCGACACGCTTCTTGAAAAGCTAGAAAAGTTTCTGGATTGATTTTTCTTTCCTCTACCATACCATAATCCCAGTTCATTCCCCTGTTCAATCGTTCTAGAGAATGGTTGGCTCATTTGTATTCAAGTTCCAGTTTGTGTTTGCTGGAACGAGTCAGACAAGTTTCTGGCAGGGGAATGAACTTTTTCGTTCTTGACATTTTATCAAAAATAGGTCAGCATCTTCCCATGAATATACAATATGGTGCAAACCAACCACGCTATGTGGAAGACCCAGAAGCTTTGCTTTGCAAAGCTATTCTGGAACAAGCAGTTATGGATTTGGTTCAACCCAATCAAACTGTGGATGATGAAGCCACTGCCACTGCCCAAAGGTTAATCAGCAGTTGCGTGCTGGACGAACTGATTGAAAGCAGTGGCATGAATCTGTGTGCCAATGTGGTTCGTCAAAAGCTCAAAATACCCCGAGATCGCAAAAGCGATTATTATTTTGGCGAGAAAGGAGTTCTGGTTGAATAGTCCTGTCATCAGTCGAAAGCAAATGCTGGACGAGGTGGGCTACTTGAATGGTCAACGGCTGCATTTCAAAATGCCTGTGGAGTTCGACCAGTTGATCAACAATACAGATGGCATCACCTTGCTGAACGGATTGGTGGATGATCTGGTGGAGGATGGTCATCTGCTTCAAGATCTTAACTACTATCCAGAAAAGCTGGAAGGTGAAACCATCATTGTATCTGTGGACGCACTGGTTGATGAGTGGCTCAAGCCCGAGGTTTATCGATGAAAAGCTATGCGTCATTTGAAAAGAAATACAAGCCCGAAATAAAAGAGGATGGAAGCATTTTGTTTGAAACATATGGATATGATCTGGAGCAGGTGATAGATACAAAATATAATCACATATGGACACTGCTAGATTGTGATGGCAAGCTGGTCATCACGGCTGGCTATCACATTGTGAACAGGATGAACTACATAATCACAACCAAGCCGTGGAACAGCAACAAAGAGTGTTACATATATTCTTGAGTCCCTAATAGGGAACGAGTCGAAATAATTTCCGGTCGGACCAAAAATTCAACTATCCTGTCTATTAGAAAGGTTGTCCCCCAACACACGCTTTACCCTGTTGGGTTTGTCGCACCAATCCAGAAGCATGCTGTACCAAAGCATGATGCTGAACACCACGGGCCCTGTGCACAAACTGACCAGCGTGAAATAAATCAAAGCATCAATCATCAAACGGCGGATAATTTTGTTCGTCCAGTCTGCGCAGAAAACGATCTATTTCTTCCAGTTCTTCTTTGCTGACCTCGGTATCTTTGTCGCCTTTTTCCGGATCCATTCCGCCCAGATATTTGTTCAGATAATATTCGTTGGCTTGTTCCCGCAGTTCGTCCGGATCCGGAGTTGTCCACATATCCATGATTTCAGGATATCAGACCAAAATGCTTAATCAATATTTTATAAAATATAAAAAGTTTAATATCACCAACACAACGATAAATTGTAAAAATATGTTCAAAAATTAAAATAAAGATAACTTGCTCCGGCACAGAGAGTTGCACCAAACAAAAACAGAAAAGCCGATCCCAGAATCATTTCTCGTTTTCATGGCGATTCATCAAAACGCCATAGCTAACACTGAGAAATGCACTGACCAGATAACCTACCAGCAGATAACCTGCGATGGAAACGATAGCACCTAGCATAGAATTATTTACCTCCTTTCTTTTTCTTTTTTCTGCATTTTTCACATTCACACTCGTCCCACAAGAACGGCTTTTGCCATTCCACGTTTTCTTTGACTTTGGTGTTGCAAATGAAACAGCGCATAAAATTTTTAGCAAGGAACGATGCAACTCCTAGGAGGTACACCTATTCAGCCACAGATAGTGTCCGCCTTGCATATAAGCATTAGAGCAAATTCTTTTCAAAATGTCAA
>Ga0172372_10009318_pt1 | contig 12787 bp, 9 predicted proteins | sample LakKiv5m_2_FD_114544 | JGI IMG/M metagenome (GOLD analysis project Ga0172372, IMG submission 114544) | Freshwater microbial communities from Kabuno Bay, South-Kivu, Congo - kab_092012_9.5m | ecosystem: Environmental > Aquatic > Freshwater > Lake | place: Democratic Republic of the Congo...
ATCGATGATCTCGCGCAGGTTGTAGCCGCTGGAGATCTTGTTGCGGATCTCCCCGAAGATCTCTCCAATCTTGTACTCGATCGTGTTCGAGCCCTCGGCCCGCTGCTTGAAGCGCTCCAGATAGGGAAACAGCCGCTGGTTGACGAAATCGCGCAGGTCGTCGCCGGTGAGCGCGGCGTGGTGATCGAGCTGGCCGCTGGCATCCTTGGGTGCGGCCCAGCTGTTCCAGCGGTAGGCGGGCTCGAGGATCGGGCTGGCGCTGCGGCCCTCCAGAGCGGCCATGGCGGCGCGATCGTCCTCGAGGCCGTCGAGGTATTTGAGGAACAGCAGCCAGGAGGTCTGCTCGGTGTAATCCAGCTCGGTGCCGCAGCCGGCCTCCTTGCGCAGGCTGTCGTCGATGGCGCGGAAGGCCGTTTCGAAACGGCTGGCGGAGGCGCCGCTACCCCTGGAGCTACCGGAACCCCGCGCAGCCCTGCCGCGCCGGGCGGGCTGGGCGCCTCCAGGCCCCATCAGACCTGATCCCCCCTCGCCATCGGATCCATCCGTGCCCATGGATCCAGCCTCGCGATCTGCGAGGGCCACAGAGCCACCCCGGCCCCGGCCGGGCACGATCAGGCCGCGGCTCAGCAGTTCGGCCTTGACGGCTTCGTAGCTGGCTTCATCCCAGCCGAGCACGTCGCGCAGGCGGCCGTTGCCGGCGGAGCCGCCCAAGGCCGCCAGGGCTCCAAGGAAATCGTCGTAGAGGTCGTCGTCGCTGCCGAGGTCGCTCAGCTGGCTTTCAGCGGCGTATGTCAACGGGGGGAGGAACCTTTGCTTCTAAGGATGCCAGCTGGGTTATAACCGGGACAAGGCTGGCGGGAGTTGGGCTCATGCCAGGCGGTCGGATGGCACTGTCAGGCAACCAATGGAGTGCTGCCAAGAGGAGATAGCTAGTCTGGGCGCCGGGGTTTCGATATGTGCCTAACTCCTTATTGGCAGGTTCCGAGAACCACGGCCGAAGCCGCGTTGCTGTCCGATAACCGCCAACGGGATCGTGCGGTGCCTCGGCTGAACCCGTTGCCACCACTGGCCTGGCGGCCAGCGTGCCTCAAGGATACGCATGGTTTGCGGGTCCGAGAACCACCTGTTCACATTGCTACACAAGGTCGGCGGGGCTGCGCACCCCCAGTGGGCCGCGGTTGAGCACATGGGTGTAGATCATGGTGGTACTCACATCCTTATGGCCCAGCAGCTCCTGGATGGTGCGGATGTCCTGGCCCCGCTCCAGAAGATGGGTGGCAAAGGAGTGTCTGAAGGTGTGGCAGCTGGCCTGCTTGGTGACTCCGGCCTCGGCTACGGCTCGCCTCACCGCCCTCTGCACCACGCTCGTATCCAGGTGGTGCCGGCCCTGGGCGCCAGATTCCCTGTCGCGCCAATGGTTCTGCTGGGGGAAAACCCACTGCCAGGCCCACTCGCGGTTGGCGTTCGGATACTTGCGAGCCTGGGCATAGGGCAGAAGCACCCTGCCCCAACCAGCCGCCAGGTCGCCCTGATGCAGGCCTCGCATCCGCAACAGATGGTCCTGCAAGGCAGGCACCAGGCTCTGGGGCAGCACCGTGAGCCGGTCCTTGCCCCCCTTGCCGTCGCGCACGGTGATCTCTCTACGCGGCAGGTCGACATCCTTCACTGGCAGCCGCAGTGCCTCCATGAGACGCAGGCCGCTGCCATACAGAAGCCCCATCACCCAGGGCCGCTTCAAAGTGCCGGTTGCGTTGCGCCAGTCGTGCGCGAACATCGGCACCACGAGTGGGCTTCATCACCCCAGGCGCTGCCAGGAGCGGATTGCCCCCTGCGCTTCAGCCGCAGCCCACGCGCCGAGTTTGAATCAGCCCCGGGTTGTGCCGCAACCCCCTACGGCCTCACCGCCTGCAGCCAGGTCTCGATCCGTTCGCTGAACGCCTCCGGGCTGTGGTGGCGCTCCACCCAGCTGCGGCAGGCGCCGCGGTCGAGGCGGGCGGCGCGCTGCACCGCTGCCTGCAGGCTGTCGAGATCATCCGGGCTGGCCAGGGCGCCATTGATCCCCTCCCGCACCAGCTCACCGGGACCACCACGGGCATAGGCCGCCACCGGCACCCCGCAGGCCATCGCCTCCACCACCACATTGCCGAACGCCTCATTCCAGCGCGGCGTGTTGACAAACACACGGCAACGGCTCAGTTCGGCCTGAAAACGATCGGTGGGCTGGAAGCCACGCCAGTCGATCGTGCCCGCAGGCACACAGGCTTCCACCGCCTGCGCATAGGCCTCATCCTCGCGCAGGCCCCAGACCCGCAGGGGCAGGCCCAGGCGGGCCGCCACCCGGGCGGCATCCTCCAGGCCCTTCTCCGGCGAAATCCGACCCGCCCAGCCCAGCACCGGCTCCAGCTGCTCCGGATCGATGGGGTGGTAGCGATCGAGATCAAAGCCATTGCCCACCAGCCGCGCTGGCCCGGGCAGGCGGAAATCGGCGGCCTGGGCGGCGGTATGAAAGGCGAGGCGATCCGGATTCCAGGCGGCGACAGCCTCGATCACCTCATCCATCACCGTGGCCAGCGAGCCCATGCTCACCAGATGGCAGACGGGCGTGGCGACCGAACGGGTGAGCCAGAACGGCAGCCAGTCGTAGGCGAGATTGAGGATGCGATCAAACTCCCCCTGCTGCTTCAGGGCCCGCTGCCAGAGACGCGGCAGCAGGGCATCGGCGGGGATGGCGGCGGCCGTATCGCGGCGACGATGCTGCCAGCTCGGTTGATCCACCCCCCGTTCGCTCCAGAGGCTGGCGGCGGCACAGCTGGCCGGCAGGCGCGATCCCTCGGCCGCCAGCACGGTGAGGGCATGGCCGCGTGCGAGCAGGCCGGCCACGATCATCGCCCCGGTGTGCTCCACCCCACCGCCGCGGCCGCTGCCGAGGGCACCGATGGGGGTGCTCACCACCAGCACCCGCATGCCGTTCCGTCCTGTGGTCACACCGCTCGCCTCCACCCCCATCGGCAGCATGACAGGCCGGTAGCCTCAGCCTCTGCCGCCCTGACTTGCGATTGGCTATCCCGGAGTGCTCTGCAGCAGCCGAACCCGCCGCTGCGGCGACCGATTCAGGCCCGCAGCTGACGCTGCAGCAGTTCCTGGCCGACGGCTTTGCGCTGCGCGAGCAGCTGGCGGAGTTCCTCGGACTGACTGCCGCCGAGCTGGCGGCGCGTCTGCCGCAGGGCAAGGCCGATCTGGCCCGCCTGCACCCCGGTGCCTTTGATCCCGAACGGGCCGCTGCCTTCTACGAGGAGAGCGTCGGCGACGGCCACCTGCTGGAGCTGGCCGCCTGGCACCTGGGCAGTGCCGACTACATCGCCGATACCCTGCGGCTGCAGGCACATTTCGCCAGCGGTCAGGTGCTCGACTTCGGCGGTGGCATCGGCAGCCATGCCCTGGCGGCTGCGGCCCTGCCCCAGGTGGAGCGGGTGTGGTGCATCGATCTCAACCCGCGCAACCGCGCCTTTGTGCAATGGCGGGCGGAGCGGCTGGGTGTGGCCGATAAGCTCAGCTGCCATCGTGATCTTGAGGCTGCCGGCCTGCCGGCTCGGTTCGACACGCTGGTCTGCCTGGATGTGCTGGAACATCTACCGGACCCTGCCGCCCAGCTGCAGATCTTCGCCGATCGGCTCCATGCTCACGGCCATGCCCTGCTCAACTGGTATTTCTTCCAGGGCTTCGAGGGGGAATACCCATTTCACTTTGATGATCCAGCCCTGGTGGAGCGCTTCTTCCGCACCCTGCAGCGCCAGTTCCTGGAAGTCTTCCATCCCTGGCTGATCACAACCCGTTGCTACAGGCCGCTCAGCGCAGAACGGCCGACCGCGGCCCCGGCGGCCTTGAGCTGATCCGGCGGCCGCGAGGCGCAGATCGATCAACCGCGGGCCAGGCCCGCCGGCTCGAGCATCAGCTTGCTGGCCCGTACCGCCTGATCCAGCTCGGTCGGGTACTGGCCATCAAAGCAGGCGGTGCAGAACTGGCCCGCCTGGGTGCGGGCCGCCTCGACCATGCCGGCCTTGCTGAGGTAGGCGAGCGAATCGACACCCAGATGGGCCTCGATCTCCGCCAGGCTGAGACGGGCGGCGATCAGCTGATCCTGGCTGTCGGTATCGATCCCGTAGAAACAGGGATGGGTGACCGGCGGTGAACTGATGCGCATGTGCACCTCGACGGCACCGGCATCACGCAGGGCCTGCACCAGCTTGCGGCTGGTGGTTCCACGCACGATCGAATCATCGATCACCACCACCCGCTTGCCGCAGAGCACATCGGGCAGGGGATTGAGCTTGACGCGGATGCCCGCCTCGCGCATCGCCTGGGTGGGCTGGATGAAGGTACGACCCACATAGCGGTTTTTGATCAGACCATCGGCGAAGGGGATTCCCGACACCTGTGAATAACCGATTGCGGCCGGGATACCGGAATCGGGAACACCGATCACCAGGTCGGCAACCACCGGTGTTTCGCGCGCCAATACCTCACCGATACGCACGCGATAGCTATACAATGATTCGCCAAAGAAACGGCTATCGGGCCGCGCGAAATAGATCATCTCGAACACACACAGCTTGATCGGCTGCTCAGACCAGCGGCGGCGATCCGGCACCGGATCCCCGGGGCGGAAGTGAATCAGCTCACCGGGTTGCACATCACCGTCGTACTGGGCACCGATGATGTCGAGGCCGCAGGTCTCGCTGCTGAGCACCCACTGGGCCTGCTCGCTGTCGCCGAGATGGCCGAAAACCAGCGGGCGGATGCCATGGCCGTCGCGCAGGGCGAACAGCCCCTCCGGTGTGCCGATCACCAGGCTGAAGGCACCGCGGCACTGGGCCGCGGCCGCCTCGATCGCCGCCGCCCAGTCGAGCCCTCCCGCCACGGCCTGCTGCAGCGCGAAGGCGATCAGCTCGGAATCGGTGCTGGAGGTGAACTCACCGGCGAGGTGGGCCAGGCTGACGCGCAGCTCGGCGGCATTGACCAGGTTGCCGTTGTGGGCCAGGGCAAAGGCACCGCGGCTGGTCATCAGCACCACCGGCTGGGCATTGCAGACCTTGCTGCTGCCGGTGGTGGAATAGCGGTTGTGGCCGATCGCCAGCGAGCCGGTCAGGCGCTCGAGGATGTCCTGATCAAATACCTGGCTGACCAGGCCCATGTCCTTGTGCAGCCGCACCCGATCGCCATCAAACACGGCGATACCGGCTGATTCCTGACCCCGGTGCTGCAGGGCATAGAGGCCGAAGTAGGCCAGGTTCGCCACCGCCTGCCCCGCGGCCATCACGGCGAACACGCCACAGGCCTCCTCCGGCTTGTCGGGCCGCGGCGACAGCGACGGATCCAGCTCCGCCCCCGCCGTGGCATCACGCCCGGCAGCGCGGCCGGCCGCCGCAGAGGAACCGGGAGGCAGGCCAGGCAGCGGATCGAACTCGGCGGAGGGCAATGGGGGGCTCACCATCGTCAACCTTCATCCTGACGCATGGCTGGCTGCCGCCCGGCAGCCAGGGCCGGTGGAAAATCAGCCCGTGGGCTGCGGCCGAAGCGCAGGGCTCAACCCGCTGCCGGCAGCGCCTGGAATGCTGAGGTTCATTCGTGGTGCCGGTGTCGCGCACGGACTGGCGCAACCGGCACTTTGAAGCGGCCCTGGCTGCCGCCCTGCAGCCAGGGCCGGTGGAAAATCAGCCCGTGAGCTGCGGCCGAAGCGCAGGGCTCAACCCGCTGCCGGCAGCGCCTGGCATGCTGAGGCTCATTCGTGGTGCCGGTGTCGCGCACGGACTGGCGCAACCGGCACCTGGGAGCGGCCCGGCCCGGAACCCGGCGGCAACTGGACCCCGGGCTGGCGCTCCGCCGCCGGCCGCTCCCATCGGTGCCTCCGCAAACCGCCTGCAGCGCTGCCTCAGTGCTCCGGGGGCGGCCCCGCCAGGGCCAGCCGCCGCGGGATGGCCTGCTCATAGACCTGACGGAGCTGCGCGATCGGCAGCCGCAGCAGCTCGCTGCCGGCCTGACGGATCGTCAGCACCTCCGCCGCCTGCACCACCCCCAGGCGGCGGGCCGGTGCGCTGGCCGCAGCCCGATCGAGCTGCTCCTGCCAGGCGGCGCTCCGGGCCGCAGCCACGCTCACCAGGATGCGGGCGCCGCCCTCGGCGAACAGCAACCGATCGAGGCGCGCAGCACTGGCGGGGATCTCCAGATCGGCCCCCAGGCCGGCGGCCAGGCAGCACTCGGCCGCCGCCACCGCCAGACCGCCATCGCTGAGATCATGGGCGGAGCGCACCAGGCCCGCCGCGATCGCCTGGCGCAGAAACCCCTGAACCGCGCCCTCCAGGGCCAGATCGATCTCGGGCGGCCGCCCCGTCACGGCTCCATGGACCCGCTCCAGATAGCTGCTGCCGGCCAGGCTCAGGCGTGGATCGGCTGCCGTGCCCCCCTCCTCCTCCAACGGCACACCCAGCAGCCAGATCTGATCACCCGCCTGTCGCCAGGCCAGACCGGTGACCCGGTCCAGCTCCGACACCAGCCCCACCATGCCCACCACCGGCGTGGGCTGAATCGGCTGCAGCGTGCCATCCGGCAGGCGGGTCTCGTTGTAGAGGGACACATTGCCGCCGGTGACCGGTGTCTGCAGGGCGGCGCAGGCGGTGGCCAGGCCGCGGCAGGCCATCGCCAGCTGCCAGTAGCCGCTGGCGGTATCGGGGGAGGGGAAGTTGAGATTGTCGGTGACGGCCAGGGGCTCAGCGCCGACGCAGCTGAGATTGCGGGCGGCCTCGGCCACCGCCGCCATGCCTCCCCGCTCCGGATCGAGCGCCACCCAGCGGTTGGGGCAATCGACCACGGCCGCCACGCCACGGCGGCTCGCCGCCAGGGAACCCTCCCCCTGCTGGGGCCTCAGCCGGATCACGGCCGCATCGGCGCCCCCCGGGGGCAGCACCGTGTTGGCCTGCACCTGGTGGTCGTACTGGCGCCACACCCAGCGCTTGGAGGCGATGCTGGGGTCATCGAGCAGGCTCAGCAGCAGCTCGCCCCAGCCGATCACCCGGCCGGCGATGCCGATGCCGGCGGGCGTGGCGGCCGGCAGTTCGTGCTCGCTCCAGCGCCAGTGGGCCTGGATCGCGGCCGGTGGCTCGGCCAGCAGCTCGTGGTGGTTGATCGGGGTGTCATCGGCCAGGGCACTGGCGGGGACCTCCGCCGCCACCGCGCCCGCCTGCAGCACCCGCACCACGTTGTCGGCCAGCACCCGACCGACCACAGCGGCCTGCAGGCCCCAGCGGCGGAAGCGGGCCATCAGATCCTCCTCGCGGCCGGGCCTGACCACGAACAGCATGCGCTCCTGGGATTCGCTGAGCAGGAACTCGTAGGCACCCATGCCCTGTTCACGGGCCGGCACCCGATCGAGATCGAGCTCGATGCCCAGACCACCCTTGGCCGCCATCTCCGAGCAACTGCAGGTGAGCCCGGCCGCACCCATGTCCTGAGCCGCGACCACATCACCGCTCTGGAAGGCCTCCAGGCAGGCCTCGATCAACCCCTTCTCCAGGAAGGGATCCCCCACCTGCACCGCCGGGCGGTCATCGCGGGAGGTCTCGCTCAGTTCAGCGCTGGCGAAGCTGGCACCACCCATGCCATCACGGCCGGTGGTGCTGCCCACGTACACCACCGGGTAGCCAACGCCCTGGGCACCGGCGCAGACGATCGCCTCGGTCTCCATCAGCCCCAGGGCCATGGCATTGACGAGGGGATTGCCGGAGTAGCTGGGATCAAAGGCCACCTCGCCCCCCACCGTGGGCACGCCGACGCAGTTGCCGTAGTGGGCGATGCCGGCCACCACGCCCTCCATCAGGCCGACATTGCGCGGCTCCTCCAGCGGCCCGAAGCGCAGGGCATTGAGCAGCGCGATCGGTCGCGCCCCCATGGTGAAGATGTCGCGCAGGATGCCGCCGACGCCCGTGGCCGCCCCCTGGAACGGCTCCACCGCCGAGGGATGGTTGTGGCTCTCGATCTTGAACGCCAGGCGCTGGCCTTCACCCAGATCGACCACACCGGCATTCTCGCCGGGGCCGACCAGGATGCGCGGACCGCTGGTGGGGAACTGGGCCAGCAGCGGCCGGGAGTTGCGGTAGCAGCAGTGCTCGGACCACATCACCCCGAACATGCCCAGCTCGGCGCGATTGGGGGCACGGCCGAGGCGACGCACGATCTCGTCGTAGTCGGCCTGGGAGAGCCCCTCCTTCCTGAGGGCCTCAGCCACCGGGAATGGAGATGCAGGGGAGGAGACCACCGGGCCGGAGCAGCACCGATCCAGTATCAGACCCAGGGGTCGTCCTGCTCCGGGCCGGGCCCGGGCGGCGGCCGCCGCGATGGCTGCCGTGGTGGCTGCACCCCGAGCGGGCGCCGCGCTGATCGCCGCCGCGCGGCCGGGCGGCCGGAGCCGCTGTACTCCGAGGCGCTGTCATCCGAGCCGGTGTGCTCATCGCCGTCGCTCACCCCCCAGCCCTCCTCCTGCTCCCATGGCTCCGCCTGCGGCTCGGCCGGCAGCGGCGGCTCCGGCCGCAACTCGGGATCGGCATCCCGGTGGGGATCGCGCTCCGCCCCGGGCCGCGGCCGCTGCAGCTCCGGCCGCGGCCCCTCCCAGGGGGGCTCCTCCAGCCAGCCTTCCAGGTGCTCCTCGAAGCGATCGCTGGCCTGCTGCCACCGCTGCCGCCAGCGGGAGCCGCCGCTGTCGAGCTGGCGCCGCCAGTGACGCGAGCGCCGCAGCAGGTCTTCGCGCAGGCTGGCGCGGGCCAGGGGCAGATCCTCCAGGCCCCGCAGGGCGCTGAACACCTCCCCCGGCCGTTGATCCAGGATCCGATCCGGACTCAGCCGCCAGCGGCTGCTGCCGGGCAGGCGCGGATCACTGCGCGCCACCAGGTAGGCCTCGATGCGGCCGCTGCGCCGCTCGATCACGGCATCGACCAGACGGGCCAGGGGCCGGCTGCTGCCGTCATACAGGGTGGCCCCCAGCAGCGTGGGCAGGCGCGCGAGCGTGGCGGCATCGCTGTCGGCGGGATCCCCCTGCACCAGCACCTCGCCGTCCTGCAGGTCCAGCAACTGATCCAGACGCCAGACGCAGCGGCGCGGCGACAGGGCGGCGGGACGGCTGGCCCAGCCCAGCAGGCGATGCACCGGCGGATGCATCCAGCCCTGCAGGCCGCTGCCATGGTCCTCGCCGCGATCGCTGCGCACGCGCCGCCCGAGCAGATCGCTCAGCAGCAGCTGGGCGGGAAGCACCACGAGTTCAGGCGCGAATCTGCACCGGCATCACCAGGTAGGTGAAGGCGGTTTCCTCGTCCACCGGCTCGAGCACCGCCGGTGTGGTGGGGGCATTGCACTGCAGCACCACCCGTTCGGCCGCCATCGCCTTGAGACCCTCCAGCAGGTAGCGGACATTGAACGCCACCTGGATCTCCTCGCCACGGATCGTCGCCGCCAGCGACTCGGAACCGCTGCCGAGTTCCTGGGCATCGGCGCGGATCACCACCCGGTCGTGGGCGGGTTCGCAGCTGATCTTGACCACATTGTTGTTGGGGTCGGCCAGGACCGCCACCCGCTCCAGGGCGGCGAGGAAGGCGCGGCGATCGAGCACGATGCTGCGCTGGAAGCTCTCCGGGATCAGCTGGCGGTAATTGGGGTAGGTGCCCTCCAGGCTGCGGCTGGTGAGCACCTGATCCGCCCGCAGCACCACCACCTGGCCGCGCTCGCAGAACAGGCTCAGCGGCTCGCTGCCGGGGCGGCTGCTGAGCAGCCGCTCCAGCTCCCGCAGCGAGCGGGCCGGCACCGTGACGGCGAAGGCCTCCTCGGCTTCCGCCTGCGGATCAGCGGCGGGGCTGCCGATGTGGGGCAGGCGCAGCACCGCCAGGCGATGGCCATCGGTGGCGGCGCACTCCAGACCGGCGGCATCGAGCCGCAGATGCACCCCGGTGAGCAGCTGCTTGGATTCATCGGCGCTGCTGGCGAACACGGTGGCGCGCAGGCCGCGCACCAGGGCCTCCGCATCCAGCCGGATCGGGGTGCCGCTCTGCACCAGCGGCAGATCGGGGAAATCCTCCGCCGGCAGACCGCGGATCTGATAGCTGCCCGACAGGGATGTGAGCTCCATCTGCTCGCCGCTCTCCTCCCAGCGCAGGGTGAGCGGACTGTCGCCGGAGAGACGGCTGACGATGTCGCCGAACAGGCGGGCCGGCAGGGTGATGGCGCCGCTGGCCTCCACGCTCGCCTGCAGGCTGGTCTGGATGCCCAGGTTCAGATCGAAGCCGGTGAGGCTGAGCCGGCCGGTGGCGGCATCGGCGGTGAGCAGCACGTTGGCCAGCACCGGATGGGTGGGGCGGGGATTGACGGCCCGGCTGACCAGCTGAAGGCTGGCGCTGAGTTCGGCCTGGGAGCAGACCAGCTTCATGGCGATCGGCGGCATCGGCGCCGATGGACTGCGGCGCGCGCCCACGGTTTCACAGCCCCGGCCAAAGCGCAACGGGGGGAAGCCGGGCCCGCACCACCGGCCCGCCCAGCGGGTCGCCCATCGGCCCGCTGGGCGTCCGGGCCGGCCATCCGACCCGCCGCTGATCCGCCCCCGGACCGCTCCGCTCGAGCCTGACTTTTCCCCATCCCTCTTGTTCTTGAAAATAAGGTCTTGAGCAGAACAAGAACACAAACCCGTCGTAGCAGGGGCTGTGGAAAACCCGGATAACACCGGTAAATCGCTTGCGGCGCAACGGTTGTGACTTGAGCGCGCCTGTGGAAAACTCTGCACGCCCTGGGGAGAACGCAGCCGTTTTCCACCGTTTCTCGGGCCCGGGGGAAAACCGTCGGCGCGGCATCGTGCGCTCACGGTTCTGTTCTGCCCGGGTTTTCCCCAGGTTTTTTGCCGTTTTCCCACAGGGCTGGCGACGCCTTGGATCGGGGGGGGGCGGCCGTCTGCGCTCGCCGGCCTCGACCGCGCTGGATCCTGCGGCATAGCTGGCGTCGGCGCCGTTGAGCTGCTGAATCGGCGCCGGCCGCTGCGTTCGGCTCCTGACCTCAGGCTGGGGGCTGACGCGGATCGTCGGTGCTGCTGTCAGTCTGCAGGGGTTGATGGGAGGGCCATCGCCGCTCCCGCCCGTATCCGGTCGTGATCCTTCTGTCTCTGCTCCTGGCTGTATTCCCGGTTCGCCAGGACCGGGCTCCGCTCCCGGCCTCGCAGGATCGGTCTGTGCAGGATCGGTCTGTGCAGGATCGAGCTGTGCAGGCTGGCCAGCTGCACCCCGCCGCTGCAACCTGGCTGGCCGAGGCGGGTGGAACAGCGAACAACGACCCCGGCGAGGTGTTGCTGACCCCGGGGTTTCGGGTCGTGGTGACGCGGCATTGCCCAGAAGGCACCCTGCTCTGCGACCGGGTGACCTATCGCGGCGAGGACAGGGTGTCGGGGGCCTGGCTGCAGTTGCGCGGATCGACTGTGTATCACTACTGCCCGGACGGCATCACGCCGTGCCGGTTTCTGGGCTATCGGTTTCGCAACGGCAGCGTCAGCTATGAGGTCGATGCCGAGGGGCGCCTCAGGGTGATTCAGGCCGGCAGGGTCCTGGTGGATGAGCAGGGACGATGGCAGCGATGAAAGCGATGAAAGCGATGAAAGCGATGAGTGCGATGAGTGCGACAGTTCGCTGATCGGAACAGCGCACCGGCATGAATCGATCTGCTCATGGACGTGGTGGCTGGCTCCGGGATGTCGCCGTCTGCGCGGTCTGCTCGGCTGCGGGCGTGGCCATGGCTGTGTGGAAGGCCTGCACACCGAAACCGGTTCCGATCAGCGAGCCGATCACCAGGGTGTAGTAGAAGCCGTTCTTGAGCTTGTCGGAGCTGAGGATCAGGCTGATGGCACCGAATACCAGCGCCACCTGCAGCCAGAGTGTGGCCAGATCGAACTGATCGCCGGCCCTGGCCAGCTGGCTGAGGGTGGCCTCCAAGGGCTTCGTGCCGATGACCGCACCCTTCTTGCCATCGACCTCCAACACCTGGCCGGCCGCTCCCACAGCCGCTGAGCCGAGCAGGATCTCGCGTTTCTCCAGGGCGTAGCGGGCCACGCTCTGTCGAGCCTGCTCCAGCTGCTGACGCAGGACCGTGGTGCCCTGGGGTGTCACGGCGCCGGCATCGAGCAGGCTGGAGAGCAGCTGGGTCTCCTGTTCAATGATCGATTGCTTGATGCTCTTGCTCTGATACCACTGATAGAGATTTGCTTTTTCGTTGGTGCCGATGATTTCATCGTCGCCATATTTGCCGCCACCCAGATCGACGATTGCCAGCACGGCGGCAAACAGCGCGATCGTGAGGCCGATCTTGCGCTCCAGGTGATGGGCCCGGCTGCCGTCGTCGCTGCTGCCTGGCGGTGAGCCCGCCGAGCTGTCTGCGCTCGTCGCGCTGGGTGGATCCTGCTGGATCATGGGCTCAGGCATGGGGGTGGCTCGCGGCATTTAGGTGGGCGCCCAGCTTGCCTGCCGCTCCGCTGCCGCCGCTGATGCCGGCGCGGTCGGAGTGCGGCATTCCGCGGACGTGGGGCGAGTCTGGGGTTTGGGTCCGCGACCGTCTGCCGGCCTTCAGGCCTTGTCATCATCTGCGCATGGCCACGCCGCCCGCCAGGGCTGATTCAAACTCGGGGCATGGGCTGCGGCTGAAGCGCAGGGGTCAACCCGCTCCTGGCCGCGCCAGAGATGCTGAGGCTCATTGATGACGCCCGTGGCGCGCGCGCCTG